>OLQP01000106.1_pt1 | contig 79913 bp, 90 predicted proteins | sample 1643181 | NCBI WGS metagenome assembly OLQP01 (sample SAMEA3136710, study PRJEB25190) | human gut metagenome | biome: human gut; feature: human-associated habitat; material: faeces | place: Austria | collected 2013 | reverse complement strand
ATAGATTTTGGAATAAAAGGGCGCCGCGGATGGAGTTCCGCGGCGCCCAAGCCACACGCTAACAGCTTTAAGGAGTCAAAGCTGGTTTAGCCAAAGAAACGCTTGATCTCGATCTCGGCGTTCTCCAAGCAGTCGGAGCCATGAATCACGTTGGCGTTGACATCGACGGCAAAGTCGCCGCGAATGGTGCCAGGAGCGGCATCAAGCGGGTTGGTGGCGCCCATGAGGGTGCGCATCTTAGCAACGGCAGAAGGACCGGAAACGACCATCTTGACGACCGGACCGCTCGTCATAAAGTCGCACAGACCGCCAAAGAAGGGCTTGTCGGCCAGATGAGCGTAGTGCTCCTCGACGGTGGCGCGCTCGAGCGTGGTCATCTCCATGCGCTCGATGACAAGGCCGCTGCGCTCAATGCGAGCAACGATCTCGCCGATTTTGCGGTCGCGCACAGCGTCGGGCTTAATCATGATGAAGGTCTTCTCGATAGCCATAAGGTAGCCTTTCAAGTAGGTTCGCGCGTGTCCAAGTCCCATTCCGGCACCCGCCTGGACTTCATCGTAACAGAGTTCTAGCTGCAGTTAAACAAAAAGCCGTTTATTGAAGCGTTATTATTAATTGAAGCGCTCCATATATGTCACTTCTGTTCCGAAGCCCGACTAGAGTACCATCCGCCCCACTTCCAACTGCAACGAACAGAACGGACGGTCGATTGTCGCCCGTGAACGCACCCCCTTCACAACCTGCGCAAATGTCCTGCAAAAGTTCTCGACAAGCTCCTTCCTTCCCTATAACAAAACGGGCGCCCACCGTAGCGAGCACCCGTAAAGGCAAGATATGATGAACGCACCAGACAGACGCATCCTATAAGCTAATTGGCTCCGTGGCCCATCTCGACGACCTTGGTCAACGAGCCAAACACACCTTCGTCGGCAAAGAATTGTGCCTCGGCACGCTGCAGCTGCACGGCAACGGCGGCAGGAGCGGTACCGCCCTCGGTCGTGCGCGCGGCGACAATCGACGGGATGTCGAGCGCCTCGGTAATATCGCGCTCAAAGAGCGGGCTTGCCTCCCGGAAGACCTCAAACGGCAGGTCCTCGAGGTTGCAGCCGCGCTTCTCGCACATCAGGACCAGATGCCCCACCACGGCATGTGCCTCGCGGAACGGCAGGCCACGCTTGGCCAGGTAATCGGCAACATCGGTAGCGGCAAGGTGTCCCACTCCGCACTCGCGCGCCATGGCGTCCTCGTTGACAGTCCAGGTCGAGATCATACCCGCCATAACGGACAAGCACTGCATAAGCGTATGGGCGGTATCGAGCGCACCCTCCTTGTCCTCCTGCAGGTCCTTGTTATAGGCCAGCGGCAGGCCCTTCATGGTCACAAGCAGCTGCACCAGGTTGCCATAGACTCGGCCGCTCTTGCCGCGGATAAGCTCGGCAAAGTCGGGATTCTTCTTCTGCGGCATGATGGACGAGCCGGTGGAGTACGAGTCGGAAAGCGTGATAAAGCCAAATTCGGAGCTCGACCACAGCACGATCTCCTCGGAAAGACGCGACAGGTGCATGGCCATGACGGAGCCGGCGTAATGCAGATCGAGCAGGAAATCACGGTCGGAAACCGCATCGAGCGAGTTGGGAATCACACCCGCAAAGCCAAGCTCGGCAGCCGTCATCTGGCGATCGAGCGGATAGCTCGTACCGGCAAGCGCGGCAGCACCCAGCGGGCAGTTGTCGGCGGCATCAAAGGCGGCCTTCAGGCGTGTAAAGTCGCGCGCGAACATCCAGGAATACGCCAGCAGATGATGTGACAGCAGCACGGGCTGAGCATGCTGCATGTGCGTATAGCCCGGCAGAATCACCTTGTCGTACTTCTTGGCCGCATCCACCAGCACATGGCGCAACTCAAGATTGGCCTCCATGAGCTCCTTGGCCAACGCCTTGACACCCAGGCGCGTATCGGTCGCCACCTGGTCGTTGCGCGAACGCCCGGTATGCAAGCGTTTACCGGCCTCGCCAATGCGACGCGTCAGCTCGCTCTCGATGGACATATGAATGTCCTCATCGTTGATATCGAAGGTGAAGTTGCCGGCATCGATATCCTGTTCGATTCCGGCCAGGCCCTCAGCAATCGCCCGCTCGTCCTCGGCGCTGATGATGCCCTGGGCCGCCAGCATCTTGGCATGCGCCTTAGAACCGGCGATATCCTGCTTATAGAGATGTTTGTCGACCGGCAGCGACGCGCCGAACTCCTGCGTGACCTCGGCCACTCCCGCCTCAAAACGACCGCCCCAAAGAGCCATGGAACCGTCCCCTTTCTCCAAATACCAAAACAAGCGCCCAAAGCAATGCGCCATGTCGCTAAAGCGATTTTTCAACCGCTAGTTTTACACATTCCCCACCGTGCACGGGGCCATGTAGCTAATTTGCAAAGAAGTGACGCACCAGGCACTTGGCGCCCAACGTCTCCCTCCGGATGTTGCCCTGCGAACCATCGATCCAGGCCTTCAGGCTCATAGGGACGTCCTCGACCTTCGCAGCATCGAGCTCGGGCGCGAGGGAAAGTAAAGCATGCGCGATAGCATTGAACATAATGGATACTCCTCATATATATGGGCGCAGAGCCGCCAAATTGATAGAAGGAGCCCCGCCGGACAACCCCGGCGGGGCTCGGACTCAGCCGCAGTCGCGGCATCATATATGCGGGCGGAACGTAGGGGCCACCGATGTTAAGAAGTGTCAGCAAGCATAACGAAAGGTAGGGACCCCGTGCGCCCGTTATGTATCACGCGGATGGGCCGCGCGGATACCAAGGGAAGGAGGCGCTAGGCCTGGACGGCAGCAGAGCTGGGACCCTGGACCTTTGCCCACGTCTTGAGCGACAGCGTATCGATCTCGATAAAGCCGGCGCTGGCCTTCTCGTCAAACGTGGTGTCGCGGTCGTAGGTAGCCAGACCGTAGTCGTAGAGGCTGAAGGGGCTCTTGCGGCCGACGACATGGCAGTTGCCCTTAAAGAACTTCAGACGGACGGTACCGGTCACGAACTTCTGGGTGTCAGCCATAAAGGCATCGAGCGCGTTTTTGAGCGGGCTGTACCACTGGCCGTTGTACACGGCGGTGGCCCAATCCTGCTCGAGCTTAATCTTGGCCTTGAGCAGGTCGCCCTCGACGCAAATGTCCTCAAGCGCCTTGTGGGCGGTGATGAGCGTCAGGGCGCCGGGAACCTCATAGCACTCGCGGCTCTTGAGGCCCACTAGACGGTCCTCGACCAGATCGAGACGGCCAAAGCCGTTGTCGCCGGAGATCTTGTTGAGCGCGATGATGATTTCGGAGAGCTTCATCTTCTTGCCGTCGACGGCGACGGGCTTGCCGGCCTCAAACTCAATCTCGGTGTAAGTCGGAGTGTCGGGCGTGTCCTCGGGGTTCTTGGTCATAACCCAGGCGTCGTCGAGCGGCTCGTTCCAGGGATCCTCCAGGTGACCGCACTCGATGGCACGACCCCACAGGTTATCATCGATGGAATAGGGGTTGTCGTTGGCGCCCTCGGGAACCGGCACGTTGTGGGCGTGAGCATAGGCGACCTCGTCGGGACGACACTTCAGGTCCCACTCGCGAACCGGAGCGATAACCTTAAGCTCGGGGTCGAGGGCCTTGACGGCAGCCTCAAAACGAACCTGGTCGTTACCCTTGCCGGTGCAGCCGTGGGCGACGTAGGTCGCGCCAAACTCGTGAGCGACCTCGACGAGCTTCTTGGCGAGCAGCGGGCGAGACAAGGCGGAGAGCAGCGGGTACTTATTCTCGTACATGGAGTTTGCGGCGATGGCCTTGGTCAGGAACTCATCGGAGAACTCGTCGCGCAGATCGAGCACCTGGCAATCCAGAACGCCCAGGTCGAGGGCCTTCTGCTTCTTGGCGTCCAGGCCGGTCTCCTCCTGGCCCACATTGCCGCAGACACAAACGACATCGAGATTCTTCTCGTCCTGGAGCCACTTGACACATACAGATGTATCAAGACCACCGGAATATGCGAGAACGACTTTTTCCTTGCTCATGGCTGTTTCCTTTCGCCCTTGGTAGCTAGTTAGAACATCGGTCAGTTGCAAGTCATTTCGAGGTCAAAAACCGTGCAATATCAGGTTAAATAGCAAAAAGCAGCACAACATGCCCTAGAAACATGCGTCTATGTCGTGCTAAAACCCAACGACCTCAAAATGACTCTGTTGGGGTATTTCACCCCATACGAACAGAGACGATTATTATCGTCGTCGGGAAATTGCGCGCTGGCGTCGGATGGCATTGTCTGCAGTAGTGATGATCTTTACGAACTGCATCTGCCTCTCCTTTCACCTATCGCCGGGCGCAATTCATATATCGTAAACGGTACCTTTTCCTCGGTAAGCGGTTGTTTTTCCGTCTCCGTTTTCGATGTTCGCTATATTACGCTAAAGTGCCAGCAGCACAAGCGACAAATTCAAATTTCTGAAAAGTTTTTTCATTACTTTGTGAATTGCAGTGCAAATACGCTCCGCTCCTGCGACAATACGCTCGGTTACTGGTTGATGGTTATAAACGTCTGAAACAATTTCGAAACGAAAGGCGCGCTTTTATGCAAACTTACGAATCGGACACCAATATCGGCAGCATTAAGATTCTCGCCGTTGATATGGACAAGACGCTTCTCACCGACGAGCGTGTACTGCCCCAGGGCCTCGACGAGCGCCTGGACAAGCTCGCCGAGGCTGGCATCGTGTTCTGCCCCGCCAGCGGACGCCCCGCCCCCAAGCTCGAGGAGATGTTCGAGGGTATTAAGAACCGCCTTGCTTTTTGTCCCGACAACGGAGCCTGCGTCATCTATCGCGGCAGCTATATCTATAAGAGCAACATCGATGTGGCGCTGTATCAGCAGGTGCTCGCTCGTGCCTCGGAGGACCCGCGCGCCGTTCCCGTCCTGTGCTGCTACGACGAGTTCTATGTGCTCGCCCGCGACCATCAGTACCACGACGAGATCAGCGTGTACTACAACACGATCAACTATGTCGACACCTTTGAGGGCCTTGATATCGAGTCCAATAAGATCTCGGTCTTTTTCCCTGCCTACGATGCCGAGCCCGCATTCCGCGAGACCTATAGCCCCGCGTTCTCGGATCAGCTCTACGTCACCAATGCGGGCCGCGAGTGGATCGACTTTATGAACCTGGGCGTCGACAAGGGTTCGGGCGTGGCGCATTTGTGCGAGCACCTGGGCATCGATATCGCCGACGCTGCCGCCGTGGGCGACACCTACAACGATATTCCCATGCTGGAGCGCGTCGGGCATAGCTTTATCGTGGACAATGCCGAGGAGCACATGAACGCGCACGCCAAGTGGCGCATTCCGAGCAACAACGACGGGGGCGTACTGACGCTCATCGACGCCATCTTGGCGGCTCGGTAGCCGTCCCATCGGGCCTGGCCGGGCGGCACGGGTTAACTTTTCGCTCGGTCAGGTCCTGCGCAAGACGAAAGCCACATTAAGTGGCTTTCTTTGCGTGCGGAATCTACGAAAAGTTAACCCGTGCCGCCCGGCCAGGCCCTAGGTTTACTTTCCTGCCGCCAAGATGGCGTCTTGAGTGTCTAGATACTTAGCTGAAATGATTTGAGCAGAGGGGAGCTCCTTGTTGGGAGGGGCTCCCCTCTGTTTTGGTTACTGTGGGACAAATTAATCAGTAGTGTTTGTCCCAAATCTTAAGTATGTAGAGGCTTGCGTCTTGGGCGAGCTTTCCTTACGGAGTGCTTCCCTATTTCGCGTCGGCCCAGGTTATGCCGGTGCTGGCTTCGGCGATCAACGGTACGCAGAGGTCTACTACGTGCTCCATGACGTCGCGGACCATGGCGGTGAGGCGCTCGACTTCGTCGACGGGACACTCAAAGTCCAGTTCGTCGTGTACCTGCAGGATCATGTGGGCGGCAAAGCCCTCTTCTTCCAGACGGCGGCTTACGCGGGCCATCGCGATCTTGATGATGTCGGCCGCGGTGCCCTGCATGGGGTGGTTCATGGCCGTGCGCTCGCCAAAGCCGCGGAGTTGCGGATTTTTGGCCTTGAGCTCCGGAATATGGCGACGACGACCGTACATGGTCTCGGCGTAGCCCGTCTGCTTGGCGCGCGCCACCACGTTGTCGAGGAACGTACGCACGCCCGGATAGGCCTCGTAGTAGCGGTCGATCATGTCGCGCGCCTCGGCCATCGAGATGCGCAGCGACTGCGACAGACCGTAGGCCTGCTGACCGTACACGATGCCAAAGTTCACGGCCTTGGCGCGGCTGCGCAGGCCGGGCGTTACCTCGGACACCGGCACGCCAAACACGCGCGCGGCCGTCTCGGCGTGGAAGTCCTCGCCCTCGTTAAAGGCGCGCACCAGGTGCTCGTCACCCGAGAGATGCGCGAGTAGACGTAGCTCGATCTGCGAGTAGTCCACCGCCAAAAAGACGCTGCCCTCGCCTGCCGAAAACGCCGTCTTGACGGTACGCCCCAGCTCAGAGCGCGTCGGAATGTTCTGCAGGTTCGGGTCGCTCGAGGACAGACGTCCCGTTGCGGTAATGGTTTGGTTGTACGTGGTGTGCACGCGGCCGTCGCCTCGACGCAGCGGACCCAGCGTGTCCAGATAGGTCGACTTAATCTTGGACTTCTCGCGCCAGTCCAAAATCAGGCGCACGATCTCGTGGTCGCGGGCAAGGTCGCTCAGCACCTTGGCGTTGGTCGAATAATAGCCGCGCTTGGTCTTCTTGAGGCCCTTGGTCGGAAGCCCCATCACATCAAAGAGTACGTGCGACAGCTGCATGGGGCTGCCAATATTAAAGGTCTCGTCGCCGGCCAGGTCGCGAATGCTGCGCTCGACCTCGGCAATCTGGGTCGCCAGGCCCTCGGACAGACTGTGCAGGCGGTCGGGGTCCACAAGCATGCCCGCGCGCTCCATCTTGGCAAGTACCGGAACGAGCGGCATCTCGATGCCATCGAACACGTTGGCGGCATTCTCACGGGCCATGCAATCGCGCAACGGAGCCACGAGCGCCAGCGTCAGGGCCGCAGTACGGGCGGCAGGCGCCGGAGCATCTTCGCCAGCACCCTCCGCGCCGCACGCCGCAGGCAGCGCCATCTGCAGATACGTATCGGCAAGATATGCCTCATCGAACTCGGAGCGATCGGAATCCAGCAGATAGGCAGCGACCACGGTATCGAAGATGCGCGTGGAATCGACAGCGAGCGGATCCATGAGCTCGAGCTCAGAAGAATCGATGGGCGAAAGCTCATGCAGGAGCGCCTTCATATCCGGGCTCGCCACGCGGCCCTCCATAAACAGACGTGCGAGCACGCCGGCAATCACGCCGTGGACGAAGTTGAAGCCCTCGACCTCAGCCGCCGCACCGCTGTCGCCCTCCTCGAGCGCGAACAGGCCCTTGGACGTCACCAACCACAGCGTGCGCGTCAGTCCAAAGAGCGCGCCCTCTTCCTTGTCGTCGTCCACCACGGCGGCGACCCACTCGCCGGCATCAATCGCGCGGGAGATCTCGGCGGCAGCGGCAGCGAGCGCCTCGGCATCGCCGGCGGCGGCACGCAAAACGGGGGGAATCTCAAACGCGCTGGCAGCGGGCACGATCCCGCCCTCGCCGCCAATCAGCGCCAGGAAACGGTTCTGCATGGCCGTAATGCCGAGCGTGCCGAGCGCCGCGGAAACCTCATCGGCAGAAAACGCCGGGAAGGACGTCGCCTCAAAATCGAGCTCAACAGGCGCATCGGTGCGAATGGTTGCGACCTTGCGGCTCAGTAGTGCGTCGTCGATGTGTGCACGCAGGTTCTCGCCCATCTTGCCCTTGACCTCGTCGGCGTGTGCGATGACCTCGTCCAAGCTACCGTACTGCGCAATGAGCGCGCTCGCCTTTTTGGGGCCGATGCCCGGCACGCCGGGGATGTTATCGGACGTGTCGCCCTTCAGACCGTAAAAATCGGGCACGAGCGCCGGCGTAATGCCGTGATACAGGTCATCCACGCTCTCGGGCGTCATAATCGCTACGTCGGACAGGCCCTTACGGGTCGAGACCACGTTGACGTGCTCGGTAACAAGCTGATACATGTCGCGATCACCGGTCACCAGCAGCATGTCACAGCCGGCCTGCTCGCCCAGGCGCGCCATGGTTCCCAGGATATCGTCGCCTTCCCAGCCCTCGGACTGCAGAATCGGCACGTTGAGCGCGGTGAGCAGCTCCTTGATCATCGGAAACTGCGCGTGCAGATCGGGGTCCATGGGCGGGCGTTGCGCCTTATACTGCGGCAGCATCTCCATGCGCACGCGCGGTTTGCCCTTATCAAACGCCACGACCACACCGTCGGGGTTAAAGGCGTCGATCATCTTGAGAAACATGTTCAGAAAGCCAAAGATCGCGTTGGTGGGGCGACCGTCCGGCGCGTTCATGGTCGGCGGCACGGCGTGGAAGGCGCGATGCATGAGCGAGTTGCCGTCGATAACGGCAAAAGTGCGGCGCTTGTCAGACATATTAAATACCTCGCTTTGGGCTGGGCACGGTTTGCTCACTCCAGTTTACACGCTCCCCGCCCCGCGGCCACTGCACATCAGGCTTCCCTGCCGCCGCGCGCCCGCGCGTGATACGATGGCTCACGGTACATCAACCAGCACGATCGATCCGAAAGGAGCCTGCGTTATGGAGCGTCCCTGCGCATGGAAAAAGTACACGCCACAGCAGATCGAGGAGCTCGAGGAGCTTTGCCGCGGCTATAAGCAGTTTTTGAGCGAGAACAAGACCGAGCGCCTGTGCGTCAAGACCGGTATCAAGATGGCCGAGGAGGCGGGATACGTCAATCTGGAGACCGTGATCGCCGAGGGCCGCGAGCTCAAGGCAGGCGACAAGGTGTACGCCGCCAACCACGGCAAAGACCTCATGCTCGTCAACCTGGGCACCGCCCCGCTCGAGCAGGGCTTTAACATCCTGGGTGCTCACGTGGACTCGCCGCGTCTGGACCTTAAGCAGAATCCCGCCTTCGAGGCCGGCGACATGGCCTACCTCGACACGCACTACTACGGCGGCGTCAAGAGCTACCACTGGGTGGCCTCCCCGCTCGCACTCGTGGGCGTCATCTGCAAAAAAGACGGCACCACCGTCGACATCAACATCGGCGACAAGGCCGATGACCCGGTCTTTACCATCTCCGACCTGCTGATCCACCTCTCGAGTGAGCAGATGTCCAAGCCTGCCAAGGATGCCGTCGACGCCGAGATCCTCGACGTGATCGTGGGCGGCCGCCCTGTAAAGTTTGACGAGGACGACAAGGACGCCCCCAAGGAGCCCGTCAAGCAGATGTTCCTGGACATCCTCAAGGAGCAGTACGGCGTCGAGGAGGAGGACTTCCTCTCCGCCGAAATCGAGGTCGTGCCCGCCGGCCCCGCCCGCGACATGGGCCTCGACCGCTCCATGATTCTGGGCTATGGCCACGACGACCGCGTCTGCGCTTACCCCTCCATGCTCGCCCAGATCGACGTCGCCAACGTGAAGCGCACGAGCATCACGCTCATCGTCGACAAGGAGGAGATTGGCTCCGTGGGTGCCACCGGTATGACGAGCCGCTTCTTCGAGAACACCGTCGCCGAGATCATGACGCTCGCCGGCGAGGGCAGCCCGCTGGCCCTGCGCCGTGCACTCGCCCGCAGCCGTATGCTCTCCTCTGACGTGTCCGCTGGCTTCGACCCGGGCTATGCCGGCAAGTTCGAGACCAAGAACGCCGCCTTCATGGGTCGCGGCCTGTGCTTTAACAAGTACACGGGCAGCCGCGGCAAGGGTGGCTCCAACGACGCCGACGCCGAGTATGTGGCCCTCATCCGCGACATCATGGACGAGGCGGGCGTGGACTTCCAGACCTGTGAGCTCGGCCGCGTTAATGCGGGCGGCGGCGGCACCATCGCCTACATCATGGCCAAGTACGGCATGAACGTCATCGACTCCGGCGTTGCCGTCCTGTCCATGCACGCCCTGTGGGAGGTCGCTAACAAGGCCGATATCTACGAGGCCTACCGCGGCTACAAGGCCTTCCTCGAGCGCGCCTAGCCAGTCTCCTTTTAACTTGCGGTGAAATACGGACTAAACTAGCCCATAAACGGCCAAAACAGACCGTATTCCACCGCAACTTCCTTTTTTGGCAGAGGAGTGTCCATGCTGCAGGTCGTCATTTCGCCCGCCAAACAGATGCGGACAGCTCAAGATGCCTTTGACGTTTTGGGCATACCGCCTTTTGCACATCAGACGGCCCGGGTCCATCAGGCACTCCTGAGTATCGAGAGCGAGGGTGGCGCGGCAGGTCTTCAGGCTCTTTGGAACGTGAGCGACAGGCTGCTTACAACGTGCCTGGATACGCTTCACGAATTTATGCCCGTCCTGAGCGATGCCGACCTCGCCGATCCCGATATCGCGCGTCGAATCTCCCCCGCCGTCATGTCCTACCACGGCATCCAATACCAAAGCATGGCGCCCGAGGTCATGGATGCCGCACAGCTCGCATGGCTGCAAGACCATCTATGGATCCTCTCCGGATTGTACGGATGCGTGCGGCCTTTCCATGGCGTTGAGCCCTATCGGCTCGAAATGGGAGCCAAGCTCGCCGTCGACGGCGCTCGCGATCTCTATGCGTTTTGGGGCGACAAACTTGTATGCGCCATTGCGCCGACCGGCTCCAACACCACGGTCGTCAACCTTGCCAGCGCGGAGTACGCCAAGGCCGTTCTACCCCATCTCGCAGGCGACGCCACGACCGTCACTTGTCTCTTTGGCGAAGGCATCCGCAACGGCAAGCCCATCCAACGCTCGACCGCCAGCAAAAAGGCGCGCGGCTCCATGGTGCGCTGGATGGCAGCAAACGGACTCGAGGACGCCGACCGTCTCACCGAGTTCAACATCGGCTATCGCCACGCCCCCGAACTCTCATACCCAGGCACCCTCGTGTTCATCAACGAACAGATGCTCTAGAGCCGGCACCCAACACTGACCCGCTCAGCCTTCTCTATATAACTTGCGGTGGAATAGTTCCTATTTGAGCCTTTTATCGCACAATCGGGAACTATTCCACCGCAACTTTTATGAATTGGCTGGCTAGGCTCGACACCTATTCTGCTAGACCGTCGGCCTTTGCAATCCCGTTTGTCGAACCGTCCTGATAGACAATCTTGACGTGCTCAACCTCGGACACCGCAACACCCGATGGAGGCTCCAGACGCCATTCCGTCAGGGCGATATCCATGGTCGTGGGCACATCTCCTTGATCTTTGAGCTTCACCGTCAGCGTTTTGAGCGCCGCGTCAAACGTCACGCGTTCGATTTCTTCGCCTGGAATGGACCCACCACTCAGCTGCAACTGCACAAACTCATCGCGCGGGTACCAATAATCGCCCGGAATGGCGAGCGTATTGGCATTACCGCCAGTACTCCTCACCGTCATAATCGGTAGGCTATCATCGGCCTCAAACTCCCAGGCAGCGCCGCCGCGACCGCCAAACGTCCAGATACAAAGGGCAATCACCAGCACGGCAAGCACCGCGAAGCCAATCGCGACCAACCCATGGTGCGCACGGCCCTCCTCGGCCGATATGTCCCATTGTGTCTCTCGATATAGATGCTTGTCTTCCATGTACGCCTCCCCACAGGCACGCTCGTTAGGCCAATCGTACCCATTCGAGCTATACTTGAGCCCATTACATAAACGGGGAGCTTGCAGGACAAGACGGCAGGCTGAGACTGGGCGCGCCCGCCCTGACCCGCAAACCTGATATGGGTAATGCCAACGAAGGGAGCCGTGCCAATGAGCACACAGACCGAGCCCAAGCTCGTCACGCAAATCGACTTCGCCCGCGCAGGGCAGATCACGCCGCAGATGAAGGAAGTCGCCGAGCGAGAGCATCGCGACCCCGAGTACATCCGCGAGCGCGTGGCAGACGGCCGCATCGCCATTCCCGCCAATATCGTGCACATCAAAAAGGGCATGCGCGCCTTTGGTGTCGGCGAGGGCCTGTCCACCAAGGTCAACGTCAACCTGGGCATTTCGGGCGACAAGGCCGATGCCGCCGAGGAATGGAAGAAGGTCAAGATCGCTGAGGACTTTGGCGCCGACGCCATCATGGACCTCTCCAACTCGGGCAAGACGCGCCAGTTCCGCCAGCAGCTCATCGACGAGACGCCGCTCATGGTAGGCACCGTCCCCATGTACGACGCCATCGGCTACATGGAAAAGCCGCTGGTCAAGCTCACCAAGGACGACCTGTTCGAAGTCGTGCGCGCGCACGCCGAGGACGGCGTGGACTTTATGACCATCCACTGCGGCATCAACAAATCGGTCACCAAGACCTTTAAGGAGACCGGCCGTCTCATGAACATCGTCAGCCGCGGCGGCTCGCTGCTGTTTGGCTGGATGGAGGTCACCGGCAACGAAAACCCCTTCTACGAGTACTTTGACGAGCTGCTCGAAATCTGCCACGAGTACGACGTGACGATTTCGCTCGGCGACTCCTGCCGCCCGGGCTGCCTCTACGACTCCAACGACGCCACCGAGACCGCCGAGATGATCGAGCTGGGCAAGCTGTGCAAGCGCGCATGGGCCGCCGGCGTCCAGGTCATGGTCGAGGGCCCGGGTCACATGGCGCTCGACGAGATCGCCGCCAACATGAAGCTGCAGAAGCGACTGTGCCACAACGCCCCATTCTATGTGCTCGGGCCGCTGGTGACCGATATCGGCGTGGGTTACGACCACATCACCGCCGCCATCGGTGGCGCCATCTCCGCCAGTTCCGGCGCCGACTTCCTATGCTACGTGACGCCGGCCGAGCACCTGTGCCTGCCCAACGCCCAGGACGTGCTCGATGGCCTCATGGCCACCAAGATCGCCGCGCACGCCGCCGATATCGCCAAGAAGGTGCCGCACGCCCGCGACATGGACGACAAGATGGGCCAGGCACGCCGCAAGCTCGACTGGGATGCCATGTGGGAGTGTGCTCTCGACCCGGTCACCGGTAAGAAGCGCTACGAGGAATCCCCCGCCGCCACCGAGGGCACCTGCACCATGTGTGGCAAGATGTGCGCCGTCCGTACCGTCAACAAGGTGTTCGAGGGCACGACGATCGACCTCGGCATGGAGGACTAGCCTCATCGCCGCGATCGCCTATAGGCTCGCCGCAGCTCCTGCCAATTGTTAACTTGTGAGCATTTGCCTGCATTTGCGTAAAAATTGCATCTCGCGCCCGGGTTCGGCATATCGCCGGCCTGGGCATCTTTATAATGCGGGGTAAAAGACCCATTTGAATCCGACCGGACAAGGGAGCGAACATGGATCGCAGTAAGGTACCAGCCGTTCTATCCATCGCAGGATCCGATTCCAACGGTGGCGCCGGCATTCAGGCAGACATTAAGACCATCACGGCGCACCGTCTGTATGCCGAGACAGCCATCACCGCTATCACCGCACAGAACACGCTCGGCGTCACCGCCGTGCAGAATATCTCCCCTGATATCGTCGCTGCGCAAATTGACGCCGTCTTTGACGATATTCGCCCAAGCGCCGTCAAGATCGGCATGGTTTCTTCTGTCGAGATTATCGAGGTTATCGCCGACCGCTTGAGCGCTTGGAACGCAACGAACGTGGTCGTCGACCCCGTCATGGTCGCCACCTCGGGCGCGCGCTTGATTGCCGAGGATGCCTCCGAGGCACTCACCCGCCGCCTGTTCCCGTTGGCAACGGTCATCACCCCCAACATTCCCGAGGCCATGGCACTGCTCGATTACGAAGTCGATTCCGAGCGCACGCAGCAAAATGCCGCCATGCTTCTCACCCGCCGCTTTGGATGCGCGTCTCTGGTTAAAGGCGGACATTTTGTCAACGAGGCCAACGACGTGCTGGCAGAGACCGCGCCGCTCGATGACGAGGGCAACCATCTGGGCGATCCGCTCACCACGTGGTTCCGTCACAAGCGTATCGAGACCAACAATACGCACGGCACCGGCTGCACGCTCTCGTCCGCCATCGCCTGCGCGCTGGCCCAGGGCATGGATCTTGCCGACGCCGTCAACGCCGGCAAGGCCTACCTAACCGGCGCTCTCGCCGCCGGCTTTGACATGGGCAAAGGCTCCGGCCCCGTCAACCACATGTGGCAGTACTGAGACAGTTTGCCGCAGCTCGCTATTGATGCTGACCATCAGGCAAAACTCGCTGACGGTGCCGCAACACGCTGACCGTACTTATGGTTTTGCGCCCACTTGGGATATTCGAGGGATACGAAAAAGGGGCCGTGGCGGTTCGTCGCCACGGCCCCTTTTGCCGCTATCGTCCGCGGTCGCTAGCGCCGGTTGACGCTCACGATGCAGAGCCCGATTGTCGCCACGGTGCCGCCGAAGAGCGAGCCGAGCACGAATGTCAACGCGATCATCGACGTGTTCCGTCCGACACGTAGCACTGCAAACGGTCGAGCGCATAGCCGTAGATGCCTGCATAATCATCGCCGCCATAGGTAGAGCCGTCATCGCAGACCTCATCGTGCCAGTTTGCGTGTGCAACGTCCTGAGCACGGTAGTAGACCTGCTTGTACTCGCCGGACGCGGTGATGTAGTACATCTTCACGCCGTCGATCGTCTGGCCCCAGATGCCCGCCATGCCATTTACGGAATCGTTGTAATTGGCAGACTGTACCCAATCCAGCCATCCACTCTCCTTTGTATGGACGCGATAGCGAAGGGTGCCACTGTCCACCCAAGCAATAAGCATGTCGTGGGAGCCGTAGGGCATACCAGCGAAGCCCTCGCTGTTGGAGTCGTTGAAGTTGGTTACGGCATCATTCCACGCACCGTAGCGGTTGTGCAGCGCATAGTGGATGTTGACGCTTTTGCCCGTGGACTTCGGGAAGCTCGTGCGAGTAGCAGAAGTGGAGGGCTGGTACGTTCCTCCATTGCCATCAGTAGGCGCGATGGGAGCCACATAGCCGGAACCGAGGTAAGCAGCGACCGCCTGCTTGAACTCCCACCAGTTCTTGCCGTACTGGGCGAAGTAGCCGTTGGGGTCGGTATGATCGCTGCCGCCCCAGCGCTGAGCTGCTTCATAGTGGGAAAGCAGGCGGGACGTATCCCAACCATGGGCACGGAGCTCATCGCCAGCCCACTTCACAGCTTCATTCCACTGCTTGGCAAAGTCGGAAGCATTGGTTGCGTGGGCAAGCTCGATGCCGATGGTGGCGTAATTGCCGTTACCGACATGCCAGCACAAGCGATTTTCGGGCACGGTGTTGTACACGGTGGAACCGTCAAGCTCCATAACATGGTGGACAGCATAGGTATCATTGCCGCGCCAATACAGCACATGGTTCCACGCGGACGCACCGGGGTTCGCGGTCTCGTGGATAACCAAGTACTGGGCATTGAGGTAGCCGTGACCGTTGCTCACGTAGGCATCTTGGCTCTGGTATGCCTCGGCGCTGAGCGGGGCGGCAAGCGCTGCCACAAGGGCGAGAATAACGGCAAAGGTACTGCGGAGCGGCAGCTTTCGCTTAGGCTCGGTCTCAGTCTCCGTCATGCTCGCCTCCCGCCTTGAGTCGCGCGGCGTCCACGGCCTGCTCGGCCGCGGCGTAGATGGCCGCACTCGCGACCCCGCAAACGGTGCCGATGGCGGCGACGGTCTGGTTGTCCGTGGCGATGCCGGCGACGCTGGTCGCGACGGAGCCCAGGAAGGCAGCCGTGCACAGCCAGAACTTTCGGCTCGTCAACTTTTGGACGATCTTATCCTTGGTCATTGATTCCTCCTCTAATCGAGTACGGGCATGTTCATCGCGTCCGTATACAGGCGCGTGCCGGTACCGTTGCCGCCCAGCCCGTGATAGGCGGCATAGACGCTCTCCAGGTGTCGGCGCTCCTCGACGGTCAGGCCGCCCTGCGCCATCGCCCTCTCGTGGATGCGCTGGAGCTCCGCCCAGAGCAGCGCCCGCATCCCGGCCTTCATGGCCTCGGACTCCTCGCGCTCGTGTTCGGACCTCTCGGACACCTTCCGCCCCTGGGCCTTGACGGTGGCCACGACCGACGCGACGCACGTCGCCACGACGCACGAGACGATGTCGGTCATGACGATGGCCGCCAGTGATTCCACGCTCGGCCCTCCTTTCCTCTCGCTTTCCGCGCCATCCTACGGGCGGCGTGAGATTGGGCTCCGCCGTCCGCTGCAAGCAATAAATCCCAGACGTAACGCGGCGAAGTACCATTCGTTTCGTCTGGGATTTTCGAGAGATTGGATTGATCGAAATGCTGTTTTCCGATGCCGCAACCGAGTACATGGCCGACAAGGGTAAGCGCCTGCGCGCTACCACGTTGGAGGGCTACCGCAGCGCCATCCGCTGCCACCTGATGCCGCAGTGGGGCAAGCGCGAGATCGAGAGCATCAGCTTTGAGGAGGTGCAGGATTGGGTCGATTCGTTCGACCTCCCCGGTGCCGCCGAGAAGGCCTACAAGACGTTCCGCCAGATATACCGCTGGGTGCTTCGCCGCCACCAGTTGCGTATCTGGGACGTGACGCAAGGCGTGGAGCTGCCGAAGAAACCGACTGTGCGCCGCCCTACACTCACGGCAGAACAGGAGCGCATGACGCTCAAAGCCATCGTCGGGCAACCCTTCGAGGCCCCAGTCCTGCTCGGTGCCGCGTTGGGCCTGCGCCGTTGCGAGGCGTGCGCGGTGCGTATCGAGGATGTGGACTGGCGCAGCGGCTGGGTGCATGTGCGGCGCGGACTCCACGTTGTCGGCGGTGAGGTGGTCGAGACGGGGTGCAAGACGAAGCTCAGCGACAGGCGGCTCAAGCTGCCGCGATTTGCGTTGGAACGTCTGCGTGCGATACGTGGGGCGCGTAGGTCTGGGCGTTTGTGTCTGCTCGACCCGAATACCGTCGCTCGCCGATTCCGCGCTTTCTGCCGCCGCTTTAACTTGCCGCATGTGCCCATGACATGCCTGCGCCACTCGTGGGCGACCATCTCGCTTGAGCACGGAGCCGCCATCGAGGACATCGCCGTGGCGCTGGGGCATTCGACCGTGAATACCGCCATGAGTCACTACCTGCAAAGTTTCATGACGGTCGTGGCTAGGGCAAGCGATTCATATACGGCCGCGATGGAGATGTGATTCCGTATACCCCATCAGCTTGTGGGGTGCATCCGCCTCATTTGACCTTAAAAGAGACTCAATCTTCGCGCTTGTATTATCGGCCAACGACAACGAGCAATTGACCCCGTTTTTCGTGTGGCGCTCTGGCGACTCTGTATCGCATACGAATCTTCCCAGCGGATATTCCGTGAAAAGGGATGGGAACACCATTACTGTGTCGCGCCAATATGGGGCAACTTTCGTTGTCTACCGCTACGACCTTGGCTAGATTCTGTGCTTCCGCGATATAGCAAGAAAAGTGCACCTATAGCATTCCGTATCCCAGCGCCTGTCTATAAACATAAGCCAAGGCGAAAGCAAGATTTCGCTGAATGATTTGACAGAAACCGGACTATACACGGCCTTCAACCCAGATAACGCCCCGTCAGAGATCAAAGGCGCGTGGATAACCGTCATCAACGTCATCATAGCCAATAACGTTAAATACAGGTCACAGATTCTCTGGAGCAACAACGCATCCTACGGCATTTACCTGCGCAACTGCACAAACGGCTCATGGGATGATTGGGTGAAATCGTAGAGCGCGGGTTGCTTCTATTTTGGCGCTGCAATCTGCCAGATTACCCTTTCTTCCGTATTGTCATACAGGGAGATGCCATCCATCAGAACGCAGAGCACATAGTCTGATGTCGCGGTTTGCACCGCGACCTGAATAGGCTGAGGTTTGGCGTAGGACATATTGCCGCCGACGCTGGCACGTACCGCCTCATTGCGGATCGTTGTGCTTTTGGATACGGAATCCCCGAGCTTGTTGATTTGGGTAGCGCAATTGGAGATGCCGCCCTCCATGCGGTTCAGCTCGGCGGCGGTGATGGGGGTGCCGCCCGACGTCGCGTCCTTCCAGAGCTTCTTCGCGAAGGTTACGAGATTTGCCATGATGTTGTCCTTTCTTTAGATGCTGAACGGCGTCCAAGCGCCTTTTTCATCGGGGAATGTTGTATCGGAGGGGAATGTCGTAGCGCCGGGCCACAGAGCCGTGCCGGGCAAGCCGGCATCCCAGCGCTTGAACGACGTAATCTTGTGGGTCGATTCGTTGGTCTGCATCCACAGCATGCCGTCCACGCGCTTGTCACGGGGCGGCTCGGCGGCCTGCATGTAGTAGGGCTTTGTCGCGGATGCCGCGGCGTTCGCCTGCTTGGCGGCTGCGTTGGCGGCGGATGCGGCCCTGTTGGCGGCGTCGGCGTTGCCCTCCGCGGACGATGCCGCCGACTCGGCCCTCTTCGTCGCGGACGTGACCGCCGCGTTGAGCGATGCCCACTCGCGCTTGAGCGCGTCGAGCTCGTTGTCGTAGTCCTCGGACTGGTCGCCGCTGCCGTCGACGCTGCCGAGGATGACGAGCGCGAAGTCCTCGGTCGTCTCGGAGGCGCTGTCGCCGGAGCAGAACTCGAAGTACGCGAGGCGGCACTTGCCCACACCGTTGACCGCCTGCGGCGGGAGCGTGGCGCTCACCGATGCCGTGCCCACGGTCGCCGAGCAGCGAGCCCACGTGCCGTCGGCGTGGAGCACGCACAGGCGTGCGGACTGGTAGGTCGGCGTGTAGGCGGTACCGTCCGCGGAAAGCGCCGCGGTCACCTTCTGGGTCTGAGTCTCGCCCCGGCGCACGGTGACGCGCTGCGGGACTGTGCCCGGGCGCTTGACCATGTCGAGCGCTATCTGGTGGTTGATCATTCAATGTCCTCCCGTTCTCTGCGATGGTCCGCCATCCGTAACGCCGCCTATCCGACCTTGAAGCCATCGAACGTGCCCGTGTCGTATGAGACGAGCACGCCGTTCTCGAAGCGCAGCAGGTGGTCGCGGTTCATGTTGTTGTAGAGGAACGGTATCTCGACCGTGCCCGTGAACAGGCTCCCGTCCCTGCGGAACTCCGTTGCGAAGTTGCTCCGCGTCAGGCACGCCTCGCCGTCCGAGGACTTGATCGAGGCCGATGTTCCCACGCTCTCGTACGAGAGGGAGACGCTCGCGAGCTGCATCGACCCGCATTTGGCGAACACCGCGTTCATCGACGCCCAGGCCGGCGGGACGGATACCGTCACCGCGAGTCTCCGCGAGCCGGCACTCAGGGCGCCGACCTTGACGGTCGCGTTCATGTAGTTCTCGTGCAGCTTGACTGTCACGGCCCTGAAGGAGCCGTCCGTGTCGGGTGTCCCGAGCGCCACCTCCCTGTCGAACACGAGGAACTGCATCCTCCCCTCGTAGTAATACGAGATGCGGAGACAGAGGCGCATGGCATAGGAGTTGGAGGCGACATGGACGGAGGCGTCGTTCACGCCGAGCGAGTAGTCGGCGAAACTGAAATGCTCGCCCATCGGCGACGTCGCCGAGGGGTCGTAGTAGATCATCTTCTTCAACGGCGAGCCGTCCTCGTTGTAGAAGACGGCGTTCTTCATGCGGTAGGCGTCGCGCTCTATGCTTGCCGAGAGGCCGTCGGAGCCGTTGAAGGAGATGCCGGTGCCGGTGATGTCGATATGCGACTCGTCCGGTCCGACCCGCATGATGCCCTTGGTGTCGATGCGGTCCGCCTTGACCGTGCCGGACTTGATGTAGTCCGCGTTGAAGAAGACGTCCCCGTTGTCGAAATAGAGGCCCTTGGAGCGCCCGTTGCCCGTCAGCCGGTTGAACGTGCCCTCCTGGTCGAGAGACTCGTCGAGGTCGGCCACCGACTGGTTGGCGTCGTTGACGGCCTTCGCCAGTACGGGGTCGGTGTAAGTCACCTGCCCGTCAGTCCAGGTTATCTCCGTGCGCGTCCAGATGTGCGAGCCCTGCTTCCATGCCGGCTGCGCCGTCGACCACGAGCCGCCGGCCAGCCCGGTCGAGGATGTCGACAGGTAGTACTGCTCGACGAGGCCCCTGACGCCCCTGCCGGTCTCGCCCTTGATCTTGGACCAGGTGTAGGCGGCGGCGTCGGTCGGGTCCGGCTCGGATAAGTCGACGCACTGCCCGATATATGTCTTGCCGGTGCCATAGGAGGTGCTGAATCCCTGCCTGCCGTCCGCGCTCGTCGCATAGGCGATATGCAGGTAGTAGGTCTTGCCGTCCGCGCCGTTCTTGCCCGGGGCTCCAGTCTCCCCGTCGGCCCCCTTGATGAGCGACCACTGGTATCTGGACGGCTCGGTCGAGTCCGTCTGGGTGCTGTCGACATAGGTGCCGAGGTAGGTCTTGCCGGAGCCGTATGTCGTGCTGAACCCCTGCCTGCCGTCCGCGCTCATGGCGTAGGCGCGGTGGAAGTAGGTGGACACGCCGTCCTTTCCGGCGGGGCCGCGCTCTCCGTCCCTGCCGTCGATGCCGTCGGTCCCGTCGACGCCGTCCCTTCCGCTGATCACGACCGGGGTGCTGTAGCCCTTCTGGCCGTCGGCCATCGTCGTGACGGTCCGCTGCCAGACCACATACCCCTCGCGCCACGCGGGGGCGTCCGTCGTCCATCCCGCTGCCGGGGCCATTTGCTGGTTCGCCGGCGCCTGCGCGTACTGCACGTCGACGCCCTTGATGGTGTCCTTGCGGATCGCGATGGCCTCGTCGTCGAGTGTGGTCGAGTCGGAGGAGAGGCGCAGAAGGCTCTCGTCGAGGTTCCAGTAGTTCGCGCCCTTCTTGTCCCGTATGGTGCCGACCGACACGATGCCGGCGTTGAGCGCGCCGGTGACGATCTCGTCCGCGGTGAACCCCGCGCCCGTTCCGAACGTCCTCCAATTCCACGACCCGTCCGCCTTGCAGCCGTCCGCGACGCGCAGGCCCTGCGAGCACAGCTGCATGGCCTGCCCCTTGCCCGTCGTCGAGCGGCCGTCCGCGTCGAGGGGCACCGACGAGAACACGAGCCCCTGCTCGAAGCTGATGGACGTGTAGCTGTTCCCGTTGATGTTGAATTGCGCGTTCAGGCCGTCGACGACCTTCTGGAGGTAGGCGGCCGCCGCCGACGAGGCGGCGTCCCAGCTCGAGCTGCGGCGCTGGAGCTCGCCCACCTTCTTCTGCTGAGACGCCCAGACGTCCGCCATCGTCTCGGTGATGTTGCCGACGGTGACCTCCATGGACCCGTTGAGCTCGTCGGTGACGAGCTTGGTCACGCGGCCCTCGCAGCGCAGGGCCGGGCTGAAGCACGTGTCGACGATCTGGACGTCGTCGCCCACGGCCACGCCCTCCCAGTCGCGGCCGAACTGCACGAGGTCGATGACGTCGGCGCTGTACGTGACGCCCGGCTCCCCGTGCGCATCGAGATACGCTTTCGTCTCCGCGAGCAGCGTGGCGGCGTCCTCGCACTCCGGGTCCTCGAAGGTGCCGAACACGTGGGCCATGCCGCCCTTGCCGTCGGGTCGACCGTAGAGCTTGAGCGCGGCTGAGTTCTCAACGTAGTTCTTGCCGTTATTGATGTCGCCGAACGTCAGCTTGCGTCCGTAGCCGCCCGCGTCGGTCTCGACGCCCTTGCCGTATCCGTAGCATGCCGTGATGGCGCCCCAGTGCTCGGTGCGCTCGATGCCTACCAGGTCCTTGCCGTAGCTGAAGCGGCGGTGCCCGCCGGACGCCCCGCGGTGCGCCCTGATGCCGATGTGCCTCGAGGTGATGCGCGCCCCGTCGGTGCCGTAGGAGACCTCCATCTCCCCGCCGCACGCGAGAATCTCATTGAGGGCCTCGCGCGGGCTCACGTGGTAGAAGGTGAGGCCGGCCGAGACGGTTCCGGGCTGGTCGACGGTCCCGCGCGACCAGCGGGTCGGCGCGAGGCATACGTCGAGCGCCCGCGCGAAGTCGTATCCGTAGGGCCGCCTGTCCTCGATGAAGTCGCCGAAGAGCTCGCAGACCGAGCAGAGTGCGGTGTCCGACCAGACGACGGAGTCCCCGTCCCGGGACGCCTTCGGGTCCTGGCAGACATGCTCGTGGACGTCCCCGCGCGAGTCCGTCCAGACGAGGCGCTCCCCCTCGTGGAGCGGGTGCGTCGTCTGCACGGCCAGCTCGTCCGAGCCGTTGAGCTCGTCGGTATGCACCGCCGAAAGGAGCTCGTCCGGCCCGATGGTCCCGATGTAGGCGTCGTGTCGGCTGTAGATGTCGATGCGCACCTAGTACCACCTCTCTTCCCATTCGAGCTCGGCGCGTCCCGAGCTGACCGAAAGTCGCACATGGCCGCCGCCCTCCATCGCGAAGAAGTCGGAGCCGAGAGACACCGGGGCGTCCCCGGTGCCGATGCGGCAGCGCTCCGCCGCCATGTCGAGCGTCACGGTCGCGTTGCCGTCGAACGGGCCCGACACCTCGACGAACTCGCCAGTCGACACGTTCGTGATGCGCCACGGGGACTTCGTCGGCCTGCATGTCACGACCGGCCGGGCCGGGGCCGTCCCGCCGACCGCCACGGTCGCGCTGCCGGCTACCGAGGCCGTGCGTCGGGCGCCGCGGGCCACCGGGTCGGTCACGAGGAACGTGAGCGTGAAATCCGGGTGCTGGCCGAGGCGGGACAGCTCGTCCCCGCCCTTGTAGAGCGCCATGAGGCTCGCCCCGCCCATGCCGGGCAGGACGAGCGGCCTCGGCTCCCGGGGGGACAGGGCTCGCGCGATCACGCGCCTGTCGAGCTCGACCTCGTCGGGCGCGGCGGCCCGCATCAGGCACCGGACCTCGGCCTCGTACGCCTTGAGCCGGACGCCCGAGACGTACGAGCCGTCCGAACCGGGCACGGCCGCCTCCGTCCACTCGCGCCCGGGGCCGACTAGCCTGGTGACGGAATGGACCGTCACGTAGTCCGTGAGGTCCGTCCCGTCGAATGCGAATACCTGCTCGATCATGCCGGCGAGTACCCCCTGCCCCTCATCGTCGTGCGGCTCCTCTGCGTCAGCGCGGAGGAGACGCGGCCGCCATCCATGTTCACGTCGCCGCCGTCGGCGATCTCCTCGAGCAGCGACACCATGCGGTCGATCTTCGCGTCCCTGTCACGCGCCCCCTTGGAGGGGCGGGACGAGACGTCGACGCTCGCCCCGAGGTCCATCTCGCCGCCCATGGCGTCCTGGAGCTCGCCGGCGAACCCGGCGACCGTCCTCTTGACGCCCTCGAAGCGGTCGACCATGCCGGTCTCGAGGGACTGCATGATCCATCCGCCGTTGGGGACGAGCAGCGCGAGGTCGTAGGCCTTCGGTCCCTTGTTGTTCGCGATCCAGCTGCCGATTCCGCACACCCAGTCGGCCACCTCGTTCCACATGTCCACGAGGCCGTTGTAGAAGCCGACCATGATGTTCCAGCCGGCGTTGTAGAGGAGGCCGCCGAGGTCGCCCAGGGCGTTCCAGAAACGCCACGGGATGCTGCCGACGAGGTCGACCGCGCTCCAGAAGCCGCCGCTGATGCCGGAGAGGAAGTTCGAGCCGGCGTTGACGGCGCTGGACCAGACGCTCCCGGCGAAGCTGCCGAGATCACCCAGCGCGGTCGACAGGTAGCCCCAGACTCGGCCGGGCAGCTGCGAGAAGAAGTTTCCGATGCTCCGAAGGAAGCCGGAGCCGGCCTCCTCGGCTTTGGCGACCGTCTGGTTGGCCCAGAACTTCACCTTCGCGATGGCGAGCTCGAGCAGGTCGGCTACCTTGCCCGGCAGGCTGTCGAAGAAGGAGACGACTTTCGATATAAAGCCGGAGCCGGCCTCCTCGGCCTTGGTGACCGTCTGCGTCGCCCACAGGGAGATGTTGGCCAGGGTCATGTCGAGAAAGTCGGCGGCCTTGTCGGGCAGCTGCGAGAAGAAGTCGCTGACCGACTGGAGGAAACCGGAGCCGGCCTGCTGCGCGTTCTGGGCCGTCTGGGTCGCCCAGTCCACGACGGACTGGACGATCTGCCCGAGGAGCCCGCCGATTGTCGCGGCGGCGGTGCCGATGAAGTCGCCGATTGCCTGGAAGGCGCCGGTCACCGCGTCGCGGCATCCGCCGGCGTTCGTGGCGAGCGCGACGATGACGGCCACGATTCCGGCGATTGCGACGGCGGCGATGCCGACGGGGCTGGCTATGAGCCAGATGGCGGCCGTGAGGCCGGTTATCAGGGACGCGACCGTGCCCACCACGTTGAACGTCGCGAACGCCGCGCCCAGCCCCGTCACGATGGGGAGAACGATGTCGATGTGGTCGCCGAGGAACGAGATGACGTCGGCGGCGAACTGGATGAGCGGGGACGCCGCGTCGAGCGCCGTCTTGAGCGGACCGGAGAGCGCGGAGGCCATGTTCCCGATCTTGTTCGCGACGTTGAGCGCCTTGGGGCCGACGCCGTCGAAGATGCGCCCGAGCGTCTCGCCCAGCTTGCTGTCCCTGATCGCGTCGAAGATTTTCCCGACACCGTCCGACAGCGGCCTCAGCTTCTCCGGCACCGATGCGCCGACGGTCTCGGCCGCCTTGCCGAAGGCCTCGCCGAGCGACGAGATGAGCGTCGGCGCGAGGTTGGCTAGGAGCGACGGGATGGAGCCGATCAGCGTGGCGATGATGGTGCCGAGCCTCGGGACGATGTTCTGCGCGGCGATGCCGACCGTCTCGACGAGCTCGGACGTCAGCTGTCCGACGTCTGCCCTGTCGTCGCCGAGGCCGGTGAGCCAGTTCTCCCACGCGGCCTTCGCCATGTTCACGGAGCCCTCGATGGTCGTGGCGGCCTCGCGCGCCGTGGTGCCGGCTATCTGCTGCTTCTCCTGAATCTGGTGGATGGCCTGCACGACGTCTGCGAAGCTGTCTATCGACAGGTCGGAGGCCTCGCCGTTCGCCGCGCCCCATGCGTTCGCGTCGTCGATGAGGCGCTCCATCTCCTCCTTCGTGCCGCCGTATCCGAGCTTGAGATTGTCGAGCATGGTGTAGTTCTGCTTGGCGAAGCCCTGGTAGGCGTTCTGGACGTCCTGCATGCTCGTGCCGAAGGTGTTGACGTTGTCGCTCATGTCGACCATCGCCATGTTGGCCCTGTCGGCGGCGGCCTGCGTGTCGTCGCCCATCGACGTGATGAGAGAGGCCGAGAAGCTCGTCGCCTGCTCCATGTACTGGTTCGCCGACATGCCGGCGGTCCTGTAGGCCTTCTTGGCGTTCTCCAGCACGGTGTTCTGCGCGCCCTCGAGCCTCGACCACTCGCCGCGGACGTCGTCGACCGAGCGGCCCGTCATGGCCGCGTAGTCCGCCAGCGACTTGCCCATGTTGCCGTAGAGCTTCTGCACGCCGCCGACGTTCTGCTCGTACGCGGCATACGCCTGCTCGGAGCCGGTGACGACGCTCGCGACGCCCTTCAGGACCGTCTTCGTGATGTCGTACACGGCCTTTCCGACGGCCACGCCCTTGGCGATGGCGCCGGTGCCGATGCTCTGGATCTTGTCGGAAGCCTGGTCGTCGACCCCGATCTTGACCATCAGGTCGAGAAGGTTCATCCGGTCACCTCCAATCCCATCCTGCCGATGACCTCATCGGCTATCTCCCGGCCGGTGCGCGTCTCCGCCGGCTTCCCGAGCCTCGAGAGGGCGTCGGCGAAGCTCCGGCCGATGAACTTCCCCTGCGGTGCCAGCCGCAGCGACTCGGTCACGTAGGCCCTGTAGAGCAGCCCCTCGCGGTACTCGCGCTCCCGCGCGTCCAGATACCGTGAAAAAGGGCGCATGCGCGGAGGTCCCACGTATGCGCCCATGTAGAGCCAGAGCCTGTCCGAGCCTCCGCAGCTCAGCCGAAAAAAGAGCCGAAGAGCTCGCGGATCTCACCGTCGGCCTTGAAGGCGCCGACGAGGGCGTTGAGGTCGGCGGCGAACTTCGCCGGCTTGAAGGCCTCCTTGTACTGCTCGAGCGTCTGGCCGTCGCAGGCGGCGAGGACGCGGTAGACGTCCTCGACGTTCTCCTTGAGGACGTGCGGGAGGTACTTCTTGATGATCCCGATGCCCCATTCGGCCGCGGACTCCTCGTCCGAGGCCTTTCCGGCGCCGGCGGCGACCTCCTTCACGATCTGTTCCCCGACGCCGCCGTTCATGACGTGGTCAACGGCGTCGGCGATGAGCGCCATCGAGCACGCGAACTCATCTGCTCCCAGTTCCTTGATGCGCATGCCTACTCCTTCGCCGCGGCGGTCTCGTCGGTGCCGGCCTTGATGTAGATCTCGTACGGGACCGTGTCCGGCGCCTCCATCGAGTAGTGGGCCGTGAACTCGTAATCGAAGGTGCCCTTGGCCTTGTCGTCGGCCTTCATGCTGAAGCCGCCGGTGGACAGGGCGTTGAGCAGGTGGATGGCGATGAAGCCGCCGTTCCTGTCGCCGTTCTTGTCCGAGTAGTCTCCGACCCACCAGATGTCCTTGAAGTCGGCGTCCTTGAGGTCGGAGCGCGGCGTCAGCTTGCCGTCGGTCTTGTTGAAGTCGGCCGCGCCCGCGATGTCGACGGCTGAGGCGCCGTCGATGGTGATGAAGGAGCCGGACATCGTCACCTCGATGGAGTCGATGCGCTTCAGCTCCTTCATGTTCGCCGGGCAGTTGTCGATGTCCTCGCCGTAGTCGGTGAAGCTCGGCTCGGCCTTGAACTCGTTGCCGCCGGAGGTGGCTCCGATGATGTCGGCCTTGGTCAGCTCGCCGGTGGCGGGGTTGAAGTTGCGGAGGATGACGCCGGCGTTCAGCTGGAGCGCCTGGAACGTGTTCTCCGGGATCTGGGTGAATTTCATTGGACCCCCTAAAAGGTCGTGATGTTCTCGATTGAGAGGTTGATGTAACGGCGTTTTACGCCGGGCTCGCCCGAGTCGGCGGCCTGCCAGAACGGTGCGCCGCGCCTGACCCACAGGCCGCCGCCGTCGCAGGGCAGCATGGCGCCGCCCAGCCCCAGCGCGCGGCCGACGGACTCGGCGTCGGCGTTGGCCTCGGCCTCGCTCTCGGTGCGGCGCCATATCTCGACGGTTACGGCCTGCTCGCCGTCGCCCCACGCGCCGGAGACCGGCGTGAACGTGATGTACGGCGGCTCGGTGCCGTCAGGGACGGCCTGCGCGGAATAGGCGGGCATGCCGAAGCCCCCGAGCCATGCGGCGAGCGCCGCGGTCCTAGTCGGCATCCGGCAGCCTCCACTCCTCGGCCGTGCACTGCGTGAACGAGAAGCCCGCGCACGCGGGCGGGCGGCCGTCGTCGGCATTCGACGTGACGCGGAACACCTGCCCGTCCGAGACGCGCCTGAACACGTCGCCGTGGGACAGCTCCTCGGAGCACGTCACCGTGTAGGAGTTGGCCACTCCCGCCGCCTCGGCGACGCGGGCCTCGGCCGACGTGTCGCGCACGACGGTCGCGGAGAAGGCGCGGCCCGTGGCCCACGTCTCCGTCCAGCCGCCCTCGCCGTCCGGCACGCTCCTGCGGACCACGCGGACGCACGGCACGCGCATGCGCTCGTACAGGCGGCTCACAGCTTCCTCCACGGGTCCATGCGCGCCTTGAACTGGTCGCGCCACGTCAGCGGTCGGCCGTCGGTGCCCATCACGCGGGTGTAGCTGTATCCACCGAAGCTCTCGGACTGGTACGGGCCGTCCAGCTCCCCGGCGTGCTCCTTGCACCACGCGTCGATCTCGTCCGCGAGGTCGATAACGGCCCTCGGCACGGCCAGCGCCCACACGGTGCCGACGAACTCCTCGTCGGGCAGGTCCGTGCAGGGCCAGCGGTGCAGGCCGTCGTTGAACACGGAGCCGGTCACGCGGATGTACTGGCCGTCCGCCAGCGCGAGGCCCTCGGGCGGGACCAGCGCCCCGCCCTCGACGCGGATGCGCCCCGTGGCCTTGTCGCGGACGAACCAGTTGCGCAGGGCGCGCAGCAGCTCCTCGAGCATGGCTTAGCCCAGCTTCGGGGCGGTGCCGATGCCCTTGAGGACGCCGGCCTTGAGCGTGTTCTTGAGGACCACGCCGGCCACGAGCTCGACCTCGCCGGTCTTGACGGCGCCGGGCTGGGCCATGTCGGGCATGTAGGACTGGACCACGCCGGTGCCGGTCGGCGAGATGCCGTGGAAGCCGTCGAGGCCCAGGGACACGGCGTAGATGTCGGACTTGCCGAGCGCGGAGGCCGTGGCGGCGGTGTCGGCGACGGCGTCGACGGCGGCGGTGCCGTTGAAGTACTTGCCGAGGTTCACGATGGGCACGCCGTTGTAGGTCTCGATGACGCGGCCGGCATCGTCCTTGGTGCGCTCGTAGTAGCCGGCGCGGCGGGCGATGCCGCGGAACTTCGTCAGCATCTTGCCGTTCATCATCAGCATGTTCGCGCCGTCGACCTGCGAGAGCAGGGCGTCGATTTCATCGAGGAACGCCTGGGCGTTCTTGGTCATGAGGTCGGCGGTGGACACGTCGACCTCGGAGCCGATCTCGTTGGACGTGCCGGAGAGCATCTTGGCGAGGCCGTCGAACGTGCCGTCGGGCTTGCCGGCGCCGGCGGTGCCGGCGGCCTTGCCGTTGATGACGAGGTAGTGGAACTCGTTGGCCACGGCCTTGATCTTCTGCTCCAGCTGGAAGGCCAGCTCGTCCACGGCGCCGGAGGTGTTCTGCAGGACGCGGTCGACCTGGAAGGAACCGCCCATGATGACGGCGCTGGCGGTCTTCTTCTCGCGCTTGGCCTCGTTCGCCGTGTACTCGGCGTTGATGGCGCGGACGCCGGCGGTCGCCGGGGTCTTGAGCTGCGTGTAGCCGTAGGTCAGCGTGGAGCCGCCGGTGCCGGGCGAGATGGCGTTGTCGAACGTCAGCTTGTCAAGCAGGAGGGACGAGCGCTGGAAGGTGTCGACCACGGACTGGTCGACGCGGTCGGCCATGCCGACCTTTGCCTCTTCGAGTGTGATGGGCATGTGTTACTCCTTGTTCTCGTAGCGTTGGTGGAGCGCCTCGCGCAGGTTCTTGGGCGCTGCGGCGCCGCCGGTGCTCTTGGGCGGGTTGGGCACGGTCGCGCCCTGCGTGGTCTTGACGGCGATGAAGTCGGACCAATCGGACTTGATGCCCTCGGTCAGCTTGTCCGCGTCCTCGATGGCGCCGTCCTTGACGGTCACGCCCGACAGGTCGGACACCTTGAGGACGGTGTCGATTCGCTTGGGGTCGACGCCCGCGCCGGCCAGCAGCTCGCGGTACAGGCCGCGCTTCTCGCGCTCCGCCGCCTCGCCGTCGACCTTCGCCTTGTAGTCGTCGAGCTCCTTGCACTTGGCCTTGTACTTCTCCTCGTACTCGCCGGCGCCCTCGCCGGCCTTCTTGGCCTCCTCGAGCTGCTTTCGCAGGCCCTCTGCCTCGTCGGCGCCCGTCTTGTAGCGGTCGCGCTCGGCCTTCAGGCCGTCGATGCTCTCGACGTGCTCCTCGATGATCTGGTCGATCTTCTCGTCCTCGATGCCCATTGCCTTGAGCATCTTCCGCGTCAGTGCCACGCTGTCTCCTTTTCCTCGGATGGACCGGGGCGCCGGCTTTTCGTCGCGGCCTCCCCGTGCGGCAGTCCGTCGCCGCGGCGACATCGTCCGTGGCGCGTAACGCGGCCCTAGCCGCGGAGGTGCTTGAGGAAGATTCCCTTGTACGTGGAGTAGTGGTCGTTTGCGGCCGGCTTAAGGAAGGGCTGCGGCTTCTGACGCCTCGTCCCCAGCTCGACGTAGGGCGCGTACTCGACGTTCGTGCCGATGATGACGTGGCGGGTGCCCTCGTCGACAATGTGGGTGATGGAGTTGCGGAGGCGGCCCGTGTCGACCGGGCAGGCGCGCTTGGCGTAGCCCTCGGCGACGAGCCCGACCTCCTCCAGCGCGGCGACGAGCGCCCGGTCGATGGCGTCGGCGATGGCCTCGCGGTTGTCCTGCCGTATCTCGATGCACTCGGCGGTATCCAGCTTCGCGGCGTTTACGATCTCCTCGGTGATGAGGGCGCCGTGCCGCCCATGGTCGCCGACGCCGCCGACAAGCCCGTAAGCCATCAGTCCAGCACCTCGCACCCGTAGCCCACGCGGCCGGCCACGTCGGCCTCGCACGCCTCGACGGCCTGCACGGGCTCGCCGGGGCTGCCCATGGTGCAGCCGTCGCCCGGCCCCACCTCGTCGCCTCGCACGGTGCATATCAGCACGTCGGGCTGGGTGAAGCCGAAGCCGAGCCTGATGGCGCAGTCGGAGCATCGCTTGCATTCGGTTATGGGGTTCATGGGTCCTCCCTCGCGTTCGGGAGGATGTTCCCGCCGCGGTCACGCGGCATGAAAAAGCCCCGCCGGGGCGGGGCCTCACAGTCAAATGAACGGGGCTATGTCCTTGGCCTCCTTGAGGAACTTCCTCACCTTGGCCATGAAGGAGTTGTCGGTCAGGTACTCGATGCCGCGGGGCGTGATGCAGGCGCCGTCGAGCCCGTAGACGCGGTCGAACGTGTTGTCGACCTCGACCCTGACCGCTCCCGAGATGAATCCGTAGTCGAGCAGGCTGCACAGGATGTAGTGCCAGTACCGCTCGTTCGCGCCTGCGGCGAGGGCGATCTCGTCGAGCCTCTTGGGGTCGACGTCCTCCCCGCCCTTCAGGCACGTATAGAGGTATAGGAGGATGCGGTAGACGATCACGTGGTAGTCGTTCTTAGCCATTAGTGCTCCTGACGCCGTGCTCGAGCTCCCAGTCGATGCTGCGGCGCCATGCCTCTTCCCATGTTTTCGGCGGATTTTGGCGCTCGTCCTCGAGCAGGGCTTCGAGGGCCTCATCGGGAACGTCGGAGAGCCTATCCGGTCGGTCGTCGACCCCAAAGGAGTCATAGTCTATAGCTTTTCCCATTTGATGCCATGGCTCCTCTCGAACTCGCGCATGACTTCGATAATGGCGTCATACCTGCTTGTCCCCATTTTAACTTTATTCTCGACCTTGTTGTCGAAGGACTCGACTCTAAATGGAATGTCCCCCACCTCGTAATAGAACACCTCGCCGTTGTGCAGGGCCACGACGCCGCCGCCGTATCCCTTATAGCCCGCCGAGACGAAGTCGCTGCCCGTCGGCGGCAGGTCGGTCGGGTGGTTATGGACCGAGACGAGGTCTCCGCGCGGATGTGTCGAGATGGCCCTGTCGACCTCCGCGTTTCTGGCGGTCTCGAACGGAACCGTTCCGGCCGTGCTCCGCGCGACCACCCTGCCCTCGGACTTCGACACGAGGACGAGGTCCTCGAGATCGCTTCCAGAGCGGTGCGACAGCATGGCGACCGCCGACTTGCGGACAGACGCGGCGGCATCCCTCGGCATGTCCAGCTTCGAGAACTTCGCGGCGTAGCCGTCCGACTTCACGAGGTCCATGTTGACCTTCGAGCCGCGGGCCGAATGTCGCTTCGAGGTGATACCCCTCTCCGTCGCCAGCGCCGTGTCCAGCACCTTCTGCTGGTCGCCCGCGCTCATCTTGCGGAACGAACCGGACGGTATGCCGTACTCCTTGAGCTGCTCGGTGAGCCTCTTTCTCGCCTCGGTCGGCGACACGCCCGCGGCGTCGAGCTTGCGGGCCGTGCCGGGCATCCCCATGAACTCGGAGATGGTGCGGTCGGCCGGTTTGGCGCCTGTGACGGCGGGCTTGCCGGCCTTCCACTCCTCGTAGGTCATGCCCTCGGGCAGCCTGCTCCAGCGCTTGCCGTCGGAGTAGTCCACGCCCTCGACGGCCGCGATGAGCGTGCAGCGGCAGTTGCACGTCTCGGCATACGGCGCCTCCGGGTCGCCCGGATAGCGGCAGCCGTTGCCGAACTTCTCCCCGACCTCGACCTTCTCGCCGTCGAGCTGCCTATGGCTCGAGCGCGTGCGGCCGTCCATCGTCGCCAGCCACTCCTGCTGCACCTTGATACCGAGCCCCTTGGCCCTCTTGTAGCTGTCGACGCGCCCGGCATTCTCCGCCGCCGTCGTCGAGGTGCGTGCCAAGCGCACCGCCGCCGCGCGGTTCGCCCCCGTCACGTCCTGCATGCGCTTGGCTATCTTGGGTATCGACTCGCCGAGCAAAACGCCCTGCGTGATCTGGTTGGCGATGAGCCGGCGGTTCCATGCCATGTCCTTGGCGACGTTGACGGACGGCTTCGGTAGGTAGCTGTCGTGGTCGGTGAGCAGCCTCTGCACGGTCGAGGCGTCCTGGAGCGCGAAGGCCGTGTCCCAGCCGACGGCGCTCTCGACCTGCCACGTGCCGTAGTTGTAGTTCTCGGCGTAGACCTCGGGCAGCCTGCCCTCGATGGCGGCGGCAGCGACGACGTTCGCATGCGTCATGGCCTCGGCGCACTGCTTGAGGACGATTCGGTAGCGCCTGCCGGCCGCTATCTTCCCGCTTCGCAAAGACCTGTATTGAGCCTTGGTGATCTCGCCGGCCTCGAGACGCCCGCGCATCTTCTCGTCGTCGGCCTCGAACTGCGCCAGATAGCGCTTGAGGTTGGCGTAGGCCGTCTTGCTCGCCTCGCCGTACACTCCTTCCACCTCGCGCTCGAACGCCCGAATCTCGGCGTCTGAGAACTCGTGAGCGCTGTCCTTCGCCATGCGCCGCCTCCAATCGTCGGCACGCATGGTCGCCCGCCCATAACGGAAAAGGGCCCCGACCGAAGCCGGGGCCCTTTTCCTACTCGTCGTCGCCCTCGTCGCCCTCGTCGTCCGCGTCGCCCTCCTGGGAACCCTTCGCGTTCGCCGCCAGGGCGGGCGGCAGCGCTGCCATGCGCTCCTCCTGCTCCCGCTGCTTGCGCTCCAAAATCTCGGCGGCCTCGTCGGGCGTGATGTTCGGCAGCTTGCGCAGGATGGTCTCCTCGTCGAGCCACTCGGCCTCCAGGCACACGTTCTCGATCTGCTCCTTGGTGTTGCTGATGCGCGTGCGGGTGAAGATCGGCGTGTCCTCGATGCCCTGGAGCGCGAGCAGGTCCATGATGCCCTCGCGCATATGGCGCTCGAACTCCGCGGCCTCCTCGTCAAGCGGCTGGTATGCGGCGTCGATGTGGTCGTTGGTCGCGCCGGCGGCGATGGTGTGCACGTCGAGCGCGCCGAAGTCCTCGTAGATGTCGGCCTTTATCTGGGCCAGCGTCTCGCGGCGGCTCGCCACGGGCACCTCCTGCACGTACGGCGTCGCGGCCTGCCCCTGCTCGGCGTCGACCTGCGCCACGTGCGTCAGCTTGAGCTTGGCGCGCCACAGGTCGAGCTCGCGGTCGTCCATGCCGCCGGCGCCGTTGACTATCCAGTAGACCTGCGCGCAGTCGTTGACGTCGTTGCACAGGCCGCTCTTGATCATGTCGTAGGCGTCGATGCCCCCGCGCATGCCCACGAGCGTGGACTGGTGCGCGTCGCTGCCCCACACGGGCACGATGGGCAGGCGCGAGTAGTTCTCCTCGTCAACGGCCAGCGCGAGGCCGTCGGCCGGCACCTCCTCGTAGGTCACCTTGTAGGCGCGCTTCGCCTCCGTCACGGCGAAGTCGAGCGTGCCGGCGGCCGGGGCGGCCATCTGCGTGTAGCCGTCCTGCTCGTACAGCGTGGCGTTCCACGGGTGGTCCGGGTCCAGGCGCCAGAAGCGCACGCCGGCCACCATCGCGCCGCTGACCTCGTCCCACACCGGGCAGAACTCATCGGCGGTGAACACATCGATGTGGTCCATGTTCCAGAAGGGGAAGCTGATGCCGTGGATGAGCGCGTACAGGCCTATCTTCATCACGTCGTCGTCGAAGCGGTCGCCCAGCGCCTCCTTGGTGGTGTCCTCGCCGCCCTTCGAGACGTCCACGAAGCTCACGCCCTTGCCGAGCGAGTATGAGCAGCGCTGCCCGTTCAGGCGCTTGAACAGGTTGGACTTGATTCGCATGTCCGACGCCGTGTAGTCGTCGACCGGCGTGCCGGCGCTCGAGTACACGATCTTGGTGAACCTGCTGATGGTCACGTTCTGCTGGCGGTAGTAGTCGTTGGCCGCCACCGCGTTGCGGTACATCTCGCCGGCCATGTGGCGCCTCACGGCGTCGGAGGCGAACCCCGCCGCCGAGCCCGCCGCCGCCATGTCAGCCGCCGTCACGATCGGGCCGTCTGCCATCGGCCCCTCCCTTCCCTATCGAACAGCGGGTTTACCTGCTGTTTCACCGGTTTGTACATGCGCAGTGTCGCCACGCCGTAACGGAGCGCGTCGCAGCTGTGGTCGTCGACCTTGACGGGCCTGTCGCCGTCCGCCTTGGCGTCCCAGCAGTAGCCGCCGAGCTCGCCTATCAGCCCCGCGCAGGCGTCGGAGATGCGCACCGTGCCGTTGCCCAGGCACACCCCCGTCTCTCGTATGCCGTCCGCGACGTCGTTGCGCCCCTTCTTGGTCTTGAACCCGGCCTGCCGCATCGCGGCGATGAAGCTCGTGGCGCTCGGGTCGATGATGAACGTGGGCGGCCTGCCAAGCCCGCGCACGAAGTCGGCCATGTCGGCCACGTAGTCGGCGTCCGTCTTCTGGTGCCCCGTGTCGCGGCCCGAGTAGCGGTACTCGTCCACCACGTGCCACACACGGCCGTCAAACGCCCACAGCAGCGCCGCGAAGGCGTTCTGCGTGCCGTAGTCGCAAGACACCGCGTACTTGGCGGCGCTGCCCGTATATCGGCTCTCGAGGGCACCCTCCCACTCGGGGTAGACCAGGCCCTCGGCCAGCGTCCACTTGCCCAGGATGTAGCGGTCGTAGTACACGCCGCTGCCGTAGTCCTTGATGAGGGCCTCGATGACATCCGGTGCCAGCGCGCCGTCCCAGATCGTGTAGTCCTGCCTGTAGATGTCGCTGTCGCCGTCGAGGAACCGCTTGAACCAGTGGTTCGGGCTGTCGGGGTTGCAGGTGCCGTCGAAGCGGCTGCGCTCGCAGCGCAGGCGGCTCTTGAGCATCTGGAAAACGTCTTCGCTCCACGTGGCGACCTCGTCGCCGTAGACCCACTCGAACGTGGCGCCCTGAATCCTGGACACGCTCGTCTTCTTGTCCGCCCCGAGGCAGTAGACCTTGCGCCCGAATATCCGGGCCGTGTTGTCCCGCCCGATCTGGCTGACGACGTCTTCGCTGTAGAGCGAGCGCATCGGCTCGAGGATGTTGCGCTCGAGCGTCGAGCGGGTGTTCCCGATCATCACCGCCAGCCCCTCGCCCCTCATGGCGAGGAGCCTCTGCGGTATGGTCACGGCTATGTCGACGTAGCTCTTGCCCGAGCCCGTCGCCCCGCACTTCACGTTGTAGCGGTGCGTGCAGTTGGCGAGGTACTCGACCTGCATCCTCGTGAGCGGCATCGGCTACTCGTCCCCGCCGATTGAGGACGGCACGGACAGCACCAGCTCCTTGGCGGCCTTGAGCACCGCCGTGTCGGTGGTGTCCATGATGCGCTGCGCCTTGGCGTACTCCTGCGGGTACTTGCGCTCCAAAAGCCACGCCGCCGCCTGCCAGCTGTCGCCGCTCGCGTCCATGATGCGGCCCACGAGCGTCGCCTTGCGCTCCACCTCGGCCTTTTTTAGAACGTGACACAGTTGACGCTGATTGTCTGTTCTGGGGTGGTTGATCCAGCGGCTGTATGTCTCGCGTGCGACCCCGAGATATGCGGCGATGTCCCTGTCGGTCATTCCGGCACGGCACAGGCGGACGGCATCCTCGATGCCCTCCTTGGTCAGTTTTTCACGCCCTTTTCCCGCCACAAAATCACATTTCCGCTGGTAGATAGCCATATGAAAACGCGAACGTTCCCACCTTTTTACGCACGTGGACAAGCGCGTGCGTTTGCCCACGAGCGTAAAAAGGGGGTAACGTTTAAAGAAAAGGCCCCGGTTTCCCGGGGCCTTTCGACTACTCGACCTTGGTCGGCTTGATTCCGATTGCCTCGGCCAGCCTCTCAAGCGCCTCCGTCCGGCTTCTGACGTCTGTGCGCGGCCTGACGTATGCGGTTGCTCTCCGCCTCTTCCTCGAGCCGTCTCTTCCGCTCCGCCAGATAGCACCCCTTGCACAGCCTCCACTTCTTCGCCTGCGGAGACGTCTCGAACACCGGGCGCTCGTCGCACGCCACGCACAGCATCCCCGTGCCGCCGCCGAAGCGACCGTAGCGCTGCCGGGCGTGGCGCACGCTCGACGGCGTCACCCTCAGCTCCGCCGCAATCTCCGCCGCCGTCCGCTCCGGGTGCGCCTGCATCCGCCTTATCATCTCGTCCGTCCACAGGACGTAAGAGGAGCGCCCCTTACGGAGCGCCCACTCATCCCTCAACGGATGTGCTGACTTTGTGGATGGGCCTTTTGGCCCATCTCCTACAGGTGGCCTACCCACCATTCGCATACCCCCTAAAGCTCGACCGTCATGGCGGAAGCTTATCAAGCGCCGGAGACCAACTCACCGAGGACGCTCGACATTCTCGCTCGGGCGGTCGATGAGGTCGGCAAGCCTTTGCCACGCATCGGTCCCGCAGCTGTCTAACCCGCAAAGCGCATCGTAGTAGCCGAAAAGCATCGTGCTCACTTTCATGCACCGGTTGCAATCGAGCTCCGTTTTCCGATGCTCGGCAAAGTATAGGCACGTGCCGGTGCGCAGGAACTCGACAGCCTCGCGGCGCTCTTCGTCACTAATCATTGCACCCTCTTGTTCCATGCTTCGCGCGCCTTGTCCCATCTGCATTCATCCGGCTCAACTTCGTTCCCGGTGATAACCGGGCCGGACGCTTTACACTTTTGGCAGTAGACGAAATGTGCGTAGTTGTCGGCATTTGCTTCCCAGCTGTAGAGATTCGAGAAAACCCTTTTGCTGCCGCAGAACGGGCATGGTTTCAACTCGAGCTTATCCATCATTCCTCCAGTATTTTTTAAACACCTCGTCAGGCTTAACGAGAGCCAGCTCGTGTGCCTTGACGTATCTCAAAGTCGCACGCATTCTTACGAAAATAGGCGCATGCTTCGTACTCCGACGCTCCCGCTCCCCTGTCCAAGTCCTCCTCAAGCTTCTCCCAGCTATCGGGCGGGGTGGAGTAAAGCTCGTTCGGTCGCATCGAGACGCAGCAGAGCTTGTCTGCTTTGCCGGTAAGGCACGAGAGGGACACGTTAGCGATACGGCGATAGTCGACCAGCCTGACACCGACCGCCCTGTACTCGGTTCCGCGTCCGTCGTAATACGCGCCGCCCAGCTCGATCTCCTCGCCGTCGGCGGTCTTGATGTCGATATTCATAACCCAAACTCCTCGTAGTCGCGGCACTCGCCGCACTCGTCCTCGCAATACAGCAGGTTCTCCATGAGCCACGCCACGGCCCACTTCACCAGCCGCCAGAAGCCCTCCTTGCGCTCCGGCGCCTCAGCGTCGAAGGCGCGCTCGAACTTAAGGTGGCAGTAGCCGTAGTCGACGTGGATGTCGCTGCTGCAGAAATGCCTGCAGTTCCCGCACATCCTAGGCTCGCAGGCCCCACCGAAGTGGCGCTCGATGGCGGCGTCCGTCACCCCCATCGGGTAGCCGCCGACCCTCGAGTCACTCATCGCAGTCCGCCCCCCCTACGCTCTCGTCGAGCAGGTCGATGGCATCCCCGACGGTCGCCTCGATGCTCGTCAGCTGGCGGCGCAGGTTCTGCACGAGGTTCGCGCCGGCGACCTCCGCCCTTCCCGCCTCGTAGGCGCGCTCGATCATGTCGGTCACCGCGACCTGCATCGCCGTGTCGTTGTAGCCGCGTCTGACGCGGTACTTCCCCAGATAGGCGTGCGCCCTGTCCTGCGGCCTGCACTCGCGGTCGAAATGGAACACCTCGACCGCGTCGGCCTTGATCTGCTCCAAAGTCTCCATCACAGACGTCCCCTCTCTCGGTTCCTCTCGTTGCAGCGCCCGATGGCCGCGTCCACGTCCTCCTGCGTGAACCCCTCGGCATCGAGCAGGTTGACGACCGCCTGGACCGTGTCCATGCACTCGTCGATAAGGTCCTGGCGGTACGCCCTGCGCGCCGTCATGATCTGGCTTTGGCGCACGCCGTCGTGTAGCTGCCAGGCTCCGAACACCTCGGCCGCCTCCTCGAGCGGCTTGAGCGCCTGCGCCTTGGGTGCGTCCGGCTTGTCGAACGCGCCGAACGCGAGCCTGTAACCCTCCCGCATCAGACGCACCTCCCCTGTGCCAGCGCCGCGCGCATGGCGTTGATCTCGCGGCCACTCTCGCCCCTCGCGCCGAGGTACACGTCCACGGGCCGCTTGCTCTCGTTCCTGCGCGCCACGTTCTCGCACCAACCGCAGCAGTACCTCTGGTTCATGCCTGCCGCGCGGAACCGCCTGCCGCACTGCCTGCACTCGAGCACGTAGCCACCGCGCCTGTCCCACGACTCAGCCCTCATGTCGCGCCTCCCAGTAGTTGCACCTCGCGAGCCCCTGCGTGGCGTGCACGAAGTCGGGGCACCGCATGCACGTGTACCGCCTGCGGCCCTCGCCGGACGCCGTCATGACCGCCTCGCTCACGGCGCAGAACCCGCACGTCTCGCAGCGGGCGCTGCGCGGCCCCTCGTCGTAGATGCTCGCGGACCCCTTCGGTCTGCCCATGTTCTCGCTCCTCTCGTCGTCCAAACTCATGACGCCCTCCTCTCGCACGCGGCCCTCGCGGCCAGCAGCCTCTGCGCGTCCTGGTACGCCTTGAGCGCCACCGGGTCGGCGGTCGTCCCCCTCGGGGCCTTCACCTTCGCCGGGTCGATGCCCGGGTGTTCCTCTCGCCACCTGCGCTCGAGCTCCGCCCTCGTCTGCTCGGGCGTCCTCGTCGGCTTGAACGTGGCGGCCTGTATCTCGGCATCGGTCGGCTTGCCGTGGGCATGGGCCTCGGCGTCGAGGCGCTTCTGGTTGCCGTTCCACAGCATCGCCGCGGCCTTGAGCGAGGTCACGGGCATCCCGTTCGAGCGGATCCACCCCTGCGACTCGTAGTGCGCCCAGAACTTGTCGGGGTCGCCGCTGATGCAGTTGGCGGCGAAGTACGCGCGGCACTCGTCCAGGGTCGGCGGGGCGAAGCCCTCGGGCGCGGCGGGCATTGCATCTGCCCTGCCCTGGATTGGACTGTCTATGGTTTGGTCTGGCTTGGTATGGTCTGGTATATAAGGAGGGGTTTCTTGGGTTTCCGAAACCTCGAAACCCCCGTTTTCACTTTCCAAAACCCCCGTTTTATCGGTTTCCGTAACCTCGAAACCGCCGTTTCCGTTTCGCGGTTCAGGTTTCGACTCGGGCTTGGCCTTGCGAGGCCTGCCGCCCTTGTTTCTAGCCCGCGCCTCGACCGAGTTGTCGATGTCCTCTCGGATGGTCTCGAAGATGGTTTCCATGTTCCAGGAGTAATCGACGGTGATTGGTTCTCCATCGGCATCAATGCCGACCTCGACCGAGCAGTTGTCGCTGTTGAACTCGGGCTCGACGCCGTTCGCCCCGTACTGGACGATGGCCCAGAGCATCTGGGCGCGTGGTCCCTCCGGCATTCGCTCCAGGGCCTTGGTAAACTTCGGGAACCACGTGAACTTGTTGGCCATCAGAACCACCCCCATAGAAGCGAAGAGAAGAACAGGAAGCCCGCGGAGAAGGAGGCAGCGAACAGGGCCGCCCCCCAGTGGTCGCGGATGGTGTCGGGTACGCGCCTCATCAGAACGGCACGTCCTCGTCGTAGAACCCGGGCTGCGGGGCCGCGGCGTAGGCCTGCTGGGCGCTCCACTGCGGCGCGGCCTGCGCCTGTGGCTGCATGGGCACCGTGTCCGCGAGGCTCTGCTGCGGCTGGGCCTGCGTCTGCCCCTCGCGGCGCACCATGACATCGATCTCGTCGACGATCACCTCGAGCTTCGAGCGCTTCTGCCCGTCGCGCTCCCATGAGCTGTAGCGCAGCTTGCCCTCGATGGCGACCTTCATCCCCTTGGCGAGGAAACGGCCCACGGCCTCGGCGCGGTTGCCGAACATGGTGCAGTCGACGAAGTTGGGGTAGTCCTCCCACTCGCCCGTCTGCGCGTTGCGGCGGCGGTCGTTCACGGCGACGCCGAAGGACAGGACCTGCGTCCCGCCCGCCGTGGCGCGCAGCTCGGGGTCGCGGGTGAGGTTGCCGGTGATGTTCACTCGGTTGATGCTCACTGCCCGTCCTCCTTCGCGGTCATGTGGCTCTTGATTGCCTCGACGAGGCGCGGCCCCTGCATGTAGCCCAGGCCGCTCACGCGGCGGCCGTCGCGGATATGGCACGCCTCGACGATCTTCTGCGCCGTGACCGGGCCGATGCCCGGGAACGAGCGGGCGAACTCGTCGACCTTGAGCTTTGCCGCGATGGGCGCCTCGATGGCGACCTCGGGCGGGATGTTGCCCGCCTTGCACGCCGCCTTGAACGCGGCGCGCTCGCGGCGCGTGCGGATGGCCTTCGCCATCGCCTCCTTGCGCTGCTCTGGCGTTCGTGTCGGCGGCAGTTTGCTCTCTCCCATGTCCTACATCCTCTCGACGTATCCGTGAATGTCGTTGTCGACCATGACGGCCCTCACGCGGCGCAGCTCGTCCGCCGTGGCGCACTCGATGACCACGCGGTAGCCCCTCTGCGGTGCTGGGGCCGCATCCTCGGCCGCATCCGGCTCGGGGCGCGACGGGACCACCCGCACGCACCTCGGCACGCCCAAGGGCGGCTCAGGTTCCTCGACGGGCACCGGCTCGGGGTCGGGCGGCAGCGGCGCGGGCTCCGGCGCGGGCTCTGGCGCGGGCTCCGGCGCGGGCGCCGTCGCCTGCTCGTAGGTCGACACGAGCGCGGCGGCCTTGGCGACCTCCTCGCGGTGCGCGGCGACAGCCGCCGCCACCTCGCCCGAGTCCATCGGCAGCGTCCTCGTCCACCACGCCACGGCCCATGCCTTCTCGGACTCGTCCGCGTAGTCGAGGCCGTTGACGAACTTGAACTGGTGCAGCAGCTCGCCCACGCGGCGCTCGATGATGTTCTTGGCCTTGACCTCGCCGAAGCTCGCGTTGAGCCACCTGTCGTCGGCGATGCGCTCGTAGGGCACCAGCGGACCCATCTCGCCCGCGAGGTCGTAGTAGTGGCCCTTGAGCGCGGTGAGGCGGCGTTTCCTGCACTCGCCGTCGTATCGGTCGATCTCGGCCTTGTACTCATCGGAGAGCCTGTCGATGGGCGCCGTGATCTCGCCGATGGTCTTGTCGAACGTCTTGAGCAGGTCGCTGTACTTCTTCTTCGCGGCCTTGCGCTGCGCCTCGATGGGCTTCTTCACGTCGTTGACCGCCGCGCGGTACTTCTTCGCCGCCTTGAAGTCCTCGTCCTTCTCGATGCGCTTGACGCCCATGTAGACCGCCAGCTTCTCATCGACGTTCTTCTTGAGCTTCGCCAGCTTGTCCTCGAGCGTGTCATCGATGGCGAGCGACGCCACCAGCGTGTCGAAGTCCTCCTCGAGCGGTACGGCCTCGACTGCCAAAACCTCGTCTGCCATCAGAAGCCTCCCAGCAGGTCGTCGTCGGTCGCGTACTCGGCGGGCGCGGGCTCATAGGCGGGCGCGGGCTCCGGCTCGGGGGCGGCGGGCTCGGGCTGCGCCTTGCGGGCCGCGATCTCCTCCTCCATCCAAGAGGCCGCGCGGCGCGCCTGCATGAGCGTCATGTCGTGCATGTTGCCCGACGAGCAGCCCACGGCGGCGCAGATGGCGGCCATGGCCCCGGCGCTGTCGAGCCCAGTCGCCGCCATGAACGGCTTGAACAGGTCGCGCACGGGCTGCAGGTCGGCCACGGGCTCGACGCTCTCGGCCTTGACGGTCTGAGCGCCTGCGCCCATGTCGCGCTCGACCTTCTGGTCCATCTCCTCGCCCGTGTACATCCCGCCGAACTCGTCGGGGTAGGCCAGGCGCCACGCGGCGGCCTTGGCGCACTTCTCGATCATGACGCCCGGCATCTTCGCCCAGTTGCTCTTGCCGGTGCTGTAGTCGGTGAGAGCCAGCTCGACGTATGCGGGCTTCTTGCCGTCGGTGAACGCGACCTCGGCCCAGCCGCCGATGAGCTGCTCCCCGATCATCTTGTAGACGGCGGAGCCCTTCTTCTTGACGACCTCGCCGTCGCGGAGCACCACGACGCCGCTATCGATGCCGCCGTAGTTGGGCTGCCTGTTCGCGCGGCGGTTGAACACCTGGTAGGAAGTGATGATGCTCGCCGGGGCGCTGCCGTACTTGACGAGGTACACCTCCTTGGTGAACGGGTTCAGGTGCTGGCGGTTGCAAAGCTCCACGCACAGAGCCAGCTCGCTGTCGGTGGCGTTGGGGCACAGGCGCTCGCGGATGTCCTGCGAGGTGAACTTGACGGGCATGCCCGCATCGTCCTTGAACTCGATGATCTCGTTATTCATTGAAGGCCACCTCTCCGTCATTGACCTCGACCTTCTCGATGTCCACGCCCGCCAGCTCGGCGAACACGCCACGCGGCCCGTCCAGCTTGTAGATGCGCTCCATGCGGCCAGCGCTGTCGACAATGTGGTCGTAGATCTCGAGGTCCTGCGCATCGGCTCCCAACAGCTTCGGACCGAACAGAAGCCCGTAGGCGATGCCGCGCAGGCACGCGGGCTTAAGGCCCCTTTTCCCTATCTCAGCGCCCTTCTCGTCTGCGACGAGGATTAAGTTCGTGGCAAACTCGTCAAGCACCTCGAACGCATCGCCGCCGACTTGGACTTTTATATGCATGTACTCCATTGCTTAATCTCCGTTTCTACTTTTTCTCTTCGGCTGGGTCTGCCCAGCCGCGATATACCTGTATGTCCATGTGCGGTTCGATGCCGCGCCGACGGGGCCACTTGACCACGTGGACCTCGGCCACCTGGCTGTCGTCGCCCCAGACCGCCCCGTTCATCCCGTCCATCACGAGCTTGGCGATGTTGTCCGCGTCCGGCTTGAACGTGTTCGGCTCCGACGTGACGCGCTTCGGCCTCGATTTGGGCAGCGGCTCGTACACGTCGATGCGCACCGCGACGGGTACCCTGAACGGGAACAGCGGCCCCTCGAGATTCGGGTACGCCTCCCGCATGGCCCCGAGCGCCGCGTCTCGGATGGCGGCCTCGTTGCGGATGGTCTCGTCGGGCGTGTACATCCGTGCGTGCCTGCGGTCGAGCCTGTGGCGCTGCTTGCCCGCCACGAACGGGACGGTGAACGCGAATCGCCTGCCGATCACAGCACCGACCCCATCCCGAGCACGACGCGGACACCGTCCGCCGCGAGCAGCATCGCCCGCAGGACGTACGGCATGAGCGCGTACACCGCGAACAGGAGCGCGACGAACCCCGAGCACCTAAGCAGCCTCGATGCCATGCGTTCCCTCCTCGATCCACTGCTCCACCCATTCCGGGCGCACCATGCGCCCAACCTTGCGCCCCTCGGGCAGCTGCGAGCGCAGGCGGCCCGCCTTGCACTCGATGCGCAGCGTGTCGTAGGGCACACCCGTCACCCTCGACGCCTCGCGCAGCGTGTACATCAGCTTGTGGCGGATGCCTAGCTCGTCGGCCATCTGCTGGAACGTTTTGGCTCTGCTAGAATCCATGAGTGACCTCCTTTCAGGTCTGGAGCCGTCCCCGCTTTCCACACCGGGCGGCTCTTTTTTTGTCGCTTGCTTTCGGGGCCTCGCCCCCGGCACGGCACCGGTAGGGAACGTCCCCGCGGATGGTTATTGGAGAGCCGCGTGGCAACGGTGCCGCCCCGGGGATGGGGCCCGCGGGTTGCCTGAGCGGCAATACCCGCGTTGACGCGTTACACACGCGTTAGGCTTCGGGCCATGATTCGTAGACAGCAGACATATCGTCCGAAGCACGTCCGACCAGCGGGCCCCCTACTCGTGCGGCTCGTCGACTGGGTCGAGCGGCACCCTCGCATCAGCGCCGCGATCGTCCTCGCCGGGTTCATCAACGACGCCTGCGACCTGCTTGGGCGCGTCGTTGATCTCGCGATGTTTCTCATGAAGCTCGCGGGTGTGCTCTAGCACGAACGCGACCGCGAGAACGTCGAGGAAGACCCGGACGGCCGCATGGATAAGGTTCAACATCGCCGCCGCCCCTACTTCGTGCCCACGATCGGCTGGGAGCCCTCGGGCACGACGACGAGGTTGCCGTCCTTTCCGATGCTCTTGAGCGCGTCGATGTAGTGCTGCTGGATGACCTGGTCGTTGAGCGAGTTCGCGAGGACGGCGTTGGCGTCCGCCTCGCCCTGCGCCTCGATCTTCTTTGTTTCGGCCTCGACCTTGGCCGTCTCCTGCTCGTTCTGGGCCTTCTGCTTGGCGACCTCGGCGGCCTGAGCCTCGCTGTAGCTCTTGGTGATGTTCTTCGGGTAGCGGACGTCCTGCACGCTCACCTGCTCCACCGTGAGGCCTATGCCCTTCCACTTCTCGGTGAGGGCCTTCTGGACGGCCTTGGTGAACTGGGAGCGGTCGGTGAGCATCGTCACCGTGTCGAAGCCGCCCGAGACCTCGCGGGTGACGGCGCGGACGTCGTTGGAGATGTACTTCTCCACGAAGCTCTCCTGCGTGCCGTACTCGCTGTAGAGGCTGAGCGCGGCGTCGGGGTTCAGGGAGTAGTTGACCTGGATGTCGATGTTGGCGCTGGCGCCCGACTTGTCGTTGATGGAGACCTGCTTGCCCTCGTAGGAGCCGCCGTCCACCTCGTAGTCGGTGTCCCCGTAGAAGTTGATGAGGTTGTTGCGGACGTCGTAGGTCACGACGTCCTGCCAGGGGGCCTTGGCGTGGAAACCGGCCTCGGAGGTCGAGCCGGCGAGCGAGCCGCCGAGGTTGCGGATGACGCAGACCTCGCCGGTGTCCTGCGTGTAGAGGCAGGCGGAGGCGGCGATGACGGCACCTACCAGGATGAGGGGCAGGGCGCACGCGGGCGAGACGATGCGGGCCTCGTACTTGTTGCCCCAAATGTCCGCGGGCCCGGCGGCCTTCTCGCGCTTGGCCTCGTTATACCGCTTGATGGCGACGGCGGCGGCCACGCCGCCGAGTCCCAGACCCGCTCCGATAATCAGTTGAATCATGTCTTTCTCCTTTTTGTTTGTGAAGTTAATTAGCCGCGGGCTTCATCCCGGGACCCTTTGCGCAGATAGCGCGTCCACTCGCCCGCGGCGATGCCGACCTCCACCGGCTGGATGTCCGGGTCGATGGCGTCGGCGGTGTTCATGCAGACCGTGCGCTGGACGTAGGCCATGACCGCCTCGCCGCGCAGCAGGCCGTCCAGGCGCCCGCGGGCGTCGAGGAACGACTCGAAGGCCTCGTGGTGCCAGCCACCGCCGGCGTCGCACCAGCAGACGATGGCCTCGATGCCCGAGAAGCCGCTCGGGCACTCGATCTCGAAGGACTTCCCGCGAGCCTCGTACCTGATGTTCTCGCGGCGCATCTTCACGTCTCCCATGTCGCCCTCCCCTACAGCTCGAAGTCGGAAAAGTCGCGGGCCTCGACGGGCTCGGCCTCGACCGTGATGGCCTCGGGGATGTTCCAGCCGCCCAGCTCGATGTCGATGTAGTTCTCGTTCATGGTTCTCTCCGTTTCGTTTGCACCCTAATTTATTTAGGGTCGATACCCAAAAAAATATTGCCGTCAATGCCGAAGTGCTTGCCTAGCTTGTCCGCCATTGTGGGCGTTAGCTTGTCTGCCTGCGCATCCTCGATGGCTGTGAGCGTTGGCTCGGTAATTCCCAGAGCTGCGGCGATTTCCTTTTTCTGGAATCGCTTGGCCCCAGCTTCTCGAAACTCCTTAAGGTTCTGCATCCGTCCTCCTTTCGCTGACCTAATCATAATCTAATTTTGGTCAAACCACAATTACTTTTTGCTTTTAACCAAAATTATTTTTGCTTAGGATGAAAGTAACCCAGTTAGGAGGCACTATGGAATTTGGTGATAAGCTCCGGTCGCTACGCACAAAAGCAGGATTGACCCAGCTAGACATTGCCGAAAAGCTCGACGTGTCGGCAGCGGCCATCGGAGCATGGGAAAACGGGCGGGCGAAACCTCGCCTAACCAAGTTAGGGCAACTTGCCGAACTGCTCGGAACGAGTGCAGCCGACCTCATGGGAGAGGACGCCGCCGAGGCCGCGATAAGCGGCACCTCGCGCATGGTCCCCCTGCTGGGCTTCGCCCACATGGGCGAGCCGTGCGACGAGGGGAGCCTCGCCGACGAGGTCGAGGTCCCCGCCTCCATCGCCGACGCGCACCCGCGCGCCTTCATGGTCCACGCGCAGGGCGGCTGCATGGACAACCGCTTCCCCCACGACGCCCTGCTGCTCGTCGACCCCGACATGGAGCCGGTCAACGGGCAGCCGGTGCTCGCCGAGACGTCCGACTACGGCGCCGTGGTGCGCAACTACACCCGGGGCCGCTCCACGGTCATGCTCACGGCGGACAGCCACAGCGGCGAGTACGACGACATCCTCGCCGGGCCGGGCGACGAGCCCGTGGTCTGCAAGGGCCGCGTGGTCTGGTACATGGGCGAGCGGGACGAGAGGGGCTAGAGCGTGGAGCGCGCGACCTACAACGTCTACTGCGACGAGAGCTGCGTCACCTCTTCGGCCGCGGACGACTTCATGGCCATAGGCGGGATAATGTGCCCCCTCGACCGGAAGAGGGAGATCGTGAGGAAGGTGGACCTGCTCAGGGCCCACTACAACGTGCAGGGGGAGTTCGGATGGAAGACGGTGTGCCCGTCGAAGCTCCCCTTCTTCCAGGCACTGGTCGACCTCTTCTTCTCGGACCCCGGGCTCAGATTCCGCGCGGTCGTCGTCAGCAGGCGCGAGACGAACTTCGAGGACACCGAGGAGATGTTCCAGAAGGTCTACTACCAGGTGTTCAACAACTGGCTTGACCGGAGGGCCTCTTACCGCCTGTTCATCGACCGCCGAATCGACGAGCGCGACAGGGTCGACACGCTGAGAAGGTGCCTGATAGACACCTTCCAGTTCGGCGATGCGGTCCGCTTTGTCGAGGAGGTCGAGTCTCACGAGAACGACCTGATTCAGCTGGCGGACCTGTTCATCGGGGCGCTTGCGGCTTCGAGAAACGGGCATCTGCAAGTTGAGGGCTCAAGCGGGGCCAAGCTTCAGATATGCCGCGATATTTGCCGCAACCTGAACACGAACACGCTCGCGAGCTACGAGACGTGGGCATCGGAGCAGAAGTTCAACGTGTTCCATTTTCGCGGCCGTAGGAACATGTGATGGCTATGGAGTACTCCATCGACCAGGACGGTCATCTCGACCTATCGCGATATGTTTTGGGTTTTGGCTATGACATGTTTCAAGTGCGAGACGTCTCACACGACTATTTCTTTGCCGAACTCACAAGGCCGCTATATTGGAACGGGTTGCCGGTGATAGGACTGAACAGCGAAGCGAAGTGGCGGCATCTGATTTGCGTCCACGGACGCGACGGGCTCCCCTTGAACCCGATAACGGACATCGAGCTTGAGAGGGTGAAGCGACTTCCCCTCATTCCAAAGGTTCTAGATAGACGAATTGACCTCGATATTTTCCGTCAGACGAACAAGCGAGGCAAGGAGGACAGCATAAGCGTGGTGGCAACCGGTCCAGACATTAACTACCTCGTCACCCTCGGCGCTCTTCCCGGGAAGTACATTTTCCGAAGCGCTTACCCCGCCGGAAGCAAGTACGTAGGAAAAATATGGGACAGGGTGAATCGTCCGGAGAAATACCGGAAAGACGGAATCACCCAGCTAGTCGAAAGATATAGGAAATGAAAAAAGGAAAACCCCGGATTTCGGGCCCCGAGGTGCGGCCAGGTCCTGAGCTTTAAGCAAAGGGCTCGTACCTATTATGCCTCAGCGGCAGTAAAAGTAAACCGAACAAGTTATGGAGATTGGAGACAGCGAAGGGAAAAGCAGGAGGCGCTGTTTGGGCGCCTCCAGAGGACTCCTTCACACACACGGTGGATGAGCTATCCCGATTATCGCCCCATCGCGGCGAAATTCCAAGCGTCTACATCTAGGGAGGTGATGCCCATGAAAGCAAAAAATCTCGGGACCGCAGGCTGATGCCGCGACCCCGAGACTAAGGAGACGGCCCCTGCACTTTGGAACGTGAGACGGGGCCGGAGTCAGAACCGGGCGAAACGGAGAATAAGCCCGCGATCTGAACGGATCTGATTATATGACAAAGAAGCAGCGCCGCCGCGTCTGGGGCTCCGTGACCGAGATGAGGCGCGGCAAGAAGTACGTCCTGCGCTGGATGCAGAACACGCCGCAGGGCCGCAGGCGCAAGACCAAGACCGTGTACGGCACCTACCGCGAGGCGTGCGCGGAACTCGACCGCATCCACGTCGAGCACGCCGACGACGCGCCCGTGCCCACCATAGCCAAGGCCTACGAGACGTGGCTCGTCCCCAAGATGGCCGCACAGGTCGAGGCTGGGACCCTCGCCCCCAACACCCGCGACCTCGTGCTGCGCTCGTGGAGAAACTACGTCGGACCCCGCTGGGGCGCAATGCCCGTCGACCAGCTCCGCGCCGTCGAGCTGCAGGACTGGCTGCTGACACTGCCCGCTGCCACCGCCGACACCGCCCTGCTCACCCTGCGCAAGGTCTACGCCTGCGTCTCGACCTTCATCCGCCTGCCGCTCGACCCGTTCGCCGCCAGCGTCAGGTACACCATGCCCACCCGCAAGACCCGCGAGCGCTCAAAGCGCGTCTACACCCTCGACGAGGCCTTGGGCGTCCTCGACGCACTGCGTGGCAACCCCCTGGAGCCCGCGTTCATCCTCGCGTGCTTCGGCTCCTGCCGCTCGGGCGAGTCGCTGGGCGTCCGCACCGAGGAGGTACTGCGCTGGGAGCGTAGCGGCACCGTCCTCGCCTCCGCCGACATCTGCCGCCAGATGCAGCAGTCCGGCACCGAGCCGGTGGGCGCCCTCAAGACCGCCAAGTCCGCCCGCACCGTCGTGATCCTGCCACAGGCCGCCGACCGCCTCGTCGAGATAGCGGCCTCGCGCGCCGCCGAGGGCCGCGAGTGGCTGAGCGACCGGGGCGACGGGCTGCCCATGAACCGGAGCATCTGCAACGACCGCTGGCGGAAACTCTGCGCCGCCCGCGGCATCGAGCACATCCCGTGGTCGAACCTCCGCAACTCGTGGCGTACGATAGCGGAGGTCGAGCTTCGCCTGCCGTGGGACCTTATAGAGATGCTGATGGGCCACGCCCTCCCCGGCGTGTCGGGACGGCATTACATCAGCCCCACCGCCGAGCAGGTCGTCCGCGCCGCCTTCGACGCGCTTGGGATAAGTTAGGATATTCCACCGCAAAGCCGCAGGTAGATGGCACGCCATTAGTTGTGGCAGTACTAAACAGCCAGCAACCTGCCAAAAAAAGACAGGCTACCTTGCACCAAAAACCGTCACAACATTCGATGAAAATCGTGCAAACGCGAAAAATCATCGGATGTTGCGACGGTTTGATTTTAGATAGCGGTCGAGCAAAGGGCCGGGGCGTCTAGTCGTCGGCGAGTTGAATTCCCAACAAACCCGAGAGTGCCAGCGCCTGCTCGGCATTGACCGTCAGGCCACGCAGCTCATGGTAATCGCCCGAAACAACGGGCGCCGCGAATGTACAACGCGATACATCCACGCCGGAAAGCGACGTCTTAAACACATCCATACGCGTCAGGTCACAGCCATCCAGGCGTATCTGACCCAGCTTGGCACCCTGAAACGCGGCCTCGGTCAAACGCGTGTCATGCGCAGCCATGGGGCCAATGCGTCCCTCCGAAAGGTTCGCATAGCTCAAATCGCACGATGTAAACGACACGCTCGACAGACGCGCCCTGAGCAAGTTGAGCCCCGGCGCCGAGCAGTCAACGAAGTCGCAGCGGTTGAGCCAGCAGCCTTCCATGTTGCAGCGGATAAAGCGGCAACCGCGAAACACCACGTCGCGAAACGTCGAGCCGCTCCAGTCAACGCTATCGAACTCGCAAGATCGGAACACGACGCCATCGAAGGTCGCGCCGTTCGCCACGTCGCAGGCAAGATCCAAATCCTCAAAAGCGGTATTGGAGACGAGCTCATCGCCCTCGGCAAAGAGGTCGATGAGCTCGTCCATGCCCATATGGCAGCCAATCCGTTCGTTTACCCGGGCAAAACCACCGCAAAGGCGCCCGTCCCCTTTGCGGTGGTTTGGGGTCGCGCTACTCACCGAGCATCTCTTGGAGCTTGGCTGCCACGGCATGTCCCAAGCTCTCGTGGCTTTCGGGCATCATATGCAGATAGTCGATATCGCCCGGCTCGGCAAAGTCGGCGGCATTCAAAAAGTCGCAGCCAAATTGCTCAGCCACATGTGCGTAGTACTCACCAAAATGTTCCGAGGCTTCTACGGAATGCTCGTCAAAATCGGTCATATATACATCGGCGATTTGCGGCTTGATCTTGATAGGCGCCATCAGCAGAATACGCGGGCAAGGTGCGGCATTGGTCCAGGGAAATGCACGCACCGCGCGAATCAGCGCCATGGTGCCACGGGCAATATCGGAGGCCGTCACACCAAAGACCGTCTTGCAATCGTTAGTTCCCAGCATAATAACAATCGCATCCAGCGGCTTATGGGCCTCGAGCAGCATCGGCAGCGCGCGGATGCCGTTAAGATTGGTGTCTAAATGGCACATGTCGTCGCGTACCGTCGTGCGGCCGTTGAGGCCTTCTTCAATTACATGCCAGTCCTCGCCTAAGTCACGTTGGGCCACGCCACACCAGCGCACATCCCGTGCATAGCGCACCGCGGTGCCGTCGCGCATGCCCGCCGGATCGTAACCATAGGTGTTGCTGTCGCCAAAACATAGAACGTTTTTCATCGTAAGCCCTTCCTTTAGTAAAAAGCCGACGGGAGCAGCCTCTCCCGCCGGCTCGACCTATCTGTCAGCATCTACCGATTACAGGTACTTGCGCCAGTCATCGTCATCCTCGTCGTCCTCGGCAGCAGCCTGGGCCTGCTCGGCGGCACGGGCGGCTGCGGCGCGGGCGGCAACCTGAGCATAGGACTCCTCGTTGCGCTCGGGGAAGTTTGCCAGCACGTGCTCGAACTTGGCAAAGTCCTGGTCCCAGCGCGTAGAGGGCACGGCAAAGAAGACCTGCTTGACCTTGAAGTCGCCCGACGCGAGCTCCTTGCGGAAGAGCTCGGCCACGGCCTCGGCGTCAAAGCCGTTGTTCTCGCAGCCCCAAGCACCCAGTACGAGCTTCTCGCGACCCAGCTCATCGCAGATAGCAAGCACAAAGCGAATGCGGTCGCGCAGGGCGTCAAGCAAGGCATCGTCGCTCACGCGGTACTCCTGACGAGCACGCTTGGCGTTGGGTGCAGCGGCGACGATTACGTCGGCATAGGCGTGCACATGCTTGCGGTCGAAGCGCACCGCGGGCACCACCAGCGCACGGTTGCGGTACAGCTCACAGTTGATGTTGCGGCGACGGTTCTCGCCGTACCATTTACGCTGCTTATCGAGGACATTGTACAGGTACGAATCGGCGCACAGCGTGGCCTCCTGCCCCAGATAGCCCTGGATGTAGCCACCGCCCGGATTGGTGAACGAGGCAAAGGCAAGCACAGCCATGTCGCAGAACTGCGCGTAGCCTCGACCGTTATCCAGAATGGCCTGCGTGGCAGAGGCGTCGAGCACGGTGACCTCGGGCAGGACCGGGGCGGGCTCCTCGGCGGCAGGCACGGGCTCGGCTTCGGTGGCCTCCTCGACGGGCTCTGGCGCCACCTCGGCATCGACAGCAGCCTCGACGTCCTCGACAACCCGCTCCTCAGCAGCCGCTGCCTTCTGGACCTTGGCCTTCATCGCCGCGACAAAACCGGCAGGCATGCCATCGAACTCGCGCACGCCGGCAAGCGAGCGCTCGATATCCTTGCCGCAGGCCTCGGACACAGCCGTCACATGGCGCTCGGCGGCCTTCGCACGCGCCTCACGCTTGAGATTGGGCTGACCCGCTCGGTTGGACCTGCGGTTACGGTTCCTGTTGTCGACGTCTGCCATACATGGCCACCTTTCCTGTCGCTGCCGCTATCGGCTTTTCCCATCCATGATACCCCGCCGTGCACAAAAAAGACGGCCCCGAAGGACCGCCTTTCGCATCGTTTTACCGTGTCCGGCAGGAAGCATCGCAATGCCGCGCTTTAATCGCGACGACCAAGGATGTTCAGGATACGCAGGAACACGTTGATGATGTCCACGAACAGGTTGGATGCCATGAGCACGGCGTTGGGCAGCGTGGGCGGCACCGTCGTGGCGACATAGGTGTCGTAGCCAATAAACCCGGCAAACACCACGATCACGATCAGATCGGTGATGGTCTGCGAGACACCCATGAACATCAGCACGATCTCGACCAGAATCGTGGCAAGCAGGATGCCAAAACCAATGCCATACACACGCTGGAAGAACTTGGGGAAGGTCACGCCCAGCGCACCAAAGACAAAGGTGATGGCGGCCGTGGCGATAAAGGCGGTGTTAATGGTAGGCAGGTCGTAGTTGGCAAGACCAAACGACGCCGTCAGGCCAAAGGTGCTCGCAAAGACCACGTAACCCACAAGCGACAGGCCCACGGACTGCTTGCTGGCAGCAGCCGACATCATGACGATGCCGACAATAGTCAGGATAAACGAGCCAAAGACCAGTGGCAGGGCGGCGCCGCTCATCATCATGCGGGCAAACGCCATGGTGCTCGTAAAGTAGGCGCCGGCGCCCATGGCGCAAAAGCCCAAGAAGATCAGGGCAGACATGGCGAGATTGTACGCGCGCGGCGACATCTCCTTGGCGCGGCTTGCGCCGCTCTCGACGGGGCCGTTCCGATAGCCCTGGATATCGTTCATACTTCGTCCTTTCAAAAAGTGCCGTGAAAGACGGCACAGCAGATGACATGATTCCTGTCATTGTACCCGAATGCCGCGCGCTCTTACCTGCGACGCTCACTCTCGAGCGTACGGTCGAATGCCCACACCCACCAACGCATCAGATGGGCCTGCGAGCCGTCCGCCCGCTCGCGCGTCTGGTCCTCCAGATACAACTCGGTCGCATGTCCGCCAAAACGTACCTTATAGGTTGCCGTACGAATGCCGTGAACCGTCAGGCCAAACCCGGTGGTCGAGATAATTTCGTCGATCGTAAAACAACGGCCATCGACCCAGCAGACGGTGACCGGCACGACTTGTCCGCCCGCAAGGATGCGGGCCACGACATCCACATACTGCTTGTGCACGCGTCGGGTTTTGCCATCTGTCTGTCGATATTCCATGCCCTCTATTATCGAACGCATGTTTGTATGTTGTAAAGCGAACAGACTGTGGTTTTGGGGTGTTGGGGCGCGCGCACGTGTCCTCATGGCGTGTTAGCAAAAAGAACACCCGCGGTCAACAGGGCTAATATTCAATATTAGTGCCAAAAAATTCACCTCTCCCATCAGAACTCGGTAAAGAAACCCGCAGGAGGTGATACGATTTTCATGTTTTTGTAACGTGTCTGCAAACTTCGAGAAAGCCCATACATGGACGTAACGTTCTCATCCTTCCTCGGCCAAATTGTGTCGAACCCAGTCCTTGCCGTCACCGTGATCCTCGCGCTCGGCGCCATCTTCGTCAATGGATGGACCGACGCGCCCAACGCTATCGCGACCTGCGTCACTACGCGTTGCATGCCCGCCCGCGCCGCCATTCTCATGAGCGCCGCATTCAACTTCCTCGGCGTGCTCATCATGACGCACTTTAATGCGAGCGTCGCCAATACCATCTCACATATCGTCGACTTTGGCGGAAATAGCACCATGGCGCTCGCCTGCCTCTGCGCAGCGCTGTTCTCCATCGTCGTCTACGGCGCCACAGCATCGCGTTTTGGCATCCCCACTTCGCAAAGCCACAGCCTTATCGCCGGCCTGACCGGTGCCGCTATCGCCCTCGGCGGCGCGAACAGCGTCAACGTCCACGAGTGGATGAAGGTCATCTACGGCCTGGCGCTCTCCATCGGCCTGGGCTTTGTCATGGGCTGGGTCCTGTGCAAACTCGTCTCGATTCTTTTCGCCGCCGCCAACAGGCGACGTGCCAATGCCTTCTTTAAATACGCTCAGATCGCGAGCGCTGCGGCCATGAGCTTTATGCACGGCGCGCAGGATGGACAGAAGTTCATCGGCGTGCTCTTTTTAGGCGTGGCCTTCGCAAACGGCCAGACCAGCGTCGGCGATGCCGGCATCCCCATCTGGATTATGCTGCTGTGCTCGGCCACTATGGGTATCGGCACCAGCGTGGGCGGCGAGCGCATCATCAAGTCCGTCGGCCAGAGCATGGTTAAGCTCGAGAAGTACCAGGGCTTCTCTGCCGACCTCGCGGGCGCCGCGAACCTGCTACTTGCCACCCTTACCGGCATCCCCGTGTCCTCCACGCACATCAAAACCTGCGCCATCATGGGCGTCGGCGCCGTCAAGCGCCTCTCGGCCATCAACTTCGGCGTGGTCAAGGACATGATGTTCACTTGGTTCTTCACCTTCCCCGCCTGCGGACTCATCAGCTTTGTCATGGCCAAGCTGTTCATGATGTTCCTCTAGCCACACCGAGCGTCCATCCGGACTGCAATGCTTCGCCCACCCGTCTTCGCCTCGAAAGGACCCACCCATGGCAAAGAAACCCGATTCGTTCTACTTCGATAACTACGTCGCCTGCGCCGACCTTGCCGTCCAGGCAGCAGAGCTGCTCACCAAGATTTTTGAGAACTTCGACCCCGAGCAGATCCACGACATGCTCGAAGAGATGCATGCGATTGAGCACACGGCGGACAAGAAGCATCATGAACTCGAGGATGCCCTGCTCACCGCTTTTATCACCCCGCTCGAGCGTGAGGACCTGGATCTGATGAGTTGCTCGCTCGACACCGTGCTCGACCGTATCGAGGGTGTTGTTCAGCGCGTCTACTTCACCAACATCCAGAACATCCGCCCCGATGCCATCGTGATCGCCCACAAGGTGACCGACGCCTGCCGCGCCATGAAGGACCTGATGGTCGAGCTGCCCAACTATCGCAAGTCCAAGACCCTGCGCGAGCTGGTCATCCAGATCAACACGATCGAGTCCGAGGCCGACGACCTCTACATCAACGCTATGCGCAACCTGCATGTCAACGGCAAGGATCCGCTCGAGGTCATCGCCTGGCGTGACGTCTACGCCTTCCTGGAGTACTGCGCCGACTGCTGCGAGAATGTGGCCGATGTCGTGGATTCGATTGTCATGAAGAACAGTTAATTGGGGGTACATGTCCCACCGGTCGCGGGCCCGGCCACTAATAACCTTTTTCACTCCGGCTGCAAGCAGAGTCGTTCAAAAGGTTATTAGTGGTCGGGCCCGCTCCCTTATGTACCACCATTGGAAACTTTGGCTGATAGTTATAGTGCAATGGGCGTTTGGCTGGATGGGGCTTTGGGTACCCTTTGTTTAGCTTTGGGTTGATTCGTTGAATTTGGATGGTTTGGTTATGGGGTATTTGGATCTGGCTCGGGGTCGGTATTCTTGTCGTTTGTTTGAGGATCGGACTGTTGAGCAGGCTGTGGTGGATGCCATTGTTGAGGCTGGGCGTATTGCTCCTTCTGCTTGTAATAATCATCCAACCCGTGTGATGGTGCTGGATACGCCTGAGCTGTTGGAGAAGGCTGCTGCTTGTCAGCCTCGGTTTGCTCGTGATGGGTCTATCTTTGGGGCTCCGCTTGTCTTCCTTATTTGCAGCGTTACCGATGATGCTTGGGTACGCCCGTATGACCAGATGAATTCCAGTGAAATCGATACGTCCATCGTGTGTGATCAGATGATGATGGAGGCCACCGAGCAGGGCCTGGGAACGTGCTGGGTATGCCATTTTAAGCCTGAGGTGGCAGAGGAGCAGTTCAATCTGCCCAAGGGCGTCTATCCCTATCACATGCTCGTCTGTGGCTATCCTGCCGACCACATCGCCGATCCTGAGCATCGCGAGGCCCGTACCATTCCCCTCTCCGACTTCCTCCTCAAATAGTTTTTGGCACATGCCCTAAAATCTACCTTTTACCACGCGCCCTGCGCCGAGTCCTGCCCTATCGCACGCAGAGCTCGGCGTTTTGTTTCCCAACCCGTATGCAGCCACAAAAAAGGAGCCCGCAGGTGCGAGCTCCTCTTAAGGACACTAGATTGTAGCTCTGGAGCTAGTCCAGGTCGTCGGCGGCAAAGTTGTCGATCGGGGCGAAGGGATCGGCCACGGGGACAACCGGGTCAGCGACGGGCAGCGGCTCGGCGGGAACAGTCACCGCAGGAGAAGCGGCAGAACCGACCGGCGTGGAGGCCATGAGGTCGGCCGGGAAGGAGTTCTGGGCATCGTCCATAAAGTGCTGGATGAGCTTGAGGTACTCGGCCTTGAACTCCTCACGGGAAGCCTTCAGGCGGTCGATTTCCTCGAGCTCGGCCTGCTTTTCGGTCAAAGCCTGGCGGATAACCTCGCGGGCCTTGGCGTCAGCCTCGTTGCGGATACGCTCAGCGTTCTCATTGGCATCATTGACGATGGTCTCAGCGGTCTGCTGGGCAGCGATCAGGGCAGCGGAAATCTGGCGCTCCTGAGCGGAGAAGTCAGGGGCGGGAGCAGCCACGGGGGCGGCAGGAACGGCCTGGTCGGCGGTATCCTGAGCCTGGGCAAGCTGAGCCTGTGCATCGGCAAGCTGCTGCTCGGTAGCAGTCAGACGACCCTTAAGGTCGACGATCTTAGCGAGCATAGCGTCAACCTCGGAAGACAGCGTCTCCAAGAAGACGTCGACCTCGGCAGGATCGTAGCCACGCTTGGCCTCAGAGAAAGTCTGAGCCTGGATGTCTGCAGGGGTAATAGCCATAACAAGTCTCCTTTTTCATCGCCTCGGCGCTACACGCCCGACGTAAGTTACTAAGTCAGTTCTATACGAGTATACCTATAAGAAGCTGCAGAACCAGCCTCTGCACCAACTGCAACGCAATAATCGCAACGACCGGCGAAAAATCGATACCGCCCATCGGCGGGATGAAACGACGGAACAGGTTGAGCCACGGACCGCACACGCTATCGAGCACCGCAGCAATATCCTGAAGCAAACCACCCTGCTTCATGGGAATCCACGTCATAAAGCAGTAGACGACAATGAGCGTGGAATAGAAGTTGAACAGCGTGTTGACCAGCTGGACGATAGTGTAGATGTTGATGGTGATCTCCTCGTCTTGTCTTTACTTAAGGTAGCCGTCGGCACGAAGCTTCTTGAGATCGGAATCTTTGACCTCGCAGCCGGCGGGCAGCACCATGAACACGCGGTCGCCCACCTCCTTGACCGTGGCGCCCAGACCACAGGCAAAGCCGTAAGAGAAGTCCAAGACGCGCTTGGCAACTTCGGTGCGTACGCCCACAAAAATCAGTGCGACAGGCTGCTTGGTGCGAACGCGGCGCACCACGGTCTCCACGTCGTCATAGCTCTCGGGGCGCAGGACATAGGCCGGCAGCTGCGGTGTGGCGTTGATGATATTGCTCGCATAGGCAGAGGCATCGCTCGGTGCAGGCGCAGGCGCAGCGGCGGCACGGGCGCGGGTGTTCTCGGCGTAGCTAGACGGCGTGTCATAGGCGCCAGGACGATAACCGCTCGCAACGCTGTCCTGCGAGCGCGAAGGCGGGTTATACGTCGTGGCATGACGGGAGTCATCGCCGACCAGCTGACCGGAGCGCGTATACACGGCAACCGACTCAGCTTCACCACGGCGCGTCTGACCAAGCAGGCCGTTGCTCGGCTCGTCTTGGGTGTAGAAGCCCTCGCCCGAAGCACCGCTGTAGCCGTTGCCCTGATAACCATCGTCATAGCCGTCATCGTAGCCGTAGTCGTCGTCCTGGCCATAACCCTGGTCGTAACCCTGCTGGCCGCCCAGGTGCATCTTATTTTTAATCTCGTCAAGGAAGCCCATGGTTGTGTCCTCTCGCGGTTTAGTGCAGGCGCCCCGTTAATCAGTGCGCACTTCAGAGCCTTATTTTACTGCAAACTCCGGGCTAAATACTACCCTGCCCAGGCGAACGAGCGTAGAGCCCTCCTCAAGGGCAGGCTCAAAGTCCTCGCTCATGCCGCAGGAAAGCTCAGGCAGGTTCAAATCGGGATGCGCCGCCTCCAGCTCATCCCTCAGCTCACGAAGCCCCGCAAAGGTGCGGCGTGCCACATCCTTATTCCCCCGGGGCGCCATAGTCATAAGCCCCTGCACGCAAATTCCCTCAAGTTCCGCAAGCTCACCCGCGGCGGCGCGAATCTCATCGGGCGAAAAGCCTCCCTTCGACTCCTCACCACTCACATTGACCTCAATGAGCACGCGCTGGGGGCCGGCAAGCTCGCGTGCCTCAATCTTGCGGACAGCACGGCTCGAGATCGCCTGCGCCAGATGCAGCGAACCCACCGAGTGAATCAGCTCGGCTGAACCCAGCACTGCATTGATCTTATTGGTCTGGAGGTTGCCGATCATATCGAAGCGCACCTCGGGCAGCTCCGGATGCTCCGCCAGACCCGTGAGCTTGCGAACCAGCTCCTGTGGGCGGTTCTCGGCAAAATAGCGATACCCCGCCTGGATGGCGGCAACGGTCTCATCGACACCAACGGTCTTGGACACGGCAATGAGGCGCGCGGCGTCGCGGGGGCGGCCCGCACGATCGAGCGCCGCATAAAAACGTTCCAGAATCTGCTCGCGGCGAGCGCGAATCAAGTCCAAATAGTTATCCATTGCTAATCGCCTCCGCTGACAGCCAAACAAGTAGTCCCATGCTAACGCAAGAGCGCGGCCCTGCATGTGCAAGGCCGCGCTCACTTAGGTATTTACAATCTTTCGACGAATGGGGTTACTTACTCCTCGTCGTCCTCGCCATCGTCCTCGTCCTCAAGATGATCGAGCAGGTAGCGAAGACCCTCGCTGACCTCGTTAACGGGCACCTTGGCAACGTAACGCGCGTCGACGGCGGGCCTCATGATAACACCCTCGCCCGAAGGCACGCGCATGCTCTCGAGCTCATCCTCATCAGTGCGGGCGATATCGCCGGCGTTCATACGCTGACCAGTCAACAGGAAGGTCAGACGGCAAGCGGCATCGATGGAAATCGAAGCGATGCGATCGAGGTAGCGCGAAACCATGATGGCGCGACGCAGGTCGTCATAGTTGCTGTCGTCGTCCATAAAGTCGCCCGTATCCATACGGTTAAAGGTGCGGAAGAACTTCTCATAGGCGGCGTGCACTGGCTCGTCCTTGACGGCCAGGTTGCAGATGATGGACATGTCATTGGTGACGAGCGCAGAAAGCGAAGAGCCCAGCACCTGGTAGACGGCCTCAGCCTCGGCCTCAACCGTGCCGACAAGCTCCTTGGGCAGCGAGATGTCGGCCTTGATCATATGACGCGTGGCGCGGCAGATCTGACGGACCTTATCGGTCATGCGCTGCAGGTTAAAGTCAACGTAGATGATCGTCTGAAGCAGGCGGAAGTCGGAGGCGACCGGTGACTGCGTGGCGATCAGGTTGTAGCAGACGGCCTCCAGGTTGGCGCAGCGTGCGTCAATCGAAAGCGAGCGCTTCTTGGTCTTGGTGGCGAGCTTGCGGTCGTCGGTCACATAGGCCTTCACGGCATCGTGGAGGGCCAGATCGACGGCCTCGTAGATGCTCAGCATCTCGTGACGGGCCTCGATGAGCTGACGGGAAAACAGTTTGCGCATGGTTCACTCCAATCAGTTGGGTGCGGTCATGCCGCCCGCACAGTGAATACGCACCGGACTAAGTCCGATCGGCTTGGGACTAGTCGCACCGATCAGCCAAAGCGGCCGGTGATATAGTCTTCCGTCCGCGAGTCCACCGGGCTGGTGAAGATCGCGTCGGTTTGACCATACTCGATGAGCGTGGCGGGCTCGCCGGCAACTTCCTGCAAGAAGAATGCGGTGTAGTCGCTAATACGAGCTGCCTGCTGCATTGAATGCGTGACGATGATGATCGTCATCTCGGGCGCCAGCTCGGCCATCAGATCCTCGACCTTAGAGACGGACGTGGGGTCGATGGCGGAGCAGGGCTCGTCCATCAGAAGGACATCGGGTTGCACCGCAAGCACACGGGCGATGCACAGACGCTGCTGCTGACCGCCCGAGAGCGCCAAACCATCCTTGTTGAGCTGATTGGATACCTCTTTCCAGAGGTTGGCGCGCTTGAGCGATTCTTCCACGATGTCATCGAGGTCGCTTTTGCTAGTCACGCCCTGCAGACGAGGGCCAAAGGCGACATTCTCGTAGATGGATTTAGGAAACGGGTTGGGCTGCTGAAAGATCATGCCCACGCGACGACGGAGATCGACCGGGTCGACGCCCTCGGCATAGATATCATTGCCGTCGAGCGTCATGGTGCCCTCGACGCGCGTACCCTCGATCAGGTCATTCATGCGGTTGATGCAGCGCAAAAACGTCGACTTGCCGCAGCCCGAAGGGCCAATGAAGGCGGTGATGGCGTTTTTGGCGATGTTGAGGTCAAGCCCCGTCAGCGCATGAAAGTCACCGTACCAAAAGTTGAAATCCTTGGCCGTAATGGCCGCTTGCTCCAGCGTGGGAGCGGACTGATAAACGGACATGGGACTCCTTAACTAGCGACGCTTGCGCGACAGGAAGCGCGCAAACAGGTTGAAGGCCAGAATAATCACCATCAGCAAGAGCGCGGTGCCGTAGGCTGCGTTCATGTTGATGCCGTCGTTGGCAAGCAGGTACAGATGAACCGTCATGGGGCGGCCGGAATCGAGCGGCGAAATAGGTAGATTGATGGCCTGGCCCATGGTGTAGAGCACCACCGCGGTCTCGCCAATGGCACGGCCGATGGCGAGGACGATGCCCGTGGCAATACGGCCAAAGGCAGAAGGAAGCACGATCTTGGAGACCACCTGCCACTTGGTGGCGCCCAGGCCGTACGCGCCCCAACGGATATAGCGCGGAACAGCGCGAATAGCCTCTTCGGTGGTGCGCATGACGATGGGAAGCATCAAGAGCGCGAGTGCCAGAGCGGCAGAGACCATCGAAAGGCCCAGGCCCATGGCCTCGACAAACAAGGCGTAGCCAAACAGGCCCATAACGATGGAGGGCACCGAAGCCAAAGCGTCAGCAGCGTAGCGAATGAGCTCGACGACCTTGCCCTGCTTGGCGTACTCGGCCAGATAGACGGCTGCCAGCACAGCGATCGGCGTGCAGATAAGCATAGCGAGCGCCGTCACATAGACGGTCGAGACGATCGTGGGCCAAATTCCGCCCTCGGCGTTGACGCCCTGGGGCCAACCGAAGATAAAGTCGAGCGAGATATGCGGCAGGCCGTTAATGACCACGTAGGCGATGATAGCGACCAACACCAGCGTGGTGATATATGCCGCGGCACGGAACACGCCAAGCATGATCTTGTTGGACAGGTCCTTGTTGATGCGGCCCTTCTTGCCGTGGGAAAGGGCGCGCTTGATGCGCTCGCGCGAAGAGGTCGTATCGACCGTCGTGTCAACGGAATCGAACATAGCCTACCCCCTCTTCTTCTTGGAAATCAGACGGACGATGCCCACCAGCGTGGCGGAGATGATAAACAGGACCACGCCCATGCCAAACAGCGCCGAGCGGTGCAGACCCGAGGAATAGCTCATGTCGAGGGCGATCTGGCTCGTGAGCGTCGAGATGGGGCTCGCAATGCTGTCGGGAATAACCGGGGCGTTACCCACGACCATGAGCACGGCCATGGTCTCGCCGATGGCACGGCCCATACCCAGCACGATGGCATCCACGATACCCAGCTTGGCGGCAGGTAGCACGACCTTATAGATGGTCTGCCACTTAGTAGCACCCATAGCATACGATGCCTCGCGAATGCCCATGGGAATGGAATTGAGAGCATCGATGGTGAGCGTCGTGATGGTAGGGACGATCATGATGGCAAGCACGAACCACGCCGTCAGCGCACCAAAACCAAGACCACCGGTCAGTTGCGCGATAAACGGACGGATGATGATCATGCCAAAGAAGCCATAGATGATAGAAGGGATGCCGGCCAACAGGTCAACGGCAGGGCTGATGAGCTTGCGCACGCGCTTGCCGGCGATCTCGACCAGGTACACGGCCGTACCCACACCTAGCGGCACGCCCATGGCGAGCGCACCGACGGTCACCAGACCTGAGCCGGCAAGCAGCGACACGATGCCGTAGTGGCCCTCAGAGGGCGCCCACGTAAAGCTGAAGAAGTCCGCCAGACCGATATCGGTAAAGACGGGCAGCGCCGAGTACGTGGTAAAGACAAAAATCAGGATGACGGTAACAACCGCCAAGAACGCGCAGGCAAAGAAGATCCACTGCAGCGCCTTCTCCTTGATATAGGTGCTGCGCGAAACGAGCGCCAGCTCGCGCTTCTTGGGCGTCTGAACATTCTGCCCAGTCTGGGAGTTTTCCTGTGCTTCCATGCTACTCACTCCCCTTCTCGTCGTTGGTGACGGGGATAAAGCCCGCCTCGCGAATCTGCTTGTCCATCTTCTCGGACGTCACGTAGTCGATGTAATCCTGCGACTGCTGCGAAGGCGCACCCTTCACAAAGAAGTAGAGGTCGCGCGAGATGGGATAGCCGCCGCTCGCGACCGTCTTCTCGGACGCCTCAACATGGTTGACCGAGACGGCCTTGACCGAGGTCTTGGCGTTGAGGCTCTCGACAAAACCCAGCGAGATGTAGCCAATAGCGCCACGCGAGCGGGACACGACATCGCGTACCTGGCCCGTACCCGAAAGAACAGCCGAGCGGCGATCGAACGGCGTGCCGTCCATCACGATGGTGCGGAAGGCCTCACGCGTGCCAGACGCCTCGTCTCGGTTGATAACCTGAATCTTCAGGTCCTCTCCGCCGACTTCCTTCCAGTTGGTGATCTTGCCGGCATAGATATCGCGGAGCTGCTCGGTCGAGAGGTTATCGACCGGGTTATCGTCGTTCACGATGACCGCGATACCGTCGTGGGCAATGACGATGGGAGTCAGGCCCAGATCCTGTTCGTCGGCATTGAGTCCACGGGAGGAGCTGGCGATATCGGCCGTGCCGGCGCTGACGGCCTCGATGCCAGCGGAAGAGCCCAAACCGGAAACGAGTACGTCGATGCCGGTCTCCTCCTTAAAGCCCTCTGCCGCAATCTCGGCGATAGGAAGGCAGGTCGTGGAGCCGGCGACGGTAATGGAAGAGGCAGAAGATCCCGAAGAACAGGCGCACAGCGTAAGCGTAAGCACAGCGGCGCTCAGGACCGATACGATCTTTCTCATAGCATCACGCCGATCGCAGCATGGCGCCCACAGGTACCGTCCTCGTTACGGTAGGAATAAAAGCGGTCGTTCTGACGCACAGTCGAAAGCTGGGTATCCACGATATTATCCGCGTCGACACCGACATCTACCAGCGCCTCGCAAATGGCAGCGGAAAGATCGAGCATGCGAGAGGTGCTCGCATCGATGCAAGAGAACTCAGCGGCAAAGCGATCCATGAGTTCCTGGGATACCTCATATTCGTCACCCAAGATATGGGGGCCGATATAGGCGGAAACGTCGCCCGCATCGCAGCCGGCAGCATCGCAAAGCGCCTGGCACGCCTTGGCGGAAATTCGTGCAATCGTGCCCTTCCAACCGGAGTGCACCACGGCAAATCCGCCGGGGGCCACCAGCACCACGGGAACGCAGTCGGCAAAGCAGAGCAGCACGGGCACGTCATGGGCCGTACAGACGATGGCATCGCAGCCCTCGGCAATCTGCTCGCGAACAGCCTCAAGATCGTCGGCGCCGTTCGAAGTCACCGTAACGATATGGTCACCATGTACCTGATTGGGCACGAGCAGATTATGCTCGCACTCAATGGCGCCCATAGCTTCGAGCGCTCGACGACGATTTTCTTGAACAGCAAAGGGGTCATCGCCTACATGCGAGCCCAGGTTGAGCGAGGAGTACACATCTTCAGAAACGCCACCGGTGCGCTCGGTAAAGGCAAAGCGGACATCGGATGTCGCGCCCTCCACCAACGTAACTCCATCATGGTCGACACGCGAAACGTTGTCCGCACGTGCTGCCATACTAAAGCCTCCTAATAACACAAGTACCGCGGCATCGCCGCTACAGCCAGCGTTTATACGGCTGTCATACTTCCTTAAAATGATACCCGCAGCGGTAGGGACCAAACGTAAAGGGAACGTAAGGAGATTAGAGGCTTTCGTTTACAAACGAGAAACAAAACGGGGTGCATCCAAATGGACACACCCCGTGCAGGTCGTTGAGAAAAACGAACTAGAAGCTACCGCGCTTCAGGAAGTCGGGAAGCTCGAACTGGTCGTTGCCAAAGTTGGGCAGCTCGGTACCACCGACGTTGCGGGTCGGAGCGGCCTGAGCCGGGCTGGCAGCCGGAGCGGTGCGCTGCGGCTCAGCGGAGGCAGCGGCCTTGCTCTGAGACTGCTGAGCAGCAAAGAGCTCGTCCTGACGGTTGACGTTGGAATCGGAGAAGCCCGTAGCGATGACGGTGATACGCACCTGATCGCCCAGGGACTCGTCGACAACGGTACCGAAGATGATGTTCGCCTCAGGGTCGACGGCGTTGGCGACAACGTCGGCGGCGTCGCTGATCTCCTGGATGCCCAGGTCCTTGGAACCAGCGATGGAGAGCAGCACACGCGTGGCACCATCGATGGAGCTCTCGAGCAGCGGGCTGGAGATGGCCTGCTGGGCAGCGTCGACGGCACGAGTATCCCCAGAAGAGGTACCGATACCCATCATGGCGGTACCGGCCTGCTTCATGATGGTCTTAACATCGGCGAAGTCCAGGTTGATGATACCGGGGACGGTGATGAGGTCGGTGATGCCCTGGGTGCCCTGGGAAAGGACGCCATCGGCAATCGCGAAGGCCTCGAGCATGGTGGTCTTCTTCTCGGCGATGTCGAGCAGCTTATCGTTAGGGATGACGATCATGGTGTCGACGCAATCGGAGAGGGTCTTGATGCCCTCCTCGGCGCTCTTCTTGCGCTTGCGGCCCTCGAAGGTAAAGGGTTTGGTCACGACGGCGACGGTCAGTGCGCCGACCTCGTTCATCGCGATATCGGCAACGATGGGAGCAGCGCCGGTACCGGTGCCACCGCCCTCACCGCAGGTGATAAACACCATGTCGGCGCCAGCGAGCGCCTCGGCAATGTCGTCGCGGGACTCATCGGCAGCCTTGCGGCCAACCTCGGGGTTGGCGCCGGCGCCCAGGCCGCGGGTAAGGTCGGTGCCGATGTGCACCTTGATATCGGCATCAGAGATCGCGAGTGCCTGAGCATCGGTGTTGATGGCAACAAACTCGACGCCGCGGATGCCCTCTTCGATCATTCGATTGACCGCGTTGGTACCGCCGCCGCCGACGCCGACCACCTTAATGACGGCAAGGTAGTTGTTGATCTCTGTCTCGTGCATGTCGGTCCTCCGAACAAAGGTTATAGCCATAGCATGGGTCGACCCCTGCGCACATTAACCTTCAGGTTGAAAGTAAATGCAAAGGTAAACCCTATTATGTTTGCACATTATGAACGTATCAGTCAAATAATTGACCGTGAAAACCAAACAAACCAGATAAACGGCGTGGTATGGCCCCTCAACAAAGCATCAACCAGCGCTACGAGGTCGGAGCATTCCTAAATGTGTAGTTGCCCGGAGAGCGCACATTGATATAAGTTACGCCCTCTACCTGCGAAAGCAACTTGGTGACTACGCGTTCCTTCTTGGCGATATCGTCCGAATCGCCCAGCGATACCTCAATGCCGTTATTGAGGTTTGCCGAGATGGCTTCGACCGAAGGCGTGGAAATATCCTTGACTTGTCCCAAGAACTCGCTCGAAAAACCACGCACATAATCCAGACCGGCCTTAACGGCTTTGGAGTTCACCGCCTGGCCGGAAACCGGAGCGACATCCGCCGAAACATCAGTCAACAACACCGCGCCATAATGCTTGGCGAGCGCCAGCGCGGCATCGATTCCGGTCAAGGTATTTGAGCCCTGCCCTGTCGTGATGACGTTGCCCTGGTCGTCCACTTCGACCGACGTCGACAGCGGGGCGATCCAGGTGTCATCGTCTCCGATAGCCCAGGCAAGGTCGTCGGAGCTGATATACGCAATGGCGATAACTTTACGCTCCGTCGGCGTGATGATAAGCGTATGGGGAAACTGGCGCTGGACATCCACGCCCGAGACCCACGGGTTCTGCTTGAGATCCTCGGTAATCTGGTCGGGATCGACGTTAAAAAGCGACGTTCCCTCGGGCAAGTCGATCAGCTGGATAGCATCGTGCTTCGTCACATGCTCGCTGCCTTGAATCTGAATATCAGTGGCAGTAAACAATCCAGAGTTGATCACCACGATGGCAACGACGACGAGCACGGCCAAGACGGCCAGAACGCCGCCCACGATTTTGCCTTTGCCTGTAACGACAGAAGCGGCGTCTGATGTTTTATTTGCCATCGCTCCAAGTGAAGATAACGGGTTGAAACCTTTTTTACTCGAAGGCTTCTTGGCGGTAGCCGGCACCGATGTCAGCGAGCGCGGTTTCGATGCGCCCAGCGTGCGACCTGGACGCGCCGCTTTAGTTCCCGTCGAGGGCTTGGGAGTTGCCATGGGACGGGCAGGCTTGGCGCCCATAACAGGCTTTGACGTCACCGAGGGACGCGAGGACTTTTTTGCGGCCGGACGATTACCGAGCTGTGAGCCGACGACCGGACGACTGGTCTGCCGAGCATGCCCGACAGACTTAGAGTGCGCGACGGTATTGCGTTGAGGTTTGGCAGACGCGCCGGAACGCCCTCCGGCGCGGCGGAAGGTGGGTTTCGATGCTCTAGAAGCCGAGGAATTTAACTTCCGGTCTGAGCTCGATGCCATACGCCTCCCTCACCTTTCCGTGCACATGTCTGATAACCGCGGCAACGTCATCGGCCGAGGCAGTTCCGTTATTAACGATAAAATTAGCGTGAACGGGCGAAACTTCCGCGCCGCCAATCGAAAAACCCTTTAATCCACAATCCTCGATAAGCTTGCCCACACTCGCATCGGGCGGGTTGCGAAAGACCGACCCGCAGGATGCGCGACCCATGGGCTGCGTACGCCTGCGCCTCGTCAGGTACCGCTCCATGCGCTCGCGAATGTCTGCCTTGGGCGCCGGTTTAAGCTTGAGCACGCACTCAAGGATGATCTCATTGCGGGGTAGGCTACATTCGCGGTAGCCCCAAGTGATCTCGGACCCCGCATAATGCTTGATGCCGGTTGCCGGGTCAAACGTTACGACATCCTCAACCAGCGAGCCAATCCACTCGGTCCGTGTGCCGGCATTCATAGATATCGCACCGCCGACCGAACCAGGGATGCCAACGGCAAACTCAAGGCCCGAGAGGCTACGCGACAGGGCATCGTTGACCAGGCGCGCAAACATCACGCCCGCACCGACCGTCAGCGTACAACCGTCATCGGCAACAACCGTGCGCTGAAACTCACGTCCGAGCGAAATGACGGCACCGCGATAACCGCCATCGGCAACCAGCAGATTGGAGCCCTTGCCGATAATGACCCACGGCACCTGCTCGCGATCGAGCACCGCCACGGCGCGGCGGAGGGCATGATAGCTATGGCACGTCACAAAGAGGTCGGCCTTGCCGCCGATACGATAGCTCGTATGACGCGCAAGGCGCTCGTCCTCGATCACATCCGTGTCGATCATGCCCGAGAGCGCCATGACGGCGTTAAACAGACCCATTAGACTTAAGCGTCTTTCTTGGCAGTCAGATACTCGATGAACTCGGGACCGACGGTCGTAACGTCACCGGCACCCATGGTGAGCAGTAGGTCGCCCTCGCCCACCATCTGCTCGAGCTCCTGATTGAGCTCAAGACGGCTGGAACAGTACACGACCTCCTTGCCAGGATGCTTGGCGCGCACGGTATCGGCGAGCATCTTAGAGGTGACACCCGGAATGGGCATCTCGCCAGCCGAGAACACATCGATCAGCAGCAGTTTATCGGCATTGGCAAATGCATCGGCAAAGTCGTCGCACAGGGCCTGCAGGCGCGAATAGCGGTGCGGCTGGAACACGACGTCGACGTGCTTGTAGCCCAGCGACGAAGCGGCAGCAAGCGTCGCCTTAATCTCGGTGGGATGATGGCCGTAATCATCGACTACGGTGATGCCATCGATATCGCCCACATGAGTAAAGCGACGGCGGACGCCCTCAAAACTCGAGAGCGCCTTGGCAGCGGCGTCGATGTCAAGGCCCAGGACATGGGCGACGGTGAGCACCGCCGTGGCGTTGAGCATGTTGTGGCGACCGGGATTGCTCTTGATCTCCACAGCGTGCTCAGTGCCGTCCTCAAAGCGAACGATAAAGTCACTCTGGATGCCCTTGACATCCGGGTGCACGCAGACGATGTCGTTGCACTCGGCAAAGCCGTAGGAAAGCACGTGACGGCCCGTCGACTTGGCGAGCTCGACCAGATGCGGGTCCTCACCGCAGACGATGACGGTGCCGTCCTCGCCCACCAGGCTCATGAATTTGGTGAAAGTTGCCTCGATCTCCTCGATGCCCGAGTAGTGATCGAGGTGGTCGGCCTCGACGTTGGTCACAATGACCACGTTGGGGTTCAGGAACAGGAAGGAGCTGTCGGACTCGTCGGCCTCGGCGACAAAGTAGTCGCCCGAGCCGTTCTTGCCGTTCGTGTCATAGCCCTCGACGATGCCGCCGATCAAGAAGCTCGGATCCAGACCCATACGGTCGAGCATGGTGGCACACATCGAAGACGTGGTGGTCTTGCCATGCGTGCCGGCAACAGCGACGGTGATGCAGCCGTGGCCCAAAGCAGAGAGCATCTTGGCACGGGGCCACACGGGAATACCAAGCTCGCGAGCGCGCACGAGTTCAGGGTTGGACTCCGGAATAGCGGTGGAGACAACAACCACGTCGGGCTTGACCTCATCGATCGTGGCGGCCTCATGGCCCACATGCACCTTCACACCAGCGCGGGTAAGCTGGCGGATATAGCGTGACGTCTTAAGGTCGGAGCCGGTAACGGCATAACCGCGCTCGTGCAGAACGAGGGCGATGCCGCTCATGCCGGCGCCGCCGATACCGATAAAGTGGGCGCTCTTAAACTCGGGCGCGGAGGTTGCAGTCTGGGAATCAGCCATGTGCTCGTGTACTCCTTGCGTAAACACTGCCTGTAACCCGTTAACTGTACCGCACCTACCGCATCAGCGCGAGGGCGACCGACGATATCCCGTCTAACTAACGCAAACCCTCTACCGCATCGGCCAGAAGAGCGGCGGCCCTATCCTGAGCCAGACCACGCGCCGCCTGACGCATGGCCTCGCGCGCCGCCGCATCATCGACCAGGTGCAGCAACTCATCGGCAAAGGCAGTACCGTCGATATCGGCATCGGCACAGAGCACGCCGGCCCCAGCGTCGACCAGATAACGGGCATTGGTGGTTTGGTGGTCGGCCGTCGCATGCGGATACGGCACGAGCACCGAGGGCACGGCGAGCGCAGCGATCTCGGCCACGCTCGATGCGCCCGAACGCGAGAGCACCAAATCGGCAGCAGCCAGCATGTCGCCCATGTTGTCGATGTAAGGCTGGACGCGGTAACGCTTGGCCTCCTCGAGCGTCAGTGCCAAAGCGCGCTCGGTCTCCTCAAAGCCGTCGGCACCCGTCGAATGCAACACATAGAGGTTCTTGCGCGAAAGCAGCTCGTTTTTGAGCGAAACCACGCGCTCGTTGAGGTGCTGGGCACCAAGTGAACCGCCAAAGACGAGCAGCAGCATAGCGTCCTCGGGAACGCCAAGTGCCTTGCGGCCGCGAGCGCGATCGCCCTCGATCACCGAGCGACGTACAGGGTTGCCGGTCATGAGCACGTGGTCAGGGTCACCTTCGCGCTCAAAGACCGAGCGCGCTGCCGGCACCGAGATGCACACGCGGGCGGCGTGGGAGTTCATCATCTTGTTGGCCAGGCCCGGAACAGAGTTCTGCTCATGCAGCAGATACGGAACGCCTGCGCCCTTGCACCACCCCAGCAGCGGAACCTCGACATAGGCACCAAAACCGATGGCGGCATCGGGCTTGCCGACCTTTGAGAAATGACTGGCGAGCGCACGCTTGGCCTTGTTGACACGCCACAGCGAGGTCAGCGCCGTCCAAGGACGGGAGCGGTCGAAGCCCGTGACCGTAATGGGCACAAAATCAAACCCAGCCTCGGGGACCAGACGACCCTCGAGTTTGCGCGACTGGCCCACGAACACAACGTGGTGGCCACGGTCACGCAGCTCTTCGGCCAAGGCGAGCGCGGGGTTGATGTGTCCTGCCGTGCCGCCGGCTGCGATAGCAACGGTCATTTTATCGGTCATGGTAGTCCCTTCGTACACGCGGTCCCTGGTCGTCGGTGCGCAGACGCGCCGACGGGTCCGAGTTCAAATCGATTCGATTATATCCGCCGCCCGCGTTGCGAGGGCTGGGGCGCCGCGGACGACCTTGCGGAGTCGTTCGTGGGCGTGGACGAGCTGCCGGGTCGGATGCAGAACCATCCAGAACGGTAAAGCCGCCACGCGAAGGTCGTTCACCGCGCACATGGGCCACGCCGGCGGTGCTCTCGTCCATAACGGCAAAGCTCTCACGGCGGCGGTCATACTCATCGCGGCGGGCGCTCTCGTACGAGACGCGCAGGATCAGACCAGCAAGCATAAGCGACACAATAATCGACGAACCACCATAGCTAATAAACGGCAACGGTTTGCCCGTCATGGGAAACACGTTGAGGATGCCCAGCGCGTTAATCAAAAACTGCACCGCGAGAATGACCGCGGAGCCAGACGCCATGAGCGCGCCCCGACGATCGGTCGCCTGCTCGGCAATGCGAAACGCCGAGTAGATCAGCATCGCAAACACCAAGAAGAACAGCACGGTTCCGACAAAACCGACTTCCTCGCCAATGATGGCCAAGATGTAGTCGTTGTGCGCCTCGGGCAGATACGAGTACTTCATGGTTGAGTTGCCGATGCCACGGCCGAACAGACCGCCCGAGGCAAAGGCCATGATGGCAAGCGTGGCCTGATAGCCGTCACCATACTCGTCGGCCCAAGGGTTCAAGGCAACCTGAATACGCACCATACGGTACGGCTCTGCGACAAGCGCAATCACGATCACGAGAATGCCGAAGATTATCACGCCGATGATAAATCTGGGGTCGAGACCCGCAAACAACGCCATACATATGAGGGTCAACAGGATGATCAGGACAGTACCGAAATCGGGCTGGATAAAGATCAGAAAGAGCGAAATGCCCAGGTAGATGCCCATCTTGCGAAGGAATTCGTTGATGTTGCCACCGGGCGAAAAGAAGCGATCAAGCATGATGGCCGAATACGCAATGGCAAATGGCTTTAAAAACTCGGAAGGCTGGAACTGAATGCCGGCGATGTTGAGCCAGCGCGTGGCGCCACGGCTGCCGCTGCCCACCAAGAACACCAGAAACAGTAGCCCTATCATGCCTATGAGGAAGATCCTGAGCACGTCTTCCCCAAACCAACTGTCCGGCAAAACGCGCACGATGGCAATCAGCGCCAAAACACCGACCACGGCAAACGCGGCCTGTCGACCCAGAAAAAACGTCGCCGAGCCATTCTCGTGCAGTGCCTCGACCGAAGACGCCGAGTACACCATCAGCAGGCCAAAGCACACCAAAGTAAACAGGCAGGCCATAAATATCAAACGGGGGCGCATGATACGGGCGGGAACGCCGGCAATATAGCGTTCACTAAACGTCTGCCCGCCGCGACCGGAACGCGGTATGCTGCGCCGCGAGGAAGCACGGTCCGAGTCGGGCCTCCTCATACCTTGTCGGGGGCTCTCCTCTCTCACCGGCAACCCCTATTCCATTTGCGATTTCGCCGCAGCGGCAAGCTGGGCCACATAGTCCTTAAACACGCGGCCGCGCTCCTCATAGCCCGAGAACTCATCGAACGAAGAGCAGGCAGGAGAAAGTAAGATCACGTCACCACGGCTCGACAGCGAACGGGCGACGTCCACGGCGTCGCGTAGGTCATCCGCCTGGGCGATATCCACATCGCCATCGACATCGGCCTCGTCCATAGCGGCGGTGAAGCGCTCGCGCGCATCGCCAAAGCAGACGACCGAGCGCACGTTATCCATAACAACGCGCGCGAAGTCAGTGAGCGGCGTGCCCTTATCGTGGCCGCCGAGCAGCAGGATCACGTCGTCATCGGGAAATGCCGTCAGTGCCTTCTCGACCGCATCGGTGTTGGTCGCCTTGGAATCGTTGACGTAGCGCACGCCGTCAATCTCGCCACACGGCTCCACGCGGTGTTCGAGCGGCTGGAACGAGGCCAGACCGCGGCAGACACCATCGACATCGGCACCGGCTGCCAGGGCAGCCGTGGCAGCGCACAGGGCATTGATAACATTGTGATGGCCCGAGATCTTGAGCTCGGATGTAGCGATGAGCGGGGTCTCGACGCCCTTCAGACGCACGATCATCTTGCCATCGCGTACAAAAGCGGCATCCTCACCCTCAGGCTCGTCAAAGGCAACCTTGCAGATGCGACGACCCGGCGTGTAGATGTACTCATCGAACTCGTGAATGCCGGCGTCTTCGACGTCGACAACCACCAGATCGTCATCGACCATATTGTCAAACAGTTTGATCTTGGCAAGCGCATAGTTCTTATGGCTCTTATGCCAGCCCAAGTGGTCGGGAGTGATGTTGAGCAGCACCGCAACGCGAGGGTGGAGCTCGGTGGTCGTAGCAATCTGATAGCTCGAGAGCTCAGCCACAAACCACTCGTTGTGGGCTCGGCCGTCAATCTCGTTGATAGGCGGCTCGCCGATGTTGCCGACAGCTACACTGGCCTCGCCGGCAGCCTTGAGCAGATAATCAGTCAGCGACGTGGTGGTCGTCTTGCCGTTGGTGCCCGTGATGGCAATCCAGTTATCGGTCGACAGGCGATAGGCAAACTCAGGCTCACCCATAATCTGGGCGGCATGCTCGCGCCCGGCCTTAAAGAAGCCCGAGAACTCCGAGATGCCCGGGCACGTCACGCATACGTCATAGGCGCCCTCGACCTGTTCGGTCCCATAGACAAACGACGCACCAGCAGCCTCGAGCGCACGCGTGGCGTCATTGGGCTCAGAGGTGCCGCCGCCATACACGGTAACGGCGTTTACGCGCTCGGGATGCGCCAGCGCCCAGCGGGCGACATCGAGACCGGACTTGCCCTGACCCAAAACGAGCAGGCTAAAGACATCAGCAAGAGGCATGAAAGACCACTATCCCAACTGGAAGAACAGAGCAAGGCCAACGGCACCAAAGGCCGCAGCGATAATCCAAAAACGGATGACGACCTTGGTCTCGGCCCAGCCCTTCTTTTCGAAATGATGATGGATGGGTGCCATAAGAAAGACGCGCTTGTGCGTAAAGTGGAAGTAGACAACCTGAATCATGACCGACAGGGTCTCAACGATAAATAGGCCGCCGATGATGAGAGAGACGACCTCGGTGTTGGTCATGATGGACGTGCAGGCAAACGCGGCGCCCAGGGCAAGCGAGCCGGTATCGCCCATAAAGATGCTCGCCGGATAGCAGTTGAACCACAGAAAGCCCAAGCAGGCACCGGCACACGCGGTGCAGAAGATGGACAGGTTCACGTCTCCGTGCAAAAACGCCATGGCAGCCATGGCGAGCATGGCGATCATGGAGGCGCCGCCAGCAAGACCGTCAAGGCCATCGGTCAGGTTCACGGCATTAGAAAGACCGGCAATCATCAGCCAGCAAAAGACAATATAGAGCCACGGGAAAGAATAGCCGCAGATGGTAGTCGAAAGCACGCCAAGGTCGATCGTCAACCCACCGGGAAAACGAATCTCGGGGGCGACGCCGCACCAGTTGACGGCAAGTACCGTAAAGGTGACACAGATAATGGTTAGGCCGATCATCTTGGCATGGGGCGTCAGACCGAGCGAGCGCCCATGCGTAACGGAGGTCAGGTCGTCGATCAGGCCCAGCACGCCGGTCGCCAGCGTGGCGAGCAGCACGAGCACGAGTTCGGTGGTGAGCTTGCCCATCAGCAGGCAGGTCAGCGAGATCGCGACGAGGATGACAACGCCACCCATGGTGGGCGTTCCCTGCTTAACCAAATGACGCTTGGGGCCGTCGGCACGAACCTGCTGGCCGATACCCTCGACCTTGAGCAGCTTGATCCACCACGGCATGAGCAGCAGCGCAATGGCGGCGGCGATGCCAAGCCCCAAAAAAGCCTGATACGTTGGATACGAGGGATTGCCGAACATGGGCTAGCACACACCTTCCACAAAGCGGTCGAGCTCAACAAAGCGGGAACCCTTGACCAGTACAACATCATGTTTTTCAAGCGCGCCGCCCATGCGGTCGAGCGCCTGCTGATAATCGGAGAACACCTGGATGCGGTCCTCGTCCATGCCCATCATGCGCGCGGCACCGGCCATAAGCTGGGCCAGCTCACCACCCACGCACGCCAGCATGTCGAGCTTCTCGGCGGCGGCATAGGCGCCCACGAGCTCATGCATGCGAGGAGCCTCATCGCCCATCTCGCCCATCTCGCCCAGGATCGCCATGCGAGACCCCGTGCACGAAAGCGAGCACAGCAGATCGAGGCCAGCAGCCATGGATTCGGCACTGGCGTTATAAGAATCGTCGATGACGCGGGCACCGCTCTTGGCGCGCTTGATCTCTTGGCGGTGACCGGTGATCGTGAGGCCCCTAAAGGCAGCATCGATCTGCTCGGGTGTCACGCCCAAGCGATAGGCAACCGCGGCGGCCTTAACGGCATTAGGAACGGACTGCACGCCGGGGACGGCAAGCATGGTATCGATTGTCTCACCCTGGCCAAAATCGAGCGTAAAGACCGGACGGCCCTCGTCATCAACACGAATGTCGTGGGCACGGACCTCATCATCGTCCGAGACGCCGGCCAGCATCACGTCGATACCAGCAGGCTGGGCGAACGTATCGCGAATGAACGGCGTAAAGTCGTCCTCGCCGCCCAAAACCAGCAGCGGCAAGAAGTCGCTAGCGGCGCACATACCCTGGACAATCTCGGCCTTAGCGCGGGCGATGTTCTCGCGGCTACCCAAAATGCCGATATGAGAGGTACCAATCTTGCTCACGATGGCAAGGTTGGGATTGGCGGACTGGGACAGGCGCTCGATCTCGTGGAAATGGTTCATACCCATCTCGAGCACCAGGACCTCGGTATCGGCCGGAGCGGAAAGCACCGTGAGCGGCATGCCGATCAGGTTATTGAAATTGCCCTTGGTGGCCCAGACACGATAGCGCTTGGCGAGCACAGCGGCGAGCACGTCCTTGGTCGTCGTCTTGCCGATGGAACCGGTAATGCCAACGACCAGGCAACCAAGCTCCAGACGGTACGTGTGCGCCAAACGCAGCAGAAACTCCTCGGGATCATCGGTCAGCAAGATGGCACAGCCCTTGTCCTGCGCCAGCGAGACCAGCTCGGCCTCGGGCTCACGCGTCATCACGACGGAGCCGGCACCCGACTGGACGGCACGGGAAGCAAAATCATTGCCGTCGACGTTTTCACCGGGAAAGGCGACGAAAATCGTCCCTTCCTCGACCTGGCGCGAGTCGATAACGCACCCGCGGCATACCCGATCGGCTTCTCCCGTCACGGTTCGGGCCCCTGTTGCGGCCGCGAGGTTGTTGACGGCGATCTCTATCATTGCAGCTCCCCTGTAAACCTAATAATGCTATCGGCGTATTGTATCCCAGCGCCGCGCATGCGTGGTGCAGGGCATGTGAACACCCCTCATATGGGACAACAAACCACGCCCCAAAGATTGTAACCCCCTATTTCGCGTGCGGGATACCCAACACGTCGAGCGCATTGGCCATAATGGACTGGAACGGCACCGCAGCGGCATCTGAGCCGCTCGGCGTTCCGTCGAGCGTGATATAGCACAGCACCTTGGGCGATTGTGCCGGCGCAAAGCCCATAAAGGACGACATGTAGTTCTCCTTGAGGTAGCCGCCGTTCTCGTCGGCTCGTTCGGCCGTACCGGTCTTACCCGCCACGTCATAGCCGTCAACCGCGCCGCCAACGCCCGTTCCCTCGGACACGACCGTCTGCATGCACGATGTCACCTGGGATGCGGCGTCCTCCGAAATCGCGCGCTCGCCTTCGCCCCAGTCCTTCTCGTCGCCTTTGCTGGACTTATAGAAGTGCGGGGTCATCATCACACCGCCGTTGGCGATGCCGCCCACGGCACGTGCGATCTCAATCGGCGAGACAGACAACGCCTGTCCAAAGCTCATCGATCCCAGCGTGGCGCCGTCATACTGGTCACGCTCCTTGACGATGCCCAGACTCTCGCCCGGAAAATCGACACCCGAGCTGTGACCGATGCCCCACTTGTCCACATAGGCGGCAAAGTCGTCGGCACCGATCTTGCGCCCCACCAGGACAAAACCCACGTTGGACGAACGGCGCATCATCTCGCGTACATCCATGGTCATGGCATAGTCGCGCTTGTCGGCATCGGTGACGGTATCGTCGCCCACCTTGATGCTCGCCGGCACCTCAAACGACGTACTCAATCGCACGACGCCCAAGTCGAAGCCGGCGCCCGCCACGAGCGTCTTAAAGACCGAGCCGGGCTCGTAAGCATCGGTGACCAGGCGCAAGTTCATATCCTCGGTCTTGGCGTTTTCCAGATCGGTCTGGTCGTAGGTCGGATACGAGCAGGCTGCCAAGATCTCGCCTGTCGTAGGATCGGTGACCAGCGCCGAGCCGTTCTTGGCCTTAGTCTTCTCAACTGCCTCTGCCAGGGCATCCTCGGCCGCACGCTGGATATTGACGTCGAGCGTCGTCACGATATCAACGCCGTCGACCGCAGCCACCTTTTTATAGGCACCGCCCGCGATATAGCTGCCGTCCCTCGCGCGCTCGCGTACGAGAGAACCGTTCGTGCCGGTCAGAAGCTTGTTGTATTGCTTTTCGAGACCCGTCAGGCCGTCGTTGTCTACATTCACTACACCCAGCACCTGCGATGCCAGATTGCCGTATGGATATACGCGCTTCATGGCCTGCTCAAAAAGCACGCCGGGCAGGTTCTTCTTCTCCAGCGCCGCAGCATCGTCTTCGTCCACCTGGCGCTTGATATACACCCAGGTGCCATCGGACTCGACGAGCTTGCGGCAGGTCTTTTTATCGATTCCAGTTGCCTTGACCAGCGCCGACACCGTCTTGTCGACATCATCGACAAGTTGCGGGTTCACGGCGATGTTGCGACATTCGACCGACGACGCCAGCACGTTACCGTTGCGGTCGTAGATGGTGCCGCGTTTGGCATAGAGGGTCTGCGCAAGCAGGCGGCGCGCATCGGCACGCTCACGCAGTTTATCGGCTTCGACAATTTGATAGTCGGCAAGGCGAAAGACGCCCAAGCCCAAGCCAAGTCCGATGAAGCCCATGACGGCCTTGCGGCGAGGCAGAGGCTTGCCTGTGAGCCATTCGGTCGATGAACTCTTGCGCGACCTGGTGTTATGCACTTGAGGGCCGCCCGAGCCGCGAAGTCGCGACGCCGGGTCGTTGCCACGGGACTGCCCGGCGTTGTAAGATTGCCGACCCGCTCCTTGATAACCAGAACGTCCCCGCGACGAGGGACGTCCAGAACCGCGGCCCCCATCAAAACCGCGGCGATAGTCATTTGTCATACTCAGCTACCGTCTTGCTACTGAGCGGTCGCGGTCGCGTTGGCGCCCGCGGCTGCATCCTGCGAAAAGTCAAGTGTAACGCTCTCGCTGGGCTCCACCATGCCATAAGCGCCCGCAAGGTCGCGAATGCGCGTGTCGGCGCCATAGACCGAATGCATGACCTCCAAGTCGGAGCTCTCATCGGTCGCCTTTTCGAGCGTGTTGGTAAGCTCGGCGTTGCTGTTGAGCACCTGAGCCGTAACGCCGGCGAGCGCCACGCGGGCGACGCCGATCGTCATGAAGATAGCCGCAATGATGCAAAACGTTTTAAGAACGCTCATGAAAACCGGGCTTACCGCCTGGTTTGCCTGACGGCCCGCGCCCGTGTAGACATCAAAGCGCGGCGTGCGCTGCTCACGGGGAGCAACGGGGGCCTGCGGCGTCTCACGATAGGCGGGCATGGCGTTCATATCATAGGCGAGTGCTGCGCTTGAAGTGTTGTAGCCCATGATATGCCGCCTCCCATCCCGAGTACGTTGGTAGTGTGTTTAAGCTTCGCTTATGGTGCGAGCGGGAGGTCCAATATCGCGCGGTCACGCCTACAGACGCTGTGCCACACGGATTTTGGCTGATCTCGCCCGAGGGTTGCGCTCAACCTCATCAGGCTGGGCAACCAAGGGTTTGCGGGTGATGACCTTGAGTATCGGCACGTTGCCGCACACGCACACCGGAATCTCCGGCGGACACGTGCACCCCTGGCTCATCTCCTTAAAGTGGTTCTTTACGATACGGTCCTCGAGCGAGTGATACGAGATGACACAGATACGTCCGCCCGTGTTGAGCCACCTGGTGGCGGCATCAAGCCCCCGTTCGAGCACATCGAGCTCGTGGTTGACCTCGATGCGAATGGCCTGGAAACTTTTCTTGGCCGGGTGTCCACCATGCCGACGAGCGGCAGCCGGGATACCCGCCTTGATGATCTCGACAAATTGGCCGGTGGTTTCGATCGGTTCTTGCTCGCGGCGGCGCACGATCTCGCGCGCGATCTGCGAGGCGAACTTCTCTTCGCCGTAGACGCGTAGAATCCGGGCGAGGTCGTGTTCGTTATAGGTGTTGATGACCTCAGCTGCGTTTAAGGTGTTATTACCCGGATCCATCCGCATGTCCAATGGGGCGTCCTCGTTATACGAAAAGCCCCTGCCAGGGATATCGAGTTGCGGTGACGAAACGCCCAAATCGAACAGGAAGCCATCGACCCCGGGCACCTCGGCCGAGCAAAGCAGCTCGTCCAAGTCGCCGAAGTTGCCCTTCAGCAGCTGGTGCGGAACGCCGGGAACCTCGCGGTCCAGACGGGCGCCAGCGGCCTCGAGGGCCATGTCGTCCTGATCGACGCCGAGCAAAAGGCCCGTCTCCCCCACCTGCGCGGCCATTTTTACCGAATGGCCGGCACCGCCAAGGGTGCAATCGCAGACAACGGAGCCGCTCTTTAGCCGCAGCGACTCAAGCACTTCGCTGAGCATGACAGGTTCATGCCGATATTCTTGTGTCAAGATCCCACGCTCCATCCGTTACCCGTGCCTTGCCCTTACGAGAAGAAGAGGTCCAGCAGGGCCTCATCGTCATCGTCCTCATCGGCCGCGGCGCGATCCCAAACCTCAAGGTGGTCGTAGTTGCCCACAACCGTAACCTCGCGGTCGAGGTTCGCCTGCTTGCGGAGAGACTCGGAAAGACCGATACGACCGGCGCTGTCCACGTCCATCGACGTGGTGCGCTTGTTGATCGCCCTCATGAGCTTCTGGTCATTAATGTCACGCGGGTTAAAACCCTCATGGCCCTCACGACCCGCGAAGAGTCCTTCGACCCACTTATCGAAGGCCTCGGCAGAGAACACGTACAGAGCATCGACATCCAGGGCTTTGAACACGCGAACGTGCTCTCCAAGCTCCTCGCGAAGGGGTGCAGGCAGGGACAGACGACCCTTTGCATCGAGATTGCGCTCGTATGCACCAGTCATTCCCATGTGCGCCCTCCCCTCGGTTACTCAGATGGCACGTACGCGGGGAACCACCCCGCCTGTCGACGTCATTAATAATATGGGTAACTGCCCCATTTTTCAACACCTTTCCCCACCCCTTCCCCCACCCCGCCCCACCACTCCACC
>OLQP01000100.1_pt1 | contig 80879 bp, 66 predicted proteins | sample 1643181 | NCBI WGS metagenome assembly OLQP01 (sample SAMEA3136710, study PRJEB25190) | human gut metagenome | biome: human gut; feature: human-associated habitat; material: faeces | place: Austria | collected 2013 | reverse complement strand
TCCATGCCGTCGAGCATTGCCCGACGGTCCTCCATCCCGAATAGGGCTGAGGCGACCTCGTTGAGGAGGGTGGTGAACCTTAATGCGACGCCGATCATGACCACCGTCTCAAGTGCTCCGATGCTTCCGCTTGCACCCAAGCAGCTCACCGCAATGATCATGCTCACAACGAGCGCCTGCACGCTCGCTCCGGAAAGGATTTCGCCGAGAGCGCTCCACCACAGGCCGCGGACCGACCGCCTTCCACCTTCTGCGAAACTGCCCTCAAGCTCCGCATAGTCGGCGCCCGCACGGCAGGCGCGCAGCGATCCTTGGCATCGTGCGAACTCGACTATCCTCGCGGCGATATCTCGCTCGGCGGAATCCTCCAGCCCGTTTCCTTTTCCGACGCATGCCTGTGAAACGCGCAGAAGAAGGAAAAGGATCGGGATGGAAAGTGTCAGCATGATTCCAATTTGCCAGCTCCAAAGCCACACGGCAGCGCAGAACACGACTGCGGCGGCAGCGTTTTTGATAAGTTGACCGACATAAAGCGCGGCGGCCTGTCCGGTCGAGATCATTTCCTGTGTGACCACGCGCGAAAGCCTTCCGGCGCTATCCGCCTTGAACCAGCCGAGCGGCAAACGCGACACTTTGTTCCCGATGACCACCTGCATATTGCGCATGAAGCCCAGCCCTGCCGCATAGCTGAGTTTGGTGCCGAAGAACGAGGCTGTCGAGCCGACGACTGTCACCGCTGCAAGCGCGACTGCCCAGCCCCAAAACGTCAAACCCCATTGGGGGCCGCCGGACTGGAGAGCCATGGCCGCCGGCATCATGATGGCGAGACCGATGCCGCACATCACTCCGGAAAGGGCGTAGAGCAGAGTTCCCAAGCGATGCTGGCGCCTATCGCTCTCGACCATATAACGACGAAGCCTCGGTAAGAAGCGTTTGGAATTACTCATCTGCATCGCCCTCTTCCTCACTGCCGCAGAGGCCTCCCTGCTTGAGAAGCGCCCGGTAATGCTCGTTGTCCTGAATCTCCGTATGCGTTCCAAGGGCTACGATCCTGCCTTCTTCCAACACGGCAATTTGATCGGCGCCTAGGATTGCGTTGAGCCGGTGGGCGATGGCCAGAACCGTTCGGCCTTCGACCAAGGAACTTAGTGCTTTCTGGATCTCGAGCTCCGAATCTGGGTCGGCAAAAGCGGTGGCCTCATCCATGACGAGAATCGGCGTGTCGGCTAAAAGGGCACGCGCTATACTCACGCGCTGGCTCTCGCCGCCTGAGAGCGAGCAGTCCGTTCCCAAAACGCTGTCGTATCCCTTGGGCAGCGACATGATGAAATCGTCAATCTGCGCTGTACGGGCAGCCTCCCGAATCTCTTCCAAGGATGCCTCGGGTTTCGCCAAAGAAATGTTCCTTCCGATGGAGGCGTTGATCAGCATCGGGTCCTGGAGCACGAACGAAACCGTGTTGTAGAGGTCACGGGAGGAGATGTCTCTCAGATCGACGCCGCCGAGACGGATGGAGCCGCTTTCCGGGTCGTCGAAGCGTGCAATGAGTGTGGCGAGCGTCGATTTACCCGAGCCTGACGGGCCGATGAGCGCCGTCGTGGTACCGGGATTAAGGACAAGACTGACACCGCGCAAGGCCTGGGTATCGCCGTAGGAGTACGATACGTCGTTCACCTCAACGACGACCCCGTCGGGCTTCTTTGGGGTTTTCGGCTCGGGAATCGACGGCGTGTCCAGAATCTCGCACAGCCTGACTGCGGCAGCGCCGGCCATCTGGTACGACCACGTGCTGTTGGCGACAGCGCTGATGGCGGTCGGAAGCACGATGGCTATCAGCGCGCACGCGAGAACCTGGGGGAGGCTGGCCAACCCTGCCCCCATGACAAGCGCGCCGCCGCAGAGGTTGATCAGCAGCAGCAAGGGGGAGGAGATGAGCTCGCCGGCAATCGAGCAAAGCCCGATGAGCGGGGCGCACCAGTCCCAGTACGACTGCGAGAATGCCGATGCGGCGTCCGCGTAATTACGATGCGCCTCTCCTGTTTTTCCGAACGCTTTGACCACCTTGATGCCGGACACGAGCTCGACCATCGTCGAGGACACTTGCGCAAGATGCCCGTTCATCTCGGCGGTTTTCGGTCCCATATCCTTCATAGAGAGCGCCTGCAGCAGGAAATAGAAGGGGATCGTGGCGATGCCGATGAGCGCCAAGCGCCAATTGATCCAGAACATGAAAGCCAGAAGAACCATCGGCTGCAAAACGCCGTTAAGACGGTCGACCGGTCCGTGTGCGATGACGGTGTGGACCGTCTTCGTGTCATCCTGCACAGCGCTTCTGACCTTGCCGGATTCCGTAGCGCTAAACCAAGCAAGAGGCGCGCGGCTCAACCGCTCAACGATACCCTTGCGAATGACGTAGCGCAGTTTCATATCGGCAAAATGCGTGATGATGAGCGCAAGAGCGCGAAAGAACAGCTGCGAGAGGAACGCCATGACGAGGAGGAGGGCAATTTCGTGCACCTTGGAGGCATCGGCCTGCGCGAGCGGGCCTTCCCCCGCCAGAAATAGGTCTCCCAGCCATACCAAAGCCAAATACGGGGCAAAGGATAAAAGCGCCGAGAGCACCGTGAACGCCTGCGCCAGCATGACGCGTCCCTTGACGGGGCAAGACAGGCGCCTGATAGCCTCCCGCCCCGCTTCATCCCGTTGCCGGTCTTGTTCGCTTGTCTCTGCCATGGGCACCACCTCAAGTATAGTTTCGGTTAATAATGACTTAGTTATCTTTGACGTAAAAAAAAGAAAGAGCCGTCAAAGCGTGCGATATTTCTCCCAGCCCGCATTGAAGAACGTTGAAATGACCTCGGTCGTCGCGTTGAGCTCCTCGACGCTCTTCGCGTGGATGATATTCTCGGAAAGGGCGCTGTAGAACGCGTGGTTGACGATGTGGAGAGACTCTTTCGAGATGACGGTTCGAGCCTTCTCTGCGCCGTGGATCAGCTCGAGAACGCGGAGGGTGGTCCTGTCCTCCTCGTCGACGAGCCAGTCAAGGAAGTGCTCGTAGGGGGTGCCGTAGGAGCGGAACACAAGGAGCTCGTAGATGTCGCGATGGGAGTACAGCATCGCCGTGGTCGCGAGCGTCCCCGCCGCCTTGGCCTCGAGCGCGGCGCGCACCTGCTCCGGGGTCACGGGCTTCCCTTCGTCGTACCCGGCGAAACCTCGCTTCTCGCCTTGGGCGTAAGCTTTGCGAATCATGCTCGCCAGCGGCTCGACCAGCTCCGAGAAGAGCGCCTCCTTGTCTTTGAAATGCTTGTAGAACGCCCCGGTGGTCACGCCGGCAGCCTTGCAGATCCTGCGCAGGTTCGCCTTCTCGAACCCCTCTTCCAGAAACGCCGCAAGGCCGCTCTTCAAGATGCGCTCGTGCGTCTCCTGGTAGTTGCCGTTGCTCACTGCAGTCACCTCCCTCCAAAAATAACTTAGCTATCTTTCGTGTTGGGAATTCTGCCACCAAAGTTAGTCACTGTCAACTCTTATGCTCATGATATCTCAGTAGAAGCGGCCTTGGCTTGATAGACGGAGGAGCCTCGATGAACCGCCTAGTTAATTTGGGCGGGAACTATCTCTACTCGAATCGAAGCGGGGCGTCCTGAAAGGTTCTGTCTGACTACAATCACGTCGCGTGCCGTTTGCTCCACTCGAGGAGCTCGTCCCTGAACGCGAAGCGCCCCCTCTTTCTGCCTATCATCCTCCTCAGTGGCAGGGGGTCGTCCTCGAGAAGGCTCCATTCGTAGACCGCGTTCCTGCTCACACGTAAGAGTATCGCTATCTCCGCCACCGAGTACGTGTCCTGTATCGGCACGGGGATCTTGACGTACGGGCATCCTGCTGATTCGACTGCCATGCGTCTGCTCCTTCCGGAGCGGCAGACGCTGCACCTCGGCGTCGCGGGGCTTGGCGGCGATGGCGCGATGCTCGTTGCCATCGCCGCCGCTCGATATCGTCCCCTCGCTCAGCGAGGAGTTGCCTAGTGGGCGGTATCCGAAACTGAGCCAGTCGCCCAGTCTGGCCTGCAAGCCGCCCTCCGTTTACCCGCCATCGCCCTCGTCTCGTCGGCTCCCGAGATAGGCCGCGAAACATCTGTAGGAGTCCTCTGACAGGCAGTGCTCCATGCGGCAGGCCTCCGCCGAGGCGGTCTCGGCGTCCACGCCTGACTCGACGAGCAGCCGCTCGAAGAAGCGGTGCTTGTCGAGGGTGGCCTCGGCGAGGCGCCCGCCCTCCTCGGTCAGCCGCACGTCGCGGCCGACCACCTCGGCGAGGCCCCTGCGCGCCAGGTTGCCGAGCGCCTTGGTGACGCTCGGCTTGGCGACGCCCATGCGCTCGGCGATGTCCACGTTGCGGCACGACCCGCGCAGGCGGCGGATCACGAGGATGGCCTCGAGGTAGTCCTCGGAGGATTCTCGCCCGCCCATCCGCTCATCTGCCCGTCGGGACATCGGCGGCATCGCCCCTGTCGGCGGGAACGGTCCACGACGAGCTTTCCTGCTGGAGCCTCCACAGCCTCGCGTACAGCCCGTCTTCGGCGAGCAGCGTCTTGTGGTTCCCCTCCTCCGCCACGCGCCCGCTGTCTAGGACGACGATCTTGTCCGCATTGGCGACGGTCCTCAGTCGATGGGCGATGACGATTACCGTTTTGCCTGCGCACAGGGTTCCGACCGCTCTCTGGATAAGCGTCTCGTTCTCGGGGTCGAGCGAGGCGGTCGCCTCGTCGAGGAGCACCACGGGCGCGTCTTTCAGGAGAGCCCTCGCAATGGAGAGGCGCTGGCGCTCCCCGCCCGAGAGGGAGGCGCCGTTCTCGCCCAGCACCGTGTCGAACCCCTGGGGAAGCCTCTCGATGAACTCCAGGCAGTGCGCCGCCCTTGCAGCCTCGGCCACCTCTTCGTCGGAGGCGCCTTCGCGGCCGATGCGAATATTGTTCGCAACCGTGTCGTCGAAAAGGACCACGTCCTGGAAGACTATGGAGACGTGCGCGAGCCACGATTCCTCGGAGAACTCGGCGATGTCCTTTCCAGAGCAGAGGACCCTGCCGCTGTCGGGCTCCCAGAATTTGGCCGCCAGCTGGGCGCAGGTCGACTTGCCCGAGCCGCTCGGCCCGACGAGCGCGGTGACTTCCCCCTCGCGCGCGACGAAGCTTACGCCGTGGAGCACCTCTTCGTCGCCGTACCCGAACCGGACGCCCTGGAAGGACAGGTCGTGGCCGGGCACATCCGCCGAGGCGGACCCCCTCGCTTCGGGCTCGTCCATGACCGCCTTGATGCGGGCGGTCTTCGTCGAGAGGTTGAGAAGGTTGGGCAGCTGCGAGACGAGGGCGAGGATGGGCCCGTAGACGCGGGAGACGATGAGCAAGAACATGAGCAGAACCATGAAGTCCACGCCGCCGGAGGCGAGAAGCACCGCCCCGACGCAGGCGGTCAAACCGACTCCCGAGCGGAGGATGGCGCTCGCGAGGGAGACGGAGACGTCGACGGCGAGCTCGACCCGCATCGTCACCCTCTTGAGCTCGAGCATCGCCTGCTCCATGGCGGCGGAGTCCTTGCCCACCGCTCTGCAGGCCCTCATGTCCTTGATGCCCTCGAGGTAGTCCTGCACGCACGCCAGCGCATCCAGGCGGACTCGATTCTGCCTTTCGAAAAGGCGCGACTGATGACGGCGGCTCAAGGCGATGACCCCTGCCGAAAGCGGAAGCGTGACCATAACGCAGCAGGCGAGCCGCCAGTCGAAGAATGCCAGCATCGCGCAGATGACCACGGTCGACACGATTCCGGCGATGAGCTGCGGGAGCGTCGACGAGAGCATGGACTCCTGCGCCGTCACGTCCCCCATGATGCGGTCGGCGACGTCGGTCGTGTCCCGGCGGTTGAAGAAGCTCATGGGCAGCTTCCTCAGGTGGTCGGCGAGGCGCAGGCGGGTGCCTTCGGACTCGGTGTAGGCGGCTACGTACGTTTTCTTGTAGTCGTTTCTCGAAGCGACGAAGACCACGATTGCCCCCGCGATTCCCACGGCGAAGATCGCCCAGAGCGCGTTCGCGTCGAAGGGCTCGCCCGCAAGGGTCCCCACGAGAGCCGCGAACGCGGCGACCGTGCAGACGAAGGGGATCATGAGCGCCAGATCGCTCAAGGTGCAAGCAATGGCCGAGCGCTTGAGGCCGACGTAGCCCTCGTCGGAAAGGTTGAACGTCCTCTGAAGCCAAGGCGCCCTGCCGCTCGACGGCTTGCCGGGTTTCTCCGCAGGGTCGTACTCCTCGGCGGAGACGCCCTGCGTTGCATGCGGGGCGGTCGCTTCGGAGGATCGGGTGTCGTCGCGCGGGGCCGCTTCGATGCCCCATTCGACCGCTTCCGTGTACTGCTTCCACATCTTCGCGTACGTCCCCGATGCGGCGAGGAGCTCTTGATGGGTGCCTTCCTCGACTTTGCGCCCGCCGTCGAGCACGACTATCTTGTCGGCGCCGACGACCGTGGAGAGCCTGTGGGCGACCATGATCACGGTCTTGCCGGCCATGAGCCTCTCGAACGCCTTCTGGATCAAATGCTCGTTCTCGGGATCGGAGAACGCGGTCGCCTCGTCCAGCACCACGATGGGCGCGTCCGAGATGATCGAGCGCGCGATGGCTATCCGCTGCTGTTCGCCGCCGGACAGGTGCACGCCTTCGGAGCCTATTACCGTGGCGTAGCCATGGGGAAGGCTGCTGATGAACGCGTCCGCCTGGGCGGCCTTCGCGGCCTCGACCACCTCGTCGTCGGTCGCCCCCGGCCTGCCGCGCCTGATGTTCTCCGCGACGCTCTCGCGAAAGAGGTGGGAATCCTGGAACACCAGGCTGAGGCTGCCCATCAGCTCATCCTGGCCCATCTCGCGGACGTCGACGCCGCCGACGAGAACCTGGCCCGAATCGACGTCCCAGAAGCGGGCGACGAGGTTCGCGAGGGTCGATTTGCCCGAGCCGCTCGGCCCGACGACCGCGCACACCGTGCCGGCGGGGATTTCCAGCGAGACGTTGCGCAACGCCGGCTCCGCGTCGTCTTCGTAGGAGAAAGTCACGTCCCGAAGGGACACCGAGGCGTCCTTCGGGGCTTTCGGCGTCTCGGGACAAGAGAGCTCTTCGATGCCGAGCACGGAGTCGATGCGGTCGATGTTTGCCTGGGCGAGCATCCCGTCCTCGCTCACGTAGAGGATCTTCGTGAACACGCTCGATATCGAATGCACGAACAGGAGGTAGAAGACGAGCGAGAGCACGAACGTCGGCCAGTCCTGCGCGCCCGGGGCGAGGAGTATGCCGACGGGCAGAACGAACAGGTACGCGTTGTTGAGGACCGCCGTGAAGCCCGGCATGGAGTTCCTGAAGAAGAGCGTGACGTCGAGGGAGAGGCCGGTGTAGTCCTTTATCGCGTCGGAGAGGCGCTTGAACGAGCGCGCCGTCTGGCCGAAAGCCTTCACGACGCGCATTCCGCGGACGTACTCCACGGAGGCGTTGCCCATCTGCTCCTTGACTTCCTGGTAGCGCCCCATGCTCGCCATGACGCGCTTGTCGGCATAGCCGGAGAACTGCACGACGCATGCGACGGCGACCGCCGCCAGCGTGGCGACGCCGAAGCGCCAGTCGAAGACGAAAAGCAGCGCCGCCAAAACGACGGGCGCGGCGGCGGTGGCCGCCAGGTCCGGGATGGAATGGCCGATGAACTGCTCGATCCCGCCGACGCTCTCGTCCATGACCTTCGAGATCCTGCCCGTGCCGAGCCGCGCTATGTGCCCAAGAGGGATCCTCCCGAGATGGGCGGCGATATCGAGCTTCGTGCGGTACTGCGCGTCGAACGCCGCGGCGTGAGAGCACAGCAGCGCGGCAAGATAGCACCCCACGTCAACGACTATGCCTGCCACCGCCAAGCCCGCGTAGCCCGTCATCGCCGAAACGTCGACGGCGGCCAGGTTCGGATAGACCCCGACCGCATCCCTGATCATGAAGTAGATCGCCACGTATGGGACGAAGGACGCCGCCGCGGATAGGACCGCCAGCGCCATGGAGGCGAACACGAGGGGCTTTCTTCTCCCCGCGAACCGCAGGCAGCGGGAAAGGGCCCCCGGCTTCCTTCCTTTGCTTTCCTTGCTCATTGAATACCTCTTCTCTCATGTTGCTTTGAAAAAGGGCGCTAGGCGATTCCCGCGCGCTCGAGGTGCTTCTTGAACACCGCCCGTCCGACCAGCGAGCCGATGATGCCGCCCGCGAAGGTCACGACCGCGATGATCGCGAACGTCTCGGGAGTCACCGTGGACAGAAGGGCTTCTATGTAGGCCGGGTCGATGCTGTTGGACCCCATCAGCTCGCGGTAGTAGTCCTGGGAGGCGAACATGGGAACGAAAAGGCCCGCCGCCCAGCAGGTCTCGAAAAGCGCGTACCCCACGGCGACGCCTGCGAACCTCCCGTACCCGAGCGCTTTCCGCGCCAGCTCGGAGACGGCGCCGCCGACGGCGAGGCCGAGCGCCACGGGCCACCCCGACCCGATGACGAAGATGACCACGGCGAAGACGAGGGCCATGATCAGCGAGGTTCCTGCGCGCGGCACGCGCGCATGCATGTAGACCCAGACGATCCCGGCGGGTATCGCGGCGATGGCGCAGCAGCCGCAGTACGCCACGACGCTCATGGAGGTGATTCCCACGACGAGCATGCTCACCACCATGAACAGCAGGGAGAAGACGCCGAGGGCTATGAGGTCCCTGGAGCTGAGGCTGCCGCTTTCCTTCTGCTTTGCTTTTGCTGTCATTTCCAAATCCTTTCTTTCATAGGAATCCTTCTCAGTCTTTGCAGGCCGGCTCACTCGATGAGCACGATCTGGTCGCAGTCCTTCGACAGGAACTCCGTGTCGTGGCTGACGACCGCCACCGTCTTCCCGCGAGACGCCTCTTCGCGCAAGATGAGCGCGAGGCGCTCCATGTTCCGGAAGTCCAGGCCGCTCGTGGGCTCGTCGAGGAGAAGCGCCTGCGCGCCCGACTCCGACGCGATGGCGCAGACGCACCGCTGCTTCTGCCCTCCCGAGAGCGATGCGGGATGGCGGTCGGCGACATCTCCCAGGCCAAACTCCTCCAGGACTGCTTCGAGGCGAAGCTCGTCGACGTCGGAAGGAGACGGGGCCGCGGATGCCAGCTCGTCGCGCACGCTCGGGCGAAAGAGCTGGTAGTCGGGATCCTGCATGACCAGAAACGCATGCTCGGGCCTTCTCTTGGGAGGGACTACCGAGCCTTGGAACCGGACATGCCCGAGCTCTTCTTTCTTGATCCCCGCCAGGCACTTGAGCAGGGTGGACTTGCCTGCCCCGTTTCGCCCGACCACGCCGACGACCCTCCCGGGGTCGAACGCGACGGTAATCCCCTCGAGGACCGGCATGCCCCTCTCGTACCCCGCATAGATTCCCCTCGCCTCGACGGCGGGAAAGGCGGAGGCGGGACGGGAAAGGCGCTGCATCAGGTCGGCGAGCTTCGGCGGCTCGGAGGATCTGAGCCCGCAAGACTCTCGCTCGGAGTCGGGCAGCCCCAGGAATCGCTGCGCGTCCCATTCGGCGGCGACGGAACCGCCTTCGAAGAGCAGGTACCGGTCGGCGACGCTCGCGAGGTAGGAGAGCCTGTGCTCGGCGATGATCACGGCAGACCCGCTCGACTTGGCTTTCGAGATGAAGGAGGCGAGCTTCTCCATGGAGGGAGGGTCCAGATTGCTCGAAGGCTCGTCGAGGACGTAGACGCTCGGCTCGCAGGCCCTCACGCTCGCGAAGGCCACCGATTGCATCTGCCCCCCGGAGAGCTCGAAGATGCCTCTGCCCATCAGGCACTCTATGCCGAGCTCGTGCACGACGTCGCGTACTCGCCTGTGCATCTCCTCCCTGGGAACGCCGAGGTTCTCCATGCCAAACGCGATCTCGCCGGTCGTGTCGAGGTTGAAGAACTGGGTGCGAGGGTTCTGGAAAACGCTGCCCGTCAAAGACGAGAGCTCCCAATCCTCCAGGTCGTCGACATCCCTGCCCGCTATGAGGATCTTTCCCGTCCGGCTGCCCTCATAGAACCCACCCGCCAGCCCGTTGACGATCCGGGTCGCGGTGGTCTTTCCGCAGCCAGATTCCCCGCAAAGAACGATGCATTCGCCCGGTGCGACGGCAAGGCTCACGTCGTCGACCGCCGGGGCATCGAACCCCGCATAGGTGAAGGAGACGCTTCTGAGCTCGACGGCGTTTTTCGTCACAGCAGCCCTCCGATCCCCTGATTGGCCTTAGCAACCACAAGAAGCAAGCAGCAGGCGGCAAGGATCGAGAGAGGCAGGAAATCGACCCATCCGAACCGGGGCGCGTTGTAGGAGGTCTTCCTTCCAGGCCGGTCGATGCCGCGCGCAACCGCCGCAGCAGCGAGCTCGTCTGCGATCTTGGCGCAGCGCAGCATCACGGGCACGACCGCGGATTCGAACATCAGCGCCGGCTTCGAAACGAGATTCTTAGGCGAAAGGGCGAGCCCCCTCACCCTCATCGCGTCCGCTACGGCAGAAGACTCCTCCTTGAGCGTCGGAAAGAACCGCACCGCTATCACCAGCGGAACGACAACCGCCTTCGGCAGCCTCATCCCGTAGAGGGCGGCCGTGAGGTCGCCAATCTTGGTGGTGGTCGCGAAGACCGCCGCGAACAGGCAGATGGGCATGCAGGTGCGGCAGGCCAGGGCGAACGAGCCGAGGGCTCCGGCGGCGTTCGGCGGAAGCATCGTCGTGACCCAGAAGATGCCCATGAGGAAGAGGTAGGCGAAAGAGAAGGATGCCGCCATCCTTCCGCGCCCGATTGCGAAGGAGAGGAGGACGACGACGGCAAAGAGAACCGAGCCAAGAACGTAATCCTTCACGATGGCCCCGGTCGCTATGAGCACGACGAGCATGGCCATCTTGGTTCTGACGTCGATGCGCTCCGCGAGTGTTTTCCGTGTTCTTCTTCGCAAAACCAGAGAGCCTTTCTTTTGTCGCTATAATTGACAAAGAAATGTTAGCCTTGGTTAATCTGAATCAGATTGCACCTGGAAGGAAAAGTCCGAGCGCGCAGGAATTGCGTCCGAACGCGAATAAAAGGATCGGAAGATGTACGACAGGGAAACGATGTTCTCCCACGCTGCGCAAGCCGCGACGGAGACCTTTGAGGCCTCGCTCGAGCCAATCGGCCTCGTCTTGGCAGACGGGTGGAACGGAGAGGGGTCCCTCTTCGAAGGTGACGGGCGCAGATGCGAGGGGTGGTACTGGGCGTGGGAGGCGCGGCGGTCCTTCTCCGTCGTCTGCTGCGATTTCACTTTGAAAGAACCCCTGCCCTTCTGTTTCGATTCTGGCGGTTATTTCGCCGTCCGCCGCGAAAGACATGGCCTCATGCCGCAATCAAGTGTTTCCGCCTTTCTGGAAGCAAAGCCCAAGACAAGCTCGATCCTGCTTCCAAAAGGAGCGAGATTCTCTTACACGGAGATCGAGTACTACGACGAATACTGTCAAAGCGTCTTCGGGGAAAGAATCGACAAGGCGCTAAAACCGCTAGCGACCAGCCTGAAGGGTCTGAGGAACCAGGCTTCCTGGGATCCGGAAATAGCAGAGATGCTCGGCAAGATAACTCCAAGGGAGATCTCGGGGCCGGAAGCGGGCCTCCTGTATTCTGGAATCGCGAACTTGGTGATGGCAAGGCTGCTCAGGATGGGAGAGAGCCTGTGCGAGGGAGTGGCCGAGCAGGACCGCCTTTCGATCGCGAGAGCCGTATCGTACATCGAGGGCAACCTAAGCGGTACGATTAGGCAGAAGGACCTGCTCGAGGCCGCGAACATGGGGTCAACCAAATTCAAGAAGACATTCAAGCAGGTGACGGGATTGACAGTGACCGAGTTCGTCTCCTCGGAAAGAATCGAGCTGGCGAAAAGACTGCTCACCGACCATGATATGAGCATAGACGAGGTAGCGCATCGTTGCGGGTATGCACGAGCAACAAGTTTCTCCACCCTCTTCGCGAAATCGGTTGGCATGTCCCCACGCAAGTGGAGATCGATCGCGAAGGTCGCTTTCGACGACGACCCGGAATCGAAATTACTGGGTGTTCTCGCAAGCGGGCGCTCCTGCGTCAGCGAGGCGGAATCTCATTTTTACCTATCTTCGGAGACGTCGTGAGTTTGCCCTGAAATGACAGCGAAATCCTTCTGAACAGCGAACTCGCTCCCCTTGAGTTTCAATCAGAATGATGCTTGGCAAGCCGACCCGAAATGAAGGGCATCAAGAACTCTTGTCGTAGTCGCGTTCTCGGTGGAGATTTCATTCGAAAGAGAAGGATTCAATCGAACGGGGATAGCGGGTTTTCGCAGGCCGCGCACCAAATCCATCCTTCGTCGAAACTCAGGCGTAAAACTCACGAAATGGTAAAATGAAAAGAGCTGAGTTTGGGATGAGTTTTCTCTGAGAGAGGCTAACCGAATACAGCTGACAACGAGAAGAAACCACGGATAAAACGAGGACAAAATCGTAAAAATGAAACACTATTGTTTTATCGAGTGGGAGTGACCCTAGGCTAATTTTGCAAAGCCACCTGCAATGATTCATCATGGCTCATGAAGTTCCATTGAGGGTCATAGCGAATCAAGCCACTTGCAAAACAAGAGAATGATTCCACCCCGGAAGCGTAAGTTTCCGGGGTATTTTTATGCCTTTGAACAGGTATTTTGATTCGTTGTCATTCTGTGGATTCGGGATTGGTTGCACCCCATGGCGACCGTGCAACAGCATGGCATAAAACAAGAATACGCCAAACCACCTGCGACGAGTGTTTTGGCGATTGTCGCGCTGTTTGAGGGTGATTCGAATCAATCGCGAATCACCGGGCATATTTCAGCAGTAATTGAGTAAAATGCCAGGTCAGATTGAGGGGATGACAAATCGAAAATCGAGCTGATTTCAGCCTTGAAATGCCCCTTGCAACAACGAGAAATAGCAGCTTTGACTGCTAGAAGTGCTTCGCAATCATTCTGAAAGTGGCTTGCTAGGCTCCGAATTTCGCCTTCCATTCGGCGAGCTGCTCGGCGGTGATTTCGCCGGACTTTTCCGAATCAATCTGCGCGAGCCAAGCTTTGAGCGCCTGGGCGAGCTTGGGCGCCTTCTTCGACGACGGGTCGATGGCCAGGACGAGCTCGCCGCCGATCTCTTTCGGCTTGAAGCCGAACTCCTCGTCGATCCTGAAGATGAGCTCCAAGGCCTCGCGCGCCGTGGCCACGGGAACGTCGGAAAGCGATTCGGGCGCAACGTGAAGCGCCGATGCGATTCCTTTCACCTGATCTTCCCCAGGCGTCCTGTTGCCGAGCTCGTAGTTCCTAATCGCTGAATCCGTCAAACTGCACTTCTCCGCAAGCTCGCTTTGGGTAAGACCCCGCATCTTGCGGTACTTCCTAATGAGTTCGCCAGTTCCCATGCAGCCTCCTGAAGGCGCCCTTTTCGGGCGGACGATTGAACATAACGCGGAAATAATAGCACGTTTCTGAACGGTTTGATATTGACCGCACGATATTGAACGGTTACGATTCGCCTTAAGCACCGTTCGATATTGAACTGTAAGGAGGAAAGATGTCCGAGAACCCGAAACGACTCATCGGCGCCCGTGAAGTCGCAGAGAAGCTGCACATCGGAAGGACGAAGGCCTACGAGCTTATCCACGAGCTGAACCTTGAGATGGAGAGAAAGGGCTGCAGAACCATCCCGGGGCGCGTGAGCTGCGAGCTTCTGGACGAGCTCTACATCAAGCCGAAGGGAGGTTGGAAATGAGCGTAAAGCTTGCCAAGAACGGCACCTGGCTCGCGCAATTCAGGTGCAAGGACAAGTTTGGCAACGAAGTGCACAAATGCAAGCGCGGGTTCGCGACGGCGGAAGAGGCGCAGGCTTGGGAGGACGAGTTCATCGCCAGCGCGGGCTGCACCATGGAGATGACGTTCGGCGAGTTCTTCAAGGTTTACGAAGCCGATCTTCGCCCCAGGCTGCGCGAGCACACCTGGCGGCAGAAGGAGTACGCGATCAAGTCGAGGGTGCTGCCCTTCTTCGCGAACAAGAAGATGGACGAGATACGCACCATTGACATCGTCCGTTGGCAGAATGCCCTCATGGCGCCCGACGCAAACGACGGAAAGCCCTACAGCGCCACGTATCTGCGCACGCTCAACAACCAGCTGACCGCCATTCTGAACCACGCGGAGAGGTACTACGGGCTGAGCCCCAACCCCGCGATGAGAACCGTGAAGATGGGCGGCAAGGAAGCCCGCACGATGAATTTCTGGACCAAGGACGAGTATCTGAGGTTCTCCGACGCAACGATGGACGATCCCCGCGCGTTCGTGATCTTCGAGGTGCTGTACTGGACCGGCGTCCGCGAGGGAGAGCTCCTGGCCCTCACGCCGGACTCGTTCGATTGGAAGAAATCGACCATGCGCATCGACAAGTCCTACCAGAGATTGGGCGGCCGCGACGTGATAACCGACCCGAAGACGCCCAAATCGGTGCGAACCGTGAAGATGTCGCGCTTCCTGGCCGACGAGGTGCGCGATTACGCGAACCACCACCCGGAGATTGGCGAAGGCGATCGCCTGTTCCCCGTGTCGAAGCACTACATATCGCACGCGATGCAGCGAGGATGCGCGGCGAGCGGCGTGAAAAAGATACGCGTGCACGATTTGAGGCACAGCCACGTGAGCCTGCTCATCAACATGGGCTTCACCGCCCTCGCCATCGCAGACCGCATGGGGCACGAGGCGACCGACATCACCTTCCGCTACGCCCACCTGTTCCCGAATGTGCAAGACGACATGGCCAACGAGCTCGAAGAAGAACGGGGTGGATTCTGATGCCCTGTCCGAACAGCCACCGCAAGCGAACCATCTCGAAGGCGTTCCGCTGCTCGCCCGAGGAGAGACACCGCATCGAGCTTCTCGCGAGGGCGGCCGGGGTCACGCAGCAGGAGTACATCATGGCAAAGATCGAGGACAAGGAGTTCACCATCGTCCCGGACGTCCGCACGTTCAAGATGCTTCGCGACGAGATGCGCGCCGTCGTCGGCGAGCTGAGCCGCCTGCGCAACACGGGAGATCTCGGCGAGGAGCTCGAAGCGAGGGTCGAGCTGCTATGCGACCTTTTCCTCGGGATTGCCGACGTCGAGAGCCCGCTTGACGAGGAGGATGCCCTGATCGAGCAGATGGGACGCGGCTGACCGTGGCCTACGCGCTTGTTATGCTGCGAGCAAGGCCGGCCTCCGAACCGGCAAAGGCCCTTCGCCTTCCTTGGATTCGCCACGTTCGCGCAACGGGGCCCACGCCGCAAGGGCGCCGAAACTTCCCCGAATTCTTTTGCAGGATATTCAGAGGGCAGGACTGAAAAAGAATTAGGGGAACTTGCGGCGGAGAGGGTTGGGGCAAGACGCCTTCGGCTTTCCTCCCTTGCGGCGCGCGCCCCGCGGCGCGGCCTTCGAATCACAAGGCAGGACAAAGGGTCCAGCCAAGATTCGATGGAGGTCAACCATGAACGCAGAGCAACTCAAGCCCAAGGCAATCAAGGCATCCGAGCGGTTCCTGGAGTCGAGGGGCTACGAAATCCTCGAGACCGGCTGGGAATGCGCGGCAGGCGGCGCCGATATCATCGCCCGCGACGAAGCGGCCGTCGTCTTCGTCGAGGTGAACGCCAGGACGGGCGTCGGGGCCGGCTTCCCGGCGGAGGCGGGCACCGAAGCGAAGCGCGCCAAGTTCGAGCGCACCGCGATCGCCTACATGTCCGGCTACGAGGAAACCGACGTGTCCGTCCGCTTCGACATCATCTCGATGGTGGTCATCGGCGAAAGCCGCGCGATGCTCCGCCACCACATCAACGCACTGTCAGCCGATCCGGCCTAACGACCTCCGGGCCGCTTCGGGCCAGCAGCGGCCCGCCGGGGGCGACCCCGGCGGGCTTGCCTGCGGCAAAGGCTTCCGATTAGGAAGGCACCCGCACGAAATAGTCGAGCATGGGGACTCCTCGTCCCCAAACCCCTGCGGCAGGATGCGAAGGCATCCTGCACCTGCCGCGGAAAAGCGGTCCGAAGGCGCTTTTCCGTTTCTTCGGAGCACCGCCGCAATCAAACACCGTTCAATATCGAACGGTGTTTGATACAATGAAAACGTATTACGAAGCCCCCGGCTGCGCCTCTTCCACATCTTGCGCAGTCGGAGCGCGAATGCAAAGGAGGAAGCGATGAACACCATCGCCATCTCGAACTACAAAGGGGGCGTCGGTAAGACGACCACGGCCGTCAACCTGGCTACGCTGTTCGCCAAGAACGGCAAGAGGGTTCTGCTGATAGACCTCGACCCCCAAGCGTCGGCGACCGATTACTTCGGGCTCTACGGCGAAGCCGAGTCCACCGGACTCAACTCCATATCGCTTCTCTACGGGAATGCCCCCGTAGAGAAGGTGACCCATGAAACCAAGATTCCGAACCTGAGCATGGTGCCGTCGCTCATCGACCTTATCGACCAGAACGAGCTGATGCTTCGGGAGCAGCGGCTCAAATTCGCGCTCGACGACGCTTCGGACGATTATGACATAGCGATTGTCGACTGCTCGCCCGTCATGAAGCGCCTTGCCTTCAACGCGTACCTCGCCGCAGCGGACGGCGGGCTGGTGATCGTGCCCGTGAAGCTCGACAGCTCCGTGATGCGCGGAACCGCGCTCACGGTGAACGCCACGCGCGCCATCGCCGACGCCCTGCGCATGCCGACGCCTCGCTTCAAGATTCTGAGGACCTGCGTTCCCGGCCGCGCGACGCGCAGCGAGGCAACGGGTGCGGAGGTTCTCGACCGTTTCTTCCCGAACGACCAACTCCGAACCGTGATCCACTCTTCCTCGAAGGTGATGGAGGGCAGCTGGCAATGGCAGCCGGTCGTGGAATTCGACCCGAAGAACCGCGCCGCAAAGGACTATGCCGCACTCGCGGAGGAGGTCTCCGATGAGCTCGGCTAGTGACGTGGCCGCAGGGTTCTCCATCAGCGGTCTGCTCGACGCGGGCGCGAAGACCCGCAGCAAATACCCAGTGGCAGAGCTCGACATCAACGCCATCGAGGACAACCCCGAAAACGCCGTCTACTCGATGGACGAGGCCTCGATCGAGGCGCTGGCCGCATCCATCGAGAAAGACGGGCTCACCGACCTGCCGCTCGTGCGCAAGCTGCCGGACGGGCTCTGGCAGCTCATATCGGGCCACAGGCGCCGCGCGGCGTTCAGGCTGCTGGCGCAGAAAGACCCCGCCTATCGGAAGATGGGCTGCCGCATCGTCGAAGGCATAACCGACGAGCAGGCGGTGTCCATGCTTCATGCAGCCAACTACTTCGTACGCGAGCTCACGGTGGCAGAGCGCGCCGCTGCGACGAGGGCCCTCGGCGCGCAAGTTCAGAACATGCGCGACTCAGACCCAGCGCTTTCAGGCGTGCGCACCGAGGACATCAAGGCCTCCATCATCGAGAAACAGACGGGGCGCAAGGTATCGGGAAAGACCATCAAGCGCGACGAGGCCCTGGCGAAGACGATCGAAAAATCAGTGTCGGACTCTTGGAAACCTATGGCAAACGCCGGCAAGGTCTCGGCGGCGGCAGTGAAGGCGCTCGCCGCCATGCCCAAGCCAGCGCAGGAGAAGGCTTTCAGGGAGATGGACGTCGACGGCATGTCGAAGCGCGATATCACCCAATCCCTGCTCTCAATTCGCCCTTCGGAATCGCGTCCCGACGACTCACTGGCCAAGGCAAGGAAACTCGTCGAAAAGTACGCGAAGGATCTCAAGGGAATGCCCGCGCCGCACGACCTGGAATGCATCGAGGCGATGCAAGCCGCCCTTCGAGAAGTGATGGACGCATCGGAAGGGTCTTCAGCACCTTAAGTAGCAAGTAGCCTATTCCGTAATACGTTTTCCAACGCATGCCGGAATAGCACTTGTCCGAGCCGATGCGCAACGCCCGAAGGCGCCTTGGCGCCGTGCCGGGCAATGGCTCGGAACCGCTTCTTCCCAGCGGCGACACCACCGCAGGAAGGAAGCATGCGGGGGCTGCCCCCGCTCCCCGGCGAGCAATAGCTCGCTCAAGAAACGAACCACGCAGCACCTTCCACGTTTGGCTGCGCCGACCGCAAAGGAGAATCCCATGGCCAAGAAAACCCACATGGTCACCTGTAGGCTCGACGATCGGGACTACGGATCGCTGCACGAGAACGCCGCAGCTCTCGACGTCGCCCCGTCGACCTACATGCGCTACCTCATCCGCATCCCCGTATCGGCATGCCAAGACCCGAAAGGCGCAAACGTTCTCGTCGTCGACGCGAAGACCCTCGGCGCCCTGCGCTACGAGCTCGTCCGCTGGGGCCGCCATTACAACCAGGGCGTCCACGCCCTCAACGCGATAGCGTACGCAGCGCGCAAGAAAGCCCCCGGGCGGGATTACTTCGTCCAGCAGATCGGCATCGCGAACGAAAAGCTCGATGCGGTCGAAGAAGGTCGGCGCAGGCTTGAGGGGCGGCTCGACGACTTGGAAGGCTCCATCGTAGTAGGCGGCGGCCCATGCCGATACTGAAGCCGATATCCGGGCACACGGGCTGCCGCAACGTCCGAAGGTACCTTGAGAAGAACGGGCGCGCCATAGCCCGCGACTTCTTCAACCTGTCATGGGACGAGCGCGAGATGGCAGGCTACGACGAAGCCGGCAAGGAAGCCGTCGAATGGGACCGCGAGATGAACAGGACGCGCGCATCGTTCGGCAACGACGCGCCCTACAAAGGCAGGAAGGCCCGGACCTACAAGCACTTCGTCATCTCGCCCGACCCGGAGGATGACATCGACATCGAGGCGCTTCGTGGGTTGGCGAGCGACTGGGCGCTTCGCTTCTTCGGCGACCACCAGATAGCCATCGTCTACCACGACGACAACGCAAACGGGATCCCACATGCGCACGTGGTTGTGAACAACACCAACCTCAAGACTGGCAACAGGATGCAGACGAAAAACCCGCTGGAACTCAACCGCGCCTTGCAAGACATGGCCCGGGCGCGCGGGCTGCGCGGCCTTTCCAACGAGTCGAAGGCTAAGAGCGGCGTCGAAAGGCTTGCAGAGAAAGAGCATGGGCGCAAGGGGCCTTCCAAACGGCAAGACGTCCATATGAGCCGCGCCGAGCACGAGATAGTCGCAGAAGGCGGTTACTCATGGGTATCGGACATCAGGTGCCGCGTGGGCATAGCGAAGAAGCTCTCAAGAAGCGATGCCGAGTTCAGGCAGGTGCTCGGATTGCTGGGCATCGAGGTCTCGCCGGCATCGGCACGCGGCGGACGGGACGACTGGGTCTACAGCATGAGGGAAGCGCTGAAATGCAAGGTTTCCGGGGGCAAACTCGGGTACACCTACACCAAGCAAGCCGTCGGGAGGAGCTTCGGCGGAACGAGCCTCGAAGGCATGAGCAACCGCGAGGTGCTGAAAGCCGCAAGGAACGCGATCGCGCTTGAGAGCCTGAGCGACCTGCAAGACATTGCAAGCGCCCTGGAGACGTGCTCTAAGTACGGGATAGCGAACCGTGCGGACGCGACAACAAGGGCACGCGCCATGGAGGCCAAGGCGGAACAGAGCTTCAGCGACCCTCGTGCCATCGCAGCCGCGACGGAAATCCGCGAGGCAGCCCAGATACTCGCCTCGTATGGGCTGCTGCCCGAGAAGGGCGAGCCACGCTCGCACCCCGGCGATGACAGGCGTCGAGCCAACGCCCATGCGTCAAACGGTCGAAACAAGGAACAGGAAACGGCGCAACGACGCCAACGAGAGCAACGCCGGGTAGATCGAGGAGAACGGTAAATGAAGATAGAGATGGCGTATCGAAACGGCAGGGTCGACGTGTTCGACACGATGTCGTTCACAGCCCCAAGCCCGTTGGGAAAAGAGAACGCGCTCACGAACTTCGAACTGCGCTTCGACGAGCTTGGAAAAAAGGGATTGTGGCTTGCCGCCCATCATTACGACGTCGACCCTTCAGGCACCGAGGAGTGCCCTGACGACGAGACGCCTGTTGCCAGGCGCAGGCGCGGCTGGCGCTTCCTGCTGGCGGAAGCTTCGGAGTTAGATGAACTCGAATGGGTCGCCGTCGACGGCGAGCTTGCCTTGGCGCGCGTCCTTGGCGAGATGGTCGATGTTGGCCAGCTGATGAGATCCGCAAGGCTATGGCTCGGAACATCGAATCGATCGGTTGCGGAAACCATCGTGCACCTGTTCGATGAGCTTTCTACTGTCTCGCAAGCCGACTGCGGTATCGCGCGCGATGCGATACCGCGGCACTGTGGCTGCTCGGAAGAGCTCGTCTACCGACTCAAAGCAGCTTGCCCCAGGGAATCACCGAACGAAACAGAAACCAACAATCAAGAAGAGAACTGGCTGGAAGGATTTGAAAATGAAGATTATTAAATGCGTATTCAGCTTTATCGGAAAACTATGTCTGGGCTTCATTGCCCTTGTCGCGTGGATTGGAAAGCGCGTGCTGTGAGGATGTCGCCCGGAACCACGAAGCATTCCGCGGGCGACAAAACAGTCACAAAGGCTCCAATCCTAAACAACAAGTCCGCAGAACAATTTTTTGATGTCGAGGCCAGCTGGCGACCGAGCAGGAACTCTACATTTGTCAATATCGAACTATGCAGCAACTGAAAAGGGTAAGCCCTTGAATGCCTAGAGCTCAAGTTCGCCGATTACTTGCTTCATAACGATAGCCCATTTGAGCTGCTCTGATATAAATCTCGGCCAGGCGGCCTCGTTGTTCTTGATCTTGCAGCCGTCTTTGTAGAAGCGAAGCCCCGATGCCTTCTTGGCGTCGAAGGGCGTGGCCGCAAGGCCGAGACGTTCTTCAAACAAATCGGCGTTGTCTATGGCCTTGTGGCCGATCTCCTTGTCGTTGGGCGCGTAGAACTCGATGCCGATTCTGCCGTGTTGCGTGTCTATAAGCAGCGCGATGTGATAGGCGGACGTGCCGCAGCGCAACGTGGTCCAGTGGTCCTTCGAGGGCTTCTGCGAGTTGAACGCCTTCAAAAAATCAGGTGACGCCTGGGCCACCTCGCGATACTTGGTCCAGTACGATAGCTTGACGCGCTCGGTCTCGGAGAGGCCCTCGCTGAGCTTGATGGCCTTCGTCCACTCGTTCGGCTGCTCGACAACGTTGAAGCGCGGGGCGGGCAGTGAGTCCCCGATGGACCACAGCTCTATCTCCACCAGAAAGAACCCGAAATCGCTGTCGGTGTGCTGGTTGAGCCACTCGATGGCCTGACGATGCTCGTCACGGGCGCGTGCCACCACCCACACGACGACCTCGGCGCCCTTACCGGCGGCGTAGGTGATTACTTTGCCCAGGTGGTCGTGGTTGGTGTCCTCGAGCTGGTTCTCGATGATCACCTTGCGTCCGGTGCCGGCTTCCCGCGCATAGATATCGACATTGAACGAACCCACCGACGACTCGGTCTCTATGAGCTCGAGCTCAATGCCGACTGCGGAGCTCAATATGGCAAGATTGGGCTCCTCGGAGAGCCACCTGGTGAAATCGAGCGCCTCGTGCAGCCACACGTCGCGCAGCTCGACCTTCTTGAGCTTGTCGAGGTTGTATTTCATCGCATTCCTTTCAAATCGCTGGCGCGCAGAGCGCTTCGTCCGCGTCAATCGAAAGCTAAGCTATACGCTATCGGCGGGCCAGCGCTTTCTCCAATTCCGCATCCGCGCGGTCTTCTCTGATGGATCCATTCCGCCAATCGACTTAAGGACATCCTGCGGCCCAACATTCCCGTTTTTGTGCTTCAAGGAATCTTTTGCTATGTCGTAGGCAAGCTGAACGGACGTCGTCGCAGCAAAGGGTTTTCCCTTCCGCGCCAGATTGAATGCTTCGGCGGCTCCGCTTATCGCGTTGTTGAACAACTCGATGGGGTCCATCTGCCCGGACGTGTTTTCGACCAGATAATCAACGCCGTCGTTTCCGACACCGAACTCAACCTCTCCTTGTCTATCCTGCTTGCCGAAAGGCGCTTCTTTTCCAAGGCCTAAATATGGCGTCTGGATTATGCCTTGTCGAGCGGCGCTCGTTTCGAACATGCCGTTGCGGCATCTGATAATCGCGGCGTCTCTCACCTCATCGCTGTAAAGCGGGCAAAACGCAAGCACGATCCAATCAACGTGAGCCGATGCTTTCCTAAGAAGCTCATAGGCTTCGCAACTTATCGGAAACTGACCTGGAGATACCCTGGTCTCCTTAAATCCATCATTGAGGAACCATTGGCGCAAATCCGTATGGAGCTCAATCAGGAACCCAAGCTGGATATCGGCATTGGCGTCACTCTGCGTTATGTTCTCGCGATACGCATCGAGCTTGAACGCATGCCCGCGACCGTCCCTGCCGAACAGCCCAGCGTCAAGCGAAGTGCTGATGTCGTCAACGCAGGCGTTCGATTGCTCCCGTATCGCCCGGCTAATCAAATCACCGAACCCTCGGTAAGCCTCTTCTGCCAAAGCGCCCCTACAAGCTGCATCCTCGTGTTGCTTTCGAAAGCGCTCTGCATCCGAAGAGAACCTCGCGGACTTGGATTCAGCCTTCTTGCCCCTCCCGATATGGTGGTCAACACGAAAGTGCTCTAAGCCGACTATTCTTCTTCCGTCTTCTGCTGCGATGAGGATATCGGGTCTATCGAATGGGCGGGCGTCGCCCGACAGTCGGGCGACGTTCCTTCTAGCTTCTCCGCCTTTTGCCCTCGCGACTTTCAGCGATTGCTCATAAATCGAAAGCTCGGCCTTTTCCTGGTTTTCCTTATGGCTCATAAGCGTGGCCTAGCCCATCCTGCCCATCACCTCGAGCAGGTCCTCGTACGTCGCCACGTTGTGGTAGCGCACGTCGCCCGTGCTCATCTCGTTGAAAAGCTTCTTGGCGCAGGCGATCTTGGCGTTCTCCACACCGGAGAGCTCCAGCGTGTCCACGGTGCCCTTGGTCTCGGCGACGAAGAACACATGGCGCACGCTGCCTTCCTTGAAGGCGATGGCCCAGTCTGGGGCGTAGTTGCCCACCGGCGTGGGAATCTGGAACGTGCGCGGCAGCTTGGCATAGACCGCTACCTCGGCGGCGGCGTCCATGTCCTCAGCGAACCTGCGCTCGCCGTCGGAGTCGGGAAACACGAAGCGCTGGATGTTCTTCTTGGCCTCGTACGCCTTGCTCGCGTTGTCGGGCATGCGCTCAGTGAAGATAGCCTCATCGTAGACGTCGTCGATCTCGTGGTAGCTGATGTGCTCCACCACCATCGTCGCCTTCTCCGACACGATGAGCGCCGCCGTCTTCTTGATGAACTCCTCGGGATTCACGCGGTAGAGCCCGAACACGTTGGCATCGATGCCGGCGAGAATCGCCGCGGCGCTCCTGCGCGTGATAGCAGCGGCCTGCGCCACCTCGCCCACGAGGTCGTAGGTCACGCCCACGGACGCGGTTCCGGCGTCGACGTTGCGAGTCTCGGTCTGCGTGCGGCCGAACGACGAGCCGCCCTGCACCTCGTCGCGCGTTGCCCGTGACTTTTGCCCGCCGACCGTCAAGGTGTACTGCAGCCTGCTCACGCGCAGGTCACAGTTGATACGCTCTATCGACTTGCGCCTCAACTCGTCGTCCGAGAAGCTCACCGTGTAGGCGTGCTTTCGGTTGATGCGCGCCCACAGTTCCTTGAACTCGCGTCTTGCGAAGTTGTCGGTCAGCGTGTTCTCGGAGATCTTCTCCTGGGCGCGCCCGATCATGCCGTCGAGCGCGTGCGCGTCGTAGACGCTCTTCACCAGCGCCTCGACCGCCTTGGCGTGGGCAGCGTCGGCGATTTCCTCGGGCAGCTTCGCGACGAAGTACTCCACGAAGGTGCCGTCCTCCACGGCCTTGCGGAACTCGGCGGTCGGCTTGTCGTCGTCATCGATGAGGTCGCACTTGTAGAGGGTTTTGTATACGCGCCTCGACTCGTCCTCGGTGAAGGAGACCGTCTCGCCGTCGAGCACGACGTCGCGACCGCTGAACAGGTCCATCTCCACCTTCTTCGGACGATCGCGCAGGCTCTTGCTTATATCTGTCTGCAAATCCCTCACGAACGTCTCGTAGCTCTCCGACGCGATCACGGTGAGCAAGTTCACGCGGTGCACCTCGTCGGGTCCCAGCAGCGCCGCGTCCTGGCGGTTGCCGTCTTGATCGACCGCCAAGCGCATGCCGCGGCCGACCTCCTGGCGCTTGCTCGTCTCAGAGCCGGATTCTTTGAGTGTGCAGATCTGGAAGATGTTCGGGTTGTCCCAGCCCTCGCGCAGCGCCGAGTGGCTGAAGATGAAGCGCACCGGCTCATCGAACGAAAGCAGGCGCTCCTTATCGCGCAGGATCAGGTCGTAGCCGCGTTTCGCGTCGTCGTCGTTGATGCCGATGCCGTCATCGCGCTCCGCCTTCCTCTCGGCCTTCGACTCGACGGCGTTGCCCTTCTTGTCCACCGAGAAGTATCCGGAGTGCACTGAGCACGCCTCGAATCGCCCGAGGTACTCCGCATACGAGGGGTCGAGGATGTCATCCTGCGTCGGGTGCTCCAGCCTGTCGGAGACGATGGCCTCGTACTCCTCCTCGAAGATCTTACCGTAGCCCACTGTTTCGCCGTTTCCGGAGAGGTCGCGGTACTTCGCTACCTGGTCGATGAAGAAAAGACTCAGGCACTTGATGCCGCGGCGGAAAAGCGCCTCCTCCTTTTGCAAGTGGCTCAGGATCGTCTCGCGAATCTGTATGCGCTGCATGTCGTCGGCGGCGGAGTCGCCGTAGACCTCGCCGATGTAGACGCGCCCGTCGTCCCCGATAGAGCCGTCCAGGAAGCGCACGTAGCCTGGGCGCCCATCCTGGGGCGGGACCACGCCGTCGTTGCCGCTCGCGATGGTGTAGCCGCGGTACGCTTCGAGCTTCGTCGAACCGCTGGCGCCGTAGATGCTGTCGCCCTCGCCAAAGCGTGCGGTCTTCTTGCGCACCTTGCCGCCAGACCCCATGCACTTGAACTCGATAACGGCCTCGGGGGCGCGATTCTTGGATACCACGATGTCGCGCAGGTACAGGTAGCCGTCGGTTCCGCGCATGTTCTTTAGGGCGAAGCCCTTCACCTCGATGCGCTTGACGAGTTTCTGGTTGTAGGCGTCCAAGGCGTCCAAGGCATACACCAGGTCGTGCTTCTCCTTGTGAGTTGCCGAGTAGTTCAGCACGAACAGCGGGTTGAAGCGGGCGATGCCCTTCTGGGTCGCGCCCCCCTTCTTTCCCATCTTCTGGGGCTCATCGCAGATGACAATGGGGCGGTTCGCCGCTATGACGTCGATGGGCCTACGGCTGCTGAACTCGTCGCGCTCGTCGAAGATGATGCGCGCCGCCTTGTTCTTGGCGCCCTCCTTCATCGACGCGTTGAACGCCTGCATGTTGATGACCATGCAGTTGACGTCGCTCGACTGGGAATACGCATCCAGTTCGGTCAGGTTGTCCGAGTCGTATATGAAGAACCTGATCTTCTTGTGGTATTGGGAGAAGAAGTGCTCCTGGGTGTTCTCCAGGCTCTTGGCCACACCCTCGCGGATGGCGACCGATGGCACCACCACGATGAACTTGCACCAGCCGTACAGGCGGTTGAGCTCGAGCATCGTCTTGGTGTAGACGTATGTCTTGCCGGTGCCCGTCTCCATCTCGACGTCCAGCTGGCAGGCTCCCATACTGCAGAAAAGCTCCTCCGACTCGGGGATCTGGTTGCGTCGCTGCACCGCTCGCACGTTTGCCAGTATGTCAGCGCCCGAAAGCGCGACGGGCGCATTGGCATAGCCCTCGGTGCTCTCGTCGCCGAAGTCGATCTCGCCCTGCGCACACTTGGGCTTGCGGCCCAGATCGCGCAGGTAGACGGAGGCGCCCTGGTTGGGCTGCCCCTCGAAGACCGAGGTCACCGCATCTGCGGCGTCGGTTTGGTACCGTTGTACTTTGAACTTGAACTTCATGTCGACGCCTTAAATCACTTGGGGAACGGTGTCGGGGCTGTAGGTGCGGAAAAGCTCCTCGTAGTTGGCGTGTGTGGCGTCGTCAGCCATGGACGAGTCGCGGATGACGGCGTACCAGGGCTTGGCCTTCGCCATCTCCTCGATGGTGTCGGAGCCAACGTTCGCATCGAAGCAGGCCGCCAATTTGTCGCCGTCAACAAAGAACACCTTATTGCCGATTTCGGCAGACAGGGAATCGGTCACGCCGATAACCGGGGTGGCGCTGCTGCCCGAAGCGGCAAGCCCGGGACGCTTGGAGCCCGTGGACACGATAACGACATCGGGCTTTTCTTCGTGCGCGAAGGCCGCGTCGACCTCTTTGCCGGTTACCACGTTCACGCCCTCCACCTCGAGCACATGCGACAGGTAGTTCTTCAAGCGGCTCAGGCTTTCGTGCTTGCCCTTCACCATTTCGGCGAAGTCGAGCAGGCCGCCCAGCGCGCTTTTCTCGCACAGCGACACATCGTAGCCGCACTCGGCGCACACGCGAGCAGCCTCCATGCCAGCAGGGCCGCCGCCGATAACCATGACCTTCTTGCTGCCATCGCAGGCAGGCACTTCGAAGCCTTCGGGCATTGCCTCGATGAAGCCCATCGCGCTAGTGGGGTTCACGCGGCAGGGGCCGCCCATGCAATTCAAGCAGCGGCAGCAGGGGCGAATCCCGTCGATGCGGTTTTCCAGCAGTTTGTTGGCGTATTCGGAATCGCAGTTCGAAACAGCACGATGCACGTAGATAAGCTCCAGCGTGTCATCGTTGAGTGCCTGTCCAAAATAGTCGGGGGCCGAAGCCGGGTCCATGAATACCACGCCGCCCACGGGAATCTTCACGAACTGTTTCACGTAACGGCACGCGTCCATAATGAGGCCGCAACCCGAGTGGCTGCTGTCCAAGATGCCCTGAAAGTTCGACTTGGGATCGAACGCGATACCGTAGCTCATGGTGCCGTCGTAACCATAGCCGGCGAAGCACACGTCGTTGATGAACTGAGCCTCGTTGAAGGCGAACGTACCCAGCCGCAGTTCCAGCGCGTCAGCGCCGGCAGCCTCGATGGCCTGGCAGATGGCAGCCAGCTCCTCTTTGGTGTTCACCAGGGAATCGAAGCCCGCGCCGTGGATTCGTTCGGTTGTCAACGTCGGCTCGGCGAGCGGACACACGGGTTCCGAATTTCCCGAGTATGCGGCGAGCAAGGGCGGCATTCTTTCGTACACGAAAAACGTCGCGAACCGCCTGGCGCCGCAGGGAATTTGCAACAGCGTCGACCCGGGCGGCGTGCTTACCGAGCTCAATCGCCCCGTGATGGACGACGCCGCCATGTGGGATCGCATCATGCAGCTCACGCCGCTGCGCCGTTGGGCCGAACCCGACGAAATCGCCGAGTGGGTCTATTTCGTTGGCGTGACGAATCGCTTCATGACCGGCCAAAACCTTCTTATCGATGGAGGCGAGGCGGGCGCCGCCGAATTCGTATGGCCCGAAAACCAGCCGTACCCGAACAAAACGAAAAGGAAGCCTATGCCGCTTGGAATAAAGCCGTAGCTGGAAACCCCTTCGAGAAAATCAGCCCGCTTTCTTAAGGAGCTAAAATGTTTGTTATGGATGGGCTTGCTTTCGCAAGCGAGCCGAAAGCAAGCATGAAGGTTCTAGACGCGAAAGCTGTCAATGGCCTATCGAGACTCGTCATTTTCTCCACGGGAGGAAAACGCCTTTTCGACGCGTCCGAGTTAACCGACAAGCCAGCATTCAAGTCCCTGAAAGATTCTCGCATTTTTGGAGCCTTTTCAATCGACCATGACATCGTTACGTGGGACAACGGGGAGATACACCTCGATCCCGAAACGATGTACGCCATGAGCTACCCATACGAAAGCGTAGCCTAGCCAGCATAACGAAGCTGTCATCCTCGGCCAATCCACGCTTTTCTATATGGATGGCAGCGTCTTTTTACTACAAAAATGCATGTTTAGAGGCAAACTCGCCCATTATTCCGTACGGCCGTTCACCAGGTTGAACAGTTGCTGCTTTTTGTTGATTCCCAGCTTCGAGTAGAGCCTGCGTGTGTGGGTTTTGACGGTGTTCTCGGAGATAAACAGCTCTTTTGCGATGGACGACATCGTATAGCCCTGCATGAAGAGCTGCATAACTTCAATTTCCCTTTGCGACAAGTAGTATTCCTCGCCAATTGCCTCGCAACGTGCGGACAAGTTGCCGACGTAGCTCAAATCGCTTTCATGGCCTGCGGCTGGCTCTTCGTCGCCTGCCGCAGGCCCCTCATCAGCCGCAACGTCCGCCGTCTCATCGTCGGCAACGATTTCCGTCTCATCAAATGGCGCCTCTGCCTGGTGCGGCTTTCTCGCAAGGGACAGGAATTCGACGCTTCTCCCATCGGTCTCCTGCGAGATGAAAAGCCCGCGCGTGAAATAGACGACAAGGGCAAGCATGGCAAGCGAAATCAAAGCAATTGTCGCAAGCGGCGGAATTTGCGAAAAGGGCTCGCTGTTGACAGCATTCCCTAAAAGATAGCCCAACCCCTGCATGCAAACGGAAACACCGGTTTGGAAGCTGATGCAAAACGAGGGGCTCACGCCATAGTCATGGGTTACCTGAACGCACAGCACTTGCATGCTTAGCGACATGAAGCTGTACACCATGTACAACGCAGCAGCGGGCCAGAAAAACGCCTTCATGTCGAAAAACGGCAGGGCGCAAACAAGTAGCACCAACAGGGGAAACAGTACCTGAAACACGTGGCTGATGCTGTACCGAACCGTTTTGACCCTCCATATGGCCACAATAGCCAGCGCCGAAAGCAAGCCGCCCAGAATGGATGCGTAATTGATATAGTTCATCGCTGCAATCTGCAGCGACAACGACCGAATAACGCCGCCAAGAAACGCAAACGCACCGCAATACAAGGCGCACTTCCATATGCTCCCCAAAGCATGGATATAGCTATTCTTGTTCTCCCTGGACACATTGACAACCATGGGCAAGCCAACTTCAATCCGTTTCGACTGGCCAATCAGCAACAACCATGCAGCGCATATCAGCAGCATCGAGAGCGCGAACTTCACGATCTCGGCCTCGAACAAGCCGAAAAATGCGCGCAACGCCACCGTGAACGGCCACGCCAGAAGAATACTAAGCAGGCTGTCTTCCACGTTGTGTGCGGCAATAACGCTGAACCAAGCGAACACAAACAAATACGTACCCACCGCAGGGATGACGAAGCCGATAATCGTATCCAGCGCCACAAACCCCATCGGGGCAATAAACAGGCGCGAAGCCAAAAGCGCGACAATCATGATGGGCGGAAACACCCTTTCAAGGAACGTTCTCAGACTAGCCGGGCTCGCAAAAGACCAAACGAACGACGCAACGCATGTCAGCAGGCCGACAAATATGCCAACCCTGTGCTCGTCATACGGGGATTGAATTGGCGAGGCAAGCCAACTGCCCTTCCAAAGAATCAGCGAGGAAAGGGCCATGGATATAGCCAGGCCCAGCGACAGGCGCACGACCTGTTTCGTGTTAATAAGCTGCGACAAAATGACCCCATCTTCCGTCGTGATAAATCATCCATGGCCCAGAATCGTAGCATAGGGCTTGCGGCATGGGCGGCACCTATCCCGCTTCAATTGCAGTCACACTAATCCCATCAGGGAAAACAACAATATTTCACGAAAAAGGGTGACAGCGTTTACGAAGATTCACCAGGTTTGGGTCTCACTTTTCTTCCCGCATACAGCCGATACTTCCTTCACGAGAAAGGCGCAACCCGAAGACGCCTTTCCTGAAAAAAGAAATAGCGAAAAAAAGGGGGGCCTATGGGCCAGAGTAACGAAATGGAAGTCTCGAGGCGCGACTTTGTGAGGGCTTCGACCGTCGCAACCCTCGCCGCAGTTGCCGCAAGCGGCGTATCGGGCTTGTACGGATGCGTGCCGAAAAAAGCAAGTAAGGAAGACTCCGCCAAATCTGAAAACGGAATCGTGGCGAATGAAATTCCCGAGGAGGGTGAGATCATCTGGCAAAGCTGCTGCCACTGCGGATTCACGGCCTGTCCCATTAAATGCCACGTTGTGGACGGAACACTTCGCTGGACCGGCAACGATGACGATGGGGACCCGGAATTCGGCGGCGTCTCGTTCAGGTCGTGCCTGAAAGCCCGTTCGATTCGCAAGTGGATAAACAGCCCGCAGCGCCTTAAGTACCCCATGAAGCGCGTCGGCAAGCGCGGCAGCGGCGAATTCGAGCGCATCAGCTGGGACGAGGCTCTCGACATCATCGCAGAAAAATGGAAGTACACCCTTGACACGTACGGCTCCGAGGCCTTTTACAATTGCGCAACCGGCACGCGCAACTACCCCATTCAGCGTCTTATGAATCTGACAGGTGGCTATCTGGGCACCTACAATTCGGAATCGAACGGTCAGATTGCCCAAACTGCAAACTATCTTTTCGGGTTTGACCCCGTAAACTTCGACTGCGCTGGCGGCCTGGGAAGCAACACAGCGGCCATCAAAGACGCAGATTGCGGCGTGTTCTTCGGCTGCGGCAGCGGCGAGTCGCGCATGTGCGGCATGGGCGAGGTCTACGAAGTGGCGAAAGCCCGCGAAGCCGGAATTCCCGTGGTATTCATCGACTACCGCCTTGGTGAAGCGTCCTCGGGTAACCCCGACGAATGGTTCCCCATTTACCCGGGCACCGATGGAGCGCTGGCAAGCGCCATCGCCTACGTCATCATCAGCGAAGGAAAGCACGACAAGGAATTCCTGGACAAATACACCGTGGGATTCGATGCGGACACCATGCCGGAGGGCGCGCCCGAGAACTCATCGTACATGGATTACATCATGGGCACGGGCTATGACATGATTCCCAAGACGCCTCAGTGGGCAGCTCCCATTTGCGGCCTTCCTTCGGAGAAAATCGAACACCTCGCCCATTTCATTACCGACCATGAAACGTGTTTCATCACGCAAGGCTTCGGACCGCAGCGCCACCATAACGGCGAATGGAACGCTGCCGCCATCGCGGCGTTGCCCATCATCACCGGAAACATCGGCAAACCCGGCACATGCCCCGGCCTGAACGGCAAAGGCATGCAGATGAACTTTGACGGCGGCATGTGGAACAGCGTGCCCATCGGAGACAATCCCGTTACGAAGAAAATCTCTATCTCGGGCCGATTCAACGCTATCGACCATCCCCTCGAAATGACGGCGACGACAGACGGCGTTGTTGGCGGCGACCGCCTGAACGTGGGAATCAAGTTCATGGCGCTTTACGAGGCGGGCTGCTTCGGAAACTCCAGCTCCGACCTGAACTGGGCGGCATCGGTCCTCGAAGACGAAAGCAAATGCGAGTTCATCCTCGGCGTTGACGTCATCATGTCAACTTCCCTGCCGTATTGCGACATCATTCTGCCCGATCTCATGTACCAGGAACGCATGAATTTTGTGTCCACCGTCACGGGCGGCTCGGCATACGGCTTCGTATTCGGTAAACCCGTCCAGGAGCCCCAGTTCGAATGCCGCCTGAGCTACGACTGGTGCGCCGATTTGGCCGAACGACTGGGATTGCGCGACGAATTTACCGAAGGCAAAACCTGGGAGGAATGGATGGAATCGCGCTACGAGGAGTACAGCCGCCCTTCCGCACCCCACAAAAACGCGCCCTCTTTCGCCGAAGGCCTTGAAATGGGATTCTGGCGCGACCCCGAGCCAGCCGAGCCCTATGTCGCCCTGCAAGCCTACGTGGAAGACCCCAAAGGCCGAGCGCGCACCACTCCCTCTGGCAAAATCGAACTGTATTCCGAACGCCTCGCAACCATCCGCGACACATGGACCTTCTACAACGGCGACCGCGACGTCGTGCGACCCGTTCCGAGCTATTTCCCCGAAATTGAAGGAGTCGCAGACGTAAACGAAACATACCCGCTTTTGTTTGCCACATGGAAAGCGAAAAACCAGTTCCACAGCCGCTACCAGGTAATTGAGGAGCTGCAGCAGGCATGCCAGCACTGCCTGTGGATCAATCCCATCGATGCCGAGCCCCGCGGAATCGAAAACGGCGATACGCTCCTCGTGTTCAACGATCGCGGCTCGGTCCAAATCACGGCTCGCGTGACCGCGCGCATTATGCCCGGCGTCGTAGGCATGCCGCATGCGCATCGTAGGGAAATGGTGAACGGCGTGGACGTCGGCGCAAACGCCAATACGCTCACCAGCCACCACTGGTCGCCCATCTCGAAGAACTGTCCGTCCACGGGCTCTACGCTCGTACAAGTCAAGAAGGCATAGGAGGTAAATGATGGCTCAGTATGGATTCCATTTCGACTCCTCTCGCTGCACCGGTTGTAAAACCTGCGAGCTCGTGTGCAAGGACTACCACGATCTCGGGCCCGCCATCCTCTTCCGTCGCATATACGATTACGAAGGCGGAACGTGGACGAAAACGAAAGAGGACGCTTGGGAGAAAACGGCGTTCAACTATCACGTTTCCATTTCGTGCAACCACTGCGATTCCCCGGCGTGCGTCGAGAACTGCCCAACGGGCGCCATGCAGAAAGACGAAGCAACCGGTCTCGTGAACACCGACCCCAACGTGTGCATCGGCTGCGGAACCTGCCGCAATTCCTGCCCGTATGATGCGCCGCGCATCGACGCATCCGCAGGCGTGTGCCACAAATGCGACGGATGCCTTGCCCGCGTGCGCGACGGAAAAGAGCCCATGTGCGTCGGCAGCTGCCCCCTTCGCGCCCTGGAGTTCGGCCCCATCGAAGAATTGCGCGAAAAATACGGCGACTGCGCCCAGGTGCCTCCGATGGCCGCGCCAGCTACCCGTCCCAATATCGTCATAGGCACGTGCCAGGCTGTAGATTCCGAAACGTACAACCTCGACGAGGGATACGTGGCCAATCCCCTCGAAGTGGAGTAGAGATGGGCGCCGATTTTGCAAACGCAGCCCCTTGCGCCACACTCCTTGGAACGTTGCTTATGGAAAGTCCGAAAAGCGACACGACATCCAAGATTGTTCGAGGGCTCTGCGAAATGGACCTCGTAAACGAATGGCCTTACGGCACAGCCGAAGAGAAGAAGGGCGCTGCCCTTCTTCTCAAAGAGGCGCGGAAGCTTTCCCTCGAGACCCTCGATAGAGAATTTCACCATCTGTTCGTCGGGCCGAACGACCTCGAAGCGCCGCCTTGGGGATCGGTTTACCTCGATTCCGAGGCTGTCGTCTTCGGCGATTCCTGCATGTCCCTCGTTCGATGGATGAAGGAGAACGGCATTGCTTCGCAAGAAGGCCCGAGCCGCGAACCCGCAGACCAAATAGGCCGCATGTTCATGCTTCTTGCCTGGCTTTGCGAAAACGACCCCGATTTGGTGGACGAATACTTGCAGCAGCATTTGTTGACATGGGCGTTTCGCTATTTCGAGCAGCTTGAAGCCGCTTCGGAAGGGTCGTTCTACCGCGGCGTTGCCAAGCTTGCATCAACTACGCTCTCAGACATCGCCGCCCAGCGAGGACTGAAGATTTAGCCCAAAGCCCCACCGCCCGATATTCCGCATCACGTTCTCGAGAGAAAGAGCGATGCGGTGAGCGTCTACGGAGGCAAGTGTCCACACGGGCACCTCCCTCCCATTTAGACATCAGCGCCACCACGCAACGGCCGCCAAAAGCCCCGGACGTTTCTTGTCTCCCTCTCCCCAAGGAGGCCTTGCGTCGGCGCTCGATAGACACCCGGCTTGGCCGAAATGCCAAGCCGGAAATATCCCCATGCTATTCTTATTCGCAAATTTGCAAATAAGAAACCAACCCTCCCATAAAACGAAGCGGTCCGGACTATTCTTCGTCCGGACCGCTTCGTTTTATGCCCGTTTGCTTCGCGTTGTTAGCTATGCATTAGCAATGACGCGCCGCAAGGTTCGCGGTGGTAATGGCGTTTTGAATGTTCAGCGGGGTCGGGCAGTCACCCACGGCCACAACGTCGAAATCGCCGGAAAGTTCATCGGCCAGCGAAGTGCCGGCCACCATGTTCGAAGCGTCGACCACACAGTCGCACGGAACGGTGATGTCGACACCGAAGCTCGTGTAAGCACCACTTCCCCATCGCCGACGCTCTTCAGCTTGCTCTCGGATCGCACGCTGCCACCTGCCGCCAAGAAGACCGGCTCCACGAACTTGTCCAGCATCATCGACTGGCCCGTGCCGAAAGCCTCCTCGGGCTCATCTGACACGATGGTCACCTTCTTGCCCTGCGCAGTAAGGTAGTGAGCAGTGTCAACGGTCTGCGCGTTGAAGCCCAGCACCGCTACCACGTTCCTGCCGGCGAGCATGCGCTCCTCGATCTTCGCGGAGTACGGGATGCCAAGTTTGGGCAGCACCTCGAAGAGCAAATCCAGGTCGGAGCGCCCCTCCTTCACGTTGTCGGCGAAATCGAAGAGGCTCTCCTGGGCGGTCTCGCCAGGCGTAAGGTAGAAGTCCTTGAAGTTCGAGTAGTCGATGCGCAACACGCGGAAGCCCAGATCGGGATAAGGCTTTGGTTCAGCACCGAGCTCGAGCTGCATGTTTTCCTTGTCGATGTCTGCGGCGATCTTGTCGCCCGCGCGGCGGATACGTTCTTCGCCAAGATTGCAGATGGTTTTAAAACCGGATCGGGAAGCTACCGAATTCAACTCGCATTCGGCATCAAGCTGAACAGAAATGCACATTCTACTGCCGCCATCTTTTGCGTTTTTTCGCATAACGGCTTCTGCAGTTGTTGAGGAGCCCGCAAAAAAATCAAAGACAAGATAGTTGTTCCCCTTAACAAGGCTCAAAGCACGCTCTACAACACCGACAGGCTTTGGGGTATCGAAAACCGAAGTTTCAAAAAGTGATTTAATCTCGGATGCAGCGTCGCGAGTTGTCCCGACATCTTTACCGAACCAAATAGTTTCTGGAGCTCTTCCTTCGAGATTCTTTAAGTAAATTTTTCGAATGATACGGGTTTCATCTTCGGAAAATATAATCTCGCCAGAAGCTATTTTCTCCTGAACAGTCTCCTTACTCCAACGCCAACCATTAGGGCAAGGTTTGATGACTTTCCCTGACGGAGAAACAATATCGTAGATAAGATTAGGTCGATAGAGAGCATTCCTAACATCGCCAGAACGCCATGGGCCATTAGGATCGTCGTCCGGGTTTGAATACGCCTTATTGTCTTCCGCCGTTCTCGGCAAAGGCGCAAGTTCAAATTCGCTTGATTTTTGATATATAAGAACCTCATTGTGATGAATCGAAAAGCCACTTAAATATCCTTTTGGCTGAACGCTATGTTGCCAAATTACGTTTGCAACACGATTCGAGCTTCCAAAGATCTCATCTAGCATCTTCTCGAGATTTGCAAACTCGTTGTCGTCGATGCAAACGAATAAAACTCCATCAGCGGCAAGCAGGTCTCTAGCAAGTAGCAGCCTGGGATAGAGCATAGTGCACCAATTAGAGTGGAATCTGCCTTCCGTATCATGGTTTGCAACCAACATGCCCATTTCCGACACATCAGCGTCGATATTCTTGTATTCTGCCCCGCTTAAAGAGTAGTCGTCTTTATAAACAAAATCGTGACCAGTATTATAGGGTGGGTCAATAAAAATGAGTTTCACCTTGCCGGCGTAGGTCTCCTTAAGGATCTTTAGCGCGTCAAGGTTGTCGCCCTCGATATAGAGGTTCTCGGTGGTGTCCCAATCCTTAGACTTGCCGGGCTCGGGAATCATCGTCTTATAGATGGGGCGACGCGCCTCTGCTTTAGCTTCACGCTTACCAGGCCAAGTGAACTGATAACGCTCACGCTGACCTTCGACCACATCACCAAGAAGGTCTCGTAGGGCGTCAAAGTCAATAGTACGTTCGATTTCACCGTCGGCGCTTTTTATCTCAGTAACAACCTGTGGGAACAGTTCAGTGATTCTCTTTGCATTTTCGGTGGCTCCGTCGCTGGTTCCCAGCTTGATCTTTTTCATTATTATTTCCTCTCTAAAAAGGGATGTAGTCATCATCCCATGCAAGGGGTTCACATTTGCAAGTTAGGACGGAGCGCGCCTCGTTAGGCAAACCGTCAAGCTTGTCGGCAATCTCTTTAACCCAGAACGGAACAGCTGCTTCCTCGCGGGAAACGGCATTCTTGAACCTAACGAACAGCCGAAGGCCTTTCGTTTTTGAGCCAATACCGTTGAGCCCCAGATTATCCTCGAGTAGCGTCCGGAAACCAAAATATGACTCATGCACATTTCCGTCAGGGAAATCGTCCAAGCAACCGAAGAGCGAAAGGATGCTCTTATTGGCTTTAATGGTGTGTGCTTGATCTTCGGTTTGGAAATTCTGAAAGTCCCCGTCGAAAAGGATGAAGCAAGGGATGCCGAATTCGCTGTATAAGCGATAGAAACGGTCAAGCTCATTTTTGCCGCCGCAGCGTACTATGGAGATGCCTTTTCCATCGTAGTCGAAGCCTATCCTATCGAAGCAAAACGGCAGGATAAGCGACTCACTCTCTCCCTCGACTAGTAACACCTTCGAAGCGAAAAGGCCTTCGGCAGCTTTTTGAGAGTCGCCCGTGTTCTCGAAAGCATTGCGGTATTCGAGCATCAATCTGTTTGCGTCCGTTCTTATATTGAGCCTGTTTTGTAGGTCATCTACAAAACTCTGGGGATCTGCTTTTCTAACATAGGTCCCTCGCTCGGCGTTCTTGCGCACAAGGTATATCTGATCAAAGTTGCCCAGATCAATGAACTCAGTGGAATGAGTCGTAAGGAATATCTGGGTTCCCGAATCTGCGAGCTCTTCAATCACGCGATAAAACTTTCGCCTTGCCTGAGGATGTAAATACAGTTCTGGCTCGTCGATAAACAGCGGCGTTTGGTTCTTCAACTTGAGCTTCGAATAGGCACGGAGGATAGCTATAGTGAGGCTTGCCTGCACCCCCATGCCCATGTCAGATGCCCGCATCTGAACACCGGTCTCCTGCTCGGTCACGAAAATCTGCAGTGTTTTGTACAGGTTCCACGGGTCGTAGGCATTCAAGTCGACAGTCAAATCGTTAGGCGAGCAATTGAGCTGATTCGCAGTTTCCTGCTGCATAATGCGGCTAAGCTCGCCCATAAGGTTCGTACCGTCTTGGTCGGTAATGGAGAAGAGTATTTGATCACGAATCTCCTGCATGCTCTGTTTAAACGCTTCGGCTTTGGTGACCGTATGCCCATCGGCAGACGAGATCGTCTCCTCGCTAAGACGTTCGTTGAATTCCTTGAGCATCCTGCCCAACAGGCTCCATTGGCTGGACGCCGGATTGTCGAGAACGCGCCTGTCGGGCCCAATCGAAGCTGAAATATAGCGACTACGCACTTCATCCGAAATGTAGCTACCGTTGTAATTTAAGCCGTGTTTTTCTCTTCCATAACCATCGTGCCAGGTTGAATCGAATGAAAGGTGAGCCCCGTCATCGAAATCAAGGGCTATTTTGAGGGGAAGCTCCTCATCGCCCTGGTAGAAGTCCCACCGCTCAAGCCGATTGGCTGTTGGATAGGACGGACCCAGCAGATATTCCATTGCAGAGAGGATATTGCTCTTGCCAACGTTATTTGCCCCAATGAAGACATTGATGCGCGGCGACAGGCTGAGTTCCAAATCACGGACGCTCCTATAGTTTTTAATTGTCAGTTTATCTATCTTCATTGTCCACGCCTGTCACTCTCGGTATCAGCAATCTGCCGTTTGAGTTCCTTCGCCTTATCGAACAGCGCGTTCTTTCGCGCAACCTGTCGTTCCTTACGTCCGCGCGCCTCCACGCGCGCAAGTTCTTCGTGCAGCGTTTTAATCCTCGCGTCTGCTTCGAAGCGCTCCTCTATGGTTTCAGGACCGCCGCCTGCGTCGTTGTAGACCACTTGAGATGCAAGCGAATCCCACACCGCGTCAACGTCGCTTACATTCATGTCGAGCGTGAGGCAGTCAAACGGGCGCCAGGGTCCCACGACGAGTCTCTTGAGCATCACCGCGAGGCGAACCTCATCGTTGAAGGTACACGCGAACAGCAGCTTATGGGGGTTCGCCTGAGCCACAAGCGCCAGCACTTCTTTGGGGACACAGCGGCTCTTGAGCGCCACTTCCACCACGAGCACCTCATGCACGCGCTCGCCGTCGGGGATGCCGGTCGTGGAGGTCTTTATCGAGTTCGTGATCACGAAGCGCTCGACGTCGTCGACGAAGGACTGGCGCAGCGCAGCGCTTAGCTTCAGGCGGCCGTAGAAGGCCTCTTTGGGTATGCGGCGGCCCACCTCGGTCGTGCTCGGAAGTCCTAGCATCTGGGCCTCACCACCAAGAAGCACACCAGCTCGAAGTCGTCGAGCCCCTCGATGTCGTTCTCCAAGAAGCTTGTCGTGCCGCCGCCGAAGAAGCTGTCGACGTCGGACGCCTCCTTGGAGTCCACGATCGACGCCACCGCGTCGCGCAAGAGCCCAGCCTCGCGGCGCATGTCGCGGCCGTTCTTGGTCTCGCGGTTGTAGGCACGGCACAGGGCTATGTCGGGATCGGACTTGCCTCGGCACAAAAGGCGCATGTCGTCGAGCACTGCCTTGGGCTCGAGGTGGCCGTGGACGACGGAGCCGTCGGACCCCATACGAACCACATAGAACGGGTGCAGGTGGTTCGCGCCGTCGCGGTCGATCTGGCTGTTGACGTTGCGCAGCACGAAGATGACGCCGGGTTCATCGCCCTCCACTACGGCGTTAATGCCGCTCGGAAGCCTGTCGATGTCGGGGTTGTCGCGGTAATAGCCCACAAGGTCCATGCGGAACTCGTTGAGGCCCAGGTCGGTGATGGACACGCCGCCCGAGACATCCTCCAAGTCCACGACCTCGTCGCGCATTTGCTCGAGCTGCTGGCGGCGGTACTCCAGGTCCCCCGTCTCGTCGGCGTTGATGTAGTCATCGTCGCCGGTGGACGTCATCACGGTGATGCGCATGCGCTCCTCGACGCGCGCCTTGAGCTTGATGTACTCGTCGAGCTCAACGTCTGGCCAGTAGTTCACCAGTTGGATGCGGGCGTTCTTCGAGCCGATGCGGTCCACACGGCCGAACCGCTGCACGATGCGCACGGGGTTCCAGTGGATGTCGTAGTTCACCAGGTAGTCACAGTCCTGGAGGTTCTGACCCTCCGAGATGCAGTCGGTGGCGATCACGATGTCCATGTCGCAGCCGGAAAGCTGCGGCGCCACCACGTCGCGCTCCTTCGACGCGGGCGAGAAGCAGGCGAGCACCTCCTGCATGTGCGGGGGCGCTGCCTTTATCGTGCAGGCGCAGCCGTCGCCCGTGACCTTGGCGCACTCGAGGCCGAGCTCTCGTTTCGCGAAGGCCGAGACGTTCTCGTAGAGGTAGTCCGCCGTGTCTGAGAACGCGGTGAACACGAGCACTTTGCGGTTGCCCGGGTTGATGGGGCTTTGCGACTTCCCTCGGATCTGCTCGCACAGCTCGATGAGCTTGGCATCGTGGGCGGGGTCGATGTCGCGCACCATCGAGATCAGGACCTCGATGACGGCGACGTCCGCCTCGATGTCGCGCTCCCAGCTCATCCAGTCCATGTCCTCGACGAAGATCTTCGTGGCGCCGCCCACCTCGAAGCCGCTCTCGTCGTCGGGGTCGAAGTCGAACCCGCCCGGCAGGTCGCCGTCGGCCACGCTGGCGCCCGAGGCGAGGCCCCTGCGGTAATCGTCTATGGTCTCGAGGGCGGCGTTCATGGCGGCGAGCACGCGCTCGAGCGTCAGGCGGAACGAGCACACCGAGCTCTCCAGGCGCTTGAGCAGGTTCGTCGTCATGAGGCGGCGCACGCCCGTCTCGCGGCCGCCCAGCGTGAGGTTTCCGCCGCCGCCCATCTTCGCGTACTTCTCCATCTTGCTGGGGTGCACGTACGAGCTCGGCATGTACACGGCGAGCGCGAGGGAGTCAAGCTCCTCGTATATCTCGCGGTAGTTGATCGCGTTCGTCAGCGTCGAGAGCTTGGGGCGCTTCGATATCGGCGGCAGGCGCTTTGGGAAGGGCCCGATGGCGCTCATGTCGTAGTAGCGCTGGATGTGCTTGCGGCTGCGCGCCACGGTCACCTGGTCGAGCACCTCGAAGAAGTCGTAGTCGAGCATGTCGGTGAGGGCGTGCGTCGTCCTCTGCTCGGCGGGCAGCTTCGACCAGCGGGAGTAGACGGTCTGCGCGTTGCGGAACACCGTCTCGATGTCGTTCTCCAGGCGCAGCTTCTCAGACCAGCCGGTGGGGTTGCCCCAGTACGCCAGGGCGAGCTGGTTGCGCAGGTCGCGGAAGCGGTTGTTCACGGGAGTGGCTGAGAGCATGAGCACCTTGGTCTTCACGCCCTGCTTGATGACCTTCTCCATGAGCAGCTGGTAGCGGTTCATCCTGTCTTCCGACGCCGAGTCGCCGCCGTTGCGGAAGTTGTGGCTCTCGTCGATGACGACAAGCCCGTACGCGCCCCAGTTCAGGCGGTCGAGGGGCAGGCCGGTCTCCGACGTGCCGCGCGTGCGAGAGAGGTCGGTGTGGTAGAGCACGTCGTACTGCAAGCGGTCGCCCGCGATGGGGTTGTTCACGACGTTCGAGTTGTAGGTTATCCAGTTGTCGCGCAGCTTCTTGGGGCACAGCACGAGCACGTCCTTGTTCCGGCTCTCGTAGTACTTGATTACGGCGAGCGCGGTGAACGTCTTGCCCAGGCCCACGGAGTCTGCCAGGATGCAGCCGTTGTAGGTTTCGAGCTTGTTGATGATGGCGAGCGCAGCGTCCTTCTGGAAGTCGTAGAGCTTGTTCCAGATGAGGCTGTCTCGGAAGCCCAGCCCCTCGTTGGGCAGCACGTCCTCGGAGACGTCGTCCAGGAACTCGCTGAATATGCGGTAGAGCGCCATGTAGTAGATGAGTTCTGGCGCGTTTTCTTGATACATTGCCGTGATGCTGTCGATGACGGCGTCGGTGACGTCGTGGAGCTCGCCCGAGTCCCATGCGGCTTCGAACTGCTGCAGTAGGGCACGGGACTGCGAGGCGTCCAAGCGCATAGTTACGTCGGGCGCTTCCGTGGAGTTGTCGCAGCCGAGCTTGCGCGTGGTGAAGCCGTCGAAGGGCATGTAGGCCACGTTGTCGTCGGTCTTTTCCACGTTCAGAAAGCCGCTCATACGCCCCTCGCCCTCGAAGGAGCGGAAACGCGCCTTGCGGCGGATCCAGTCGGCGCACTCGGTCGCGACGGCCTTCTGCGTGAGCTCGTTGCGCAGCTTGATCTCGAAGTCGGTGCCGCAAAGGCCCTGCTCTCGGGAAAGCCGCGGGATGTAGAATTCGCGCTTCTCGCGCGGGGGGCGCTGTTTGGTGAACGCCTGCGACGTGAAGACGAAGCGCAGCTCGTCGATGCCTTCAAGCTGGGCGGCGAGTTCCTGATAGGCGTACATGGAGAACACCGACGCGGCTATCGCCACGCGATCGCCGTCGGCTATATTGGCGACAAGGTCGTCCTTGACGATGCGCGCCCTGTTGTCGAAGAAGTCTGGCTGCATGGGTTTTTATGCCCCCTTCTTCGCGAGCTCTTCGATCATGCACGTGCGCACGAAGGCGGAGAAGCTCATGCCCCGCAGGGCCGCCTCCTCCTTCGCCGCGTCGCGCAGGGTGTCAGGGATGCGCAGGGTCACGGAGACCTGGTCGCCATCCACCAGGAAGCTGCGGATCTCGGTCTCGTTGGGGTTGCTCTTGATAAGCTCCTTGTAGCTGTCGGGCATTTGCGCTCCCATCGCTCGAAATGCAATACAAATGCGTTTGCAGCATTATAACGCCCAATGTTGTTGAGTGCGGCAACAGACGAGCTCAAAGGCGAGTGTCCACGGATGAGCGCGTCATTCGTTTGTATTTGCTGCATATACAACGGTTCGGGAATTGACGGTCTGGTACGAGCAGGTCGCGAAGGCGAATACTTTGCTCGACCCATCGTATTCGAGTAGGACGAAGTCGCTTTTGCCAATCCACTCAGCAATCGCCCCTGCGTCAGCGAAGCTTGGGCACACAGTCTCAGCGCTGGCGTCCACGACGTCCACGGCAATGACCGATAGCTCATATGTGCCACCAGCGCGGGTATGTAGGAAGATGCGCGAATGGCTTCGCGCATAGTCTTCATTGCTGTACTTCGCGAAATCCGCGAACACGCTGCCGTCCGACATGTTGTGACCGTAGATTGGAATAAGGAGCGACTCTTCAGTGCAGTCGGCGTCGATGTATGGGGTGCCGTAGCCGCCTTGACCGAGCGCATCCAGGTAGAGATAGGCGTTCGGGTTCCGCTTGTCGGCCTTGGCTATCGGCTGGCTTATGTTCGTGTTGGGCGCTTCCACCCACGCGACGATTTCCTGAGACAAGCTGTCCCAGTCGATACCCTGGGGCTCCTCATGCACGCTTTCCTCCGATACTGCGCCTTCGAGCGACTGTGCGATCTCGGCCTTGCCGCTGTCGTCTGCGGCGATCCTGGTGCATAGCGAGGCGACTGCGAGTGCGGCGAGCGCCAGGCCGAGGCCTTCGGCAACTATCTTCAGTTTCTTCATTCTCGCTCTTTCCAATAAAGAAGGCGGGTCTCGATCGAAGCCCGCCTGAACTTGCAGCGATTTGCTGTTACTACTTGACAGGTTCGGCGGTCGGTTCCTCAACCCCTTCGCCGGCCTTCTTGCGGCGCTTCGCCGCGGCATAGGCCGCGCCGGCCGCACCGCAGCCCACGATCACCGCCGCGCTTGCCGCAACGGCCGCCTTGGCCGCATCGGCGCCCGTCTTGGGGTATCCCTTGCCTACGGGGTTTTGGGGAGCATCAGGCTCCGGAAGCTCGATGGTCTGGCCCTCGTCCCCGATGTCCTCGTGCTTCGCGATGACGTTGTCGCCGTCGTCGGCGAGCTTCTCGAAGAACACGAGGGACTTGCCGGCCAAGTCAGCGGTGTCGAGCTCGAACACGACTTCAACGGTGCCGTCGGGCGCCTCGGGCGCGAAATCCGTCTCGATCACCATCGGGTTGCCGGCGGCATCCTCAACGGGCTCGCCGGTCGCCTTGTCCACCAGCATGGTGAACAGCTTGTAGCGGTTGCCGGGGGTCAGCCCCTCGAAGCTCACCACGTCCACGAGCGTCGCGGATTCGCTCACGGTGCCCTGGTTTGTGCCGGTTTCCGCATCGTGGGCCTTTGTTGCGATGTCGACGACGTTGACGGTCTGGCCCTCATCGTCGATATCCTCATGATTCATATAGATGCTGCCTTCGGCGTCGTACATCGCCTCGAACGCAACGAGCGAGGCGCCTGCGAGGCCGGATCCGTCGAATCTGAACTCGATGTCAATCGACCCCTCGAAACCCTCCGCTACGAAATCCTTCTCGGCCGTGATCTCGTTGCCCTCGGCGTCGAGCGCGGGCTGGCCGGTGGATTTGTCCATGAGCTTGCCAGTTACTTTGTAGGCTTCGCCGGGGATGCATCCCGTGTAGGCGACGCTGTCGATGATCGACATGTCGCTGCGCGCCTGGCCCTCATGGGTGCCGCCGTCGCCGTCGGCCGCGGTGGTGCCCATGGTCTTGGGCATGTTCTCGACCACGATGGCGAGCTTGGCTTGCATGGAATCGCCGTCGAGCGTGGCCATGCCCTGGTCGTTCACCTCGAAATCGTGGGTTTTGGCGTTGCCGTCTTCGTCGACGTCGCTGATCACGTAGCCCTCCGCCGCGGCTACCTCCTGCAGGTGGTAGCTGCCGTGCTTCAGGTACTTGAGGTCGATGACGCCGCTTTCGTCGGTTGTCAAGGTCTCATCGAAATCGCCCGCGTCGTTCCAGATGCGGAAAACGGCGCCCTCGATAGGCGTTTCACCGTCGAGCGAATCCACCTTGGCCAGGCGCAACTCGGTCGGGGCGTCTGCCACGTCGATTCGCTCGTCGAACACCGAGGCCTCCTGGCCCTGGTAGGTCAAGGCAACGGTATTCTCGGCCACGTCGAGGGCGTAGCCGTCTTTGGCCTTCGCCTCGTAGACGGTGTAGGTGCCCAGGTAGAGCGGTTCGCTAGTCGCGTGTCCCTCAGCGTCGGTGGTGAGCGTCGCCACGATCTGCCCGTCTGCGTAGCGCAGGGTCCCGTCGGGGGTGGAGACATCGCCTTCGGCCTTCACGATATAGGTGGAGCCGTCGACGGGCGACCCCGTCTCGGAGTTGGTCTTCGACACGGTTACGGTGCCTTTCTGGGGCGCGTCCTCGAAAGTCAGGACGATCGGGTCGTCCCATCCGCGGTAGTCGGCGGAAACCGCAAAGGCTGCCGGCTCGGAATCAAGGACGTAGCCCTCGGGCGCTGCGACCTCCTTCAAAAAGTAACACCCCTCCCCCAAAGCCATCGGCAAGGTGAGCTCGCCGCGCTCGTTGGTGGTCCACGTGCTCACGACCTCCTCGTCCGGGTAGTGGAGGGTATAGGTGACGAGACCACCGTAGGCGTCGTACAGTTCGAAGCTCGCCGCAAGCGGGATCCGCTTGCCGGTTTCGGCGTCGGCCTTGACCACCTTGAGCGGCGTTTGCGGGATCTTGTTGCTCACCAGAACCGGCGGGTCGTACTGTCCTTCGTCGGAAATCGTGATCTTGAAGTCCTCGACGGGAAGAAGGGCCTTGCCGTATTCCGTCTTGAACTTCGCGGCGACGTCTGCAGGGATGACCTCGTGCACGGTGTAGGTGCCGTACGCCAGCGCGGCGCTCCAGCCCTCGGGCTTCGACCATCCGTTGGCGGCGGCGTTCTCGTCCTTGGTGGTGGCTAGCCCGTTCTCGTCGGTCGTTATGGTGCACACGACGCCGCCGGGCGCGACCTCCTCGCCGGTTTCAGGGGATGCGACCGGGTTGGTCGAGTCGTTGATCAGCTGGAACTCGACGCCGGGGACGAGCACGCGCTTGGCGTCTTGCGGCATGTCGCCTGCGCCCTCGGAGTAGATCGATACCGGCACCTCCTTGACGAGGCGGTAGTCGCCGCGTTTCACGGTGTCCTTCGCCACAGGCGAGTTGTAGGTCGAAACGGCTTCGATGCGATCGTTGTCCGACTCAACCTTCGCAAGATGCGTTTCGGGCGCGTTGCCCCGGCCGTCGTCGAGGTTGTAGCCGCAGGGCACCTTCGTTTCGGTCACGAGGACGGTGCCGAGCGGGATGACCGGCGTCGCCCCGTCGGATGCGTAGTAGAACGCATCGCCGGACACCTTGGAATCGCTGCTCAGGTGGGCCTTGCCCTCGTCGTCGGTCGCAAGGACCCAGGTGCGCTCAGGCGAGCCCGATGCGCGGGCCTCGTCGGCCGAGGAGTAGATCCCCTTGTAGTACTCGACGGTGAACTCGGCGCCGCTGAGAGCGGAATCGCCCTGGGGCTGTGCCTTTTCAGTGGTGGCGTCTGCCTTGGCCACGACGACGTCGACGGCGTTCGACTGCGGCGTGTCCTGAACGTGCCCGGCCGCAACGGTGGCGGTTTTGTCGGGCTCGACCGTCACCGCGTAGGCGGCCTCGTCGATGGCGAACCCAGGTGCGGCCTTAGACTCCTTGAGCCAGTAGTCGCCGGGCTCAACCTCGTCGATCCTGCCGCGGCCGGAGTCGTCTAAAGCCATGACGGACACCGCCTGCGTGCAGGCCTCGTCCGAATAGAGCGTGTACTCGGCCGCAAGGGAGTACGCGTCGTTGCCGCTACTCATGGCATCGTTGCCCGACTGCTTCTCAAGCTCGACGCTGCCGTAGGGAGTGTAGCTGAACGAGACGATCATCTGCGAGAAGCTTCCCGTGTAGAGCTGGAACGCCTTGAAGGACTGCTTGACCTCGCCCATGCGCGAGTGCATGAGGCGTCCCGTGGCGTCGCCGTTGATCACCGAGCCGCCGTCGTCGAAGCCGAGCACGTTCTGCTGGCACCACGAGCGAAACGCCTGGGTGCACCCATGCATGGCCTGGTCGCCGCTCGAGCTGTACGTGTCGGACAGGATGATGTGCGTGAGCGCTGCGTAGCGCGCGTCGTTCATCGGCGTGCCGTCGTACCAGGCGCCGGGCCACATGGAGTAGTCGAAGCCCGGGCCGCCCCATCCGAACCACAGGTCGGCGGCGGCTTCGGCGTCGCGGCCGGACGCGGTGCTCAAAGGCGCCTTCTCGTAGCCGCCCTCGGAAGGCGTCGCCTTGGAGGGCTGGGCGCAGTAGGCCATCTGGTCGTCTGCCCACATCCACGTGGTGAAGAACCCCGCATAGGGGATGTTGCCGCCCACGCTCAGGTAAGCGGTTTCCGCCGCGTGCGCCTCCTTCGCACCGAGCGATGATAGCGCACCAGCAACGCTCGACGCTGCGAGCAAGAGGGCGAGCAGGCAGCGAGCGAGCTTCCCGCGCACATCTTCGAGGCTCGCCCCTCGGGCTGTTTCCTTGCTTTCATCCATGATGCACCTCCTAACGGTTACGGGAGTCGAAAGGGGCATGTTCGTTGGCGAGCTCCGATGCTCCGCTTCGGGCGTCGCTCGCGCGCTGCGCCAGGGTGCGCTCGTCGCGCGTCTTGGCCTGCGCCTGCAGGTAGCGGCTTCGCGCCTCGTCGAGGGCGCCCTTGATCTGCGCCGGCATCGCGTAGACGGTGTCGCGCATAGGCTTTCCATCTTCGCCCATCACGGGTTTCCCTTGGTTATCGAGCACCGTTTTCGAAAGCCGCACCTCGCGGTTTGCGAGCAGCGGGATGTCCCGGTAGCCTTCCCCCTTGAAGCGCGAGGGGTTCACGAAAAGCGGGCTGAACTGGTAGTAGCCCACGTCGGTTCCGTCGATGACGGTCCCTTTGGGCAGCGTCACCGAGTTGAACGTCCTCGTCTCGCCCGTGGCGCGGTCGGCGTACTCGATGTCGGTGCGCACGAAGTCCTTGTGGAGCGTGACGTAGACGTTCTTCCTGTCTTCGCTCATTGCTGTCTCCTTTGCATGTTCTTGGATTTTTGGCTCAAGGCCGGGTGTGGAAGGGCCTTGCATTGCGCGGCCGCTTTTAGCGCCGCGGCCGCCCGGCGCAGGTCATCCCATCGCGACCACCTCCTTTCGGTCCGCCCGGTTTCGCTAGAAGCCGCTCATGGCGTCCCTTGCCCACGAGCCGCTCTTCACGAGCGAGAGCACCAGCAGGACGCACATGGCCAGGTACTGCAGCGCGTAGGTGAGCCCGTTGGCCATCCCGTCGATCGGCGTGCCGGTTCCGGGGTTTGCCGCCACCAGGCCTCCCAAGACGAGGGGGAACGCTATGAGCAGCACGAGTATCACAAGGCCCGCAAGGCACACCGAGACGAAGTTCTTGATATATCCGACGCCCACCTGGCGCGTCTCGTCGAGCGCCATGAGCGACAGCGGGATCGGCGCGAGCATCGCCAGCACGTAGAGCTGTATGGCTCGTGCCCAGCAGACGACGAGGCTCACTATGTAGGCGACGAGCACCACGAGCCAGCTAACGAGGGAGACCACGAGCATCGCCACGAGGGCGGCGACGTCATCGTCGGTGGTCACGATCGAGACCTTCGCCAGGTCCATCGGGCTGCCGGTGCCGAAGAGGTCCGCCGCCCTGCGTATCGCGAGCCCGACCACCTCGTAGAGCGATGTCATGAGGTCGAAGCTGTTCTGTATGAGGAAGAGGAACACCGCGAAGAAGACGAGGAGGAAGACCACTTCCTTGACGCCGGGCATGCTGGCGCTTCCGTCCATGCGCTGGGATATCTGGATGAGCTTGATGGTGAACACGAGGGAGAGCACCCCGCAGCCGATCGGCAGCACGGCTACCGACCATATGCCGCGTACCACGTCGTACACCGACACGTCGCCGGACGTGCCGAGCATGCTCTGGAAGCCAGCCCCGAGGATACCGTCGTAGCCGATGGATTTCAGGACGTCCACTTGTGCCGCGAACACCCAGTTGCACACGCCCCGCAGCATGTCGCACAGCCAACCGTTGATGTCCTCGGCGATGCCCGCCCATGCGGGCTGCGTCGGCACGAACACCGCGCAGCAGACCGCGAACGAGAGCGCGGCGAAGATGGCCGCTTTTCGGATGGCCTTCCTTTCGACGTGCGCGCCCATGGCTACACCGCCTCCATGGCCCCGTCTTGGGACACGCTCACCGTCACGATGGTCGAAGCGGCGTCGTCGAGCGTGAACGTGGTCAAAGTACTGTGCGCGCCGTAGTCGATCCAGACCTCTTTGTCCCACGCAGCCGACGTTGCGTAAGGCGAATGCGCCTTCGCGAAAGATTCCAGGATCGACTCGAAGTCGGCCTCGTTCTTGCCGGTGAGCGCGCAGAGGTCCCGTATGTCGCCGGCGATCGACAGCTCGGCCTGCGCCTTGCCGTCTTGGATGTAGGTCGCTTTGAGCAAATCGCACGTCAGCCTCGTCGATGCGCCCTCGTTCTCGATGCGCACGACCGTATCAGCGCCCGGCGCGGCGATGTCTTCGGAGGCGCTCAGGGTTACGCTCAGGCCCGCAGCGTCGGTCTTCTCGTCGCTTACCGTGTAGTAGACCACGCTTGTAGAGTCGGCCGTGCGCTCGATGAGCGCGTCCTTGGTGATCGAGAGCTTCGAGGCTCCGTCGCGGCTCGTCCATGAGGTGTTCGCCAGCGACGAGAACTCGCTTTCGCTTGGCAGCCGCTCATCGGGCGCCTGCTGCGAAGATTGGCTCGCCTTCGCGTCGTCTTGCTTTCCCTGCGCCTGCTCTTGCGGCGCCTGCTGCCCGTTTTGAGCATCGGGCGCGTCCATCGCGCAGCGGGCAGCGCCTGCCCCGATCGTCAAGGCGACGGCGCCCGCCGCCACGGCGGCCACGATCTTTGTTTTTCCGTTCATGTCTCCATCCTCCTTATTCGAACCTGAGAGCGCAGGTGAAGTAGCTGATTCCCTGCGACACCTTGCACACGTCGCCCGTCTGGGGCTCGTGGATGTAGGAGTCGTCTCCTATGTAGATTGCCACGTGCCCGGGCCGCCAGAGCACGTCGCCCGGCTCCGCCATCGAAAGCGGGACCTTTGTTCCCGCGGCCGCCTGGTCCTCGGAATTGCGGGGTATCGATATCCCGGCCTGGCGATAGCACCATTGCGTGAGCCCCGAGCAGTCGAGGCCCACGCCCGGCGTGGTGCCGCCCCATACGTAGGGCACGCCGAGCTGCGAGAACGCAGCCGCGACGACGGAGGCGCCTCCGGCGGAGGGGTTGGCCAGATCCCCGGGCGCCATGGCGTCGAAAGCGCGCAGCCCGTATCGGTCCATCACGGCCTTGAGCTTCTCGACGTAGGCCGAGTCGGTCGCCCAGCCGGCGTCTTTCAGGCCTTCCGTCATCTTGTCGGAGGACCGCTCGGAAACAGCTTCCCTGATCAGGGCGTTTCCCGAATAGGTCGAGCTAGCCAGGAACACGCGGCTCCTGAACTTGATGCTGTCCGCGTCCGATTTGAACACCGTGAACGAGTCGGTTATGGTCACGTGCGCACCGTCGACCTCCTCGCCGGTGACCCAGTTCGCCTTGCCGGCGACTTCGGGCGCCGCGGCGAACGAAGGGGCCCATTTCATCCCGAACAGGTTGTGGTCGCGCGTGGCGAGCCTGCTCATGTGGTCGCCTTGCCCCGATTCGACGATGATCTGGGCTATCGTGCACCCGGCGGGGTGCCCGTAGTCCTCTTGCGCCTCAAGCGCCGCCTCGACCATCTCGTAGGTGATGTAGGGCGGCAGGCCGGCGAGGCTCTGCTTCTTCGACTCGTTGTCCCAGAACCCGAAGAGCGCGCCGGCGATCTGGCTGACGGCGAGCATCGCCACGACGAACATGAGCATTCCGGCGACGATCCCCGCTGCGGGCGCGGCCGTTGCGGCGCCGGCAGCGCCGGTGGCTGCGGTCGGGGATTTCGCGGCTCCTGCGGCAAGCCGGATTCGGGCGTCGGGCCGGGCCGCCATCGCGGCGGGCGCGCCCTGCGCCGAAGCTCCCGCGGACATGGCGTTGCCCGTCTTCGCGCCCACGCCCGGCACGCGGCTTCGGGCTGCGGCGCCGTTCGACTTGCCTCCCTCTTGCCCTAAGCTCTTTCGGGCTTTCGCGCGCGCCGCGATCCTCTTTCCCACGCGCGCCGCGTCGTATGCGCGCTGCGTGCCGGAAAGCTCCTCCGAATCGTCCAATTCTCCGACGAGCGCCGACATGGCCGCCGATTTCGCCTCGGCCTTCGCCCGTTCAAGCTTGGCGGGCTTTCGGGTGACGTCCATGGGGTGCCGATCTGCGCCGATGGGTTCCTTGCCGCATTCAGCCTTGCCGCGTTTGCTCTCCGCGGGTTTGGCGCAGCCTGGATCAGGCCGCGCCGCCGCCTGCCGTTGCGTGGCGGCGCTTTCCCTTTGCGCCAAGGTCGACGCGGATTGCCCCTCCGCGTCCTTCACCGTGCCGGTGTTCAATAAATCGGCCTTTTCCGACGTGACCACCTCGCGGATGCCGGCGCTCATAGGCCGGCTCCCTCGCGGCGCGCCTTTCGCTTCAGCTCGGCGATCTCGGTGGCTTTCGTGTTGAACAGGTCGTAGAGCGCGCCCTTCGGGAAGTCGTCGCGGATGGGGACCCGCACCCCGCCGGCCACGAGCAGCCCTTCGCCGGCCTTGACGGTGTCGTCGATGTAGCCCGCCTCGGTGGCGGAAAGCGACAGCAGGTCGACCCAGCTCTTCCTGTCGAGCGCCGACTGCTTGTGCAGCAGCACGAAATCGGAGTTCAGCACCATGTTGCGCGCGTCCTCGTGCGCCAGCATGTAGGTCGAGTTCTGGGTGATGCCGGTTGCGATGAGGTTGAACTTGCGGCCCTCCGCCCAGAACTTCGTGAAGTACTCGATGATCGCTGGGTGCCCGAAGAGGGACTGCACCTCGTCGATGTAGAGCCACGTAGTCACGCCGCGCTCGTAGTTCGCGTACATGCGGTTTCGCACGGCCTCCAGCGCGGTGAGCATGCCGAACACGCGCATGCTGCTCGACAGCTCGTGGAGGTCGACGTTGACGATGCGCTCGTCGAAGGTGACGTTGCTCTGGCAGTTGAAGAACGAGAGCGGCCCGCTCACATAGCGCTCGTAGCGAAGCGCGATGTCGCGGGACTCCCGCTCGGGCTGGGCTTTCAAGATTTCATAGAAGTCGGAAAGCGTCGGGGTGCCGTCGCCGCCGCGCTTAGCGTAGGCCGCCTCGACGCAGCGCGTGATTATCGACTTGTCGGCCTCCGGCAAACCCTCGTCGCCCTCTGCCATCATCGCCGACGAAAGGGCCAGGAAGGCGTCGATCTTGAACGCCATCTGGCTGGTCGTGGCCATGTTGGCGACGTCCGAGCGGTCGAACGGGCTCAAGCGCGTGGGCGAATCTGGGGAGAACGCGATGTTCGATCCGCCGAGCGCCTCGATGAGGGTCGGGTACTCGCCGGCCGGGTCGAACACGATGATCTGGTCCTCGGGATGCGCGAGCACGGTGTTGGTTATCTCTCGCTTGACGCTGAACGATTTGCCCGAGCCCGGCTTGCCGCAGACGAACCCCATTGGGGATGCCAGGAGCTTCCTGTTGCAGATCACGAGGTTGCCGGACCGCTTCGACTGCCCGTAGTAGCCGCCGCCTTCCTGGTTCAGCTCGAGCGATGCGAACGGCATCTGCATGGCTATCTGTCCCGTGGTCAGGTAGCGCGTGAACTCAAGGTGGTTTCGTCCGAGCGGAAGGACCGAGTTGAGCGCGGGGCGCTGGCGGAAATCGAGGCTTGCCACGGCGATGGAGTTGCCCTGTGCGATGGACTTCACCTGCGCGACCTGGCGGTCGAGGGCCTCGAGCGAGTCGGCGTAGGTGTAGATGAGCCCCGTGTACTCGAAGAGGTGCTCGTTCTTGTTGCGGAGGAAGTCGAGGAGCTCTTCGGCCTCCTCCTTGGCGTAGCGGATCTCTGGCGTGAGGATCGATTGGCTGAAGCCCTTCTTCGCCGCCGTCGTCTGCTCGTCGATTATCTCCTTGTCCATCCAGTCGATCTGGCGCTTGACGAGCGCGATCGCCTCCGACTGCACGATCGGCGCGATGTGCACCGACACGGCTAGCGGCATGGGCAGGTCGATGATCGAAGCCAGGTAGTGGTCTTCGAGCACGCTTCCGAAGTCGCGCAGCGTGAGCACGCTGGCGTACATGCCGTCTATCTCGACGGCGTCGGCGCGCCCGGCGGGGGCGAAGTCCATGAGGTTCGGCGCGATAAGGTCCTTCGTTCGCAGCCGCGGGTGCTGGGACAGCTTGTCCCAGTCGCACGACGGCGTGTGCCCCGGGCGAACGAGCGTCGAGATTGCTTCGAGCCTTTCCTGACCGCCAAGCGGCGCCGCATCGCAGCGGATGCGTGCCAAGGTCGACGCGATGTCCGACCTGATGTGCGAGAGCTTGGGCACGGCGGCCTCCACGCTCTCGGCAGGCACCGAGTACGTGAGGAAGCGCCTGCGGACGAGATTCGACACGCCCTCGCGCATCTTGTCGTTGAGGATTCGGTTGTACTCGTCGACGTAGCCCAGGGTACGCTCGTCGTTCGGCTCGAAGAACACCTTCTTCCCGATGAGCTCTCGCGGGATCGGGGTGTTCACGATGGTCAGCTGCACGCTCGATTCCGCCGGAAAGTAGTTGTAGAGCGAGCTCAGCGTGGTGAAGATCTGCTCTTGGGTTTCCTTTCGGGCGGACTGGTAGCTGATGTCGGAGAATTCGACGGTCTGGCTGAATAGGCCGGGCTCGACCTCGGCGATGCCGTCTTTGTACAGCGCGTCGTAGGCGATGAAGCTCGCCGCGTCTGCGCTTGAGCAGCGCTTTTTGCTGCTGCGGGCGCGGGCCTCGTCGCGGCCGGGGTCCTTTTCCTTCGGCCTCCTGCTGGCCAGCGCGGCGAGCAGGCGCGACATCGCTCCCTGGGTGCGCACGCTCTTGGCGCTATCCTCGCGCTTGGAGCTGCGCTGCTTGCTTTGTCGGCTCATAGTTTTCGCTTCCTTTCTTCCTGAACGCGCGTTTTTCGCGACTAGTGCTTCTGTGCGGCTTCTTCTTCGGCGAACGCCCGGCCTTCTCGATCGCCGCGCAGCTGCGATACACGAGCGCCTGGTTGTCCAGGGCGTGGGATGCAAGCAGCGGGACGAACTTCTCGAAGGTCAGGCCGTAGGGCTTGCAGAACCCCGCGAGCCAGAACGGCAGGGCTGCCGCCATGATCGGGAGCGTCATGGCCGAGACGTCGGCTTTGAGTCCCAAATGAAGGACCGCGGCAACCGCCACCGCGGCGGAGAAGCCGAGCGCCAGGCAGCAAAGCGTCCTTAGGGTGAGCTTTCCGACGATCTTCTCGTCGTACTCGCCGATGTCTTTTTGGATGGGAATTTGAAGCGACATGCTCTTCGCCCCCCGGCCTAGGCGGGGAGCCAGCTGGTGTCGAGCATGCCGAAGTAGACGGCTGCCGCGATGATGATGGCGCCGCCGGCGATGGTGGAGATCGCGCTCGCGATCTGGCTGCCGCCCTGCTGCTCGCGGATGGCGAGGCCGAGCGAGACCGCGCCCCATACGACCAGAAAGCCGCCGAGGAACGTTACGCAGCCCGATACCAGGCTGATGATCTGGGATAGCATGGTTTGTTGCTCCTTTGCATGTTGGGCGCCGCGCCAGTTGTGGAAGGCGGGCGGCGCCTGGTAGAATCTTCGTTCGGAGCGGGATCGCTCCTTTGCATGAGGCAGTGGGGTCTGGGAGCGCGAGGGTGGAAGCTCGCGTTCCCGGTTCGGCTTTCGGGGCCGGCCCTGCTGCTTTTGCCTTCTCCGGGCATCGTCACCTGCCTTTCGCCAGCATCCCGTAGCGCGGGTGCCCTTCGAGCCTGTACTTCTTGTCGCGGATGGGGTTGGCGCCCGCGATGAGCACGATCGCCTCGTCCCTTGGCAGGCGGCCAACCTCGCTTGCCTGCATGAGGTCGCGCTCGATGATCTGCCGGTTGCGCGTGGTGGACGAGCCTTGGCCGCGCGAGTCGTTCACGGTCATGGCCGAAACGGTCTCCTTGCCGATCGCCTCGGAGATCTCCTTGTTCGTCTTCACCGCCTTGCCGCCAAGGAACAGCGTCGTGTCGCAGTTGTCCTTGATGATCTCGGCGCCCTCGCGGTAGCGCTTCTCAAGCTGCGCGAACGACTGAACTATCACCGAGCAGGAGATGTTCCTGCTTCGCACAGTCGATATAGTCTGCTCGAAGTTCGGGAGCTCGCCGATGTTCGCGAACTCGTCGAAGACGAAGTGCACGTGGGTCGGCAGGCTTCCGCCGTGGCGCTCAAGCGCCGTATTGCAAAGGACGTCGACCGTCTGCCACATGAGCAGCGTGAACAGGAAGTTGAAGGTCGGGTTGGTGTCGCTCATGGATGCGAAGACGCATGTCTTCTGCCCGGCGTCTCCCATTGATCCGAGGCTCATCTCGTCGCGGCTCAGCAGCGCGGAAACTTCCTTGACCGACAGCGGCTTCAGCCGCACGTTGCATGAGATGATGATGCTCTTGAGGGTCTTGCCGGCGGCCGTCTTGAAAGCCTTGTAGTTGGACAGCGCGAAGTCTTCTTGCGCGCTCACGGGGTTCGCGACCCCGATCCAGCGCCAAGCGCCGGCGGCGTCATCGAAGCCGCGGCTCTCCGCGTCGAACGCATTGCGAGCGCCGACTTGGGTGAAGCACGCCCCACGTTCGAGCTCCTCGAAGACGATGTCGAGCGGGCTTTTGAAGTCCTCGTCCTCCTCACGCGCCTCGGCCAAGCCCAAAAGGGTGAGCAGACCCGGCACGTTGCGGTCCGCCTCTGGGCAATGAAACACCAGGTAGGAGACGAGTGCGACGTACAGAAGCCGCTCGGCCTCTTCCCAGAAGGGATCGCCGGAGTGCTCGCCGTCGCCCGAGGTGTTCCTTATCAGGCATTCCACAAAGGTGAGCACGTCGGCCTCGTTTTTCACGTACGCGATCGGGTTGTAGTGCGCCGAGCCATTCATGTCGATGGTGCTGAACTCGACGACCCGGTATCCCGCGGATTCCAAAGCCTCGCGCAGCTCGGCCGCGAGCGTGGCCTTCGGGTCGGTGACGAAGTAGCTGCAGTTCATCTGAAGGAGGTTAGGCTTGACAAAATAGCGGGTCTTGCCAGACCCCGATCCACCGACCACCATGACGTTCTTGTTGCGGTCCGTTTTCTGGTCGAACCTCCTCGGCACGAGGGCGAGGGCACAGTTCTGCGTCAGGATGATGTTGTTGTCGGAGTCCTTGGCGTCAGCGAACGCACGCATCTCGGCTTTAGTCGCCCAACGCGAGCTTCCATGCTCCTCGCCCTTGCGCGTGCCGGCGCTGCCCATGAGATGGTTGGCATAGGCGACCCACACCGCGCAGGCGCCCAAGGCCGCAGCGCAGAGGGCGATGGGGTCTGCGGAGAAGCCACCTCCGGCCAAAAAGTACGAGGGCAGGGTCGCCGCCGCTTCCGCCAGGTTCTCGATGGGCGTTCCTGGAAGCGACGTGAGGTTGGCGGCGTAGAGGTTCGCGGTGGCAGTTGCCGCAGGCGTTGCCACTATTGCAGCCACGAGCGCGGCGTCCATTATTTGGCCCTCGCTTGGGCGATCTCGATCTCGCGGGGCTTGTCGGCCTTTTGGGCGATCTGCTCGGCGGCGGCGCGCGCCCTTGCGGCGCGCTCCTTAAGGGGCTCGCCTTTGGCCAAGACGCCCTTCGCGCGCTCGCACGCCTCTGGGATGGATTCCTCGATTCGCCTGAACGCCCGGGCCACCGACGGCGTCTCTTTCGCCTTGAACACGAGGAAGCGCTTTCCGCCCTCGTTCGCGAAGGCGTGCTCGACGCCCTCTTTCTTGAGCTGCGAGGAAATCATGTCGGCCAGGGTTTCGTATTCGGGAAGGTCTTCGAACTCGCGCATGCTGAGCTTCGCCCATTCGGTGGTCTTCGCGGCGGCGCCTCCCGATCCTTCGCTCTTCTCGATGCCGGCGCACGTGCTCCTGATGGCCTCGGCGAGGCCCTTGGCGCTTTTGGCGAGGGCTTCCTGGCCGGCCTCTTGGCCGACCCTGAGCATCCAGTCGAACAGCTTCTCGCCGCTCTCGTCTCCGAAATCCGTTGCCATGGGTTGGTTCCTTTCTCTGGATTCCTCGCTGGGACAAGCTGTCCCAGCGATTGGTTTGTCGGTTGTTTTCGTTAGTCGATGGCCTGGGCCTCGCGGCGCGGTACGTGGCCGCGGCCGTTTCGGGCGGATGCGGCTTCGCGGGCATCTGAGGCGCGCTGTGCGAGGGGGCGTTCGAGCTCGGGGATGCGCGGATTGTGCTCCGCGGCCCATTTGGCCGAAGCGTCCTTGTCGTAGTAGTCGAGGGTCTTGCATCGCGCCGGCGTTGCGAGCTGCATCGAGCGCACGAGCGTCTCGAACGCGGCGCGGCCCTTCGCCTCGATGATGTAGGCGAAGCTAGTCGACTCGAAATCCACCCATTCTTCGCCGTCGCGCTTGAGGGTCCACCACTCGTCGCCTCCGTTCACTTGGTTGATGAATGCGAGGTCGCCGAACACAACGCCCTGGCGGATCGCCCAGTTGCCGCGCCCAAAGTGCTCGCGAAGCGCGTCGATGTCGTCGATGCGCATGAACTCGTAGGGATATTCCTCGAGAAACGGGTCGTCCTGCCAGTCGTAGCCGCCGACCTTGAGCCAGCCGTTCTCCTGGCATTTAGAGACGAGCTGCTCGCGCGTCTCCTCGTCGAGGGGCTTGGATCTTGGCTCGAAATCCTGAATCGTGGCGCCCATATGCCTGCCTTTCTCTCGCGGTGGGACTTGGTTGCGCGGGCGGGGCACGGGCCCGGCTCTTCTGGTGGTTGGTTTGGCCCAGCCAACCCCGCCCGCTCGCCCAGATAACACTGATTGCTTTTGCTTTGTCTGCGAGAAGGCCGTTTTAGGGTTCGCTCGGGTATTGCGGATGAAGGCTTATTTCGCCTTCGCGCTCCGGCGGCGGTCCTTCCCGCCGAGCTGGACGATCGTGCTTGTCTCGCAGATGCGGGACACGATGGCCTCGGCGCTCTCGGATTCGTGCTGGCGCGACATGCGGCGTTGGAGCGATTGCAGGTCGTACTGCGACGTGTAGATGGTCGGCTTGCCGTCCTCGTAGCGTGAGTTGATGATCTGGAACAGGGTCGTGAGCGCCCACGCGTTGGCGTTCTCCTTGCCGAGGTCGTCGATCACGAGGACGTCGACCCCGGTGAAAATTGAGATGCCGGCTATCGACGGGTCGTCGTAGCTTCGGCTCACCGAGTCCAGCATTGCGAGCGACGTCGTCACGCGCACGGTGTAGCCCGCTTCGATGAACGACTTCGCGAGCGCGCAGGCCTCGTAGGTTTTTCCCGTTCCCACGCCGCCGACGATGTAGAGGCCCTTGTCCCCGGCGCTGCCGAACCCGACGACGTACCTTGCCGCCTCCGGCACGCTGATCTGGGCGGACATGTAGCGTCGCGGGACCCCGCAGCGCTTGAGTCGGCGCTGGGATTCCATCCGCTTCGCCTCCGCTTCGGCCTGTCGGGCCTGCTCGCGCTCGGCGACTGCGCCCTCGCATTGGCATTCCCTGTGGGTGACCCAGGCGATTCGGCCTGCGCGTCCGATGAAGCCCTGCTGCTCGTACGGCTCGCCGCAGTGCGGGCAGCGGATTTCAACTTGAGGGTCGTAGCCTATGCCCCTCGCATCGGCCTCTTCCTTCGTGTAGAGCCTGAAAGTGCTCTCCTCGTCCATATCGTCTCTTCTTTCTATTCGAAATAACTGTTGTCTGTCTTTGCTATCGGGTGCAGCTTCTGCAGGGGCCGCGATGAAGGTTCTTCATCGCGGGATACTCTCGGGGATGAAGGACCTTCACTGGTTGCAGAAGGCGGTAGCGCAGGTTCTTCATCGGTGTCGCCTGGCGCATATGCAGCTTCTTCATCGGTCGCGAAGGTGATGCCGAGGGCGGAGAGGGGTTCTCTCGCTGGGATGTAACATCGGCTGCCTATCTTCTTCGCCTCGTCGCACGACTCGACCTCCTCGATGAGCCCGCGCGCCTTCAGCCGCGAGACGACGGAGAACGCCGCTCGCTTGCTGATGCCGCAGAAGCCGGCCGAGCCTGCCTTGCTCTCGAAGTAGGGCTTTCCGGCGTTGGCGAAGCCGAAGATCCTCGCGTAGACGATAAGGTCGTTGCCCTTCAGGCCGAGCCCTTTCGCCATGAACTCATGGACGATGACGAACGAGCCCTCGATGCCGTGGGCTGCACCCATGCGTTAGGCGCCCCGGTCGACGGAGCCGAGCGCGATGAGCTCGCGGATGTTGTCCGGGGTGAAGCGCAGCGCCTGCCCGATGCGGGTGCCGTGCAGGCTCCCGTCCTCGATGAGACGGTACACTGTCGAGCGGCTCACATGCAGGTAGTCCGCGACCTCGGTCACGGTGTACAGGGGCGGCATGGGGCCCGAAGGCTCCGCCGCACCCGAGCGCCCTGCATGCTGCAGCCGTTCGGCGTTCTTGCATTCCATTGCTTTCCTTTCGTTCGGCTTGGCCGCCGTTGCGGCCGCTTGGTTAACAGGCGATATCGCTGGGACGCATTGAAACAGCAAGGGCCGTCGCGATGACGCGGCGGCCGTATGTTCGGGTTCTCTGGGGTTCTCTGGAAAAAAGCTAATCTTCTTGTAACTCGCCAGGCTTACCGTTACCGATGCCCTTGGGCAGCGACGCGACCCATTCGATGAGTTCCTCGCGCAAGATGATCGTGCCGCGCTTGCCCGGGCCGTAGTTGTGCGTAGGCAGCGGGTTGCGCTGTTTAAGATCAGTGAGTTCGTAGAAGCGCGGCTTGCTGATCCGTAACAGTCTCATCACCTGATTGGGCTGGTACACGTCCTGCATGAGCACCGGCTAGCGCAGCAGCGGGATGACGAGCATGCGCGCGCCTTCGTCGTCGAGCGAGGACGGGATGATGATTTTGATGTTCTTCTTTGTTCCGTTGGACATGATGTTCACGGCCTTTCTTTTCGAAGTTGCCGTGAACGGCGCCGTTCACCTTTACGAGGTTCATTCTTGCCTAAAACTCCTGTTATCTGAATACCCCGACCACGCCCGTTTGCGCATTTATCCTGGAGGAGAGCGTTGCCCATGCGCATAAAGAAAACTATCCCGCTTGGGTGTCCAATAGCATGTACATCAAAGCAGGATAGAAAAGTCGATAATGTTCTTCTAAAGCTCTCATTTGCAAGGAGGCGATAAGATGCACGATCGAATAGGTGAAGCAATCCCGGAGGCAAACTGCCCGTACGGCGTTTTCCTGAATCCGAAGAATTGCGAATTCGGAAACGCGTCTTTTCTGGGAATAAGGAAGGACGGCGTCCTTTTGTTTTCCATTGACGGACGTGAAGAGCGAATCAGGGAGGTTTGCGAGGACATCCTGAGTAAGGCCAGCCTCGCTTCGATAGAGGATGATTTAATTCGCTTCTCTCGACTTCAGACGAAAAGCGATTTCGCTGAATACGCTTCGGAGCACGGGCCTCTCTTCGGTGGGACTTACCTGAGGGAAAACGGAATAATCGAAGAGCCTCTGTCCATGTGGAAGCTAGCCGCATCGTTCTTCGAGCTCGCATTCAGGCTCAAGGCGGTCATCGACGAAGACTCATGGAACGGAAGCGTCTATTGGGATGGGAAGGAAGTTATATTCGGCTCTTTGATTTTCTTAGACAAAGAGCAGGTTCGAGAGGTTGCGAAGAAGCAGCGTCTGACTCACAAGGAAACGGAAGAGGCTATTTTCTCGGCTTCGGTGGTGCTGCCTTGCGCCATCAACCCCGATTACGCCCGCTTCACCATGACCGAAGAAGAGATTCAAAAAAGGGTCTATTGCTCAGGCCGGTGGGATGAACCCGGAGCCGAGATGAAGTACTGGCATCCATTCGTGAAGGCCATTCCTAATCTGATGCAGATGGACATCCTCAAAGGGAAGATGGCTATGATCGAGGCGAGGGCTGGGTTTGATGTGGCGATAATGCTGAACCCGAGACGCCATGCAGAGATGATAGGTCAAGGTCGTCTGCCATCCCTCGTTTGCCCGCTCGAGGAATTCAATGCCTCTTTCAGAAAGGAGATGGGGGCAAAGCTATGCCGAAGCCTGATGGAACTCCTGGTCAGCGCACACACAAAATATGTGAGACACGAATGGATTGGGCACAATTTCACCTACTACTTCGAAGACAGGCTACGCTACATGTGGTTCGCATTCGCCACTTACATGGACAAGAAACACGTCGCCATTTGCGATTACTGCGGCAAGCCTTACATGAGAACGCGGTCGAATCAGAAGCGCTGTCCTGGCGAATGCACCCGTAAGGCGCACAAGCATTAACGCCTCGCATCCGGGATCAACGTGCCTGCTAATAAGAATTTGCCATGCTTGGTCGCAACATCGCGAGGAAATGGTGCTTTCTTTCTCTCCGCGCCGAACGAGCAACGGTTTCATGGCGAAGCGCCATAGTTAAGTTAGTTACGCTTGCTGAAGAAAATCAATGGAAAGGTGGACAAAATGTACCCCTTTTCATTGAAAACCGTCATCAGCTCGCATTTATCTGTGGTCTTTCCGCCTTGTACGCAAAGGCGACTCATGGCATGGGTCTTGAGGGGGATTTATCGCCACTGCTTCCAAGTGTCGAGATTTGTCTTACGAAAATCGTTAGCCATTCTCCTCCGAAAAGCTAGAAGCATTGTTTGCAGCGGCCAATCAGAAAGAGCTTTGCTTTTACAGAATGCTCAACGAACCGCTGGAAGGCCGCCATCGAATCCCAGCAAACGCAGAAGCATGTTACCATGCGTACTGGTTAGCCCCGGGATGACCGCTGATTCAAGTCACCGGGCCTAAATTTGTTTTTACAGGAATAGCGTCTTGCCAGGCGTCTTTGCCTGATGGCCATGATCTTCTTTTTTGATTAATAGACACATTTAAGCTACAATTCGTGTCCAATAATCAAAAGGAGGGTTATGGGCAGAAGCGAGGAGATAGCCGAATTCGTAGAAGACTCGGGCGGCATCGCGAGCGCGGCGCAAATCGCGAAAGCGGGCTTTCTGCCGGGCTCGATCTCCTACGCCCTTGAATCGGGCGCTATAGACAAGCTTACCCGGGGCGTGTACTGTCTGCCCGAAGTCTTCGATGACGAGTTCGCAGCGATATCCTACAGGTGGAGCAAATGCGTGCTATCGCATGGAAGCGCGCTGTACCTCGCCGGCCTTTCCGACAGGGTTCCCGCCGCAATCGATGTCACCGTCCCGCGCGGCTACAACCCGCGTGGTCTTACCCAAGAATATCCCGATACGAAGATTCACCGTCTCTCTCCCGAGCTCTACGAGCTCGGCATCGTTAAGGCAAAGTCCCCAGGAGGGGGCACTGTGAAAGCCTATTGCGCCGAACGGGCCGTAGCCGATCTCATTTCGCAGAGAGTCTCCGAAGGAGCGGACCCCCAGCTCGTCCGCGACGCGGTCGCGGGTTACTTCAAAAGGAAAGGCGCCGACCTGCCTAAGCTCGCACGGATGTGCAACGCGCTCGGCGTCGAGAAAGAGTTCAGGATGTATTTGGAGGTGCTCACATGATGAGGAGCGATGCAAGCCTCAAGGGCAAAATTAAGGCCCTGGCCAAAAAAGCAACCTGAAGCCCCAGGAGCTCCTGCAAATGTACCTGTTCGAGCATCTTTTGGTGCGGCTCGGAAAGAGCGGCTACGCCGAGGCGTTCGTTCTGAAGGGCGGCCTCCTCATCTCCTCGATGACCGGCGTCGCCCAGAGGACCACCATGGACATGGACACGACGGTGATAGGCATGGATATGGACGAAGGCATGGTGAGCGAGGCCGTCGCCGCCATCTGCGCCGTGGACGTCGCCGACGGCATGGAATACTCCTTCGAGCGGATCGAGCCCATCCGCGAGGGCGACGAGTACGCGAACTGGCGCGCGCACCTGCGCGCGAGGTACGGCAAGATAGACGTTCCCGTGAAGATCGACATCACGACCGAAGACGAGATAGTGCCCGGGCGCATCGAGTACCGCTACCCGCTGATGTTCGAGGAGGGCTCGGTCAGGGTGCTCTCGTACCCGCTCGAAACCGTGCTGGCCGAAAAGCTCGAGACTGTCGTTTCCCGGGGAATCGCCAACACGCGTGGCCGCGACTACTACGACATCCACACTTTGCTCCGTTTGAAGGCGGGCGAAATAAATCGGGATTCCCTGCACGAAGCCGTTGTCGCCACCGCCTCCAGGCGCGGTTCACTCGGCACGATGGGCGACTACGAGGCCGTGCTCGGCGAGGTCAGAAGATCCGATATGATGCGGGGCATCTGGTCCTCTTACGTCTCGGCATCACCCTATGCGGAAGGCCACAAGACGAGGGGGAGGCGAAGCAGGACGCGTTCAAATACATCGAGCTCTACTACAGCAGGCAGAGGATGCGCTCATCGATCGGCTATAACGCCCCGTGCGACCTAGAGCGAGATGTTGCCTGAAGAAGCTTATTTTTCCGTCCAAGAAACCTTGACCAGTCCAAAAACCTCCCATTTCTCGTGTTCAAGAAATGGGAGGCAGTTCAAACGTGCACGGGACCCTTTCCTTTTAATGGCTGGTTTACGCTGCGGTCCGTTTTGGAAGGGTCGTGAGCATGGTGGCCCCGTTCTCGGAACTTGCTTCGACCTCAACCGTGCCGCCGTGCAGCGCTGCAATCTCCCAAACAAGCGCTAGCCCGAGTCCTGCGCCGCCGTATGCCCTGCTGCGGGATTTATCCAGGCGAAAGAACGGCTGGAAGATGCTCTCACGGTACTGCTTGGGTATTCCCGGGCCCTGATCTTCGACTCGCAGGAACACGTGACTGTCGTTGTCGCAGATGGAGACGTTGACAGTGGAGCCGGGGCGGCTGTAACGGATGGCATTTTCGACCAGGTTAAACACCAGCCGATAGAGGAGCGTGTCGCTTCCGATTATCAGAGCGCCTCCACTGCAATTGAGGACGATGTCTTTATGCTCGGCAAGCGGAGCAAGGTCGGTGAGGACTTCTTCGGACAGGGGGCCAAGCTCAATATCGTCCTCGCAGGGAACGCTGTGGAGCTCACTCATCTCAAGCAGCACCTTGGTCATTCGCGACATCCGCTCGGTTTGTTCTTGCAGCAGGCCGAGCAGCTCGGCTGTTTGGGGTTGCGATGTGGGATGCTCGGAGGCGAACAGTTCAATCTGCGCCTGCATAAGGGCGAGCGGGGTGCGCAGCTCGTGTGCGGCGTTGCCGGTAAACTGACGCTGTGCGGAGAACCCTTCGTCGAGCCGACCGATCATATCGTTGAATGAGGCGCTGCATCGTTGCAGTTCGGTGGGCACATCTTCGCTGAGGTTGATTTCGCTTAGGTTGTCAGGCTGCACGCGCTCTACTTGAGCGGCAAAAGCCCGTAGCGGCTTGAGCGCACGACCGCTCACAAAGTATGCCAGCACGCCACCAAGCAGCGTGACTCCAGCTGTGATGCACCAGGCGGTCGCGCCAAAAGACTCTTGTGCGTTATTCACGACGACCGTGACCTCGTCATCGAGGGCCACGTTCGTTGGGTCAAACGCCTGGGGCGTATCTTCGTCGGCTGTGCTAAGAGCCGAGATGCCACTGCCAATTGCGTCCATGTAGCGCATGCCCGTATAGCCGACCAGGCAGTTTGTCAGCATGCACGCCGCGCACGTCAGAAGTGCCGTCATGATCGTTATGCGCCATTGCAGCGAAAGCCTTTTCATTCGCTATCCTCCATGACGTAGCCCTCTCCAATCCGATTGCGAATCGGGTCGTATCCCAAAGCGCTGCGCAGCTTTTTCCTGAGCGACGAGATATGAACACGGGTTGCGTTGCTAAAGCTGTTCACACTGCTATCCCAAACGTGCTCGATAAGCTCCTCTTGGCTTACCGGGCGCCCCTGGTTAAGCATCAGGTATTCCAAGATTCCCGTTTCTTTGCGCGTGAGAGACAGCGCTTCGCCGCCTACGGAAGCGATGCGCGCCTTGGTGTCAAAGCTGAGCTTTCCGCAGGTTAAAACTATGTTGTCTTGTGCGAAGCGCCTGAGCGTGAGGCTGCGAATTCTCGCCGCGAGCTCGTCCAGATGAAACGGCTTGGTGAGGTAATCGTTGGCGCCGGCATCGAGTCCGGTGACTTTATCGAATACTTTGCCACGTGCGGACAGAATCAGCACTTTGGTCTCGCGGTCGGTTTTCCGAAGTGCCTTGAGCACGGTCATGCCGTCGATACGGGGAAGGTTGAGGTCGAGTACCACGAGGTCAAAGACTTCAACGCCTAGTAGGTCGAGCGCCTCCTGCCCATCATGGCAGCAGTCGACGCTGTATGCCAAGTTTCGCAAGCTGCGCGCGATTGCGTCACATAGAGCTCGCTCGTCCTCGACGATTAAAATACGCATAACAATCTCCTTGCACATTTCAAATCGCGCTTAACACGGATTTTATGGTCGATATGGTTCAATGGTTGCGTAACGAAAGGAGTGGTCAGGTTGTTCAAGGCGGTAAAACCCATGGTACAGGTCGCTTTGTTGATCGTCGGAATTGCCATGGTGTGTTTTGGCGTTATGCGTGGCGAGGCGGATGCCGTGCTGGCCAAAGCAATTAGGCTGTGCTTGGAGTGTATCGGAATTGGATAAAAGAGAAAACACTGCGTCGCATATTTTGGCCCGATTTCGCGGATTCATTCAGGCGGTAGCAACGCTCATTACGAATATCCATCTGCCAAACTTCGCCAAAGGCGGCATCTACCAAGGCGCGGAAAAAACGGTTTGCGTGCCGGGGCTTAATTGCTATTCGTGCCCTGCGGCTGCGGGCGCATGTCCTATCGGTGCATTTCAGTCGGTGGTGGGCTCGTCCAAGTTCAGCTTTTCCTATTACGTCACGGGCACGCTCATCTTGCTCGGCGTGTTGCTGGGGCGCTTTGTGTGTGGGTTCCTGTGTCCGTTTGGATGGCTGCAGGAGCTGCTCCACAAGATTCCTTGCAAAAAGCTCTCAACGAAAAGGCTCAAACCTCTCACGTATATCAAATACGGCGTGCTGCTGCTTGCCGTGGTATTGCTGCCCGTGCTGGTGGTCAACGATGTGGGGATGGGCGACCCGTTCTTTTGCAAGTACATCTGTCCGCAGGGTGTGCTCGAGGGCGCCATTCCGCTGGCGGCTGTCAATGCTGGAATCCGATCTGCGCTGGGGCAGCTCTTTACCTGGAAACTTTTCGTTCTCATTGCCGTGGTGGTGCTGAGCGTTTTGTTCTATCGCCCCTTCTGCAAATGGATTTGCCCGCTCGGCGCATTCTATGCGCTCATGAATAAGGTGTCCTTACTGGGGATCCGGGTCGATGCATGCAAATGCGTCTCGTGCGGCACGTGTTCAAAGGTTTGCCAGATGGACGTCGATGTGGTCCGCGCACCCAATCATGCCGAATGTATCCGGTGCGGAAAGTGCATCGGGGCCTGTCCCGTCGATGCCATCAGCTATCGCTATGGCCTGGATGTGTCGGAAGAAAAGCTCCCTCTGACCGCCGATAAAAAGTAAGCAAGTTTCGACAAAACGGAGGAATGACCATGAAACTATCTAAGATTGCGGCCCTGTTTATGGTGCCGGTGCTGGCCCTGTGTCTTGTGGCGTGTTCGGCGCCCGGTGGCAACGCGAGCGAATCTACGGGCTCCGATCCTAAGATCGCGGAGCTCATTGCGCAAGAGCCGGCCAACGCCGACGAGGCCGCCGAGCTCTATGCGAAGCTCATGCAGAAGCAGAACGATATCCTCTCGAGCGATAATGCGCTGTGGGAAAAGGTGTTTCTTGCCGCCAATAAAGATACGCCGATGATCGAGGACGGCAGCAATTATGGCGATTTCCTGCTCAAGACCATCGACGGCGCCAAGGATGAGTTTGCAGCGGATGAGTTGAAGACGCTCAAGGCCGGTGCGCAGCAGATCAAGGAGATCGAGGACAAGCTCGAGAGCCTGGAAAAGGAGTTTCCTGGCTGTGGAAGCACGCCGAGCGCAGGCGAGAGCGTCGACGCTTCGGCCGCTGGCATGACGGCTGGCGCCGATGCTTCGAGCGAGGCGACGAAGTTCCCCAGCTTTACGGGCAAGGACTTGGACGGCAACGACGTGAGCAGCGACGAGCTGTTCTCTAAGAACAAGGTCACCGTCATGAACTTTTGGTTTACCACTTGCAAGCCGTGCGTGGGCGAGCTGGGCGATCTTGAGAACCTGAACAAGGAGCTTGCCGAGAAGGGTGGCCAGGTCGTGGGTGTCAATTCCTTTACGCTCGATGGCAACAAGGACGAGATTGCAGATGCCAAGGACGTGCTGAGCAAGAAGGGCGTGACATATAAGAACATCTGGTTCAAGTCGGATAGCGAGGCCGGTAAGTTTACGTCAAATTTGTTCTCGTTCCCGACAACCTACGTTATCGACCAGAACGGCAACATCGTAGGGGAGCCCATCATGGGCGCCATCAGCTCCGCCGAGCAGCGCGCGGCGCTTGACAAGCTTATCGACCAGGCGATTGCGAAGAGCGAACAGTAAACAAGCTGAACTATGTATATTGAGGAGGTCTCGGGAATCCCGGGGCCTCTTTGTTTTCGATTCTTCGAGATGCGAATCCGCTCCTGCCATGAAGGGTTTCAGAGCGGGAGCGGATTACCAATGTTGGCAAGACGCGCGTGAGCGGTTGTTAGCGGTCAATCACAAAATCGTCCATTTCGACGAGCTTGCGGGCCTTCTCTTGGCCTTCGATCGCCTCGCGGAGGCGCTTGGTGTAATACGTCATGCCGTTGGCGATGTCGATGCGCAGGCCAATCTCGGTGCGCTGATAGAGCGTCAGCGCGTAGGGGATTACGGTCGATGCCGCAGGAGGGGGCATCGGGGTCAATGAGCATAGCGGCTATGCGAATGGCGGGCTGGACAAACTCAACATCGTCGCGGACAAGCTCAAGACTGCGTTCGTACAGACGGTATGCTTTTGACTTGTCTTGTGGCACGGCGCGACCGCGGCCGAACATGTCGCCGAGTTTGTATACCGCTTCGCTGGAGGGCGCAAGCGCTGCGGCGAGCGAATACCACTGATAGGCCTTGGTGTGGTCGGGCTTGCCGGTCCTTCCGTACTCGTAGATATAACCGAGGTTGATGATGCTCTGGAAACAACCTGCGTCAGCTGCCATTTCGTAGAGTTCCGCGGCTTTGGCGTAGTCCTGTTCAACAAGGTCTCCCATATAGTAGAGGGCACCTAAATCGTTCATGCAGGCTCCGCTGCCGGATGAAATTCCCAGTCTGTAGCCCAGTCCATGCTGGAGCTCAAAGGTATTTGCGCGAAGACCAGCTGCTACCGATGCTGCATTCGAGGGATAAAGAGCCGACGCCAGCAGGCTTGATGCTCGACGCGGAGGAGCTCACGTCGGCCTACATCCTGCCTAGAAAGGACGGCGAGAGACTCTATTTGGACTTGTTCGCCAAAGGGGAATACCGCCCCGAGCTCCTCTTCGGTGAGTGCGCCATCGCCCAAGCCGCTGTCGCGAGCCCGGAAGCGCAATGGAAGCTTGCTAACTTGAAGAAGATGAAGCGATAGCGATATGTGCGGGTTGGTCTCCGAATCACTCTGTTTTAAGCCATCCGCTACGAATCCTGGCGGAAACCCGGGAATGATTAAAGGAGCGACCTGCGATTTCGCGAATCAGTTGAGTCATTCCCGAAATCGCGAATCAAGGGGCTGATTCGCCTAAATTGCGCACGAATCAGCCCTTAGGCGGTATGACGCGGCACGGATCGGCAGCACCCGTACTGGATTAGTCACTGAGTGGGAGTGAGGATGATCCTTCTCCCTAACAAAGAGTATTCTCAGAGACTTCTTGATGAACTGAACTGTATTGGCTACAGATTTCTTGAATCCGCAACGGAATACCTCATAGACGAAGACGACGAAGAGTACCTGGCGCAAGAACTCGAGTGGTTCTTTCCTGAACATCTAGTAAATCAAGACATGCAGCGTTGTTTGGATACGCTAAAGACACTCTGCCGATGGATGGAGAGCGAAGCTCACTACTATCCCGTAACACGTTTGCACGAGTATCTGCTAATGCAGGCAATTCACCATGAATGGCTATTTTTTAACGATATACCAGAAGAAGAATCGCAAAAACTGCGCGAAGCGTTCTATAGCCCGTCTGGCAATGTCCGGCTTTCGGAGATGGAAGAATCGCTAATTAACGAGATGGAGAATAGCGAACTTTTGACGATGGACGCATTTTTCGAGAGCGTTAACTTTGGAGAATTAGAACTGATTGCATCTTTTGATCAAAAACCCTTGTTTACCTTTCTACGCTTCTGAAAAGTCTCCTTCGTTAAACGACCAGCTGTTCCCCTCAACCATCTTAAGTCTTTTCAGAAGCTGATGGTATTCGTCTTCGCTCTGCTCTGGATCGACAGCCAGCATCATCAAGCAATCACAGATCCTGTAGGCGCACTCTGAGGACAAGTGCATCAAATCCCTTGCTTGCAATTCGGAAATCAACGCTAGCTTCGCTAGCTGTTCAAGAACAAGGATCGCAGTAGCCAGCACGCAAGTTGTTGCAACCAAGGAACTATCAAACTCCGCATAGAGGTCTTCTTCATAAAAACAGCAACGAGCAGTGAAGGCGTCTATGTGCACAAATTGGCAAGCTGGCTGATAATAATAATTATAGAGGTCAGAATCGATTGCAGGCCCGCATTGTTTATTCAGCCGGTATAGGCTTTTGCCCCTTTTTCGCTTTGCGCTATTCAATGCCTTTGAAATATGCATCTTTTTATAGTTGATTTGCCCTTCGTTGACCTCGAAACCATATTCGTGTGAGTTCAAAACAGGGAGAATCTCTTCATCGAAAAAGACTTGATCGTCATTGATATTCTTCAAGTAGACATAGCACTCGAACAAGCTGCGCCCAATGGAGTAAATAGATTCAGTCTCGTATGACACCGCAAGCATGCGAACGGATCTCAATGCCTTAATCACTCTAATTGCGATAAATGATGCGTACTCCTTTAAAGAGTTCGGAGGATTTACAATACCGCCCCTTTTTTCGGTAACAGTGTTCAAGAAGTATTCTAGTCCGCTCAGCACAGAAGGCAAAATATTGTCGCAAGCAGATTCAAGCATCTCATTCGTAATGGAGGTAAAAAGAAGAGCATTGATCCGACCGCTTCCAAAATCCGCGTCCATCAACTCAGTATATTCATGACAATACCCTCTAAACAATTCGATGTCGCTTTGAGATAGAAATTTCTCGTTTTCAACAGTCGGCATCAATCCATCCGTCCTGTAAAACGCATAGATCCATTCTTTAGGAAGGCCCAAATTGCGCAAGAATGTTATGCACTTTCGAAAATAATCGTTGCCGTGAGCAGAAGCGTCGAAAAAAATCAGATCGTCACTCGTCGGTTCACGGCCAAACAGCATAAGAAATTTCTGTTCGTTCTCATTTAAAAAATCCATCCCCTCTTGCGGAATATGAGCATTGTATTGTTTATAAAGGAGATCCCCTTCTCTATACCACCGGATACCAACCGACTTGCAGCACTCCCCATAAAGCGCATCTCGACCACACGGACACGGCTCTCTATCATCTAATTCTCTCATAATGCCCCCGAATACCTAAGATAGAGTTAGCAGTCTCTATGCACCGTAAAACCATTCTGCGAAAAACCCGACGATGCCGCTAGCAGACGAATCAAATGGCTATCCAAACGATCGCCCCCTCGCAGAACTATCTTTTCATTTAGCATAATACCCCCGAACACTTCATTGACCTTGGCGCAGTCGAAGATCCGATCGACTACAGCCGAGCAGATCGGTTTGATGCGCTCTTCCCTTTTGGCGCGGATGTCACCCCGTTCGGGACTGAGGAAGGCCTCGGACATGTGGGACTCCTCCGTCGAGTATCCATTCCCTGCGCGGGAAGGCAGCAGTCGATGGGTGATGATATGCTCGCCCGCGCGGTATAGATTGACAAAACGGACTCGCCAACCCGCAGATTCCGTGCCCTACGTAGCGGTGAGGCACGGAATAGCGGCTCTTGGCGTATACGACACGGGAAGCCAAGTCTCTTCTTCATGTCAGGCATCGGCTCGAAGCACGCCTTCTGGCAGAACAGCAGCGCCAACGCACAGATAGGTCTTGGAGACCTCGCCAGCCATCGGATCGACGAGGCCCTTGTCCGGTACAAGTTCCGGCCAGTCGGCCTGGCAGGACCGGCCGACCTCGAAAGATGCCTAATATGCGCGAGGACGTTTCTGCCAAGGATGCTTAAGGCGCAGGCTTCCATCGCATCGGTTATTCTGCGTAGTCACTTAATTTGGCTACCCAGACGTCTCTGCAGGTCAGGCATAGAGCCATCGCGGCCGGGCAACGGGAAGCGGGTACAAGCCCCTCCTTCCTGCCACCTCGCCCATACCGCCTTCGACGACCATGAGTTCACGAGCTAGATCATGAACGGAACCGTGCGTAAACATCCCCATCAACTACACTGCGACGTACGCCAATCCCCCGCCTCGAAAATGTGTCGGTTCATTGTAAAATACTCTATATTGCATCTACACTTTATGCAGGATATGCCGTTATGGAACACATCGACCTGATGAAACAAGAAGCGAGCCCAACTGGCACACGTGCATTTCTTGCTAATAGCGACAATGTTGCAGTGACTATTTACATCCCGAAAAATTTGCGCGATACCGCAAAGAAGGAAACTGAGCTAAGAGGAACAACCTTCAGCTCGTTGCTGCGTTAATGTCTGGTTGATGAGCTGACTAAAGATAGGAAACAGATATGGGTGAAACTGAAACCAGCGACAACCTTATTGCTGCAGTTGGTGCGAACATCCAAGAGAAAGCCAGCTTGATTTGGTCTGTTGCAGACACCCTTCGCGGCCCGTTCAAGCCGCATGAGTATGGCCTCGTCATTCTGCCTATGACGGTAATCAAGCGCTTCCATGACTGTCTGCTCCCCACGCACAAGAAGGTGCAGGAAGCTAAGAGGAGGTATGCCAATATCGCGCCGGAACTTCGCGAGGGATTCCTTAAGGACGCTGCCGGCTACCCGTTCTACAACCAGTCCGCATTCACATTCGAAGCTTTGAGGGCCGACCCTGCGAATATTGAGGACAACTTCCGCGACTATATGAACGGGTTCTCCGAGAACGTTCAGGACATCCTTTCGCGCATGAATTTCGGCGCCATGGTCGATCGTCTGGCGGACCCCGACGCCCCTTTGCTCTACCAGGTTATCTGCGACTTCTGCAAGGAGAGCGCAGACATGTCACCCGAGAAGATCAAACCGGTCGATATGGGCTACATCTTCGAGAACCTGACGCAGCGCTTCTCCGAGTCGTACAACGAGGATGCGGGAGCCCACTTCACGTCGCGCGACATCGTTTACCTCATGACCGATCTTCTCGTTGCCGCCGATCCGCACGTGTTCGATGGCGATCATATCTCCAAGACCGTCTATGACCAGACCATGGGCACCTCCCAGATGCTCAGCTGCACCGAGGAGCGCCTGCGCCAGATGGACGAGGATGCCCGTGTTACGACGTTCGGTCAGGAGTTCAATCCGTTCACCTACGGCATCGCGAAGGCAAACGCGCTCATTAGGGGCAATGACGATTCGAACATGCAGTTCGGCGATACACTTTCTGGCGACAAGTTCCCGGGCTACACGTTCGACTACTGCATCTCGAACCCACCCTTCGGCAACCCGTGGAACCCCCAGGCGGACGCCGTTACCGCCGAACACGAGAAAGGCGCTTCGGGAAGATTCGCCCCGGGCCTTCCCGCCAAGGGCGACGGGCAGATGCTTTTCATCCTTAACGGCCTCGCGAAGCTCAAGGACAACGGCGTTATGGTGATCGTTCAGGATGCCTCACCCCTTTACAAGGGACGTCCCGAGAGCGGCGAGGACAAGATTCGCCGTTACATCCTCGAAAACGACTGGCTCGACTGCATCGCCCAGCTTTCAACAGATGCCTTCTACAACACGGGCATCTCGACATTCCTGTGGGTGCTCAGCAAGAACAAGGCACCGGAGCGCAAGGGCAAGGTTCTCCTCGTCGACGCATCCCAGTGCTTTGAGAAGCGCCGTAAAGGCATCGGCGACAAAAAGAACGACATCACCAAACGATGTCGCGATCTCATCCTCAAAGCCTATGGCGAATACTCCGAGGACAAGGCCGTGTATGTCGACGAGCTGCCCAACGGGAAACAGATCCGTGTCGAGAGCGCGCTGGTCGAGACGGTCGAGTTCGGTTTCAACCGAGTGAAGGTAATGACGCCGGAATACGACGAGGAAGGCAACGTGGTCTGCAACAAGGAGGGACAGCCCATAGCTGACAAATCCAAGACCGACGAAGAAGATATCCCTCTCAGCCAGGATATTGATGCTTTCATCGAGCGCATGGTGAAGCCGTACAACCCGGACGCCTGGGTGGATAAGAAGTCTATGAAGACAGGTTATCAGATTCCCTTCACGAGGACCTTCTATCACTATCAAGAACTTGAAGCCGCAGACGTTATTGCGGAGCGAATCCTCCAACATGAAAAAACTCTCGAGAAGAGCCTTGAGGCTTTGTTCGGAAGGAACGATTAACTATGCGCGAGCTTAAGAAATGCTCGTTTGAATGGGAAAACAAGATACCTAAGGAATGGATGGAAGTCCGTCTCAAGGATGTCCTGTCCAAGCAAAGTCGACAAATCAGCGATGATGACCAAATTGTGATTTGCTCAAATCAAGGCAAGGTCACGTATCGTGGCGAGAAGAACCCGGGGTTGGTCTCTATGACCGAAAATGGGTACCAGGGAGTCAATCCAGGAGATCTCTTAATTCACGGAATGGACACGTGGCATGGCGCTATTGCAATATCCGGAATTCGCGGAAAGTGCACAGGCGTTGTTCACGTCTGCGAGTCACGTCAGTCTAAGAGGTTTATCGCTTACTACCTGCAGAGCCTAGCCTTTAGAAATGTCTACAAGGCTCTCTCCAACGGCGTTAGGCAGAACACGAGTGACTTTAGAAGTTGGCAAAAAGCAGGGAGCATTCCCATCGTCCTTCCTCTTCTGAGCGAGCAGTGCCGAATAGCGGATTATCTTGATAGCAAATGCATGGAGATCGATAAAGCCATCAAGGCCGCCGAAGCATCTATTGAGGAATACAGTTTCTACAAGAAGTCAGTTATCTTCCAAGCGGTCACAAAGGGCCTCAACCCTGACGTGCCCATGAAGGATAGCGGAATCGAGTGGATCGGCGCGATTCCAAACTCCTGGAATGCCGTGCCGCAGAAACGCCTAATGCGGAAAATCAAATCGATATGTGAAAAAATGGTCGGGCGAGGATGTTCTCTCCTTGACGGTTGACGGCGTCATCGTTCGAGATCTTGTCAATCCCAAGGGCAAAATGCCGACAACCTTTGACGGATACCAGTTTGTCAGTAACGGAAACCTGCTTCTGTGCCTTTTTGATATCGATGTAACTCCACGTTGCGTTGGAATCATCAGGAACAATGGCGTAACAAGCCCTGCATACAGTCAGTTTGAGCTGATTGATGGGGATAGCGTTGAATTCTATTACTGGTATTTGAGGGCGATGGACGATCAGAAATTATATCTGCACTTGACAAGCACTCTGCGTTCAAGTTTCACAGCAGATTGTTTTGGCAAAATCATTGCCTGCAGGCCGCCCTTGCATGAGCAAATTGAGATTTCCAATTACCTAGAGAACAAATGCTCCGAAATCGATCGAGCTATTTTCGCTAAGAGGGAGATCATTAACGAGTTAAATGAGTATAAGAAGTCTCTTATCTGGGAGACTGTCACCGGAAAACGCGAGGTGTAACCATGAATGATTTTTCGCTCTTACCGGAATGCGAAGAGAGGCTGCTTCAGAAAACCAAAGCGCACCTAGGTGACAAAGAATACTGGTATGAGCGCTTCGAAAGCCTTTCTTTCCAAGAAGAGGCTTTGCTGAGGAGCGCTTTCAAAGACTTGAAAGCCCGGGAAATGATTTCATGTCCGTGGGCAGACAACGCGCCTCATCTGCTACGCATCCTGATAAAGGGAGATTCCTATTTTGAGCTGAAGGACGAGTGGAAGAAAGAAAAGCAAAGGGAAAGCCGAAAGACATGGGCAATAGGCCTACTGGCGGCCTTTGGCGGATTGGCGCTAACCATCATCGCGCAGTTGATAATCAGATGGATGGGATAAGATATGACGATAAAAACCAAAGAAAAGCTCTTCGAGGAAGATGTCGAAGCCTACCTAACTTCTCCCGATGGCGGTTATCTGAAATGCGACGACAAGCACTCACTGACCTTCGTTGAGGATTTGGGAGAAGAAGAGGGTTGCTCATGGCAGCAGGTTGACGGTGGTTACCGCATCTTGCCAGGCAAGGGTGTGGACATCATCACTCTCGCTAATTTCATTCAGACCACCCAGCCCAAGGCATGGGAGCGCTTCAAGAAAACCTGCGATTCTGATCCGTTGAAGAAGCTTGCGAACGCCTTCCAGGACGCAGTTGACAGGGACGGCATCGTGCGCATCCTTAAGCACGGCTTCAAGCATCGCGGCATTACGTTCAAAGTGCTCTACTTTGCACCAGAAAATTCCTTAAATGAGGCTTCCGTTGTTCGATATAGGCAGAACGCATGCCGCTGCATCAGGCAGTTCCACTTCTCTGCCACGGGGAACCAGACCGTCGACATAGTCCTCGACCTCAATGGCATTCCCGTTGTGGGCATAGAGCTCAAAGATCAATTCACGAATCAGACCTATGAGAACGCCGAGGCTCAGTGGAAGCGTCGCGATGCCCGAGAATCGTGCTTCAAGTTCAAGAACCGCATGATCGCCTTTTTCGCGGTAGACACAAGCTATGCAACGATGGCAACCGAACTCAAGGGCGACTCGACCTACTTCCTGCCCATAAACCAGGGCACCAACGGTGCGGGTTTCGACGGCGAAAAGGGGAACCCAGCTTGCGAAGATGGGTATCCCGTGGAGCACCTCTGGAAGACCGTTCTGCAAAAGGACAGCCTCATCGACATCATCAACAAATTCCTGCACCTGGAGAAGAAAGACAACATTGTCCTCGATAAGCACGGCAACGAGAAGACGGTGACCAAGGAGAGGATCATCTTCCCCAGATACCATCAGCTCGACGCGGTGCGCAAGCTCGTCGCCGATGTGAAGGAGAATGGGACAGGAAAGAATTACCTGATCCAGCACTCCGCCGGATCGGGTAAGTCCAACAGCATCGCCTGGGTCGCGTATCGGCTGGCCTCTCTCTTCAACGAGGGCAACACGCCGATCTTCGATTCGGTTGTTGTCGTGACTGATAGGCGCGTACTTGACGCCCAACTCCAGGAGACCATCTCCGGATTCGATCATCAGATCGGAAGCGTCTGCGTCATCGACAAGGACATGCACGCATCCGACCTGCGCGATGCGCTCAACGGCGGAAAGAGGCTGATCGTTTCAACACTTCAGAAGTTCCCCGTGATCTTCGAGGAAGTCGAGAACACGGGCAAGCATTTCGCAGTCGTTATCGACGAAGCCCATTCCAGCCAGACCGGGCGCAGCGCACAGAAGCTCAAGACCGCCCTTGCCGACCTCACCGATCCGCTTCGCGAGTACGCTGAGATAGAGGCAGAGGATGAGGAGGCCCGTGGCGACAGCGAGGACGAGCTTGTCAACGATATGGCCGCGCACGGCCGGCACAAGAACCTGACCTTCTGCGCGTTCACAGCGACACCGAAGAACAAGACACTCGAGATGTTCGGCAACGAGATGCTAGACGGTTCGTTCAGGCCGTTCCATGTTTACTCGATGCGCCAGGCGATTCAGGAGGGGTTCATCTTGAATCCGCTGGATCACTACGTGGCGTACTCGGAGGCAGTCGAGATCGCCAAGACTGCTCCCGATAACCCGGACGTCCCGACATCACCGACCATGAAGCTGCTCCGAAAGTACAAGGAACTCCACCCCTATGCGATCGGCCAGAAGGCCGCAATCATCGTGGAGACCTTCCGCAACATCACCTCAAAGGCGATCAAGGGTAAAGGCAAGATGATGGTTGTCACCGCGTCTCGCCTCGCCACCGTGCGCTACTTCCACGAGGTTAAGCGCTATATGCAAGAGAAAGGCTACAACGACATCGAGGTGCTGGTGGCGTTCTCGGGCTCCGTCATCGATCCGGCCGACCCCGACGGAGTCGAATACACTGAGCCCTCGACAAACGTAGGTCATGACGGCGCACGCATTGCAGAGACCCAGACCAAAAAGGAGTTCCGCTTCTACGGCGACGTCCTCATCGTCGCAGAGAAGTACCAGACGGGATTCGACGAGCCACTGCTGCACACCATGGTCATCGACAAGAAGCTCAAGGATGTCAAGGCGGTGCAGACGCTCTGCCGAGTGAACCGCATCCATCCGGACAAGCACGACACCTTCATCCTGGACTTCGTTAACGATCCCGACAAGATCAAGGAGGCGTTCGGGCGGTACTACTCTGATGCGGCGCTTTCCCGTCACATCAACGTCGACCTCATCTACAGGACCCAAACAGAGCTTCGCGACTTCGAAGTATATGAGGAGGAAGACATCGAAGCCGCCTCTCTCGTGGCGTTCGGCAAGGACGACAAGCGCAACGTGCAGGGAAGGCTCTCGAGCGCTTTGAAGCCCGCCGTTGTCAAGTACGAAGCGCTCGACGATGATGTCCGCTATCAATTCAGACGCAAGGTCAGGAGTTTCTGCAAATGGTACGCCTACATTACGCAGATCACGCGCATGTTCGACAAGGACCTGCATAAGGAGTACGTCTACCTCTCGTACCTGCAGCACCTGCTGGAGGTACAGAAGATCGTTGTCGAAAGCGTCGACGACAAGGTCGAAATGCGCTTTTACAAGCTTGAGAAGAGCTTCGACGGAAGCATCGAACTCGAGGCGATTAACGAACCGCTCGACCAGATCGTGCCTTTGGGAGACAAGGTCATCGACAAGAAGACCGATCCTCTGCAAATCGTGATCGACCGCATCAACGAGCAGTATGTCGGAGACTTCACCGATGAGGACCGGGTCGTTCTCCGTCAGCTTGCGGAGAAGCTCGAAGCTGATGGCTCCATCAAGAACTCCGTCGGGCATGACGGAAGCAAGATATTTAAAAACAACATTTTCCCAAAGGTTTTCGGCGAAGTAGCACGCCAGGCATTCAAAGAGAACATGGAGGCCTTTGAATCGATGTTCTCAGATGCTGAAAAATACCAGGCAATCATGAATGCTCTGGCCGAAATGTTTGTTCAGCGTTATCAGATGAACTGAAGGAGGAAGCAGGAATTGTCTCGAAGTCCGATAACTGAGCTGAAATCAGCCAACGAAGCTATAGAGCGCCACCTCTCCTCTACGAATCCCAGAGGAGAGGTGGCGCAAGACATCCTTGCACATTTACGAAATCTCATTGAACATCTCGCCATGGCCTTCGTTCACGGTGACACGTTTGCCGGGACGGATTACTATAAGGCGATAAATCCTGCTTTTGAAAAGCTTAAAAAACGCCACGACATGAGGTTCATTTGCGATTTGCACTCCCTTCTGCAAAAGTCGGCATCTCATTACACCTTGAGCTTAGACGGATCGCAAAGGCTGCTTTTGAAGTATAGGGAGTATCTCACCCTGCTGCGAGACACTTCGCACAACAATCTGGGCGTTGAGATACTCGCCGGGCTCGACAATATTGACTGGGACGAAGACCCTGGTTTAGCTGAGTATTATGGATTAATCCTAGATAAAGTCGATTCTTTTGGCATCAATATATCTTCGCAAATCACGAAGGATCGATATTACGTCTATTCACGTAAGCCGGTGTATTCGAGAGGAATAGTTTTTTACGAATACTCTTTAACGCCCGCCATGGACTTCACCAGCAAATTCGATCATGTTGTAGCGTTTTCGCACGAGCGGATTCCAACCAACTATTCCATTTCGGCATCTATTAAAAGAAGCAGCATCCCTGCTTTAGGTTCAGTGCTCCCGATAATGATTATCGATGGCTGGAGAACCTCTATCAGGCCTTGCGAAATCAACAAAATACTGAAGATTCTTGGCAGCAAAGAGGTTATCAACGGTCGATTAAATAGCTACAGACACTTGATGTCCATTTTAACTAACACGGGAATGAGCCTTGTTGATCTCTGCATGCTCCCCTCTCGTGAATTTGCCGCGTACGTCGCTGAGCTCAAAAACTCGGGAAAGAACTCCGGAATTCCCGAGCTCCTAGAAAAATCACGCGATATTCTTCATGAGAAAAAGGCGGGCACCAATGTCCTTTCGTATCTCTTACACCGACCCCGGAACAAAATAATCGAAGACCAGTTTCGACCAGAACAGAATGAAAAGCTGAGCTGCTTAAGACTTAGCTATGGATGTATTCCTTTTGATGCTCAGCCATACTGCACATCACTGATTGGGCATTCGCCATCATTCAACGATCTTATTAGTTGCATAGATGCATCCACATACGAAGACAATCTACTTGTGCGCGCCGTTAAAGAAGCCGAAGAGGATACCGGCGGAATTTTTATAAGCGAAAGCGAACTTGCATCGTTCAAAGATCTGGATAATCTGGCTGAAAAATACAACCGAGGATTGTATTACAAACATCAGGACCGAAAGCTGATTCATGACATGGGGCATTGCTTCATCAAGTCAGCCGAGGACGACTTAGTACAAATTATTCAGAAACTAACAAAACTAATTGATGGTGGTGTCGCAGGCTATCGCGCGTCTACTAAAGCGAAGCTAGATTCAATGAATCCTTCCCTTGACGACCCAAGAAAGATTCAGATCGCATCTGAGATGTTCGACAAAAGCGATGTCGCGGTACTCTACGGATCAGCCGGCACTGGAAAAACCACACTGATAAATATCGTATGTGACATTCTTTCAAAATCGCCTAAGATTGCGCTTGCCAACACGAACCCGGCAGTCGACAACCTTCGTCGACGCATAAATGGTAGCAATTGCGAGTTTATGACGATCGCAAAATACCTGCGGTCAAGCCAAACAAGAAGAGTCGATGTTCTCATCGTCGATGAATGCAGCACTGTAAGCAATAAGGATATGAGAGATATTCTAGATCGCGACGGATTTAAACTGTTGCTCCTTGTTGGAGACACGCACCAAATTGAGGCCATCAGGCTCGGTAGTTGGTTTGAGGTCATTCGCTCTTTCCTCGACAAGCGTTGCCTTTTTGAGCTTGAACAACCTTGGAGAACAGCCAGCGACGATCTTATATCTTTATGGAGCTCCGTTCGATTGATTGAAAACGATATTTCAGAACGACTCATATCGGCTGGCATATCGAAGGGAATGGACAAAGACATATTCAGCGCCGTTTCGAGTGATGAAATAATTCTCTGTCTTAACTACGATGGCTTATACGGCATCAACAACATCAATCGCATGCTCCAATCGTCAAACAAGAACGATGCTATCCCTTGGGGACTCCACATATACAAAGTTGGCGATCCGATCCTGTTCAACGAGTCGAACAGATTTGCACCCGTTTTATACAACAATCTCAAGGGGAAAATTTCACAGTTAGAGCTTTGCGAGGACGGGTCGCTAGAAGTGGAAGTCGATGTCGATACCCCTCTGAGTGAAATGGACGTAATCGGCATTGAAGGGCTTGAATTCATCGACAGCTTCTCCGACGGAACGACAAGACTGAAATTCAGCATTTCCGAATACGACGAAGATAGCGAAGGCGACTCTCCAAAGTCTTCCATAGTGCCCTTTCAAGTTGCATATGCCGTTTCCATACACAAGGCGCAAGGACTGGAGTATGACTCAGTAAAGATAGTCGTTACGAAAGATGTTGAAAATAGAATAACTCATAACATCTTTTACACAGCAATAACGCGCGCCAGAAAGCATCTCGTTATCTATTGGAGTCCGGAAACACAAAATACGGTAATCAGTGGTTTCTCGCACGACGAATGCAGAAAGGATGCTCAGCTAATCTCGAACAGAAACAACCTCAAGTTGCAGAAAAGGTAAGCCGAACCTGTGTGCAAGGCTCCCCATTCCGCGATTCTCGCCCCTCTGAGCTCCACGATCACGCATTTCCGCATGGAACCCGGAGCGCTAAAGGATCGTCATCGCTTTCCCAACTTTCCCCTTCGTAAAACATATGGAAACCAACGCGGCGGCCCTGCCGTCGCTCCGACTTTCTCCTCTGAACACACCCGGAGCCCATGCGACCTCCGCGACACAAGGCACGTTCAAAGGTAATGCGCAAAGACATCAGGAGGTCACGCCATGAGCGCATTCGTACTTCGAGGGAAATCCAACTCCCACATCTTCACCATCGACCGCGGCATCGTCGCCCGCGAGAACGCATCCGACAACGTGAACATTCTCGACCAAGATTACGCGCAAAACCTCGGGATCCTGCTTGATCGCAGCGAGGTCGCAGGGGCGCTCAACGTAATCCGCTACGCCGTCTATAAGATGATCGAACGCGAGCAGATCCCCTCCATCAAATTCGGTCGCCTTGTGCACGTCAAGGAGCACGACCCCCACCAGATCATCTCCAAATTCAGGAGGCGGCGGGTTCTCCAGACGCATGGGCTAACCAGGAGCACGCGAGGTTGCTTATTGCGCCGTTTTTGCTACACCGTTCCACGCTCCACTGCTACAGCGCTCCATGGCAGACTGCCAC
>OLQP01000092.1_pt1 | contig 84178 bp, 61 predicted proteins | sample 1643181 | NCBI WGS metagenome assembly OLQP01 (sample SAMEA3136710, study PRJEB25190) | human gut metagenome | biome: human gut; feature: human-associated habitat; material: faeces | place: Austria | collected 2013 | reverse complement strand
AACTTACCTGGCTTAAAGATCATCCACAGCCATATAATCTGGGTGAATGCGAATTCCATCTGGCATTCCAGGCGGAGGATTACGAGGCGGCGCACAAGAAGCACAAAGAGATGGGGTGCATTTGCTTCGAAAATGAAGCAATGGGAATCTATTTCATCGTAGATCCAGATGGCTACTGGCTTGAGATTGTGCCGTAAAGCTGGTTGGGAAATCGAATAAAGCTGGCGTATATTATTTTACAGGAGGGCACTTATGTACCTGGATAATTTAGATGAACTGGATCAGAAGATTATCCAGTTACTTATAGAAAATGCACGTATCTCCTACTCAGATATCGGTGAAGAAACCGGCATTTCCAGAGTGGCAGTAAAAGCCCGGATTCAGGCCATGGAGAAAAAGGGGATAATTGAAGAATATACAACAATAATAAATCCTCAAAAAATCAGTGGGGCTGTATCCTGTTATTTTGAAATTGAAATAAAACCAGATCATTTGTCACAGGTGACGGATATTTTATACAAAGATGATACAGTTACACAGATTTACCGTGTCACAGGAAGAGACAAATTGCATGTACATGCTGTTGCTTCATCAAGTGATGAAATGGAGCACTTCCTGCACAACGTCATTGATACACTGCCCGGCATTATCAGCTGTAGCTGCAATACAATCTTATCACGGATTAAAGATATTAAAGGGTTACGGCTGTAGAGGTCAAATTGAGGTGACGCATTATGGCTTCTTTTGAGAAGAAAGAGAAAAATTTTGTTGTTATTATTTGCAATTACAGTGTATGTAAAGTAAAAGGCAATGAATCAGAAATGGTTCATTGCCTTTTGTGCGGTATGGGTTATTTTAACTTTTAAAATATAATTTTGAAATTTTAAAACGAAAGCTGTTATAAAAAATCAGAGTTTATGGTTCCGTTTAAAATTGTAAGTTCTTGTTCTTTGGAAACTGGAAAAATAATTTGCGGATGTCCGGAAGGAATAGATGTAGGAGCTTCAATATATTGCAGCAATAAATTTGCAGCCATTTCTCCAAGCTTCTCTTTCGGGTGGTTAATACTAGGAACTCGGGTTGAATCATACAATTTGGTTACATTGGAATTATCAAAGCTTATAACAGTTAAATCTTCTGGCACAGAAATGTTTTTTGAAGCAAGATAAGGAACTACATGGCAAGCAATATGATCATTATAGCAAATCAGTGCACTACATTGTATTGAAATGTCATCAATAAATAAATCAATATTTTTAAATTGTCGTTTAGACTCTTCTTTTTGTCCTGATAAACCGTACCAAGAAATAAAATCTTCTTGGATTGGAATATTAAAATCTTTTAATGCTTTGATATATCCAAGATAACGATTTAATCCTTGCGTTTCATCAAAGCGAAATAATCCAGCTATTTTCGTGTGTCCTTTTTGAATTAAGCGTTTGGTCATCAAATAAGATGCTTTTTCATCATCCCACATAACACTAGGAGCATCTACGTTGCATAGGCGGTTATTAATAAACACAAAAGGAATATGGTGTAATCTTAATTGTTCATATAAATCTGTGTATGGAGATGGAAGGCTACTTTTTACGCTTTCGATAATTAATCCTGAAACCTTACTATTAAGCATTTTCTTTAAAAAAAGTGATTCGTTTTCAAGGCGATTATGACTTTGTTCTAAAAGCAAACTATACCCTTTTGGATAAAAAACTGTTTCAAAGCCAGTGAGGATTTTAGAACTAATGTAATTGCCAACATTGGTAAAAAGAATGCCAATTATTTTTTCTTTTTGAAATACTTCTACTTCTTTTGCAACGAAACTTCCGCTTCCTTTGGATCTGGAAATGAGGCCATCTGTTTCCAATTCTTGAAAGGCGTTTCGTACTGTTTGTCTACTTATTTGAAATTGATTACATAGTTCAGATTCAGACGGTAACTTTTCCATGTATTTAAATGTACCATTATAAATTTGGTCGGTAATCCACTTATAGAGAATTTTGTATTTAGGCAGTTTGCCGTATTCTGTTTGTGTCTTATTCATGAGAAATGCTCCTTTATGAGAATAAATGCCTTACGTTTACTATAGCAATTAATTGGAAAAAAAGCAAGTAAAAATACATAAAAAAATACATGTTGAATAAAAAAAAGACAACAAAAAGAACAGAAATATTTTGTTGAAATCTACAAAAATAGCAAAAAAGACTAAAATGTATTTACAAGCATGATAATATGTGGTATAAAAAATACAAGAAAACCACAAAGAGTGAGCTTAAAAATACAAATTAAAAACATGAAAGGATATTTAAAAAAGAACACAAAAGGGAGGCGAAAGTGTGAAAATAGGGTATATTCCAACTCGAAGAAATAATTTCAGCGTGGAAGCTGCACTGTTTTATAAAAAAAAGATAAGACAAATTATAGAAGTAATCTCTCCGGAAATTGTAGATTTGGAAGATATTAATTCTGAAGGTTTACTATGGAAACAAGCAGATGTCCCTAAAGTGATAGAAAAAATGCGCCGGGAACAAGTAGATGCGTTGTTTTTTCCGCATTGTAACTTCGGAAGTGAAGGTGTTGTTGGTCAAGTGGCAGCTGCTTTGAATGTTCCGGTATTGTTATATGGACCGCGTGATGATGCACCGGCGTTGGATGGAATGCGGGATCGAGATTCACAGTGTGGGTTGTTCGCGACAGGTAAGGTTTTGCGACATCATAATGTAACGTTTACATATATTACAAATGTTGCGCCAGATGACATGGTTTTTATATCAGGATATGAAAAGTTTTTAAGAGTGGTACAAGTAGTAAAAACAGTAAGAAACATCCGCATTCTTCAGATTGGTCCAAGACCAACAGATTTTCTTAGTGTAATGGCTAACGAGGCTGAATTAATGGAGTTGTTTGGAGTAGAAGTTTACCCATTGACTCTTTCAGAATTGAAATCAGAGATGGAGAGATGCTGGACAGAGGAGAGAAAAAATGTAGAAGATGTGTGCACTTGGATTGAGAAGAATTATCAAGGAGTAGGAGCCAAAGAGGAAGTGCCGCGTAGGACATTTGCGAAGATGAAAGTTGCAATTCAAAATTTGGCAAAAAAATTTCAGTGTAACTGTGCTTGTATCCAGTGTTGGAGTGCAATGCAGGATGAATTAGATATTTTTCCCTGTGCAGTTAATTCAATGCTAGCTGACGAAGGATTTCCAGTAGCATGTGAAACAGATATATGCGGTGCAATTTCTGCTCTTTTAATTCAAGCAGCAACAGGAAATAAGAAAGTACATTTTTTAGCTGATGTAACTATACGTCATCCAGAAAAGGAGAATACAGAGCTTTTATGGCATTGTGGTGCTTTCCCATCAAAATTTGCAAAACATAGAGAATACTGCAGAATTGACACTGCATGGGATGGAAAAAGTCAGTGTGGAAATTGTAGTTGGGAACTTGAAAACGGCGATATTACGCTTTGCAGATTTGATGGAGATCATGGTAGGTATTCTCTGTTTCTTGGAGAAGGAAAAGGAATTAATGGTCCAATGACAAAAGGAACATATGTTTGGTTCGAAACTGAAAATTGGCCCAAATGGGAGCATAAGCTTGTGCAGGGCCCATACATTCATCATGTGGCCGGAACTTATGGAAAAGTTGCAGATGTTTTATTAGAGGCATGTAGATATATTAAAAATTTAACACCAGACCCTGCAACTCCGTCAAGGGAACAGTTAGAGGAAAGATATAGAATGGGGCTTTAAAAAAGCTATATTAAAAAAGTATATTGAGCAAATAGGAGAGAGATATTATGAGTCAGAAGAAAACGGGTGGAAAAATATCACTTTGGAAGCGATTCTTTTTACAGAGTTATTCGAGTGCAATTGTGGCGATAATTTTATTAATATTTATTTTTTCTGTCTTTACAGATGCATTTTTAACCCCATTTAATCTTTTTAACTTATCAAGAACCGCTGCTGTTTATGCATTTATAGGTGCTTCCCAGTTGATTTTGATGGTAATTGGAGACATGAATCTTGGTATTGGGGCTTGTGGAGCCTTGTCTACGGTTGTAATGGGAACATTGATTACCAAATTTGGGTTGCCAATTCTTCCAGCTGTATTGATGGCAGTTTTAGTATCTGTATTATGTGGTCTTATGATTGGTCTTCTGGTGGTTAAGATGAAACTTAATCCTTGGATCATTACATTGGCAATGTCTTTTGTTTTTAATGGTTTAGCAATTGGATATTCGCATGGGTATTCATATGAAATGCCAGAAACATTGACTTGGATAGGAAGAACCAAGCTAGGGATTTTTTCATTTTTGTTTATCTTGATGGTAGTTATGATAGTAATTTTATATGTAATGTTTCGACATATGAAATATGGAAGAGATATTTTAGCCGTTGGAGGAAATCGAACAGCAGCAAGACTTTCTGGTATTAATGTAGATTGGATTATTATTTCTTGTAATATTCTTTCTTGTGTGTTTGCTTGTTTGGCAGCAATTTTGTGGGCCTCTAGAACTGGAACAGCATCTCCGAATACAGGATCAGATTGGATGATGTATTCTATAGCGGTTTGTGCAATTGGAGGAATTCCACTTTTAGGAGGAAGTTTTACGGCACTTGGATTTTTTTGCGGAGCGTGGATTCTGACGATGGTGCGTAATGGTCTGACAATGTTAAATGTGGATGTTTATTATGAACAGGTTTTTCTTGGAATTATTATTTTGTTTGCTGTTTCTGTGGAATCTATAAGAGCGCGGGTGGCAGAAAGAATGAACTAGGATAAAAATTTGTACTTCGGAGAGGAAAGTACAGATATTTATAAAAAACTATTAAAAAACTATATTATTAGGAGGGTAACTTTATGAAGAAAAAAGCAGTTAGTATTTTATGTATGGTAGCAATGAGTATTGGAAGCTTAGGAACAGAAGTTGTATGTGCAGCAGAGTCTGACTATGCTCTGGCAAAAGCCCCAGAAGATTATAAGCTAACAATTTATTGGCCGGCACCAGATACTTATTTTGAGGAAAATATTCAGCCAGGATATCAGGCTGTGGAAGAAAAATATGGGGTTTCTTTTGATTATGCAATTGGAACAGAATGGACGCAGGATATCGAAAATCAAATTGTGGAAGCAAAAGCAGCTGATGGATATGATTTATTTATGATTTACGGTGCAGATACATCCGGAGCAAATGCGCTTTATAAAGAACTTTATGAGGCAGGCGGAAAAGTTGTTAATTATGGAGGAGTAATGGATGATCCTCAGGAATCGGCACTTACTGTTTGCGGTGATGTGTATCAGTATTCTTATGAAGCTACTTGCAAAATGATTGAATCAATTGATGGAGATGCTAAAATTATAAATGTTTTGGAGAATCTCGGTGATGTAAACACCTTGGAACGTCAGAAGGGTGTAGAAGCAGCTGTTGCAGAATATGAAGGGGCAGAAATTGTTCAGACGATTGGTGACATCACAACCGAGGATGAAGGATATGAGAAGACATTTAATGCGTTAGCAGCGAATCCGGGGGCAAACGGAATTATTGCAACTGGTGGTACAGCTTCTAGAGGATTAGCGAATGCTTTGAAAGATTACTATGCATCAAACAGCGAAGCAGAACATCTCTTTGCAGTTGCAACAGATCCATCTGAAGAAGTTATGAATGGAATTGAAAATGGAACAATTGATATAGGAGTAGCTCAGAACGGATATGGACAAGGATATATTGGTGCACTTGCATTACTTCATCTTGCCGATGGATGGGAGCCAGTAGAATGGGGCGAACATATAGTGTCTGGTTTTGTGTTAATTACAAAGGATAATATGGATACATATAGTTCAGAAATTGAGCAACTTAGTATTGACATTGCAAATGATTTGGAAACAGTTTATATGAAGAAGTAGTAAGCTGAAAATAGGAAGAATTTCTGCCCTCTGTTACAAATAGAGGGCAGAATAAAACCGGAGGAATAGATTATGCTGGAAATAAAAAATGTTTCAAAATCATTTCCGGGAGTGAAAGCACTAAATAATGTTTCTGTACAATTTCAGAACGGAGAAATTCATGCGCTTCTTGGAGAAAATGGAGCGGGAAAAAGTACACTTATGAAGATCATCTGTGGAATTTACAAAGCAGATGAAGGGAATATCCTGATGGACGGAAATGAACTTCATTTATCAGGATATGGTGATGCTGTTCGCCATGGGATTAGCATGGTACATCAGGAAATTCAGATGATCCCGGAAAGTAGTATCGCTGAAAATATTGTAAATGATAAAATGAGTCAGTTTGCTAAAATGGGTTTTGTAAATTGGAAGAAGATTTATGAGTTTGCGGAGATCTATATGAAAGAAGTAGGTCTTGAGTTTCCTCCGGAAAAGAAGGTGCGATTCTTAAGTGCTGCACATAAGCAATTAATTCAAATTGCAAAAGCATTAAGCGCAGATACAAAAATACTGCTTTTGGATGAACCAACATCTTCTTTAACGAGGCATGAAGCAAATTTGCTTTTTGAACTTGTAAAAAAATTAAGAGATAAGGGATTAGTTATAATTTTTGTGTCTCATAAACTTGAAGAAGTTCAGTTGATTGCGGATAAAGTTACAGTTTTTCGTGATGGAGAATTAGTTGGTACTGGTGAGATTAGTAAAATGGACAATCCTACAATTATAAAAATGATGATAGGAAGAGAGTTTGCATATCAGTATCGGGGAGCTTTAAATGCAGAGAAAAATGAAGTGATATTTGAAGCAAAACATATTTATTCCCACTTGCATGGTTTACAAGATATGAGTTTTCAACTTCGTAGAGGAGAAATTTTGGGGTTTTATGGACTTGTTGGCTCTGGGCGTACTGAGTTAATTCGTACAATCTTAAATATTGATAAAAGAGATGCTGGAGATATTTTTCTTCGAGGAGAAAAAATTGAAATTGATTCTTTTAAAACTGCACTACATAAATACAAAATTGGTTATGTAACAGAGAATAGGAAAGAAGAGGGACTATTTTTGGAACACTCTGTCGTAATGAATATTTGTGTAAATTCATTACAAAAATGTTATTACAAAAGAATTCCTGTTATTAATTTAAAAACAGAAGAAGAGAATGCAGATATTTATGTAAAAAAGCTAAAAATAAAGACACCTGGAATGACAACCCTTGCAGGAAAGCTGTCAGGAGGAAATCAACAGAAAATAAGTATTGCAAAATGGCTTGCTGCAGAGTGTGATATTCTTATTATTGACGAACCAACGGTTGGTGTTGACATTGGAGCGAAGGAATATATTCATGATTTAATCTGGAATCTTGTCACAAAAGAAAACAAGACAGTAATTTTAATTTCTTCGGATATGAATGAGATGATCTCATTAGCAAGAAGAATTTTAATCTTTAAAAATCGAAAAATTGTTTCAGAGTTAAAAGGAGAAGAATTTTTTGCAAGGCCGGGAAGTGAAATTAGTGAAGAAATAGGAAAGTCATTCGTATAAAAAGGAAGTGAAAAAATGAAAAAACTGGCTTTTTATTCAATAGAGAGAAGCAATGAAATATCAGAAAGTTACATAAAAAAATTAGTAGAGAAATTGAGGAAAAATGGTGCGGAACAATGTCGAATCTATGAACAGGAATTGGAAGGAGAAAAATATTTTTTTGGATTTATTGAGACTGAAAAATCGTTTGAATCTGATTGGATGTCAGCAAGGCACGTATATGAATTTGCTCAGCGAGAAGGAGACGATTTCACTAATTTAGAAAAACGTGGAATTATTATTGGAGTAGCTGATGGGAAATTAGAAGAATATGTACGCCTTCATGATGAACAGCCACAGATTATTCATGATTTATGTTATCAGAATGGTTTTAGAAAATCTTCAATTTTTGCATTCCCTACTTTATCAGGTAATTGGTATTTATTGCAATTTGTTGAGTATAAGGGAAAAGAAGATCCGCGCCTATATGAAAACCCGACATATCAAGAGTGGCTGCGTGTTACTGGAGAGTGTCAGAAACCTCTTCCAGGAGAAAAATTTTGGAAAGACATGAAGTTGCTATTTCAGTATAGGAAATAATTAAATAAGAAAAGATTAAATAGGAGGATTGCTATGAAAAGATCACTTGCAAATAGTGCTATTCGTTATGCAGAAGAATTATTAAATCAGTATAACTTTAAACTTCCAGAATTTGGTTATTGGAATTTGAATGAGTGGAGAGCTCATAAAAATGAGATAGATGTAATTAAGAAACTGATGCTTGGGTGGGATCTTACTGATCATGGACTTGGTAGGTTTGACGAAATTGGATGTACCCTTTTTACGATTCGAAATGGTCTTCTTGATCAACCAGATGTGGGGGTTCCGTACGCAGAAAAGTTATTAATTTTTAAAGATGGTCAAAGATTACCGATTCATTATCATGGATTTAAAACTGAGGATATTATTAACCGTGGTGGTGGAGTTATGTTTATTCGTTTGTATAATACGGTAAATGGAAAAGCAGTAGACACGCCTGTTGAGGTTTATATGGACGGAATTAAACACATTTATCAACCAGGAGAAGAAGTACTGATTTATCCTGGAAATAGTATAAGTATTACACCTGGAATTGCGCATACGTTTGGTCCAAAGCCGGGGATGGGTGATTTAATTTGCGGAGAAGTATCAAAAGTTAATGATGATAATATTGATAATTATCACATTGAATTCCAGCCGCAACAGTATCCTGAAATAGAAGAAGATGAACCTATTTTTCGTCCTCTGTGTAATGAGTATGACCGAGTTTTATAAAATTTTATTTTGAAAGTTGATTAGATGCATAAGTTGCCACAATCTGTGAGAAAACAAAGGTTGTGGCTCTTTTATTAAAAGATTAGTCTGTATAAAAAAGCTGTATATCTTTTTGTGTAAGAAGTAATTAAGCGTTAAAACAATTTTGTATTGTAAATTATTCAATACTGCCATGTTTGTGTGTTAAAAGAATGAAAACGTAACATGCTAACAATAAGCACAAAAATTCAAAAAGGAGACTAAACAAATGGACAGCAAGAAGAAAAAAGAGTTGGAGTTATGGGCTGCAAAAATTCGTAAAACAGCTTTGCAGACAATCCAGACTGCAGGTTCAGGACATATTGGAGGATCTTTCTCCATCTGTGATATTATGTCAGTACTGTATTTCGACAAAATGAATGTAGATCCGGTAAACCCGGACAAGCCAGACCGTGACAGACTTGTTCTTTCCAAAGGACACTGCTCACCGGCAATGTATGCAACATTAGCTCTCAAGGGATTTTTTCCGGTAGAACATCTTTCTACATTCCGTAAACTGGACAGTGATCTTTCCGGACATGTAGAGATTCATGTGCCAGGTGTTGATATGTCTGCCGGTTCTCTTGGACAGGGACTTTCCACAGCTCTTGGAATGGCTATGTATGCAAAAGCAAATAAGACTGGAAACAGTGTATTCTGTATCATGGGAGATGGTGAAATCCAGGAAGGCCAGGTTTGGGAAGCTGCTATGTGTGCAGGCTTCTATAAAGCTGATAACCTGATTGCATTTGTAGATAATAACAATCTTCAGCTGGATGGCTCTCTGGAAGAAGTTATGTCTCCATACCCGATCGGAGACAAATTCAAAGCATTTGGCTGGAATGTGATCGAGATCGACGGACATGATGTAGAGCAGATCGCAGACGCTGTAGAGCTTGCTTCTGTAGTAACCGGAAAACCTACTGTAATCGTAGCACATACTATTAAAGGCAAAGGCGTTTCCTTATTTGAAAATAATGTTGACTTCCACGGCGGACAGCCAAAACCGGAACAGTGGCCGGCATGTTTTGCTGAATTGGATGCTAGACTTGCGGAACTGGAGGACTGATAAAATGGGAGAGAATATTTCAACAAGAGTAGCATATGGACGTGCATTAGCTGAATTTGGTGCAGATGAGAACATCTATGTATTTGACGCAGACTTAAAGAAATGCACCATGACACTTTATTTCTCAGAGAAATATCCGGAACGTTTTTACAACATCGGTATTGCTGAGGCAAACATGGTAGATGTTGCAGCTGGTTTTGCAACATGTGGAGCAACTGCTCTGGTACATACATTCGCTATTTTTGCAGCAGGCCGTGTTTATGACCAGGTAAGAAACAATGTCTGCTATCCAGGATTAAATGTAAAGGTAGTAGGAAGCCACGCTGGCCTTACAGTTGGTGAGGATGGTGCAACCCATCAGGCTCTTGAGGACATCAGCCTTATGCGTACAATTCCGGGAATGACTGTAATTGTTCCATGTGACGCAAATGAGACTCGTCTTGCAACAAAGGCTATGCTTGATTTCCAGGGGCCATGCTATTTCCGTACAGGGCGTCCGGCAGTTGAGTGTGTAACTGATACAATTGAGAATTACTCATTCGAGATTGGCAAAGGCGTACAGCTGAAAGATGGTAAAGACGTTACAATCATTGCATGTGGCCTTATGGTTCAGGAAGCTCTGAAAGCACAGAAACTTCTGGAGGCTGAGGAAATCAGTGCAAGAGTTATTGATATGCATACAATTAAACCGATTGACCGTGATATCATTCTCAAAGCAGCAGAAGAGACCGGTGCAATTGTTACAGCAGAAGAGCACAATGTGATCGGCGGACTTGGAGCAGCTGTTGCAGAAGTTCTGGTTCAGAACAAGAGTGTTCCGACTGAGTTTGTTGGAGTTCAGGATACATTTGGACATTCCGCTTCTCCGGCAGAACTGCTGAAACATTACGGATTAACCCCTGAGAATATTGCTGAGAAAGCAAAGAAAGCAATTTCCAGAAAATAATTACAGGAAAGAAACGGTTAAGCAAATGGCAGAAAGTTATGTAATTGGAGTTGACTTCGGAAGTGATTCTGTTCGTGCGCTTATTGTAAATACAGAGACTGGGGAAAATGTTGGACAGGGTGTTGCCTGTTATCCACGTTGGAAAGCTGGACTCTATCAGCATCCGGAGTACAGCATTTTCCGCCAGCATCCATTAGATTATCTGGAATCTTTGGAAAAATGCATTACGACAGCACTGGCAGAGCTTACCGAAGAGCAGAAAGATTATGTGATTGGAATTGGAGTGGACACTACTGGTTCCACTCCGGTTCCGGTAGATAAAAATGGAATTCCGCTGGCACTGCTTGATGAGTTTGCAGAGAATGAAAACGCCATGTTTTTCCTCTGGAAGGATCACGCTGCAGCTGCTGAGGCGGACGAGATAAACAAGTTATTCAGGAACAACAGTGAGAATGACTATACCAAATACCAGGGAGATTACAGTGCGGAATGGTACTGGGCAAAAATCCTTTATGCAGTGAGACATGATGAAGCAATCCGCCAGGCAGCTTATACCTGGGAGGAGCATTGTGACTGGATGACTGGTATTCTTTGCGGGGAAACAAGACCGGAGAAAATTTACCACAGTGCGTGTGCAGCTGGTCATAAGGCTTTGTGGCACAGCGAGTGGAATGGTCTGCCGGCAGCTTCTGTTCTGGAACAGCTGGATCCGTATCTGGTACAGGTTCGCGAGCGGTATGGAAATGCACCGCAGCCGTCTACTGTGAAGGTTGGAACTCTTTGTCTGGAATGGGCTAAGAAACTGGGATTAAAAGAGAGTACTGTGATTTCAGGAAGCTCTTTTGATGCTCATGCAGGTGCTGTGGGTGCTGGTATTCAGAAGAAGACTTTTGTATGTACGATGGGAACTTCTTGTGTGGATATGTTCGTGGAGAAGCCGGAGAACCTGAAGGGAAAAGATATTCAGGCGTACTGTGGACAGGCTGAGAATTCCATTTTGCCTGGATACGTAGGCGTGGAGACCGGACAGGCGGCTTTTGGAGATATATTTGCATGGTTTAAGAGGCTGTTGGAGTGGCCGCTGGCAGAACTTGCAGCTGATGAGAATTCTGGTATTTCAGATGAACTATACAAAAAAGTCGAAGATCGGATTTTGGTTATGCTGCAGAAGAAGGCGGAAGAACTTCCGGAAGAGCCATTCCCAATTGCACTGGACTGGTTTAATGGACGCCGTTATCCAAATACAGACGATTTCCAGAGATCTGCCATTTCCGGATTATCGCTGGGAATGGATGCGCCGTATCTCTACCGCAGTCTTGTGTTTGGAGCTGTATGTGGTCTGTACCGTCTGATTGAGGGCTTCGAGAAACAGGAAATTGATATTGAAAAGATGATCGCGGTAGGTGGAATTTCTAAGAAATCACCTTATGTTATGCAGATGTTGTCTGACCTAAGCGGACGTGAGATACACATTCTGGACAGTGACCAGACATGTGCACAGGGAGCCGCTATGTATGCTGCTGTGGGAGCTGGAATTTACGAGACATTGGAAGTGGCAGCAGAGCATATGGCTGCGAAATGTATTAAGATTTACAAACCGGATTCTGAGAAGAAAGACTGGTATAAGAAACATTACCAGGAGTATCTGAAACTGGCAGAAGCGGTTAATAAATTAAGTTGAAGATAGAAATTGCTATAAAATTTTGAAAAAACCTCGGAAAATGCAGGCTGGTATTCAGGAAAGGTGAGTACCGCCTGTATTTTTGGCTTCTTTAATAGTGCTGTCGCCGGTTGGCAAGAATAGTGTGAAAGAATAATTGTAATATTGTTTTAATGTTTACGGCAACAAGATATCAGAAAAGATGGTGTAATTAAACTTTGCGAAATGAAGTTTATAGACGAACCCTTTCTCAAACACATTCTAAAAAGAGAATGGAGATCAAAGTGTGGCGCACATCTTGCGAAAATCCTTTTCAAACAGGCTCTAAGGTAGTCAAAAGCAAAAAAATGTTATATACTTACGCTATAAGAATATGGAAACGGATAAGGACACAGGAGGTAACCATGGGCAGATATCTGAATCCGGGAATGGAGAGCTTTGAAAAAAGCGTAAATTCTGAAATCTACGTAGATAAAACTGGTTTGGTCGGATACACGAATCGGGTAATGAATACAGTGCAGGGATATGTCTGCGTCAGCCGCCCGCGGAGGTTTGGAAAATCCATGGCTGCGAATATGCTTACGGCATATTACAGCAGAGGCTGTGATTCCAGAGAAATATTTTCCAAATTTGAAATATCCGAGAGTCCTGATTTTGAAAAGTACAGAAATAAGTATAATACCATTTTTTTGAATATGCAGGAGTTTCTGAGTAGAAGCGATAGTGTTGAAGCATTGGTTGACCGGGTAAAAAAACTTGTTTTGCGGGATCTGAAGCGAGAATATCCGGATGTGGATTATTTTGACGATACGGATCTGGTGGAATCCATGCAGGATATTTATGAGACTGAGAAGTGTCCATTTGTTGTTATTATAGATGAGTGGGACTGTATTTTCAGGGAGTTCAGGCAGAATAAGGAAGCACAGGAGAAATACCTGGATTTCCTGAGAGACTTGCTGAAGGATAAGGCATGTATTCACTTAGCGTATATGACGGGTATTTTGCCAATAAAGAAATATGGAACCCATTCTGCATTAAATATGTTTGATGAATTTTCCATGATAAATCCAGGCCCTCTTGCACCGTATGTGGGTTTTACTGAGATGGAAGTGGAATATCTGTGCCATAAATACAGGATGGATATGGAAGAAGTAAAAGCCTGGTATGATGGATATTCATTTTCTATGGCGGCATCTGTTTATAGTCCGCGTTCTGTTGTAAACAGTATGCTCTTCGGAAAAATAGAGAATTACTGGAATCAGACGGAAACATTCGAGGCCCTGCAGGTTTATATTGATATGAATTTTGATGGCCTGAAGGATGATGTTTTGAGCATGATTGCAGGGGAAAGGATTCCGGTTAATACGGGAAGCTTTACCAACGATATGACAACCTTCCGAACAGAGGATGATGTATTGACATTGTTGATTCATCTGGGGTATCTGGCTTATGATTCGGAGAATAAGGTGGTGAAGATTCCGAATAATGAAGTGCGAAATGAGTATGTTAACAGTGTAGCTGCATCGGACTGGGGCGAGGTATCAATTGCGCTGAAGCAATCTGCTGACACGTTAAATGCAATCTGGCAGAGACGGCCACAACAGGTTGCGGAAGGAATACAACTGGCTCATTTTGAAACGTCTCATATTCAGTATAATGATGAAAACGCCTTGAGTTATACGATTTCTCTTGCTTTATATGCTGCAAGGAATTTTTATACAATGCACAGGGAATTGGCTGGCGGAAAGGGATTTGCGGATATTGTATTTATTCCACGTAAGAAATTTCAGGATAAACCGGCACTTGTGGTAGAGCTGAAATGGGACAAGAGTGCAGATGGGGCAATCAGCCAGATTAAAAGAAAAGAATATTGCAGAAGTCTGGAAGAATATGCTGGAAATGCACTTCTGGTTGGAGTGAATTATAATAAGAGAACGAAAGTACATGAATGCATGATTGAAGAGTATAAGCTTTAAATTAAATTCAGAGATGCATATGTGCACGAAAAGGTCTGTGGCGGGGCAGTGCAGTTGCTGAAAGGATAAGAAAAAAGGACAATAATATTATTATCCCAACATATTTGAATATCTCCCAAAAATGCGCCAATATTGGGAGAAAGAAAAGAAGCTTGGGAGAAAGGAGTTGGAATGAGAGTATTTGATTATTCCAAACTTAAGGAAAGGACCTGGGATAATGAGATTCTGGCATATGTTGCACAAATCCATGAGTATAAAGGAAAACAAGATCTGTATCTAAGACAAAAGCCCGTTGAACTTAATCGCCTGATTGAAATTGCGAAAATACAGAGTACAGAAAGTTCGAATCAGATAGAAGGTATTGTGACAACAAATGCAAGATTAAAACAGCTTGTGGAAGATAAAACAACGCCCAGGAATAGAGATGAAGAAGAAATACTTGGATATCGTAATGTCCTAAATATTGTCCATGAAGCTTACGAAGCAATTCCTGTTCGAAGTAATTATATTTTGCAGCTTCACGGTGAGATGTTAAAACATACTGCATTTTCTTATGCTGGTAAATATAAGACCACTCCAAATGAGATTGATATGATGCTTGAAAATGGAGAGAAAGTGGTGTTGTTTAAGCCATTAGAACCTTACGAAACCCCAGATGCAGTAGAACGACTTTGCAATGAGTATAACAAAGCTATAGGGGATGGTATTGTAGATCCGCTCATTCTGATACCTAATTTTATATTAGATTTTCTATGTATTCATCCTTTCAATGACGGAAATGGACGAATGAGCAGACTATTAACATTATTGCTCCTATATCGAAGTGGATATATTGTTGGGCAGTATATCAGTATAGAAAAAGCTATTGCGGATACAAAAGAAACATATTATGAAGTTTTGCAAAATGCGGATCAAAACTGGTATGAGGGAGAGAATGATCCCAAGCCATTTATTAAATATATGTTAGGAATTATTCTATCGTGCTATAGAGAGTTTGAGGCAAGAATAGTATTAGCTGAAAAAACAGGAAAAAAAAGCAAGGCATATGATGTTGTAAAGACATATTCAGAAAACACGCTCGGAAAGTTTTCGAAACATGATGCACTGGTTGCATGTCCTAGTCTTGGAAGTTCCTCAGTAGAATCAGCATTAAAAAAACTGGTTGATGAGGGTGCTATAATACGAACTGGCGCAGGACGCAAAACAATGTATATGAAGAAAAGAGAGTAATTATTACCAGCTGCAGAAAAAATGGAGACTACATTGCGATGATGGCCAAAAAGCTTCCTACAGACTCTGATTACGCCAATTCCAATAAGAATCTGGAAGCAGAAGATTATGAAGTAGACTATGCGATCACATACACCTGCCCATTATACCAAGTGAGAACGCTTGGCTGCTACCACGTAGCCAGGGAAGAAGAACCCCTTCAGAACTATTTTCAATGGGTATGTGACAAGTTGAACCAGACTAATGAGATGCTTGCAGATGGCAGCGGCGACAAGAAGGGCAGATCTTTCAAACACTGGTATTTCGGTCACTGGCACACCGACTGGAACAAAAACTGGCTTGAGCTTATGCACATGGAAGAATTGCCCCAAAAGTGCAGGGCAATTTACCTGGATGTAGAGGATATGGAAACTGGCGAACATATTTTCTTAAAATAATATGGAAAATCGATTGAAAATATCACAGAATAAAATATACTATTTATAAGTATACTACTGCAAGTAGTATATTTTGTTTACGGCGCTTATGATTTGACAACGAGGAGGCTGCTTAAGAGAATTTGCCGGCAGACATAAAGCCCTGTTTTTTTCTGCACAGAGAAGAATGATTCTTTGAATCTTCTGAACTTTTCCAAGATGGTGCAAACATTTTTCGAAGGCTCTTTTATATCTTCTTTTCAAAATTGGGAAGCTGCATTTGAATATATTACAGGAAAAATTTCAGACGAAAAATTGGTATTGATTATTGATGAGCTTCCTTTTCTGGCAGAACCGAATCCTTCAATGACATCTGGAGGCGTTTTCCTCTGAGATTTCACTGGAGGAAAATATAAAAAATAATCTGCTTACGGAAGGGACTTTTTTGAATGATGAACCCCAGACACTTTTGAGGATTGAATTGAGAGAGCCTTCGGTATACAATTCCATTTTAGAGGCGATTTCCAATGGATGTAATAAGATTCGTGAGATTGCAGATCGAATTCATGAAGAGAAAAGCAAGTGCAGCAAATATATGCTTACATTGCAGACTCTGCGATTAATTGAGAAGTGTGTTCCCTGTACCGAGCCAGAAACAAGTAAAAAAGGGATTTATGAGATAACAGATAATTATTATAAGTTCTGGTACAGATTCCTTTTTACAAATCAGAATTATTATTCCATGCTGGGCCTGGAGCTTTCCTGCGAAGAAACTTCCGTTTATTCCATATAAAATGGGAAAATGGTGGGGGAATAATCTATTGATAAAAGCGCAGGATGATGTTGATATACTTGCGTTTGATAAAACGGGAAAGAAAGTGTTGCTCTGTGAATGTAAGTTTCGAAATAAACCAATGCCTATGGAAGAGTATGATGACCTGGTTATGGCTGCAGAAATGTTTAAAAATGCAGAGGAAAAGTATCTTATGTTTTTCAGCAAATCTGGTTTCACAGAGTCAGTAAAGGAAAGGGCGGCGCGAGAAAATGCGGTGCTTCTTACAATCGAAGACTTGTATTAGAGTCTTTTTCAGACCCGCTCTAAGGAGTATAAAGAATGAACAGAAAAAACTTTCTGAAAAATAAGAAAATCAACTGGATCAAAGTGGTTATCCAGATATTGTCCTTCGCTTTAATTCCGGGCTTATTTGAAGGGGAATTCGCAGCTGTGGGAAATATTGTTTCCTGCATATACAAGGGAAATATTTCATGGGAAAGTGTGAAGTATTCGGTATGGATGCTGTTGGCAACTGTGCCGGCAACAGTACTTGTGGGAAGGTTTTTCTGTGGATTTTTCTGCAGTTTTGGAGCAGTGCAGGATTTGCTATGGCTTGGATCACACAGATTGCGGGCATTATTTCCGGGAAAAAGAAACCTGAAAAAGGCTGACCGGATATTCAGATTTGCCAAGTATGCAGTGCTTTTTTACTTTATAATATTCATATGGAGTGGTGTAACAGCTGTGAAAACAGCCGGCCCGTGGCAGGTGTTTGGGCAGTATGTTTCATTTGGACACTGGCCAGGATTGAAGCTTTTGCTTTCAGTTGGAGGAGTTCTGCTTCTTTTAATCTTTATTGGCTCACTGTTTGTACAGAGATTTTTTTGCAGATATTTTTGCCCTATGGGAGCAATTTATTCACTGATTTCACAGACATCTTTCCTGAAAATTGATAAGCCGCGGAAAGAGTGCGGAAAGTGTCATTTATGTACTTCGAAATGCACCATGGGGATGGATCTTACGAAGAAAGACAGGATTGCCGGAGGAGAATGTATCAGCTGTCAGAAGTGTGTAAGCTGGTGTCCGAAAGGAAATGTGCACTTTAGAAGCAGATATGGAGTGCTGATCGGAGTGGGCGTTACCTGTGCTACCATCATGGTGTCACAGCTCCTTATAGCAGGAAATCTGGCTAAAGAGAAAACGGCAGATTCAGTGAAAAAAACGGCAGAAAATGATGCTGGAGGTAACTTTCAGAATGGTATTTACACAGGAACCGGTGAGGGCTACAGAGGCAAGGTGACGGTTACGGTAAAGGTTGCCGATGGGAAGATAACGGAGCTTGTACTGGATGATTATGCAGATGATAAGTCTTATATGGAGAGAGCGAAAAACAGGATTTTCCAGGAGATGATCAGCAGGCAGAATACAGATGTAGATGCAGTTTCCGGAGCGACTTACAGCAGTAACGGCTTGATTGAAGCTGTGAATAAAGCACTGGGAAATGACGAAGGTGAAGGGAAGAAACCTGAACAGGAAGAATCTGAAGATAAGCAATCCTTTATAGAGGCTGGACGTTTTCAGAATCTGACAGATGGCATTTATACCGGCTCGGCCGATGCATTTCGAGGGGATGTGGAGGTTCAGGTTACAGTTGAAAAACAGAAGGTAACGGATATTTCCATTCTTTCCTATTGTGATACAGAGGAATACTTTTTCAGGGCAGCACCAGCTGTAATCGAACAGATGAAGGCTGAGCAGAGTCTGAATGTAGATGCAGTAAGTGGAGCAACCTACAGCAGCAATGGGGTTATTCATGCAGTGGCAAATGCGTTGGAGATTCCGGAGGATCAGTATGCACCAAGACCTGGCAGGAATCTGACTGCAAAGAAAAAGAACCATGGGCATATTGTGAAGCATGAGATAACAAGTCAGGAAGAGTATGAGGAAAAAGTAGAGAAATATTCAAAGTGATATGGTCATCCCCCAAAAATAAAAGCTTCTGAATCAGACACAGGACTGAAAAATCCTGTATCTGTCAGAAGCTTTTATTTTTGATTTGTATCCATATTATTTTCTGCCATAGACAGATATTTATATGTGGGCAGAAAGTTAGTGCTTTTTGCCTTTCTATAGTATTGCATAAAAATACGTTCCATAATATTGGGAATCTGAGATTCAACCGGCTGAAACAGGATGATCAGATACTGCATGGAACTGTATCTGGTACAGATATCCACACGCCGGATGGTGTTTTGGATAGCCTGTTCCATATGGGAAAGTGTCTGCTCAATTTCTTCAATATGAGCGGGAGTGTCCGAAGTGGCTTCCAGTGTGAGCATTACCAGGTAGCAGCGGCTTCCGCTTCGGATAATGAGCTGTTGCATATATTCATACTGTCTGGAAAAATCCCGGTAATTCAGTTCAAGAGCACCTGCATAGCTGCCACTTTTGCGAAGCGCGTCTGCCACCTGCTGAAGATCCCTGGCAGTACCTGGTGAATCGGAAGAGGAATGACTGATCTGATGATAAAAGGAAAAGTGATTTTTACCATTTTGCTTTACATTGTATAATGCCTTATCTGCTTTGGAATAACAGTCTGCAAAGGTATCGCTGGTAGTGCACATATACAAACCGGCAGACAGAGCAGCATCTTTGATTTCAGGATCAGCTTCTGCGATGGAATGGAAGTGGTGGAAAAGCCGTGTCGTTAGTTTCGACACATTTTCAGCACTTATGTCTGGCAGAAACAGAAGAAATTCATCTCCACCAAGACGACAGGCAATACCGTTGGCTGTATAGCGTGAAAGCAGGGTTCCCAGATTCCTTAAGGCGCGGTCACCGGCCATGTGTCCATAAACGTCATTGATTTTTTTCAGATTATCCATATCAAGGAAAATAAGACAGCCGTTATGTTCCTGCATGAATTCTGCAATAAGCCGCTCTCCAAGGCTTCTCATAGGAAGACCGGTCAGGAAATCATAATTCTTTGAATCCTCCTGGTTCTTTATGGTGCTGACTACTTCTGAAATGAATTTGTTAATGGTGTGGTCAGCCTCTGGTGGAGCTGTTATTTCCTGTATGCGGATATTGTGGAGAACAACACGCTTTTCATCTAATAGCTTTAAAAATACATCTGTAATTTCCGGATCAAACTGTTTCCCGCGGTTCTTACTGATTTCCTCCCGGATCATTTCCGGAGGAAGTGCATTTCGGTAAATTCTGCGGGAATTCATGGCATCATAGCTGTCTGCCATTGCGGTGATGCGTGCATGAATGGGAATTTCGACACTGGAAAGCCCGTCTGGATATCCATTTCCATCATACCGTTCGTGATGATTTCTGGCCACTTCAACAATATGAGGGACAAAGGTAATATCCTTCAGTATTTCTGCACCGATGACGGTATGTTTTTTTATCAGATTATACTCGTCATCTGTAAGTCTGGAGGGCTTGTTTAAGATCAGATCCGGAATACCAATTTTTCCAATATCGTGAAGGTAAGCGGCATGCTTTAACTGCTGGATTTCCTCTGAAGACCATCCAAGCTCGGCTGCAATAAGTGCGGCATATTCTGCAACCCGGTAGGAATGTCCGCGGGTGTACTCGTCCTTAGCCTCGATGGTGGTGGACAAAGTCTGCATCATTTGCAGGGAAAGGAGCTCTGTCTGCTTCTGTTTGCGTTCCAGTTCCTGTTGCTGGCGCTCATTCTCTATATGCTGGATGCTTCGAAGAGTCCGGACAATGTTGACAAACAGCAGAATGAGCATTCCAATGCCGATAAAAAGACCGGACAGGGATGTGACAAAATATACAGAGACACATTCAGCAGCAACGCAAAGCAAAACGAGCAAATGAGCCAGGAGCAGAAGATGGTCTGAGGCTTTTTTTCTGTGGCGGATGTAGAGGCAGAGATGGATAAACACCATCAGGAATGTACCTATCAGTATGATCTGCCCCAGGGGGAGGGTTTCAATGTAGTCTGCAATATTTGCTATGGCCAGAATAGAGCAGACTGTAAAATTCAGCAGGGAGATTCCGATCACAATATGATAAAGCCTGCGGTGAAGTCCGTGCTGTACATTGTCTGCATAAAGCAGAAGGGGAATCGGTCCAAGGAGGATCATAACGAAGCACAAGGAAGCCAGGGCAGATGAGTTTGGAATCAGCAGCTGGCGGATTTTGGACTCGCCCAGCATCCAGGTTGCTCCCATTATCATACACCAGCCAAGATATTCCATCTCAAAGCTTGTGTGGTACACAAAACCAAGGGTAAGGCTGAAAAGGATGGTGGTCAGTCCTGCAAACAGGGTGAAAAATGCGATGTAAGTGGCCAGTCCGTAATGGTTGAAGATCAACTGCCAGATGTCCGCTTTATCTCCGCAAAAAATCTGGTTCACAACACCGGAATAGTTGGAGGTGTAGGTGGTCAGTTCAATGCGGAGCTCCTTTCCGGCATCTTCATGGGAGGTGGAGCAGAAAATGAAACGGCTGGCGGAATTTTTCCCAATCAGACGGGTTTTGCTGGTGCTGTACTGCTCTCTTAAGGTGCCGTTTATGTATATATTTACGTCCTGCAGGGAGGAACGAATCGCTATAGATGAGGCATCAAAATCTGCCGAAAGGGTAGAGGTGATGACCATGGTTTCGCCTGCGGGAACATCATAGGAACCGGGAACTGTGATTTCTTCAGTGGTGCCGTCAGGCTTTTCCCAGGTAAAGGTTCCGGGATAGAGGAGGGACGGAGAGTTTCCACTGACAGTTCTTTCATCAGCACCGAAAAACTGCATGAAAATGAACCATCCAAGAATGGCGAGCATCAGAAAATAGAAAATGTATCTTGGTCCCTAACGGGCAGGGGATTTCTCCTTGGTCATGGTAATTCTCCTTGTATGTGAGTGGTGTTAATTTTTGTGGTTGTTAATTGTATTATACTATATATGAAAAGATTTATCAAAACATTATTATTCATAATGGTTGGAAAAATTTTTAAAATCTTTCAGAAATCTGACCGTTTCGGTATACGAAATTCCAATAAAGTGGTATAGTTAATTTATAAGTTTTACAAAAATATGTGGTGTTTGGGATGAATTGAGAAAAATTCTGTCAAAAAACATGTGAAGTACGGGGGAAAATATGGATATTTTAGTTGTGATCGATATGCAGAATGATTTTATTGACGGAGCGCTTGGCACACCGGAGGCGGAAACGATTGTGCCTAATGTGGTGGACAGAGTGAAGAATTTCAATGGTCTTGTGCTGGCGACCAGGGATACTCACGGCGGGGATTATCTGCAGACCCAGGAGGGCAGAATGCTTCCTGTAGAACACTGCATCCGCGGCACCTACGGCTGGGAGATCCGGGAGGAGATTGCAGAGCTTCTGGAGTCCGGACCCATTGATAAGCCAACCTTTGGCAGCGAAACTCTTGGAAAAGTCCTGAAAGAATTTAATAAATCAGAGACCATTGACAGCATTACACTGGTAGGGCTTTGCACAGATATCTGTGTGATTTCCAATGCCATGCTGTTGAAAGCATTTTTGCCGGAGGTACCGATCATGGTAGATTCTCTTTGCTGCGCCGGAGTGACGCCGGAGAGCCATGAACGGGCGCTGGAAGCGATGAAAGCTTGCCAGATAGAGGTCCTTTAGGGAGTCATGAGAAAACAAAATTTGGAAGTGGTTGCTTAAAAAAATGCCGCAAAGTCACGGAAAGTGGTGATTTTGTGGCATTTTTATTTTTCTGTGTCAAAAGAAAACTTATTTTCTCATATTTCCATCAAAATCACATGATACTATATTAAAGTAAATTGCGGCTTCTGTCTGATGGGAAACCGCAACGATTTACAGAGCATTGAAGCCTGTTTGAAATACAGAAAGCCTTTTTCAAACACGTTCTAGCGACAGGCTTTAAGAGAGAGGAAAGAGCCGTGAAAAAAATAGAGATTCTTGTTATAGAGGATGAACCGAAATTAGTACAGACGATTTCTGACTTTCTGAGGATTCAGAACTATGAAGTAGAGACAGCACTGACCGGGAACAAAGCCCTGGAATATTTTTGCCAGAATAAGCAGAAGGTGGATCTGATCCTTCTGGATCTTATGCTGCCGGATATTTCCGGATATACCGTATTGAAAGAGATCAGGAAAATATCGGAGGTTCCGGTTATTATTTTGTCTGCAAGGTCGGCCGTGGCAGACCAGATGAGCGGATTTGAGAAAGGTGCAGACGATTATATCACCAAGCCCTTTACTCTGGCTCTTGTGAAAATGCACATTGAGGCGGTGCTGAAGCGTGCCGGGAAGCTGCGGACTATGGTGGAATACAACGATCTGCAGGCAGATGTAAATGCACAGCTTTTATTTTACAAAGAGCAGCATATCCCCACCACCAGGAAAGAATTTGATCTGATAGTTTACTTCATGGAGCATCCGGGAATTGTTCTGCCCAGAGATACCATACTGAATGCGGTGTGGGAATACGATTATGTAGGTGATGTGCGGACCATTGATACTCTGGTGAAGCAGCTGCGGAAAAAACTTGGAGAAGGCTGCAATTATATCCGGACTGTTTACGGCGTGGGTTACATCTTCGGGGAGGACATCCATGAAAATTAAAAAAAATTTCTGGAGAGATGGGAAAGCTTTGTGGATTCAGATTATTGCCTTTGCGGTGGCAGTCATGCTGTATAGCGTGTGCTGTTATCCCATATATACTTCATCAAAGGCCAGAATCATGCGTCAGCTGTATGAAGATATCCATGACATGGATCTTGAGGAACTTAGCGAGGACGACGAAGAAACACTTGGTGATTATCAGAAAGAAAAATTTGAGACTGTAATTGCGAATGAAAATTATGAGCAGATTTATACGTCCAGATCATCTCTGAAGACCACGCATGCCCGTAAGTACATAGAAAACAAAATTGCCCAGTACACAGAAGAAGGAACCCTGGAACAGCGTCGCATGGAATCCAGGCATATTCTGATGTTTCGTGGGAAGATTATACAGGATGGACATACATTCTATGTATACCTGCGGAAAGATGTTCAGTCAGTTCTGGAAGTGATTGAGGGAACCAGATTATATCTGGCGGTTGTTTTGCTTCTGATGATGGGATTAAGCTATTTCCTGGAAAAAATGAGTAAAGCAAGTACCGAGAAAAAAGCAAAGCAGTCTGACTATCAGCTTCTGGAAAGCCAGAGAGAATTTGTGGCGAATATTTCCCATGAATTAAAAACACCTCTTGCAGTAGTGTCCAGCCAGGTGGAAATGCTGGAAATCGCAGGAGATAAGATTGATCGTTCCTACTATTATTCTTCCATTCACGAGGAGCTGGACAAAATGTCCAGAATGGTAGGAGAGCTTCTTGATTTTTCCATGTTGGACAATCAGATGAGTTCCATGGAAATGAGCCGTGTAAACGTATCCGAAATGATAGAATATCTGCTTCTTCGATATGATGCCATGTTCCGCAAAAACGAGATCAAAGTGGAACAGGAAATCGAAAAGAACTGTTTCGCATACGGAAACCGCATGTATCTGGAAAGAGCAGTAAACAATTATCTGATGAATGCGTTTCAGCACACAGAGCAGGGAAAGCGGATCCGGATTACTCTGAAGAAAGAGAAAAAGCAGATACGTATGGAAGTCTACAACGATGGAGCGCAGATTAAAGAAGAGCAGATGGAGCATATCTGGGACAGCTTTTACACAACTTCCCAGAAGAAGAAACCAGTCACATCGGAGAATGAAGTACGTAACATTGGTCTTGGACTTTTTGTGGTCCGAAAGATCGTGGATAAACATAAAGGAAGCTGCGGAGCTAAAAATATAGAGAACGGAGTGCTGTTCTGGCTTCAACTTCCGGAAATCAGGGATTTGGGAAAATGAGAAAGTGGAATAAAAAAACAAAAATTGCAGTATTTATTATATTTTTAATTTTAGCTGTGCTGTTTGCCGCTCTATGCTGGAAAAAGCGCCGTGGAATCTATAATACATATATGAAGCTTACTGGTCAGGAGATTCCGTATTCTGTTCAGGAAAAAAGAAGGAAAAAATATGGATATTATGACCAGGAATTGAATGCTTCCATGAATCTGGAGAATCCGGTTTACATAACTGAGAATGACGGTTCTGCAAATGAGATCGAAACAGATATTCCAAGAGAAACCACACGTATAGCATCCTCTTATGAAATCGACCAGCAGCTGCAGGCCGAGCTGGAGAATGGATACAGCTGGGAGGAGCCTATGGTGATCCAGAATCCTTATCAGGTTTCTCCATTGACAGCGGTGATTATTTTCGACACAAAAGAAGAGTGTGCGGTGCGTTTTACGGTCAAGGGAAAAACGGAAGCCGCAGATATCAGCGGAGAAGTGGAAGCTGCTGTTTCACACAGAATCCCGGTGATCGGTCTTTACCCGGCAATGGAAAATACAGTTGTTCTGGAGCTTCTGGATAAATCAGGCAAGGTTACAGATTCCCAGGAAATCACTATTACAACGGATGAACTTCCGGATAAACTGGATGATGCTGTGAAACCGGTGAAAACAAGCGGGGGATCTGCATTTGAACTGACTATGGTATATGGACAGCGGACAACTTTCCCATTTGCTTATGATTGTATGGGAGATATCCGTTGGTACATGAGCGGAGAATTTACTTCTGGAATTTATATGTTGTCAAATAGCAGGATGATAGTTGCCTCCAATGAAGCTTTTATGCCATCCCAGGACAAACCGCAGACAACCAATCTCTATGAGATGGATTATCTGGGACGCGCCTACACCATGTACTATGTGGCGGGTGGAAATCACCATGAAGTAATCGAAAAAGAGCCGGACGGAAATCTTCTGGTCTTGACCAGTTCTCTGGAAGGACACATTGAGGACAAAATCCAGGAAATTGACAGACAGACCGGAGAAGTTGTAAATGAATTGATAATGGAAGACATTTTTAGCGGGAAATATGAGGACCGAGTTGACTGGACCCATTTAAACACTGTGTCTTATCAGCCGGAGACAGATACCATTGTGATCAGTCCCCGAAATCTGGAATCTGTGGTTAAATTGAACTGGACGACAAAGGAAATCCAGTGGATACTCTGCGATCCGAGATTCTGGGAAGGCACAGAATATGAGAAATATGTGCTTCAGCCGGAAGGAGATTTTGTTTATCAGTTCCAGCAGCATACTGCCTACCAGATGGAAACAGATCTGGATGGAGATGACCAGACAATAGAAGTCAGTATGTTTGATAATCATTATGTAAAAGTACGAAAGTCCGATGTATTGCAATACTTTGATGGTGAAAAAGAATCTTATCTGTTGGTTTATGCTGTAAATGAAGCAGAAAAGACAGTAAAGCAGATTAAAAAGATTCCTACTGTATGGTCTACCATTACTTCTTCTGCTATTTATGATGCTGACAGTAATCATATTTTCGGCATGTGCGGTCATGTGAAGGATTCTGAAGATAAACGAAGAGGAATGAACTATGAGTTTGACTATGATACAGAAGAGCTGATCAATCAGTTCAGCATCAAAAGCTATTATTATCGCGCATCAGAGATGAAAATTGACTGGAATGATCTGGCAGCAGTCATGGAAATAAAAGACAACTATATTATGGGAGAATTATATCAGCCTGTAAAAGCGCCCTGGTTCTTCTGGCAGAAGAAGCCAGAACAGGTACTGGAAGAAGGCGAGATTACATTACATCTTACCGGGCAGGTGCTTTATGCAGGCGCTTATGATCACCAGATTTCCCAGATTATTTTTCATGGAAAGAAAAATACTTATGTGTATGACACTACAGACATCCGTCTTCATACGAAATCTTACCTGAAGTTCTATGAGAACATTCCGGTACCGCTGCAGGGAATGGAAGCGGATGATTATGAGATTTATGTTGTATATCAGAACGAATTTTATGATTTGGAACAAAATATAAAAATTAAGTGATTTAATGCTGCTGTTCACTGGTAACATTCTGCGAAGCGTGTTGCTGTGAATGGTGGAAACAGTAAAACTTTAAATTTTTGCAGGCAATATTAAGAAAGTGTTTCTGCTTTATTGCGGAACTATGTTATAATAGTTGATAACACGACCAGAGCGTGTTTGAAAAATGATTCCGGCACATTCGGCAGAATATTTATTTCAAACATGCTCCAGGTAAATGAAGTTATACCAGAAAAATAAAGGGAGTAAAAAAAATGAAGAAAAAAGTTTTATTACAGGTAATGGGAGCCGTTCTGGTGGCTGGTTTAATGGCTGGTTGTGGTGGCACAAATGATACAAAGACGGAAGAGAATACCAAGACAGAAGCTGCCGCAGACAATGCTGATGCCAAGGAAGAGACTGACAGCACGGAAGCAGAAGATACAAGTGAAGATTCTGCAAGTACTGATTCCGCTGAAGAAGACAGTGCAGAGGCAGATGACACAGCTGCAGAAGCAGAGAGTACAGGTGAGGATTCTGCAAGTAGTGATTCAACAGAAGCAGACAGTGCAGAGGTGGCCGACAGCAAGGAGACAGAAGCAGCAGGAAGTTCTGCTGGTACAGCAGCCCAGACTGCAAACAGTGATGCATACGGCGAGGTTGTTTCTGCAGCAGGATGGAATATTACAGTAGAAGATGTGGAGATCAATTCCTCTCTTGAGAATGTAAGCGTAGAACTTGGCTATACAGGTGTGGAGACAAGCGACTACAAGAAAGAAGCTGACGCAGGCAAGACTTTCTGTATGATTAAGCTGAAGATCGAGAAAGACGGCAGCAAGGAGACTTTGGACTGGGCGAATCTGAAGCTGACTGACAGTGAAGGAAATGAATACAGCAGAATGGATGATGAATTCATTTCAGAGCTTGGTATGACACGTATGGCAGGAACCACTTTGAATTTCGGTTCCAACGAGGGCTGGATCGCATTTGAGATTGACGAGAATGCAGAAGGTCTGGAGCTTAGCTATCCATTTGAGGCAGAGGAATATCACTGCGCATTATAAGGATGATAAAAAATGCAGACAATCCGTCAGCTGCCATGACGGTGGTATGAAAATGCGGATTTTGTATTAGATCGTGTTTGAGAAATCATAAAATTGTACAGGAGGCTGGCATGAAGAATAAAAGATATCGGGAACTGGCTGCAATACTTGTAATGATGACAATGACAGCGGGTTCTATTACTACAGTTGCAGCAGAAACAGAAATTACAGCAGAGGAAGAAACTACAGCAGAGACAGAAACAGATGAGCCGGAAACAGAAACTGCCGAGGATGCAGAGAATGCAGATTCCGAGGCAGCAGAAACAGCAGATACCCAGTCCCAGGCGGCTGCCCTGGAAGTAACTGACCGGTTTGCACAGCAGACTGCTGTTGATGAAGCACTCCTTCAGGAGGCATCAAACGGCTACAGTCTTGATGAGGCCCTGATTGTAGTCAATCCATATGGAATGTCCCCTTTAAGTGCAGTTGCCGTTTTTTCCACAGAGGAAGCCTGCGGCGGAACTGTTACTGTGAAAGGGAAATCAGCAGAGAACGATGTGACGGGAACTTTTGAGGAGGCAACGGAGCATATCGTCCCGATTTATGGTCTTTACAACAATGATACCACAGAGGTTGTAATCACTCTGGATGATGGAACTTCTGCTACCTTTGAAGTAACAACTGAAGATATAGGTGTTGATTACGGTACAATCCAGACAGAGATGAAAAGTGAGGCAAGTTACGATTATTCGAACCTGACTTTTGTCTGCTCCACTATGGGAACCCTGTATGGAGTAGATGCGGCCGGAGATATCAGATTCTTTACCAATATTGGCGGAACTCTCGGAGTTCACCAGCTGGAGAACGGGCATCTTCTCATGCCTGCATCCTATGTGCTGAAGAGCAGCTACTATAAAGAAGGAATGATCGAAGTCGACCTTCTGGGAAAAATTTACCGCGAATACATGATTCCTGGTGGCCAGCATCACGATTTCGTGGAGCTTCCGGATGGCAATCTCCTGGTGGCTTCTGACAGCCCGGACTTAAGCACAGTTGAGGACTACGTGGTAGAAATTGACCGCGAGACCGGTGCTGTTGTATGGGAGCTTGACATGAAAGATCTCATCAGCCAGGAAGATGGACAGTCTGCTTCTATGGATTCAGACGGAAGTGAAGAAGCTGACTGGTTCCATAATAATGGTCTTGCCTATGATGCAGAGAATGATCTGGTTCTTCTTTCTGCAAGACACAAAGATGCCATTGTAGCAGTAAATAAAGAGGACAAATCCCTGGCATGGATCCTTGGAGATCCTACAGGCTGGGATGGTGTGGATCCGTCTTACTTCTTTACTCCGGAAGGAGAAGATTTCGAATGGTTCTATGCACAGCATAATGTTTCCATTCTGGATAATGGAGATATTGCTCTTTTTGACAATGGTACTGCCAAGGTAAAACGTGTGGATGGCGATAACCGTGTAAGTGGTGATAACGTATATTCCCGTGCGGTTGTTTATCAGATTGATACAGAGAACATGACCGTTTCCCAGGTAACTGAGTATGGTAAAGAGCGAGGCGCCGACTGGTATTCGGACTGGATTTCCGGTGTGGTTTCCTTGGATGGAACACAGGATCATCTGTGGATCACAGCTGGCTCCCACTTGCATAGCGATGAAGAAAACCGCAGTGATTATTACCCGAAAGATATGTTTGTACAGGGACTGACCAAGACCACACATATTGATCAGGTAGATAATGGAGAGCTGAGCTTTGAGCTGACGATCTCCGGTGACACTTATAATGCGCTGACCTATCGTTCTTTCCGCATGCCCCTTTATACAGAAGGAAAATATGATCCATCCGCAGTTCCGGAGGTGCTTGGTTCTCTTGGAGAGACAAGTTATGAGGAAAGCAGCATTGATGTGAGTACCGCAGAGGCTTTGCCAGATGGCTGGAATTTCCTGCTGGATGGAAGCAAGATCAGTGTGAACGGAAGCTTCCAGACCCAGACCGCAGCAGCAGATCTGCAGGCTGGAAAGATGATCCTGATAAGCGGTGAGTCCCAGAGAGCTTATCAGCTGACACAGACTCCTTCTGAAGGAGATGACGGAACAAATGTTACAGTTAAGGGCTGGACGGCAGTTGACGGGCTGGAAGGTCAGGAATGGGATATTTACCTGGAACTGGACGGTGTTCTTTATAATACGGGATATATGTACAGTCAGGCATAAGTATATAATTTGTCAAAATGGGTTCAAGAGCCTTGAACCCATTTTGACGTTACAGGCTTTGCAGCCTGTACGGACATAACGACAAAAATTTGAGGAGCTTACAGTATGAAAAAGTGGAGCAAAAAGAAAAAAATCACCATTCTGCTTCTGTTTCTGGTGCTGCTTGCATTGTTTGCAGGCCTTTGCTGGAAAAAGCGGCGGGGAATTTATAATACTTACATGAAGCTTACCAATCAGGAAATTCCCTATTCTGTAAAAGAAAAACGGAAGAAAAAATATGGCTATTACGGTCAGAAGCTGAAGGTTACCATGGATGTGGACGACACGATTTCCATTCAGGAAAACGATGATTCCGCGAATGATATCCAGACTGAAATCCCTCAGGCGAAAACACTGGTGGCAACCTCCTATGAGATTGACCAGCAGCTGCAGACAGAGCAGGAAAATGGATATACATGGGATGATCCCATGGTTATTCTCAACCCATATCAGATTTCCCCATTAACTGCAGTAGTACTTTTTGACACAGAAGAAGAGTATGGAGTGCGCTTTACTGTGAAAGGAAAAACTGCAGCAGCAGACATCAGCGGAGAGATAGATGCGGCCAGTTCACACAGAGTGCCCATTATCGGTCTTTATCCGGGAGAGGATAATACAGTAGTACTGGAACTTCTGGATGATTCCGGCAGAGTGAAGGATTCCCAGGAGATCACCATTACAACAGAAGCTTTGCCAGAGTCTCTTACGGATGTGATCGAACCTGTGGAGACCAGTGGAGAATCTGCATATGATCTGACCATGGTTTACGGACAGCGCACTCATCTTCCTTTTGCATATGACTGCATGGGAGATATTCGCTGGTATATGAACAAAGAGACTGGAAATTATGGCCTTTACATGCTTTCCAACTGCAGAATGATCTGGCAGGATACTGCCGGATATGTTCCGAACCTGGAGAAGCCTCAGTCTACCAATCTTTATGAGCTGGATTATCTGGGAAGAGCTTACAACATGTATTATCTTTCCGGGGGAAGTCATCATGAGGTAATTGAGAAGGAGCCAGGCGGAAATCTTCTGGTGCTTACAAGCTCCATGCAGAGCCATTGTGAAGATAAAGTTGAGGAAATCGACCGGCAGACAGGTGCGGTGGTAAATGAACTGAAACTTCAAGATATTATTAAATGCAAATACGAGAATCTGGTTGACTGGGCTCATATTAATACGGTTTCCTATCAGCCGGAGACAGATACTATTCTGCTCAGTGTCCGCAATCTGGAATCTGTGATCAAGGTAAACTGGACAACTAAGGAAATCCAGTGGATTCTTTGCGATCCAAGATTCTGGGAAGGCACAGACTATGAAAAATATGTGCTGAAAGCAGATGGCGATTTCATTTATCAGTTCCAGCAGCATACAGCATATCAGATTGATACAGATCTGGATGGCGATGACCAGACTATAGAAATCACCATGTTTGATAACCATTTCCTGTGGAGAAGGAAGAAAGATATCGACTATTATGACAAGACAGAGGAATCCTACCTGCTGGTATATTCTGTAAATGAAGCAGAAGGTACTGTGAAGCAGATTAAGAAGATTCCTACGGTATGGTCCAAGATCACATCCGCAGCGATTTATGAGGCTGACAGCAATCATTTCTTCGGAATGTGCGGTCATGTGGCAAATGCAGAAAACGGCTGGAAGGGAATGACCTACGAGTTTGACTACGATACAGAGAAGGTCCTGAATCAGTACTGTCTTAAGAAAACCTTTTACCGTGCAGAGGAAATGCGGATTGATTACAACGATCTTGCAAGTCCTATGGAGCTGGATGAGAATTATATCAAAGGAGAATTGTGGCAGCCGGTGAAGACCTGGAAATGGCTGTGGAACAAGAAACCGGATCAGGTGCTTCCGGCAGATACCCTGACATATAACATCACTGGAAAAGTGCTCTATATAGGGACCTATGATCATCAGATTTCCCAGATCATTTTTAAAGGGGCGAAGAATACCTATGTTTATGATACAACAGAGGTTCGTCTGCATATGGAAACATTTCTGGATTTCTATGAAAATATCCCGGTGCCGCTTCAGGGAATGAATGCAGATAATTATGAAATCTACGTCATGTATCAGGACGGATTTTATGATACACAGCAGACCTTTGCAATCAATTAAACAGGTGATATTGCAAAGCCAGAATAGTAAGGGTATTGAGCCCGGATTCAGCTGCCGCAGCTGAATCCGGGAAAAATATACAGCAAAGCAGGGCGCGCAGATTGCGGGAATGATTTTCAAACACGCTCTGGACGCGGAAAAAAATGCTGCAAAATCATTTTTGCAATGATTTTGCAGCATTTTCTATGACTGGGAAAAACTTTTGCGGTATGCCGCCGGGCTGTAGCTCAGAGTCTTTTTGAAAACAGAGCAGAAGTAATTGCTGGAAGAAAAGCCCAGCTGGTAAGCAATATCTGTAATGGAATCATCTGTAGTCTTCAGAAGCATCTGTGCCCGATCCATTTTCTGGAGGGTAATGTATTCAGCAGGAGTAATTCCCAGTTCTTCTTTAAATTTGGCTTTAAAACGGGATAGAGAATAGTTGGATGCCTGGGCAAGCTCCTGAAGTGTAATGGGGTTTTCAATATTCTGTTCAATGTATTTCAGCGCATGTCCGATGTCACTGTTCAGCTGTTCATTGATCTCTTCCTGGGCTGGAACTGCAGTCAGGTAGTTCAGGCTGGCAAGTACACAGGTCAGATACTGGACACCGGCAATGGAGTCGCCTTCTGTTCCGTAAGAAATCAGGTTAAAAGCAGTGCGCAGCATGGAAATCTGGGAACTGCCTACATGGTACAGGTGCTGATCCATATTCAGAAGCCGATGGCACAAAATATTGCTGTAATGCTGGTTCAGACCAAGGAAATTATCGTGCTCCTTCAGATCCAGCTGCATTGCAAAAAATTCGCAGCGGTTCTGGGCAATATGTCCTGTAGTATGAAGCTCATAAGGTCTGGTGATAAAAAGGTTATTTCCGGTAGCACAGTAGCTGGTGCGGACGCCGCCTTTCATAACGTAAGTCTTGCGCTGGCCTTTCACCATGAAATGAAGCTCGATGATATCAGAGTGATAATGCAGAGGAACCGGAACGCCAGGTGCCATAGGTGTAAAATGAGAAAGATTTCTAAGCCCCGGGATCTTATGTTTATCTGCTGTTAATATTTTTTTATGTTCGTTCCATATGTAATCGTCAAATATTTCCTGTTCCATTCAAGTCGCCTCTTCTTATGTCCGTGAATTATTGTGTTGCAGTCTGTTTTACTACTGTTCACTGGTAACGTTCCGCGAAGTGTGTTACTGTGAACGAAGTGAACCGTAACTCTGTTTTGTTTACCGCACTATGTTTTGCTGGTTTGTATTCTTTTTCGTACAAAGTTATAAAATAGTACTAAATATTTTGCTGAAAGCAATTTTAAATTATTTATATTATACTATAGTCACAGTTGAAAAGCAATTGCGCGGTTGCAGTGGATAGTAAATGTTGTTGTTCATTCCGTTCATAAAAACACATCGCGGAACGTTACCGGTGAACAGCAACAAGTAAACATCAAGAGGGAGAAGAGCATGAAAAAAACAATTGCAGGCGGCGTATGGCCGGTTATGATCACACCTTTTACAGAGGACAACAGGATCGACTATGATGCAGTCCTTCGAATCATTGAGTGGTATGACAAGAACGGTGTTGACGGAATCTTCGCAGTATGCCAGTCCAGTGAAATGTTTGAACTGAGCCCACAGGAGAGAGTGGAGCTTGCAAAATTTATTATCAATAATACACCAAAGCACATGGGAGTAATTGCTTCCGGACATTGCGCTGAGAAGGTAGAGGATCAGATCCGCGAAGCTCAGACTGTAATCGATGCCGGTGTAGATGCATATGTTTTCATTTCCAATCAGTTTGCAAAAGAGAACGAGAGCGAAGATGTAGCTAAGAAAAATATTGAATATCTTCTGGATCACATTGATGGAGATATGTTCGGGGTTTATGAGTGCCCGGCACCATACAAGAGACTTCTTTCACCAGAGCTTCTCAAATGGTGTGCAGAGACTGAGAAATTTGCATTCCTGAAAGACACCTGCTGTGATCTTGATCAGCTGGAAGCAAAATGCAAAGCAGTTGAAGGCACTGGATTAAAGATCTTTAATGCAAATGCAGCAACACTTCTTCGCAGCATGGAAATGGGATGTGCAGGATACTCAGGAGTTATGGCAAACTTCCATCCGGATCTTTATGTATGGCTTTGCAAGAACTATAAAGAGCAGCCGGAGAAAGCACAGGAGCTTATGAACTTCCTTGGCGCTGCTTCCATGGTTGAGTGCCAGGTATATCCGGTAAACAGCAAATACCATATGAATCTGGTAGGTGTGCCGATGACACTTCAGTCAAGAAGACAGGATTATAAGCTTCTTACAGGAAGCAAGAAATTAGAGATCGAAGAGTTCTGTGCGATCACAGAGACCTTCCGCAAGAGCTTTTTTGGAAAGTAATCAGAGATAACTGCCGGAACGGTGGGGACCGTGAGGCCGGCTGAAAGGTATTTCTTAAGATTTGTAATTGGGGTTACAAATATACGTGAAAAAAGGGAAACAAAAACACATAGTGTGTAAAAATCAGGAGGATGAGAGAATGAAAAAAAGATTAATGGCAGCAGTATTATCAACAGCTATGGCAGCAACAATGCTGTTAACAGGAAGCATCAGTGTACAGGCAGCAGATGCTGCAGCAGCAAATGACCCGGCAGTAGAGCTGATCTTTACATCAGTATCTGTAAGCGGTGACTCCCATACAGAGGCTATGTATGAGTTTGCAGATAAAGTAGAGGAATTATCCGGTGGTTCCGTAACATGTAAATGCTACGATAACGGTTCTCTGTTCTCTTCTGAGAACGAGTTCGATGCTCTTCTTAACGGAGATGCAGATCTGGCATATATTTCCTTCCCGACAATTGCAACACAGATTCCGTCCTACAGTATGTTTGCTTCCGGATATCTGTTCAGCTCCTATGAGCATATGACAAGCGTTCTCAACGGTGACATCGGACTTAACAAGATCCGTCCACAGATTGAAGAGACACTGAACATCAAACCTCTTTCCAGCTTCTATCTTGGAAGCCGTGTAATCAACACAAGAGAGAAAGAAATCAACAGCTACGATGACATGAACGGATTACTTCTCCGTATGCCGAACTCCGAAGCATGGCTGTTCCTTGGTGAGGCACTTGGTGCAAACCCGACACCACTTTCCTTCAGTGAGCTGTATACTGCACTTCAGACTGGCGCTGTAGATGCACAGGATAACCCGCTTCCAAGTATCGAGAGTGCAAAATTCTATGAAGTAACAAAATACATCGCAATCACAAACCACGTTGTTGACTCCATCATGCCATGTATCAACGGTGACACATGGAACAGCATGACAGAGGCTCAGCAGGAAGCTGTTACTGAGGCTATGGAATATGCAAGAGACGTAAACGATACAGCAAGACTTGACAGAGAAGCTGAACTGATCAAATTCTTTGAGGAGAAGGGACTTACTGTTACATATCCTGACATCAACGAGTTTAAAGAAAAAGTTCAGGCTAAGTACATGGAAAACGAAGATATGATCAAAGACTGGGATATGGATCTTTACAACGAAATCCAGGCTATGGCTGATACAACAACCGCAGAAGAGTAAAGCGAATTGTCGTGACAACAGGCAAGACATAGTGATCAGCTATGAATTGACAGCAAAACTTGAGACATCTGTCTGACTTATAACAAAGAAAAGTCCCAGGCTGTGTGTACGGCCTGGGCTTTTTAACAAAGAACAGATTTTTTGCCTGTCTGCACAGGTGAAACCTTTTGCAGTAGTGTCTGCAAAAGGGAACAAACCGATGGCAGAAAAGTGAATCTGAGAGGAGAGGAAACTGTGGATAATTTCAAAAAGATCGGGAAAAAGATCGTCGATTTCCTTGGCGTTTTTATCCCAAACATTACGTTTTTGGTAATTTTCCTTACCTTTATGGTAACAATCGTATCCAGATATTTTTTCAAAACCCCTGTAACATGGAGTTATGAGGTATCTGTTCTGGGTTACATGTGGACCATGTTCTTCGGCGTTGGTAAGGCAATGGAAGCTGATGAACACGTAGTATTTGGTCTGGTTTACGATGCTGTAAAACCTCGTACCCAGTTTATTTTTAAAGTAGTTTACAATACATTTCTTTTAATCCTGCTGGTAACCTGTTTTGTACCGTGTTTCCAGTCCATGGTTGGAAAGAAAATGGTAACAGGAGTTCTGAAGCTTCCATATACAGTTGTTTTTGCACCATTTATGTATATGCTGGCTGAGATCATCGTCAGAACCTGTATCAATATCAAAAATGCATTTAAAGAATACAAGGAAGGAGGAAAAGAATCATGAGTATGCCGATTATTATGCTGTTTGTGGTTATGGCGATCTGCTTCATAATCCGTATGCCTGTTTCTTTCTCCATGCTTGCAGCTTCTATTACATATTTTCTGCTTGCAGCTCCGGACAAACTGGGCCAGGTATTTACCGTTATCACTGGTAACATGTTTGCAAACTATACCATGCTTGCAGCTCCGCTGTTTATTTTCATGGCAAATGTGCTGAACGAGGGTGAGGTAACAGACAAGCTGTTCTCCTTCTGTAATGGTCTTCTTGGAAGATTAAAAGGTGGTACAGCACAGGTTAACGTATTTATTTCCCTTATTTTCTCCGGTATGACCGGTTCTGCTATTGCAGATGCTTCCGGTATTGGTCTGATGGAGATCGACCAGATGAAAAAAGAGGGATATGATGCAGAGTTCAGCTGTGCCATTACAGCCGCTTCTGCAACGGTAGGACCGATTTTCCCGCCAAGTATTCCAATGGTTATTTACGCTATGTTATCCGGTGCTTCCATTGGTAAGCTGTTTATGGGAGGTATGGTTCCTGGCGTTTTACTTGCCATTCTTCTTATGATCTATGTTGCGTTTATTTCTCATAAGAGAAATTATCCGGCTGGTGTGGTCATGAGCAAGAGAGAGTTTCTGAGAGCTACATTGCAGGCTCTTCCGGCACTGTTTACAGTTGTTATTCTTCTTGGTGGAATTTATTCCGGTATCTGTACTCCTACAGAGGCTGGTGCTGTTGCTTCTGCATACGCACTGATCATTTCTGCACTGATTTACAAAACACTGGGATGGAAAAAGCTTTGGGGTATCATAAAGAAATCCGCTGCCAACACAGCTACACTGGCTCTCCTTTGCGGAACTTCCATGCTGTTCTCTTATATTATCTCTCTGGAGCAGGTTCCGAGAGTTGTTGCAAGCCTGGTTATGGGAATCACAGATAACAAGTACATTTTCCTGTTTATCGTAAACATCGTATTCCTGCTTCTTGGCTGTGTACTTGATGTAAGTACGATCCAGCTGGTATTCGTACCAATGGTTCTTCCGCTGGTACAGGCTATGGGTATTGACCTTGTTCATTTCGGCGTTGTAATCTGCCTGAACATGATGATCGGTCTTTCCACACCGCCATTTGGTATGCTGTTGTTTATTGTTTCGGGACTTGGAAAAACGAAGATCAAGGGTGTTATACGTGAGATTTTGCCAATGGTACTTATTATGATCGGGTTGTTGTTCCTGGTTACTTATGTACCGGATATTATTATGTTTATACCTAACAACTTCATGTAAAATATGAACTTGGGTAGTATGAAAGGGACTGTTTTGCAGTCCCTTTTGTTGTATCATTGGCTACACGGACGCATTTTCGCAGCTGATATTCCACGCGGGGCGGTGCAACACTGCGGCGAGCTAACTGCTAACTACGACTAAATCGTTCAGGAGAGCCTTCACGATTAAGTCTTCGTAAGCAGTGGATCTCGCCTCCGTTAAGGGCGCACCTGGAAATGCCCCGCTTAGGAATATCAGTTGCGAAAACGCTGTGTATTGGTAACGAATGGATACAATAAAAGCGACGGTGCTGGTGATGATGGAATAGGGAATTTAGAACAATAATGTAATGTGGGACTATAAGAGGAGGACATAAGGATGGGCACATTGGATAAGGTAAAGGGATTGGTTGAGAATCCGCCGAAGGAGTATCGGAGTGCTCCTTTCTGGGGGTGGAATGACAGGCTTCAGAAGGAGAATCTGGGAGAGCAGATAGAGGGATTTAAGAAGGCGGGGATGGGGGGATTTTTTATTCATTCCCGTGAAGGGCTGGAGACGGAGTATCTTTCCACAGAGTGGATGGAGGATGTGAAGTTTTGTGTGGATAAAGCCCGGGAAAATGATCTGGAGCTGTGGATATATGATGAGGATAAATGGCCGTCGGGGGCTGCAGGAGGTAAGGTCAGCAGGGTAAATCCAGCGGAGTTTACAGCCAGGGCACTGACGATGGAGTGCGGGAAAGCCGGGGAGCTGGCGGTACCGGCGAAGCTAAGTACCGAGGAAGAAAGGATAGTTACCGGGGACTCGGATTCGTTAATGTGTGGCGGGAATCGAGGCGTGGACGAAAATTCCATGTCTGGCAGGAACGGCGGTGAAGATTTAGCAGTGGAAGAAACTATGGAGACAGAGTTTCTTCAGGGTGTTTATGTGATTCAGACGGCGGCGGACGGCAGATTTATTAAGAGGATGAAAGAATATCTGACTTATGAGGAAGCTGCTGGAGCTTGCGGTGTTGATGAAGAGATTCTGCTTCTGCGCCAGGAGATTTCTGGTAAGAGTGAGTGGTACAACGGCTTGATGCCGCCAGATAATCTGAATCCGGAGAGCGTGAAGACATTTTTGAAGTTGACCCATGAGCATTATGAGGAAGTGTTTGGCGGAAGTTTTCCAAAAGAGGTGAAAGGATTTTTCACAGATGAACCAAACTGCTGTGATTTCTTCAGCGTTTTCCATGAAGGCAGACCGTGGATTCCGTGGAGTATTGGATTTACAGAGTATTTTATTGAAAAGAGAGGATATGATCCGCAGGAGAAGCTGCCTTACCTGTTTTTCGATGGGGAAGGGGCGGAGAAGATTCGTCATGATTATTGGAAGACAGTGGCGCAGCGTTTCGAAGAAAGTTATATGAAACAGGTTTATGAGTGGTGTGATAAACGGGGACTTCGTACTACGGGACATATTTTATATGAGAACGACCTGGGCTATCAGACTCGTGTGTGCGGTGCGGCGATGCCTCAGCTTCGTTATCTGCATAATCCTGGAATTGATCTTCTTGGCGCACAGACGGATGAGTATCTGACTGTGAAACAGTGTGCAAGCGTGGCACATCAGTATGAACGTTCCATGACCATCAGTGAGGCTTACGGCTGCACTGGCTGGGAGCTGGATTTTTCTACTCAGAAATGGCTGGGAGACTGGCAGTTCGCGCTTGGAATTACGAGACGTTGTCAGCATCTTGCCCTGTATTCCATTACTGGCTGCAGGAAGAGGGACTATCCGCCGGTTTTCAACTATCAGAATACCTGGTGGGATGACAATGATAAGATGGAGAATTATTTTGGTCGTCTGGCGCTGTGTCTTTCTCAGGGTGAGCCGGTGCGGAAGGTGCTGATGATCCATCCGATTTCCAGCATCTGGACCGAGTGCCGCAGTGACCGGGCGGAGGATTTCAATCATCTGGAAATGAATATGGGATGGCTGGATGAGCATATTACTTCTTTAAATCGAAAAGGTGAGTATTATAACCGGATCGCAAAAGCGCTGACTGCAGGGCATGTGGATTTTGATTTTGGAGATGAGATCCTGTTGGAGCAGGACGGCAAGGTTGAGGATGGAATGTTTGTGGCAGGAAAGTGCAGCTATCAGGTGGTTGTGGTTCCGGGAGTGAGCAATCTGTTTGCAAACACGGTGAAGCTGTTGAAGGAATTTCTTGCAGCTGGTGGAATGGTGATCTGGCTGAAGCCGTATCCGGTGATGATTGAAGGAGAACGGATTGGTAGTAAGCAGATCTGCGTTGCTAAGAGATGGGATAAAAAAATAGACAGTGAAGATGTAAATGAAGAGAAATCTGACCGCAGGAAAGTGTGTGGAAAATATGGTGATATCCGGGATGTTTTAGATGAGGAAGCATTTGTTCATACGGTTGAGCATGAATGGGAGCTGACGGAAGCTGTGGCGAAATGCACCGGAAAAGATTTTACTGTGCGAAATGCCAGCGGCGCAGAGGATGGTGAGATTCTTTCCATGCTGAGAAAGACAGAAGATGGACATATTCTTTTCCTGACAAATCACGATCGGAACAATGCACATCAGGTTTACATAAAACTTGACTGCGGGAACGCTGTGGAAGAGCTTGACCCGCTGACCGGAGAAGTTTGTGAGGTGGAAACTGTTGCGGATGGAGAGGGCGTTTGCTTTACCAGGACATTCGAGACGGGGATGAGCCGAATTTATTTTGTGAAGAAAATAATAGGGGCTGGACAGATTATTAAAGAGATAAATAGTGTTGAGGACAAATGTGGAATTGAGGAAGATACTACCGTTGTGGACTTGGCCGCTGTTTCTGATGGCGTAAATGCGGTGCATGAAATGACAGTGAGCAAAGCTGCCACATTCCCATACAGACATCCGCATTACACAGATCCCGTATTAGCTACATTCGGTCCGGACGCGAAATTAAGAAGAACTATGGAGAATGTGCTGACGATAGATAAATGTACTTATGAGCTGGGGGTTGCTTCAGCAAATAAAATTTGTGACGGAAATGCTATGGTGGAAGATAAAGATCTTGACGCAATTGTAGAGCAGGTATCAGAATTCAGACATGGCAGCAGACTGTCAGAAGCAGGAAGCGTCTGTGAGTCCGCAGAGATGGAAATCTGGCAGGCGCAGAAGGAAATTCGTGAGAAATTGCGCATGCAGCAGGTTTACTATAACGGTGCACCTCAGCGATATACCTGGGTGGATCAGCCACATCCGGCAGATGGAACACCATTTACCATGCATTTCCGGTTTAATGTTGCAGAAGACATTTCCAGTGAATGCAGTTTTGTAATTGAGAAGCCTTATGGTCTGGAAGTTTACTTCGATGGCGTGAAATGTGCGCAGACCGGCAAATGGTTTATTGACAAAGACATGCGTTGCTTCGGACTTCCTGCTTTGAGTAAGGGGGTGCATCGGATTACCATAAAAGGCAGTTACGACCAAAAGCGGGAACTGGAAGATGTATTCGTAATTGGAAATTTCGCCGTAGATATGTCTGGCAATATTTCCAGGGAAAAAGAAATTCTGCATACTGGTGATTGGAGCATGCAAGGTTATGTAAACTATCCTGGCGGTATGATTTACCAGTACAAGGTGCCACAGTTGATTTCCGATAAGCAGGTTCTTCTTCATTTGGGTGAGTGGAGAGGTACCCTTCTGAAAGTCAGAGTAAATGGTAAGGAAGCTGGTTTTCATTTCGAAAAGAAGAACTGTGTCACAGATGTAACTGGTCTTTTCGAAAAAGAAGAGAATACTCTGGAAATTGAAGTTTCAGGAAGTCCAAGAAACATGTTCGGCCCATTCCACCAGTCTTACACCGGCTGCAGCCGGATCAGCTGGGCTGATTTCCGCACCGAGGGAATGTTCCATACGGATGGGAAGGTGCTGAAGCCTTATGGTATGATGGGGCAGAGTTATATTTGTGAGTATGAAGAGCAGTAAAAAATAACAGGAGGATTTATCATGATTGCAGATTACGCAGACAAACTGAATACATATGAGGAATTTAAAGATTACGCTGACATGGTTCAGCAGTTTATCAAAAAACAGAAAGAGGAGAACCTTCCAGAAGGCAGATACGACCTAAAAAACGGCATTTTTGCCTTGGTTCAGAAATATACCACCAAGCCACTGGAAGGTGCACAGATGGAATCCCATAAGAAATACTGTGACCTTCAGTATATTGTAGAAGGTACTGAAAAAATCTATTGGGCTTCTCTTCGCAAGCTTACTGTGGAGGATGACCGTACTCCGGAAGCTGACATTATTTTCTATAAAAGTGGTCCGGAGCAGGGATACACTCTTCTGGAGGCTGGAATGTTCGGCTTCTACGCTCCTGAAGACGGACATATGCCCTGCATTGCCGTAATCGAACCACAGCCAGCAACGAAGATCGTGTTTAAGATTCCGGTGAAAGGTTGACAGTTTGAAAATAAAAGAGAACCATTAAGTCTTGAGTTACTGATTGACAAGCTCTTTCCAGAAAGCGTATACTATAGCGTGTTAAAAGCTTTTAGATACACAGGAGGAAAGAGCTATGAAAAACAACAATAGTATCAAAACCGTAGTTGCCATCGGTATCGGTGCAGCACTGTTCTTTGTGCTGGGACGCTTTGTGGCGATCCCTAGTCCGGTTCCGAATACAAACATCAGTCTTCAGTACGCAGTACTTGGACTTCTTGCAGCAATGTATGGCCCGGTTGCAGGCGGACTCATTGGTTTCATCGGGCATACACTGATCGACCTGTCCTGGGGTGGAAGCCCATGGTGGAGCTGGGTTATCACATCTGCATTTGTAGGTGTTGTGATCGGTCTGTTCGCCAAGAAGCTTCAGGTTCAGGAAGGCGATTTCGGAAAAGGCAAAGTTGCCGTTTTCACAGTTGCAAACGTGATCGCACATGTTGTAGGATGGGTAGTTGTTGCACCTGTACTTGACATTGTAATCTATGCTGAGCCGGCAAACAAAGTATTCGCACAGGGCGCATTCGCTGCAGTTTCAAACACCATCACAGGTGTTGTAGTCGGCGGTCTTCTGATCCTGGCTTATACAAAAACAATTGCAAAGAAAGGCTCCCTGGATCAGGAATAAGTTGAAAGGGAAATTTGTAAAAGACCTTGCTATGGGGAAACTTGTGGCAGGGTCTTTTTTGATGCATAATTTTATTGGATCCAAAAAGTAAATTTCGCAAGATTTATGCAAAATAAGATAAACTTTGGTAAGAAATTTTATTGTGGATTTAAGAAATTCGTGTTATCCTTTTGAGATGGTGTAAGGTGTACACTTATAGAGATGCAAATTGTTAAGTGGTTCTGAAGCAGTCACATTGTTTACAAATTGACGATGGATTCGCTTCAGGATATTTGATTTTGAGGTACTATATGACAGAGAAAAAATCTCCTATTATTTCTTTCAAAAACTTTTCTTTCCAGTACCGGGCACAGAAAAAGCCTACGCTGAAGGAAATTAATCTGGATATTTATCCTGGCGAGCGGGTGTTGATCGCAGGTCCTTCCGGCTGTGGAAAAAGTACTCTGGCAGGCTGCATCAATGGCCTGAATCCTTTTTCCAATCCAGGAGAATGCAGCGGGGAACTTATTGTGGATGGTGTGGATGCGCCGAAGAGCAGCATTTTTCAGCTCTCTGCACATGTGGGCACAGTGCTGCAGGATCCGGATGGTCAGTTTATCGGGCTGACGGTTGGCGAGGATATTGCCTTTGCATTGGAGAACAGCTGCATGCCGCAGGATGAAATGCATGAGATCACCCGTCACGCGGCAGAGTTGGTTGGAATTCAGGATCATCTGGATTACGCGCCCCACGAGCTTTCCGGAGGGCAGAAGCAGCGCGTCAGCCTGGCGGGGGTAATGGTGGATCAGGTGAAAATTTTGTTGTTCGATGAGCCATTGGCCAATCTAGATCCAGCTACAGGTAAGCAGACTATTGAGCTGATCGACGAGATTCAGGAAAAAACAGATACTACGGTGGTGATCATTGAGCACCGTCTGGAGGATGTTTTGTGGCGAGATGTGGACCGTATTGTTCTTATGGGCGATGGAAAAATTCTGGCAGATCTTCACCCGGATGAGCTTTTGTCCACCAGACTTCTGGAAGAAAACGGAATCCGAGAGCCTCTTTATCTTACTGCACTGCGTTATGCAGGTGTGGAACTTGCTCCTGCGAAGAAACCGGCACATGTTGATTCTGTTGTGATAGATAAGGCAGACCGGAAGAAAATGACAGACTGGTTCTGGTCCCGCCCGGCAGCAGAGGCTGAGAAAGAACATGAGCCGCTGCTTGAAGTTAGAAATCTTACCTTTGGTTATGAGAGAGGCAGGCAGACCTTACGTGATGTTTCTCTTACAATCCAAAAGGGTGAAATGGTCAGCATTGTAGGGAAAAACGGTGCCGGGAAATCTACTTTTTCCAAACTGGTCTGCGGCTTTGAGACACCAGATTCCGGTGAAATTCTTTTCCAGGGAAGGAATCTTCTGCAGGAAAATATCCGCCACAGAGCCAAACATATTGGCTATGTGATGCAGAATCCCAATCAGATGATTTCCAAGACTATGATTTTTGATGAGGTGGCACTGAGCCTTCGCAATATGGGAAAAAGCGAGGAAGAGATTCGGGAAAAAGTGGAGGAAACTTTGAAAGTCTGTGGACTTTTCCCATTTCGGAACTGGCCGGTATCGGCGCTTAGCTTCGGGCAGAAGAAGCGTGTGACCATTGCCAGTGTGCTGGTGCAGGATCCGGAACTGATCATTCTGGATGAGCCGACTGCGGGACAGGATTTTCGCCATTATACAGAGATTATGGAGTTCCTTCGCGGGCTGAATGAAAAAGGGGTAACAGTTGTGATGATTACTCATGATATGCATTTGATGCTGGAATATACGCCCCGGGCACTGGTTTTTGCAGATGGCAGGCTGATCGCGGATAGAAGCGCGGCAGCAGTTCTTTGTGATCCACAGCTGATCCGTCAGGCGGCACTGAAGGAGACAAGCCTTTTTACCCTGGCGAACCAGCTGGGAATCAGTCCGGCGGAAGAGTTTGTGCAGCGTTTTATTGAGGAGGACAGGGAGGTGCGAAGCCATGGCCGCTAAGACAGTGTTGAATTATCTGCCAAGGGAAAGTGTGATACACAAGCTGACAGGTACCACCAAACTGGCGTTTTTCCTGCTTTTTACTTTTGCAAGTATGATCACTTATAATACGTGGGTACTGCTTGGGCTGTTTGCGGTGAGCCTGGCGGCGTTTAAACTGAGTAAGATTAAGTTCCGCGAAGTGCGGTTTATGATGATTTTTATGCTGGTATTTCTGGTGTTGAATAATCTGTTTATTTTCCTGTTTGATCCTAACCAGGGAACGACGCTGTATGGCACCAGACATGTGCTTTGCCACCTGTTCTGGCGGTATGATCTGACTGCAGAGCAGCTGTTTTATATGGTGAATATTTCTCTGAAATATTTTGTTGCGCTGCCGGTTGCGATCTTGTTTATTTCTGCAACGAACCCAAGTGAGTTTGCTGCTAGCCTGAACAGTATTGGAATTTCCTATAAAGTGGGTTATTCTGTGGCGATTGCGCTTCGATACATTCCAGACATTCAGCGTGACTACCACAGCATCAGCCAGGCTCAGCAGGCAAGGGGCGTAGAGCTTGGAAAAAACGAGCACTTTTTTGCCCGGCTGAAGAATTCGGTGAATATTCTTCTGCCGCTGATCCTCACCAGCCTGAATCGGATTGATACCATTTCCAATGCCATGGAACTGCGTGGGTTCGGAAAGGATAAGAAGAGAACGTGGTATATGAAGAGACCTTTTGAGAAAAGGGACTTCGTGGCAATTGGAGTTGGCGTGGTACTGCTGGTAGTCAGCATGACGGTGACGATACGGTGGGGGAGATTTTATAATCCGTTTGTGTGAGAAAAAGGGAATATGGTAAGAGATATAGATGGCTGTGCGAGGGGGCTCGCATGGCCATTTTATACTATAAATGCGATTGACAAAAAATAGTATAGATGTTACTATGAATTAACGCAACGCGTCTGTTTTTTAGGGGTGGGAAGGTAGATCAGATGAGTAGAGGAAAAGAGGTAAAGGAATTACGTGAAAAAATGGGAATGAATCGGAGGGAATTTAGTGAGTACTATGGAATTCCTTATCGTACAGTTCAAGATTGGGAGGCTGAAAAGCGTGAACTGCCAGATTATCTCTTACGTTTGCTTAAGTATCGGGCAGAGATTGAGAATAGAGTAAAAAAAGAAACGAGCACCTCGCTTGAGCAATAGCTGTATGGTAACAAACCCATTTTTTATATATATTATAACAATAAGAAATTTTCTGCAAGTGAAAATTTAAATTACTGAAAAATACTATAACAATATAATGAATATTTAAAATATATAGTCCCTACGAGTAGCTTGATATTATTCGCCCCGTCGAATATAATAATTAAGGTACGAAGCTTTTGGAGGTGCAAGATGAAATACATGACTGCTAGTCAAGCTGCAGAAAAATGGAAAATATCACAAAGAAGAGTTCAAATTCTTTGTGCGCAGAATAGAATTAAAGGAGTTTTTAAATTAGGTGAAAATTGGGCAATTCCAATGAATACACCTAAACCAAGCGATAAAAGAAGAAAGGCGGAGAGCCATGATGAAGAAATTTAATGTGATAGATCTTTTTTGTGGATGTGGAGGGTTTTCAAAAGGTTTTGAAGAAGCTGGATTTAATATTTGTTTTGGAATTGATATGTGGAAAGATGCCACAGTTACTTATCAGCATAATTTTTCCAATGCGGTTGTGTTAAATGAGGACATTACAAAAATTTCAGGAGAGGACATTTTGAAAATGTGCAGTTTACAGGCCACTGAAGTTGACGTAATAATTGGAGGACCACCGTGTCAGGGGTTCTCTGTGTCTGGAAAAAGAATGATTGATGATGAAAGGAACAGGTTGTATAAATCGTATGTAAATATTGTATCAATTATTAAACCGAAGGCTTTTGTAATGGAAAATGTGCCTGGACTTGTGAGGCTTTTCAAAGGAAAAGTTGCAGAACAGGTTAAAGAGGATTTTACAAATATTGGATATTCTGTTCAAATGAAAATATTATCTGCGGACAATTATGGTGTACCACAGCAAAGAAAAAGGGTGTTTTTTGTAGGAATACGAAAAGATTTATCGGAAAAAGGTATAAAGTATTTTTATCCAGAGCCAATTATGGGAGAGGGAACAGGAATAAATTCGTGGACGTGCAAAGACGCTATCAGCGATCTCGATTTTGTCCCAGATGATCGTGTGTTAGGGGAAGAGATAGAATATGTATTGCCAGCAGAAAACGAATATCAAAAAGTAATGCGAGAAGGTAGTAAAAGCGTATTAAATCATTCAATAACCTTGCATACAGAAAGAACAAAAGAAATTATATCTATGGTTCCGGATGGGGGAAACTATAAAGATTTACCAGAGAATTTACAGAATACAAGGAAAGTGCATATTGCGTGGACAAGGATGAATAGTAACAAGCCATGCTTTACTATAGATACAGGACATAATCATCATTTCCATTATAAAGAAAATCGTGTTCCGACTGTGCGTGAATCGGCAAGAATACAATCATTTCCGGATTCTTTTGAATTCATAGGGATAAAAACAAGTCAGTTGAAGCAGGTAGGAAATGCTGTTCCGCCTTTGCTTGCCAAAGCAATTGCTAGAAGTCTTGAAAGTATTTTAGAAGAGGGGTGACTATATGTATGATCCAAGTAAACAGTATAGATGCACAATAATCCGAGGAAAATCACAAAAAGAAATGGATGATCTTTTGCCCGCATATGCAAAGGTCATAGACGAAATCTGTCCATGCAGTCATCAGGATTTTGAGACACTGTTTAATGAAGCTTTTAAGCGATACCTTCCAGAATCTGAACGCATAAAGAAAACTTTGGATAATCATAGGACAGAAATTTCCGGGAAATTATTTGGAATGTACTATTTCGCAGAAGATGGAATGGTATACGAGTCTGAACGAACTCAAAAGTATCTTGAAGATAATGACCAGCCTGCTTTTTTTAAGGATATATGTTTCAAAATGCAATTTCCTAATGGCATGCAAAAGGTGTCAACTACTGTCGCTAAAAGAGTTGAAGATGAGATTAGTGTTCGACCAAACGCATTTGTTTTAAAATTGTTACAAATTGCTCAAACAGCAGGTGTGACTATTACAAAGAAAGCGTTAGGCTATTATGTTTTAAATTCATTAGATGTATTACAAGGACATGCTAATCCGTATGAAGTGCTAGAAGCGATAGTAAAGGACCAGAAAGATGGGATTGAACACGACATAAGTGTTCCTGGAAAAGCGTCTTCGTATACGCATCAACATATAAATGAACAGATAAATTATTTGGAATTAGCTAATTTAATTAGAGTAACAGAAGATAAACGTGTGATTTTAAATCCCAATGAAAGCGAAGCAATTAGTCTTTTTACATCAGTTTATAAAGATAAACCAGAATTTGATGTTTATGAATATGATTTGGGAAATGCTGAAATTAGAAAAGAATTTCAATTTAAATGGGATGCATATTATGCTCGCTTATCTCAATATGCTCAAAATTTTAAGACTAGTTCTGTAGCTTTATTGTTTGAAGAAAAAAAGTCTATAGAAGAAACTAAAAAATCACGAGTTAATCTTACAGAGTTTGGAGATGAAGGGGAAACACTTGTATATAATTACGAAAAGTCGAGAGTTGCAGCGTATAATACAAGATTAGCAAATAAAGTTCTTTCACTTGGGAAAACAAGAGGTATTGGTTATGATATTCAGTCTGTCATTGCTGAACCAGGGGATGAGGCTGAGTTTGTAAAATATATTGAAGTAAAATCGACTAAGCGTTTAACCAGTCCGGACTTATCAGATCCGCTATGGGTAGATTCGTTAAATATTACAAGAAATGAATGGATAGCTGCGCAGCAGCATAAAGAGTATTATGCAATATACAGAGTGTTTTTTACACGAGAGGGGGCTACTGTTTTTGTGATAAATAATGTGGCTGAAAAGATTAAAGATGGAAGAATACAGGTAACACCTATGACATATAGAGTTGATTTTTCCAATAGCAGTGTAGATAAAGAGATACCAATTAGAAATGAGGAAAGTTAATGTACAAAGTAGTTTCGTTGTTTGCTGGCTGTGGAGGTTGTGATCAGGGTATAACAGGAGATTTTGTGTTTAATCAAAAAAGATATGAACGACTTCCGTTTGAACTTACGTATGCAATGGATATTGACCAAAAAGCATTAAATACCCATATGCTGAATTTTAGGGACAGTATAATAAAATGTGCGGATGTATGCGATGTGGAATCATCCGAAATTCCGGATTGTGATGTTATTATTGGAGGGTTTCCCTGCCAGTCATTTAGTACGGTGAATCCAACGAAGAATCCGTTTGATGAAAGAGCAAATTTGTACAAACAAATGGTACGAATTGTTAAGGATAAACAGCCACAAGTATTTATTGCAGAAAATGTGAAAGGTCTTATGACATTACATAAAGGAGAGATTTTTAAAAAAATATATAAAGCTTTTGAAGATGCTGGATATACGTTATCTTATCGTTTATTAAATGCGGCAGATTATGGCGTTCCGCAGAAACGAGAGCGGATGATTATGGTTGGGTTTAGAAATGATTTAGGAATAAAATTTGAGTTTCCAGAGGAAACAAATAAGAATAACTGGGTACCACTTTCTGTTGCAGTGCAAAAACTTGCAATTGATGAACAAAAATATTATTTTTCAAAAAGAGCTGTTTTAGGAATGAAAAATGCAAAACCAAATATGAAGAGAGGTTTATGGCAACATTTAGATGAACCGTGTCTGACGGTTACAAGTCATCTGGCAAAAGTAAGTTTAAATTCCCGAGATCCAGTTCTTTTAGTTGATCCTGAAAAAGAGTTATATCGTCGTTTTACGCCGAGAGAAGCCGCACGTATACAGTCATTTCCCGATGAGTTTAATTTTGCAGGTAGTGAAACTGATGCATACCGACAAATTGGTAATGCAGTACCTCCGGTAATGTTTTGGCATGTTACTAAAAAAGTAGCAGATTATTTAGAAAAATAAATTCCTAAAATTTGAAGATAATCTGAGGAGAAACTAAAATGACGGATGTACTTACGCCGGAGCAGCGAAGAAGAAATATGCAAAATATTCACCAGAAAGATACGTCAATTGAGCTTTGTTTACGAAAAGCATTATGGAAGAAAGGATATAGATACCGCAAAAATGTAAAAACTTTACCCGGAAAGCCAGACATAGTGATTACAAAATATAAAATTGCAATATTTTGCGACAGTGAATTTTTTCACGGAAAGGATTGGGAAGTTCTAAAACCGCGGTTGGAAAAAGGAGTGCATGGAGATTTTTGGGTGAAAAAAATTACGAACAATAGAAGACGAGATGATGAAGTTAATAAACAACTATTGTTTATGGGCTGGACTGTAATTCGCTTTTGGGGAAAGGAGATAATGAAAAACACAGATGAGTGTGTAAGGGTTATAGAAGAAACAGTATTTGATATCAAAATGGAAGTAAATGATTAAATAATGGAATAATTACAAAATTTAGGAGAAATGAAACAATGCTAGAGGCAATGACTTATCAGGATATGCTTAGTGATATTAACAAAAATGCAAGAAAGAACGGTATTATAAATGATACTATTGGTATTTTGATCACAAGGCCGGATCTGCCGACCGGAAAACAAATTATGAACAGCTTAGAATATTTTCATTTTCGAACAGGAAAATCTGTTAATTTTTATTTACCCGGTTATGGTGCGTACTGGACAAAATATGATTATCCTGATGGGATAGTTGTAACAAGAATAAACGGAGTTGAATGGTCTTTTAGCAATGAAATGTTTGTCTCATTTATTCAAAATTTAGAACATTATTCAAAATGGCAATATTCAGGAGAAAGTGAACTATTATTAGTGGAATTAAAGGATAACGTTTTGTCGTATCAAAATACAATGCAATTTCACTTGGATAACATGCTTAGGGACAGGGTTATAGGATCTATTCCTCAATTTTTTGAAACTTTATTTAGAGTATGTGCAAATAAAGATTCATTACAACAAATTAGTAACATTTTTGGGCAAAAGACAGTTAAACATGTAAGTATGGAATTTGTATTAAGCAATGTACCATCCGGTTTGAGAAAACTTTTTACAGAAGAAAAATATTTCTGTGTAAAAAATGTGGAAAATTAGAGAATATATCACATGTACTATTGGTTTAACATGCTTCAGAATATAAAATATAGAAAAATTTATGGCTATCAACTGAATTTTGTTATGGGGTATAACGTACTTACTAAGGAGAAAACCATCATGAATTTAACCAACATTTTTGAATCCACTGATTTTGTTCACGCCAGTGGCACGAAGGAAGAACTACAGGTTGCGGAATTTTTGAAAGGACAGTGCGAGGAACTGGGAGTGACGGCGAAGATAGAGGCTTTTCGGGTTGCTATGGGGGATATTGAGGAATCCCATCTTTTTGCAGATGGGAAAGAAATTCCCTGTAAGGCATTTAACTGTTGCGGCAGTGGCGTTGTAGAAGGGGAACTTTATTATATGCCGGGAACGGATCCGGTTTCCGTGGTTGGTGCTAAAGATAAGATCGTGCTTCTGGATACTCAGGGAATTGGATTTTTCGGATATCAGGATCTAATGAAGGCAGGAGCAAAGGGGATTATTTTCCAGTATGGAAATGTACATTTCCCAAATACAGATATAGACCAGAGGGATCTGCGAGAGGCTGTTGTAGGGGAAGAGCGGAAGGTACTTTGTGCTATGATTCATTCCAGTCAGGCTGTAGAGCTGGTGAAAAACAAAGTAAAGAATATCCGTTTAGAGGTATTCCAGAAAGAGTATGACGGCCAGTCACACAATGTAGTCGCAGAGCTTCCCGGTAAGCGTGACGAGTTTATTGTATTAACAGCTCATTACGATACCACTTCTTTATCTCATGGCGCATATGACAATATGAGCGGCTGTGCAGGACTGCTTGGAATTATGGAGCAGCTGAAAGGAAAGGAGCTGAACTATGGGCTTCGTCTCGTGTTCTGTGGAAGTGAGGAACGTGGACTTCTGGGTTCCAAGGCTTATGTACGTGATCATAAAGAGGAATTAGAGAAAATAGTGTTGAATATTAACTTGGATATGATCGGAACCTACCTGGGCAAGTTTATTGCCTGTGTTTCCGCAGAGGATAAGCTGGTTCACTATATTTCCTATATGGCGGCAGAAACCGGCTTTCCTGTAGAAGCTAAGAGCGGTGTTTATTCCAGTGATTCCACGCCGTTTGCAGATGGCGGTGTTCCGGCGCTGTCCTTTGCCAGAATTTCCAGTCCGAATGTAACACCAATTCACTGCCGTTATGATGTTAAAGAAGTTATGTCTATGGAGCAGCTGCAGAGAGATATTGATTTTCTGGTGAAGTTTACACAGCACTTTGCAAATGCGGTTGTATGCCCGGTTGCGCGGGAGATTCCTGAGAAGATTAAAAAAGAACTGGATGAGTACCTTTTCAGAAAGAGAAAAGAGCAATAGAGCATGAAGAAAACTCCAAAATAAATGTGCGCTATAAAGTGGGATGTGCAGATTACAGGAAAAGATTTTTGAAACGTGTTTCAGATAAGGTAGCTGGGATGAAAAAAGGAGGAGTCCTATGAGTTACATAACTACATACACAAGAAAGCATTTCGACCCGGTTCATCCGGACCCGGAGCGAATCTGCATTCAGGATATTGCACATGCATTGCCATTGATCTGCCGGGGAAATGGACATGTAAGCACCTTTTGGTCTGTTGGGGAGCATTGTATTTGCTGTGCGAAGGAGGCTCTTGGGCGAGGGTATTCCAATCGTCAGGCGCTGGCTTGTCTTTTGCATGATGCCAGCGAGTGCTATATGTCAGATGTGCCCCGTCCGCTGAAGCAGGAGATGCCCAGATACCGTGAGGTGGAAGAGCAGCTGCTTCAGGTGATTTATAAGAAATTTCTGGGAAGCAGTCTGACTGATGAAGAAGCGCAGCATCTGAAAGAAATCAATGATGATCTTCTCTGGTATGATTTAGAGGTTCTTCTGGAAGAGAAACAACCGGGGGATGCACCGAAGCTGCACTTTGAGCTGGATTATACAGTGCGGCCGTTTGTTGAAGTAGAGCAGGAATATCTGGAAATGTTTCAAAAACTGAGCGAATCATAAAAGACAGATTTTTACTCGGAGAATGCGGCATTTATTATGCAGAAATATGAGGGATGGCAGATTCAGAAACAGACCTCAGACAGATTCTATGGGAGGAACAACACATGAACCAGGAGATAAAAATAGCGGTTTGTGATGACCTTGCGGAAGACAGGGAGAATATCACCCGGCTGCTTTCGGAATACACAGACAAAAATAACCTATATGTGAAAATAGAAGAATTTTCTTCCGTGGAGGCATTTTTATCCTCAGATACATCCGTTTATTCACTGGTTTTTATGGATATTTTTATGAGTGGGATGAACGGTATGGAGACGGCGAAGAAGCTGATTTCAAGAAACAGCCGGGTGCAGATCGTGTTCGGGAGCACCAGTACGGAGTTTGCAGCAGAGGCCTTTGATATTGAGGCGCTTCATTACATGGTGAAGCCAGTGAGAAAAGAGAAGCTGTTTCACATTCTGGATCGCTTTTTTGACAGTGTCTACTCCCTGCGGACTGTGAACGTGAAAGTGGGACGGCTGGAGGAGAGCATTTACATTTCCGATATTCTGTATGCAGAAGCAGATGGAAAACGAGCGAAAATTCACACGAAAAAGGGCGTGATAGATGCTTCCATGTCTATGGCAGATCTGGAAGAGGTTCTGCCAGCCAATGAGTTTTGCCGCCCGATCCGGTGGGCGCTGGTTTCCATGAGGGAAATCGTGGCTATGCCTACGGATATTCTGAAGCTGTCGGATAAGACAGAAATCCCCATTAGTCGTCTTAAGCGAAAGGAAATCCAGGATGCTTTTGCAAATTATAGCTGGCGAAGTACGAGACGGCGCATGCGGGGCGGAATCCTGTAAAAGAATTTACAGACTACGTCATAATTATAAAAGGAAAAACTTTATAGCGTGTTTGAAAAAAGGTTTTCTGTAAAATATACGTTATAATCTGCAGGCGAAACTTGAAACGAAATATTGAGAGAACGTTTCGGACATGTTATGATTTGGAAAATATGAAAAACCTTTAGAAAACATTTTTTTGAAAGCGGAGGACATCATACTATGGGAAAAATTATTAATTTATCAGCAGTACTGGAAAAAGAAGAGAAATTACAGCAGGTTGTAGATTACATGGAGGAACTGAAAGACCAGTTTTCAGATTTGATCCAGGAGTATGAGGATGATGGCGCAGATGTAAGGAAAGTCGATACACTGACTGAGGCTCTGGACGCGCTGGAAGATGCATATGAGATGGTCTGTGAAGTTGCTGAGGAAGAGGAGTGATAATTTATTTAAAATAAGGTACATTCAGCTAAAAACACGAAACAACACAACGTGTTAATTAGTACTGGGTGTACTTTTCTTGTATATTGTGGAGATTTTGTAGTGTATAGAAATCGTACAAGCGTCGCTACGCGACGGCTCTAATGTTACTGTGAACTTTGTTCACAAAAAACACCTCGCGGAATGTTACCAGTGAACAGTAACGCTCCAATCTATTTTCTTATATAAAATCCCAAAAACCTATTGACATAGTGGGTTAATAGTGGTAATATCCATTTAACGAATAAATAACCCAGTAAATCAATACGGAATATCGACAATTATTGCCGAAGAAGCAAGCTGGCAGTTACTGGGGGCAGATACAGACATAACAGGCGGGCCGCCATACGGCGACATCACCTCGAATAAATGTAAAGCGGCCGCAGGCGCCGGGAAAGGAATGGATATGGCATACTATAAGGGAACACTTGGATTAATCGGAAACACCCCACTTGTAGAGGTTACTAATATTGAGAAGGAGCTTGGACTGGAAGCTACTGTTCTTGTGAAGCTGGAATACTTTAACCCGGCAGGAAGCGTTAAGGACAGAATTGCCAAGGCTATGATCGAGGATGCAGAGCAGAAGGGAATCCTGAAGGAAGGTTCCGTAATCATTGAGCCAACTTCTGGAAATACCGGAATCGGTCTGGCATCTATCGCAGCAGCTAAGGGATACAGAATCATCCTCACCATGCCAGAGACCATGAGTGTTGAGCGTCGCAACATTCTGAAAGCATACGGCGCAGAGCTTGTTCTTACCGATGGAACCAAGGGAATGAAAGGTGCCATTGCCAGGGCCAACGAACTGGCAGAGGAGATTCCGAACAGCTTCATCCCAGGACAGTTTGTGAACCCGGCGAACCCGGCAGTGCATAAGGCTACCACAGGTCCGGAGATCTGGAAGGACACTGAGGGAAAGGTTGATATCTTCATCGCAGGTGTTGGTACAGGCGGAACCCTTACCGGAACAGGTGAATATCTGAAAGAGCAGAACCCGAATGTGAAAATTGTAGCACTTGAGCCTTCTACCTCCCCGGTATTATCTGAGGGAAAAGCAGGTCCGCACAAGATCCAGGGAATCGGTGCCGGATTTGTTCCGGATGTTCTGAATACCAAGGTTTATGATGAGATTTATAAAGCAGAGGCGGATGAGGCATTTGCCACAGCGAAGCTTCTTGCACACAAAGAAGGAATCCTGGTTGGAATCTCTTCTGGTGCTGCTTTAAAAGCCGCAATCGACTATGCAAAGAAGCCTGAGAATAAGGGCAAAGTGATCGTAGCACTTCTTCCGGATACTGGTGACAGATACTATTCTACACCACTGTTTACCGAGTAATAGAGTCTATGGCTGGCTGCGTTCCGTGAAGAGCTTTTGGGCAGCGGAGTGGACAGTAATGCTTTTGTAAAATCTATGAACAATAAATAAGGAAGTGGCGTGATGCCAGTGAGGGCTGTCGTGTCTGATATGCGAAAGATGCATGTTGGAAGTGGCAGTCCTTTTTTTATTTCAGATTTAAACTTTGCAGAAAGCCTTTTTCAGACATGCTCTAAAATGTGTTTGAAAATTTATTCCATCAATCTGTGTACCCAAAGATTCATGACCATAATTTTCCATAGGTTTTTATATGCATAAAAAAAGCAATCTTGTGCATAAAAACCGTAACCTTCCTTAACATTATTGTTTCAAAAATTTCAATATGATATTCTTTTTATGAGAAAAAAGAGTGAATTTTCCTGATGAATTTTGCAGAAAACAGAGGATGCTGTGTTACCGTTTACAGGGAAATGACTGAAACAATGAGGGAGGAAGAAAGAGTGAAAAAACAAATTTCAAGATGTATCAAAATGCTGTTTCTGGGCATTATCATGTGCCTTGGCATGGCGCTGAGTGTACATGCAGACTCCGGTCAGTTCTTTAACTTTGAACCGGAAAAGTGGGATAAGGAAGGATTTTCCTGGACAGACAGTAAGGGACAGATCTGGAATGCCTATGAATATGGAACAAAGGGAGAGGCATTTATTAGTTCTGTAGACAAAGCGACTTCTATGGAATTGCAGTTTCCAAGTGTTGTATATAAAAATGGTGTGGCAAAGAAAGTAATTGGAGTAGGTTACTGCGATCCAGACAAAACTAATCCGTACGAGGCATATTATAGCTTCACTTATGGCGGGAAAAGCAGTGACTATATGTTATATAAGGTGATTCTTCCTGACAGTGTATGCTGTGTACTGAGAGATGCGTTTTATAATCATAGGGGAATAGCGGCAATTCAGCTTCCACAGAACCCTACATTATCCATTGGATACAGAGCTTTTGCTGGTTGTACAAATCTTCAGATCGTATATTTTAATGCAGCAGTGGGAAGTGCTCAGCCTGTAAAAATAGACGAATGGGCATTCCTGGGTTGTGATAAACTGGAAGAAATAACACTTCCACCAATGGGAGCATACAATGAAATTGATGGGGAGGCTTTTAAAGGCTGTGTTAATCTGAAAAGAATTTACAACGCCCCTTCCTATCTGGATATGGGAGACGAGCAATCTGTGGAGGAGGTTTCCTTTGCGGAAGGTCTTACCTATATAAATGGAATTGATACAACTGAGTGGACAAAATGGGATGAAGAGGGAGAACCTACAGAGGGACATATGGTAAATATTAAAACTCTGAAAAAAGTAACACTTCCATCTACTCTGAAAGAAATTGGCTCTGAGACATTCACAGATAATAAAAACCTTACAACCATAAATCTTCCAGATGGTCTGACAAGAATCGGAAGTTATGCATTCAAGGGATGTACCGCCCTTACCGGATTTACTTCTCTTCCGGCAAGTGTAAGCGGAGGCATTGAAGACGCTGCATTTATGGGCTGCAAGAACCTTCATCTTGAAAATGTATATATCCATGGAACAGACAGCCTACATTATCAGTTCGCTGACAGTGGTATCGTAAGCATCCGTGTTGGTTCTGATGTGAAATCCATCTGGGACGGCTCCTTTAAGGGTTGTACAGATCTGCAGTCCATTACGGTAGATGCAGGAAACTCCATCTTTTTCTCAAAAGATGGTATTCTTTATGACAAAGTTTACAAAACCTACGGTGGAGAGGTTATAGGCAATAATATTTGTTGCTATCCTGCAGGAAAAAGCTGGGCAGGAAGCTATACACTTCCGTCAGATGTGTTTCTGTTAAGCGGATTTGCCTTTGATTCCTGTAAATTTACAGAAATCCATATTCCGGCCCGGGTACTGGATCTGGATCGTGCAAGCCTGGCTTCCCTTGGGGATCATTCAAACTATTATGCCTTTGATTCCATCAAAGACAGCTGTAAATTATATGTTGTAAGAAATTCCTATGTTGATAATTATTTTAATGACCGTTATACTTTCTATTATGAGGATGGCGATGTGCTTCCGATTACCTATGATCTGGACGGTGGAACGAATAATAGCTCCAATCCATCCACTTTTGTAGGAGGAAACAGTATCAGTCTGAGCAATCCTACCCGTGAAGGCTATACCTTTGACTATTGGATGGATTGGTATGAGGATAAGATAGAGAATCCTTATACACCAACAGGGTCTGAATTAGTAAATGGTGTTAAATTTTATGCACACTGGACTAAGAACCCGGAACCGACCAAGGCCCCAGAGCCAACCAAGGCTCCGAACCCGACCAAAGCCCCGGAACCGACTAAGGCCCCGAACCCGACCAAAGCCCCAGAGCCAACCAAAGCACCAAATCCATCTAATGGCAACCAGAATACCGTAATTCCATCCAAGCTTCCGAAGCTTACTGGAACCAAGGCCACCAATGTGCTTACCGATGGCGCCAAGATTTCCTGGAAGCGGATTGCAAGTGCAACCGGATATCAGATCACAATTTCCACTGACAAGAAATTCAAGAAGAAGGTAAAGAATTATATTGTCGAGGAAAATAAAAACAATGAACTGATCTACGGTTTGAAATCTGGAAAGACCTATTATGTAAAAGTAAGAGCAATCGCACAGGGCGGCGGCAAGAAGGTTACTGGAAAGTATAGCAAGGCTGTTAAGTTTACAACCTATGTTGTGCCGAAGGTAAAGAAGATCAGTGTAAAGAATAACAAGAAGGGCACGATCACCATTACGGCATCCAAGGTAAAAGGTGCTGCTGGTTATGCATTTGTAGTGACAGCAGATTCCGGTCTTACAGATATTGTAGCAATCAAGGAAGCCAAGAAGAATACAGTAACGATAAAGAATCTTTCTAAGGGACATACGTATTATATACGTGCTTGTGCCTATAAACTGAACAAGCAGAAACAGAAGGTGTTTGGTGTGTACACAAAGAAAGCTAAGATTACAATCAAAAAATAAGAAATCAGTTGTTGTATTTAGTTACCTGTAAAAAGTGCTGCTGGTCAGGTGACCAGCAGACAGTAATAAAAAAGGAACTGTGTTTACAACCGGAGAGAACGTGACATGAAAAAAGATGAGCAGGCAAATGTGTTGCTTTCGCTGAAAAACTTATATCGGTTGTTTACCGTGAAAGATTATCCGGTCTATTCTACCGGAATTCTAGGAGAAAAAAGTAAAAAGGGTCTGACTCTGGTCAGATTCTGGGATGAATATCTTCTCTATGAGTGGAAAAGCACCAGACACGGAAAAATGATTTTTCGAAAGGATGGAAGCCAGAACCGCTATCATTCGGAATTCTGTAACCGCAAGGAAAGCTTTCCCCTGTACCAGGTATATCTGCAGGAAGTGCTGGAATGCCTGAATGCGGAGACATTTGGCAGTCAGATACTGATTTTTGAAAAATTCTTGAAAGAGAAAAATTATAACCATTCTGTGTTTGTGCAGAAGATGAGAAAATTTCTGGACATGGCCATGGAATCAGATCCATGGCTGTCCAGAGAGTGTGGAGAAAAGTTGACTTTCTGGATCAATTACATAGAGAAAAAGCAGAAGGATTTTTCCAGATCCTTTGGGGCTGCCTGGTTCTTTACCATGCTTTGTCTGCATGCAATGGCAGGTCCGGAAATGTCAGAAGTGAAAATGGAACTGGTAAGGAACCGGGAGGACTTAAAACCGAAGCATATCTGGAATTGTATTTACCAGAATTCCGGGGAGACCAGGCAGAGTTTTCTTACTCTACGAAACTGTGAATTGTTCCGGAAATCTGTGAAAGCCAGCCATTTCTTTGGCAGAGAAGAAGAGTTATATGACTTGAAAAAGATGTTCTTCAATTCCGGAAAGTATCTGATTTCCGGAATTGGAGGAATTGGAAAAACAGAACTCATGCGTCAGCTTGTGAGCTGGATGGAGCAGGAAGAAGTAAAGTGCCGGATCGCAGCTGTTCAGTATGAGGAGAATCTGGCGGTCAGCTTTTCCAGAAGTTTTCTGAATCTTACTGGTGAGAGCGTGGAAGAAAGATTTCACGAAGGTATCTATCACTTGTCAGAAGAGCATCAGGAAAAAACAGTGCTTTTTCTGGATAATATGAACCATACGGAAGAGGAAGATCCTTACCTGTCAGAGCTGAAAGATCTGCCGTGCACCATATTTGTTACTTCACGTCAGAAACATCTGGATGGGTTTACTACATTTGGCATAAAGGCACCGCAAAAGAGTGCCTTAAGTTTGATTTTTCGTGACAATTACAACAAAATACTTTCCAGAGAGGAAAAAGACCGGCTGAGTCGTTTGCTGGAAAAAGAGATTTTTCAGCATCCTCTGACATTGAAGCTTCTAGGAAAAGCGGGGACCTACTATTTCGGAAATTGGGATTATCTGGAAGAAGAGCTGCAGAATAATTGGAATGATGTTGCAGAAGAGTCCGGACTCATTGATATGTACCGTGGGCTGTACAGACTGGCTGATATTGGAGAAACAGGAAGCCAGCTGGCAAGGATGTTCGCGCTTTTGCCCTATCAGGAAATTGACCAGAACTTTACAGTGATGTTTTTTCAGGGATTTTTGAAGAAAAATGAAACTCTTGGAAAGGCACTTGGCAGGCTGGTGAAATTCGGATGGTTGGAAGATACGGGAAATGGTTACCGTATGCATCCTGTAATTGCAGAGAGTCTGTGTACAAAGGCTTTTTTAGAAGCAGAGTTTCAGCCATTCTGGGAGCGGGTCAGGAAGTGCTTTTTCCCGAAACAGGCACCGAAAGACGAGGATTCCCGCATGGAGGAAATTGCGTGGCTTGTCTTTCAGGGGATATCCAGAGTGCAGGGTGCGGTCAGTGACCAGCTTGTGGCACTGGCGGCAGAGGCTGCCCGATATCTGGAGCTGCCGGTTCCTATGTGCGGGAAAATCCGGGAACTGGAAAAAAGATGTGCAGAGATTTCCAATGAGACGAAGTTTATGGTAGCGTGTCTGACAGAGACAAAACCTGAACAAAACGAAGAATATATAGAACTCTTCCGCGAACAGCTGAAAAAGAGAACGCTATCATCGGAATGGATGTTGTTTGCTATAAGTGATTTTTGCAATAGGTTGGAGCAGAACAGTAATTATGAGTGTTACCGGGAGATCTGTGATTTAATTTTTCAACAGAAGGATAATATTGATTATAAAATTGGATATGCGCTTTTGCAGACGAATATGCAGATGTTAAAGCTTAATGTGAAAAAGGCTGAAATGTGGGCAGAACGTGGAATCCTCATGTGTGTACAATGGGGGCATAGCCAGAGAATACTGGATTTTCTTTATCCAAAAGCAGAATGTCATATGTTTTTTCAGGAAAAAGAAAAGCTGGCAGATTGTCTGGAAAAAATAGAGCAGATACAACAGATACAAAGAAAGCGTCAGGGTGAGAGTGAGTATGCAATATGGCAGCTTCGTGGTCAGCTTGCAGCTATGGATCAGAATATGGAAGAAGCTGCCTATTGTATGGAACAAGCAACGGACAGGTGCAAAATGTACTGTGGTGAGAAAAATCAGATGTATTCTGCCCTGTCAGAGGAACTGGCACGAATGTATAATGCCGCCGGACGAAGGGAAGAGTCGTTGGCATGTCATCTTGCGGTTCGCAATCAGCTGCTTAAGAATGGCTATCGTGAGGGTTCTTTGCTTCTGATGGTGGATAACAATATGAGTGTAGTCTACCTGGACTTGGGAAAGCCGGAAGAAGCGATCCCATATCTGACAGAGGCACTGGAGCTTGCGAAGGAGAATGGACTTGTAGGTCCGGCAGTCGCAGAGCCTACCTGGAATCTGGCACGCGTTTACCGCGCACTTGGAGATGAGGAAAAAGAAGATATATATCTGAAAGCCGCCGTGGAAGGCTTCCGGGAATGCTACCCGCCGGAACATCCCAAGCGGATCGCAGCTGAACAGAGACTGAAAGAACGCCAGGGGGAATGAACCTGGCGTTCTTTCTGCTTTTATGGAAAGATGTGCGGCGGTATACTTAAAGCTGACTACGACTAATCCTATTGACATACTAGAGTACTTTATAGTAACATAAATCAAAATCGGCCGAGCTCTTTGCGCGAGGGATCTTTTTTGTCTGAAAGAGAAAGATGGAGCTGGGGAGAGACTAAATTTACTGCCACAGGAGGCTAATCATATGAGCGAAATCACTGCAACCAAAGAGCAGCAGAATAAATACGAAGCTTTAAAAGAATACTTACGCAGTCTGGGAAGTGTGGCTGTGGCTTTTTCAAGCGGGGTGGACTCTACGTTTCTTTTGAAAACAGCACACGATGTGCTGGGGGATAAATGTATCGCGATTACTGCCATGTCCTGTTCTTTCCCGAAGAGAGAACTGGAAGAGGCGAAGACCTTCTGTGAGAAGGAAGGAATCCGCCACATTACAGTAGAGTCTGAAGAACTGGAAATTGAGGGCTTCTGCCAGAACCCGACTAACCGTTGCTATATCTGCAAGAAAGAATTATTTGAGAAAATCTGGGACATTGCCACAAAAGAGGGGCTGAATGCAGTGGCAGAGGGTTCCAACATGGACGACAATGGTGATTACAGACCTGGTTTACAGGCTGTTGCAGAGCTGGGGGTGAAGAGCCCGCTGCGCCACAGCGAATTGTATAAAGCAGACATCCGTGCCCTGTCTAAAGATCTTGGCCTTCCCACCTGGGAGAAACAATCCTTCGCCTGTCTTTCTTCCCGTTTTGTATACGGTGAGACTATCACGAAGGAGAAACTTGGCATGGTAGACAAGGCAGAACAGCTGCTTCTGGATCTGGGATTTCATCAGCTTCGTGTGCGTATTCATGGTACATTGGCACGAATTGAAGTATTGCCAGATGAACTCCAGAAAGTCCTGGAGAACCGCAACCAGATCGTGAAAGCATTCAAAGAATACGGCTTCACATACGTGACCATGGATCTTCAGGGATACCGAATGGGAAGTATGAATGAGACATTGAAGAAATAGTTTTCGACTTATGAATTATCGTCTATACTATGCTGTTAGTTAATTGTTTTAAATGCTGTTTTGCTTTATCATTAAATTAATCGTCTGACAAATTTTGGGAGGGAGTATGCTGCGGGCTCATTTGCAGAATAGCAGGTTATCCATTTAGAGGAAGCGTTTATTGTTATGCAACAGATATTAATGGAAAAATCTTTGCCTCTGGAGTGTGTTTGAAAGGACGAAAAAAAGAATAGCGAGGTAAAGCGTATGAGAAACAGACGACTGGCATTGGCTGCAGCATTGCTGCTGGCAATCACAAGTGCAGACGGAGCAGCACTGGCAGTAAGTGGAGCTGATTTTTCTTCTGAGGAAGTAGCAGAAGCAGTTTTTGACGAAGTGGAGAATGAGGGTCTGGACAATCAGGATGAGGTTCAGGAACAGGTTCAGACTCCGGAGATGGATCAGGTGGAGGAACAGTCATCCGAGGATTCATTCTCAGATGCGTCTGGCATGGAAGCAGCTGCAGAATGGCAGAATGAGGAAGCGGCAACAGCAGACGAAGCCCTGGTTTTTTCAGATGGAGAAGACATAGGAATTACCTATACCTTGTCAGATGACGGGAAACTGGTAATTTCCGGAACTGGAAGCATAGCAGATGATGCATTTGCTGGCAACACTAAGATAACAAGTGTGGTTATCTCAGAAGGAGTGACCGGCATTGGTTCCGGTGCATTTACCGGCTGCACCAATCTGACAAGTGTGACAATTCCAGAAGGCGTAACAACCATAGATGGTATGACATTTGGCAATTGTACCAGTCTGACAAGTGTAACCATTCCGGGAACGGTAACCTCAATAGAAGTTCAGGCATTCTGGAACTGCAGCAGTTTGACAAGCATAACTATTCCTGCAAGCGTAACGAGCATCGGAAGCGGTGTATTCCAGGGCTGTACCAGCTTGACAAGTGTAAAGCTTTCAGAGGGTCTGACCAGAATTGGAGATCAGACTTTTGGCAGATGTAATGCGTTGGAAACCATAGAAATCCCGGCAAGTTTGACATCTATAGGAAATGATGCGTTTAAAAACTGTGCCAAGCTGAGAAGTATCCGCTGCTATGCAAATAGCAGCACGTGGCAGCCCAGATACATTTGTGATTCAAATACAACCGTATATTACAGCTACAATCCGAACCATACTCATTCCTACAAGTCACATGTGATAAAAATGAGTGGCTGTACCTATTCAGGATCTGAAGAAGAAATCTGTGAATTTTGCGGTGATTACTATACGAAAGAAACACCGGCACTTGGTCATGACTGGAACCGTGGGGAAACAACAGAAGATGCTTCCTGTGAAAGTGACGGAGAAAAAACTTATACCTGCAGAAGATGTGGTGACAAAAAGAAAGAGACAATTCCGGCAACCGGACATAGCTGGGTAAGGTCATGGCATGAAGATGCAACCTGTACAGATGACGGAGTCGATGAATACACCTGCAGATATTGCGATACGGAAAAGAGAACTACAATAAAAGCAACCGGACATAAATTTTCTGCATGGGCAGTAACCCAGGAAGCAACTGTGGATGAGGAAGAAGTCCAGACACGTACCTGCAGTGCATGCGGCGAGCAGGAAACAAAAATTACCCGGGACAGACTGCAGCCAACAATGAAATTGAATCAGTCCAGTATTGTGCTGAAGACCGGACAGAAGACGAAGTGTCTGAAAGTAACCGGGCTTGCAAAGGGAGATTTCATTTCCACCTGGAGTACGGATAACTGGAGTATTGCAGATGTATCTGTTAGTTCAGATGGAACCTGTAACATTACCGCCGGTAAAACTACAGGCAAAACCCGTATTCACATATACCTGAACAGCGGATATGAAAAGTCTGTTACCGTAAAAGTCCAGAAAACCGCTGTAAAAACCACAAAGATCAAAGGTGTGCCGAAAACACTGAAATTAAAGAAAAATCAGAAATATTCCCTGAAACCGGTTTTAAAACCAGTAACAAGCAAAGAAAAAATCACCTACAAATCCAGCTCCTCCAAGGTGGTAAAGGTAGATTCCAAGGGCAGAATTACTGCAAAGAAAAAAGGAACAGCCGTAATTACGGTGAAAGCAGGGAAGAAAACAGTTAAGTGTAAGGTGACTGTGAAATAACGTATATTTTGAAAGGACAGGAATGAAATATTTTCTGTCCTTTTTCATGAATATTTATTGATTCTTTTTCTCACATTTCCTATAATAAGCCTATGTGTTATAAATTTACCCATGTGACATATAAAAACGTCGGAAAGAATATTGTATTTCGTAGAAGTCAGCGACGCATTTTACCTGTTGCAGGGGCTTTTTGTTTTGAAGATTTGGGATTTCAAACAGGTTCTGATCTGTCATGGCAGCAGGTCTTTGGACAGTGCAGCTGGCAGAAGTATATATTGGTTAAGCTGCGGCATCAGGTTCCATGAGGGAGTAAAAAAATATGAAGAAAAAATGTGTGGCAATGATGTTAATCGCAATAATGACCGCATCTTTAGCTGGTTGTGGAAGCAGCAAGGACGGAAGCGGTAAATCTGTAAAGCTGGATTCGGATCACCCGGTGTCCCTGACGATCTGGCATTATTACAACGGTGCCCAACAGGCAATGTTTGACACCCTTGTAAAGGAATTTAATGCCTCCGTTGGAAAAGAGGAGGGTATCTACGTGGAGAGCTACAGTCAGGGTTCCGTATCCGACCTTGAGGAAGCAGTCAACAGCTCTTTGAACGGAGAAGTAGGAGCAGAAGAACTGCCGGATATTTTTTCTTCCTATTCTGATACTGCTTACGCAGTACAGCAGCAGGATAAGCTGGCAGACCTTTCCGTGTATTTTACAGAAGATGAGCTGTCCAGGTATGTAGATTCCTACATCCAGGAGGGCTATTTTAACCAGGATGGCGCTTTATATCTTTTCCCAGTTGCCAAATCCACAGAGATTACCATGATCAATAAGACTGACTGGGAGCCTTTTGCAGAAGCCACTGGAACTACAGTGGAGGAACTTGCCACTACAGAAGGTATTACAGAGGTTGCACAGCGCTACTATGAGTGGACGGATGAGCAGACCCCGGATGTGCCGGACGATGGAAAAGCATTCTACGGCAGAGACTCCATGTCCAACTATTTTATCATTGGCATGAAGCAGATGGGAAAGGAAATTTTCCAGGTGAAAGATGGAAAAATGACCTTAAATACAGACGAAGATCTGATCCGCCGCCTTTGGGATAATTACTATGTACCATATATGAAGGGCTACTTCGCATCTCTTGGAAAATTCCGTTCCGATGATGTGAAGACAGGAGATATTCTTGCATACACGGGCTCCACATCTTCTGCCGTATACTTCCCGGATACCGTGGAAATAGGGAATAAAAGCTATCCGATTGATTACATCGTATGTGATTCTCCGGTTATGGAGGGCGGCGAGAACATAAAAGTTCAGCAAGGTGCCGGAATGGCAGTGACCAAGTCTGATAAGGAACATGAGTATGCTGCAAGTGTATTCCTGAAATGGTTCACACAGAAGAACCAGAATCTGCGCTTTGTATGCGAATCCTCCTATATGCCGGTTCTGAAAGAAGCCAACAGCGTAGACGCACTGGATTCCGTTATCAAAGAGAATAATATAGAAGTCAACCAGAAGGTTTACGATTGTTTTACAACGGAAATGGAAGACTTTGATAAAACAAGTTTCTATACAATTGGAGCCTTTGACAATAGCTACAGTGCCCGTAAGATCCTGGATTATTCTCTGGCTGACAAGGCAAAGGCTGATAAAGATGCCATGGACGCTGCAATCGCAGCCGGAGAGAGCCGGGAAGAGGCTCTTGCACAGTATCTGACAGATGAGAATTTCCAGAGCTGGTATACGGAATTCTGCCATAGCCTGGAGTGTATTTGAAAAAACATTCAAAGTGTTTTTTTAGACAGATTCTGGACATAAGGAGGTGAGGAAGGCTGTGAAGAAAAAGAAATCTCTTTGGAATATATTTCTGATTCCTATACTGATCATTGTGTTTGTACAGGGTGCAGTCCCATTCCTGACATTGATTTTCAGCGGAATCCGCTCAAACATGGAGAATGCGGTTATCGGTCTGGACAGTCATACGGTGGAGAACCGTAAGGTGGTTCTGGAGAACGATATGATCGAGCAGTGGAGCAGCGTGTACAAGGAAAGTGACAGTCTGTCCTCTGCGCTGACAAAGGTATTGAGCAATCATCAGATGGATATGCAGGGCTTCATGGGCTCAGGGAAAGTTCAGGAGGAATATCTGGAAACGGTTTTTTATGATATGGTGGAGGTTTTGCAGTACAATTCCACTTCTGGAATTTTTCTGGTTCTGGGAAATGACGGTGATACAGATTCGGAAGGGGAATACAAAGGCTTCTGGGTGAGAGACTCAGATCCCCAGACCAAAACGGCTTCCCGCACGGACCTGCTGATGGAGCGTGGAAGTAAGGTACTGTCGCAGAATATGTCCATTTCACTGGATACTTCCTGGCATACAGATTTCCACTTCCAGGGCAATGGGAAAAGAGATGCCGATGACTTTTTTTACCAGCCATATATAACAGCAGAAAATTACGTTGATTCCCGCACCAGTATGAAAAATCTGGGCTATTGGTCGAAGCCGTTTATTCTGGAAGATTTCTATAAGGATAACCATAAGATGATCACATATTCGGCACCTCTTGTTTATGATAAAACCGTTTACGGTGTGCTTGGAATTGAAGTGGGAGTGAATGATCTGACCAAATTTTTTCAGGTAAAAGATCTGGATTCCGATCTGAATGCAGGATTTGCCCTTGTGGTAGACCATGGAAATGGAAATTATGAGGGAATTGCCGGTGAGGGTGCGCTGTATGATGCAGTTTCCCGGGACGGAAGTGACTTTGTTCTGGAGGAGCCGGTGCAGGAGAATTTGCGGCTGGTACAGGGGGCTGCCATTGGGAAACAGCAGATTTACGGACTTGTGAGCAATCTGGAGCTGTACAGCAGAAATGTGCCGTATGAAGATACGCAGTGGGCATTGTGCGGTTTTGTTACAGAGGATTCTGTGTATGGATTGATTTCCGATGTTTATGAGAGAATTCTGGGAGCGATTCTGGGAAGTGCCCTGATGGCGGTTATTCTGGTTTATTTTCTTGTCCAGTATGCGACGGAACCGGTTTACCATCTGGTGGAGAGTGTACGAGGCGGAGTGAAGGGAATTCACGGTTTTCAGGAGTCAGGTATTCAGGAGCTTGATGAGCTCCATAAAGTGATAGAGAATCTGACGGATACCCAGATGCAGACAGAGAATCAGCTTCTGGAGGAAAAGGAGCGCTATCGGATTGCGGTAGAAAGTTCCCAGGATGCCTTTTTTACCTACAAATGTAAGGAAAAACTGCTGGAAATAGTTAACAGTAAAGGCAATGACGGTGTATGGGACTGCGGAAAGCATCCGGAATTTCTTGATAATGACAGTATCCATCCGGCAGATAAGGCAAAGCTGGTGAACGCAGTAAAAAGCTCAGATGGCGTTCTGGATGTTGACTTTCGTCTGCAGCATGCCAATGGAGAATTTCAGTGGGTAAATCTATCCGGAAGCATTACTTTTGATGAGAATAAAGAGCGCAGCAGGGTCGTTGGCTGTATTCACAATGTGCATCAGCACAAGCTTCTGGAGCAGGCGCAGAAAAGAAAGCAGATTTATGACTCCATTACCTCTTTTTACCGTCTTGGAAGCGGACTGGAGGTTGTGGAAACACTGTGTCGGGATGACCCGGAGGGAGTACTGGTACTTCTGGAAATTCAGCAGTTTTCCAAAATTGATGAGCGTTATGGCCTGATCTTCGGAGATATTATCCTGGAGCAGTTTGCAGGTCTGCTGGCGAAGCGCTTCCAGGAGGACGGTTTAAACGGTGGTATTTATATCAGGGCTGGTGCAGACCAGATGCTGGTATGGCTGCCGGTATGTACGACCGGACCGGTTGTGAGAAGTGTGCAGAGACTGGAAAAGGATTTTGGGGCACTTACAGATGAGAAGTATCTGTCCCTTTCCCTGAAATGCGGAATCGCGGCTACAGGCAGCAGAAATTCGCTGTCTGAGGCACTTGAACAGACGAAGACTGCTCTTACAGCTGCACGTCATGGAAAGCAGGAAATCATGTTCTATGAGGAGCTTTCAACGGTGGAAAAAGCCTGTGCGGTTGATGTGGCATTTGCGGAGGTGGCTTCTCTGGAACGTCTGAAGGAAATGACACTTTCCTCTATAGCTCTGAACCTGTTTGACAGAGATGGTGATACTTCTGTGGTTCTGGATATTCTGGCGTTGAAGCTGCAGGAGAAATACCATCTGACAGACATTGTGATCACCCATTTCAACGGGGAATATATGGTAAATAACCTGCTGTACTGCTGGAAAACCTGGGAAAAAAAGGATGGCTGGGACGGTATGGTCCACTGTTCTGAGAAGCAATACCAGCACTTTGTGGAGACACAGGAAATGCAGCAGCTTCTGACTTCCGGGGAAAGCATATGGAAAGAGCCGCTGATTCAGCCTTTTGCTTCAGGCAGAAACGATATTGTATTCCATATGACAGATAACGGACAGTATTCCGGAAGTATTGTATTCCGGGACATTGACCAGGATGTTCTGGAGAAAAAAGAAGAGTGCAAGTGTCTGGAAGAAATCAGTGCAATTATTCAGAACCGATTGAATCTGGAGCGTCACGATCTTTCTGCCAAGGCGAAATCGGATTTCCTGGCCCGTATGTCTCATGAGATCCGTACTCCTATGAACGGTATTATAGGTATGACGGAGATTGCATTGAAAGATGGACAGACTGAGGAGCGGCGGATCGACTGTCTGAGAAAAATCGAGTACTCCTCGGAATATCTGCTTGGACTTATCAACGATATTCTGGATATGTCCAAGATCGAGAGCGGAAAGATGAGGCTGATCGAAGAAAAATGCAATCTCATGGAGATGATACAGGGACTTCGTCCATTGCTGGAAGCGAAGCTGAACGAAAATAACATTCAGTATATAGCAGATATCCAGCTGAAAAACCATTGGTTTATGGCAGATTCCCTGCGGCTGAACCAGGTTCTGGTAAATCTTCTGGGAAATGCGCTGAAGTATTCCAGACCAGATGGACATGTGTGGCTGACCGTTCGCGAGACAGAAGAAGAGAAAGGCTTTTCCAATCTGTATTTTCAGGTCAGGGATGATGGAATTGGAATTGCACCTGAGAAACAGCAGCTTATTTTCCGGCAGTTTGAGCAGGCGGATAATTCTGAAAATGCAAGAAAACAGGGCACTGGTCTTGGTCTTGCCATCAGCAGAAGAATTGTGCGGATGATGGATTCCGATATTAAGTTGGAAAGTGAGCCTGGTAAGGGAAGCAGCTTCAGCTTTAACGTGAAGCTTCAGCCGGTAAGCGGAGAGAAGACTACGGTCACCAGCCAGCCGGAGGAGATCAGCTTCCCGGGAAAAAGAATCCTGGTGGTTGAGGATAATGAGCTGAATATGGAAATTATCTGTACTATCCTTGAAAATTACGGAATTAAAACCGAGCAGGCAGTTAACGGAAAAGAAGCTGTGCGGCGCATGGAAGAATCCGTTCCCGGATATTACGATATGATCTTTATGGATATTATGATGCCGGAAATGGACGGACTGGAAGCAACCCGGACTATCCGGAATCTGGATCGTGAGGATTGCAAAAAGATTCCGATTTACGCAATGAGCGCCAACGCTTTCGATGAGGATGTGAAACGTTCCCTGGCAAGCGGTATGAACGGACATCTTTCCAAGCCTGTGAATCTGCAGGTGCTGGAGAAAACGCTGCAGAAAGTGCTGGGATAAAAATAAATGGTTTTTTAATGCATCTTGTGCAATATATTGACAGTTTGTGATAACCCCGTCTTTTACAGACGGGGTTATGTTATATTTATGGCAACATAGAAGGGAGCGATCACAAGCATGAAATATCAGAATATCATAGATAACATGACCCTGAAGGAAAAAGCCGCATTCCTCAGCGGAAAAAGCGAGTGGCAGACAAGAGATTTCCCGCGTCTGGATATCCCGGCGATTTTCTGTTCAGACGGACCGAATGGTGTGCGTAAACAGGCAGGAGCAGGAGATCATCTGGGAATCAATCCAGCAGTACCGGCAACCTGTTTTCCTACAGCGGCAGCTATGGCAAACAGCTGGGATGAAGAGCTGGAGCAGAGGGTAGGCGTTGCCCTTGGTGAAGAATCCATGGAAGAAGACGTAAACGTTCTTCTTGGACCTGGACTGAACATTAAGAGAAATCCTCTCTGTGGACGTAACTTCGAGTATTTTTCCGAGGATCCCTATCTTTCCGGAAAAATGGCAGCTGCTTTTATCCGCGGTGTGCAGAGCACAGGAGCAGCAGCCTGTGCAAAACATTTCGCTGTAAACAGCCAGGAACTTCGCCGTATGGCAATGAATGCGGTGGTAGATGAGAGAACTCTCCGTGAAATCTACCTCACCGGTTTTGAGATTGCCATCAAAGAGGGTGGCGCGAAAACGGTTATGAGCAGCTACAACGAGGTAAACGGTGTTTACGCCAACGAAAACGAGCATCTGCTGAAAGACATTCTCCGCGATGAGTGGGGCTTCGAAGGCTCTGTTATCACTGACTGGGGCGCTTCTAACGACCATTCTCTCGGTGTAAAGAACGGTTCCACTCTGGAAATGCCGACTCCGGGACTTGATGCGGCAAGAGAGCTTCTTGCCAGCGTAGAAAGCGGCAAGATCAGTGAGAAGGACATCGACGAGCGCGTAGACGAGCTTCTTGATCTGGTACTTACTACCACCGAGAATGCAAAGCATTATAAAAAAGTGGCGGACAAGAAAGCCCTTCATGAGGAGCATCATAAGCTGGCACGTCTTGCCTGCGAGAACAGTGCAGTTCTTCTGAAAAATGAGGACGGAATCCTTCCGGTTGGAGCGAAGGTTCAGGCAGCTGTGATCGGTGATTTCGCTTTTGACCCAAGATACCAGGGCGCAGGTTCTTCCATGGTAAACTCTACAAAAGTAGATTCCATCAAGGATATGCTGAAGACCAGTGGAATCTCTGTGACTGGAATCGTCCGTGGCTATCAGCGTGACGGAAAAGAAGATGAGACCATGAAAAAAGAGGCCGTAGATCTTGCCCGCCGTTCTGATGTGGTTCTGTTTTTCTTCGGATTGAACGAGAAAAGCGAGACAGAAGGTCTTGACCGCAAGCATCTCCGCATTCCGCAGAACCAGATCAACCTGATCCAGGAGCTGGCAAAAGCCAACGCAAACATGATTGGTATCATCAGTGCAGGTTCTGTTATTGAAATGCCATGGCACCATCATTTCAAAGCCCTGCTTCACACCGCTCTCATGGGTCAGGCAGGTGCAGGTGCAGTGCTTGATATTCTTTCCGGTAAAGTCAACCCATCCGGAAAGCTTGCTGAAACTTACATTAAGAAATATGAGGATACTCCTTCTTACAATTACTATCCGTCACAGGAGCGGAACTCTGAGTACAGAGAGGGAATTTACGTAGGATACCGCTACTTCGACACCGCAGGTGTGCCGGTAAACTATCCATTTGGATATGGTCTTTCCTACACTACATTTGAATATGACAATCTTCAGGTGAAGCCGGATGGGGCGACGTTTACCCTTCGCAACACCGGAAAGTATGATGGTGCAGAGATTGCCCAGCTTTATGTAGGACTTCCGGGAGCAAAAGTTTTCCGCCCGGTCAAGGAACTGAAAGGTTTTTCCAAGGTGTTCTTAAAGGCAGGCGAGGAGAAAACCGTTACCATTAAGTTCGACGACAAGACATTCCGTTACTGGAATATGAAGACAAATAAATGGGAAGTAGAAGGCGGCGTTTACAGCATTATGATCGGTGCAAGCTGTGCGGATATCCGTCTTCAGGATTCTCTTGCCATTATCGGAACCACTGAGGTAATGCCATACTATACCAACCGCGTTTCTTCTTATGTGGAGGGAAAGGTTCAGCAGATCGGAAATGAGGAGTACGAGACGATCCTGGGACATTCCATCCCGGACGGAAGCTGGAGCGGAGAGCTTGGCATGAACGATGCCCTTTGCCAGATGTATTACGCGAAGAGCGGAATTGCCCGCTTCATCTGTAAGAAGCTGGGTGAAAAGTTAAAAAAGAGCGAGGCAGCGGGAATTCCGGATCTGAACACCCTGTTCCAGTACAACATGCCATTCCGTGCAATCGCCAAGATGACAGGCGGTATGGTTTCCATGGAAATGGTAGAGGGACTTCTAAAGGTTGTAAACGGTCATTTCAGCGGACTTGGAAAAGTAATCAGCGGATTTTTCAGAAACCAGAAGCTGAACAAGCAGTATGAGAAAGATCTGGAAGAGCAGAAATAGGAGGAGTATCATTATGGGAAAAATCAAACAGTTAATCGAAGATCACCCGAATATCTGGGAATTTATTAAATTTAACGTATTATCCAACTGTGCAACTATTACAAACTTCATTATCATGTGGCTGTGTACCGGTTTTATTTTCAAAAGCTTTGCAAATACACCATTTAAGTTTCTGGTGTTCAATTACGCAGATAATATCGAGTCCAATCTTGGTTTATGTGGATTTTTAAGCTTTTTGGTTGCAACTGCAGCAGCTCAGACCGTAAACTTCTTTGTACAGAAGAATCTGGTTTTCAAATCCAATGCAGCGTTTGAGAAGGCTGTACCGAAATACATTGTACTTGCAGTTGTGCTGGTGCTTGTATCCGCAGCACTTCCGGCTTACAGCCAGAGCTTTTTCGTAAACATCGGTATTTCCGAAGCACTTGCACCTACACTCGCAAATGTTCTGAACATTCTGGTTCAGGTAGTTCTCAGCTACCCGACCATGAAATTCTGGATCATGCCGAACAAATAAAGATGATTGTTCTTTACCCGGATTGCCTTGCAGTCCGGGTTTTTTAATGCTAGAGCGTGTTTGAAAAAGGCTTTCTGCAAGATGTGCGTCACAATTTGTGGGAGATTTCGCTCGGATGAGGGCGCCGTAGCGGGCTACGGCAACCGAATTCGGGTGAAATCTCCCGCAAAGTGGGGCGTGCAGATTGCGGGAATGATTTTTCAAACACGCTCTAATATTAAAAGGCGGAATTTAACAATTTAAACACATTTTTCCCACAAAGAGAACACAAATTGTCTATATACTGTGAACTATCAAATGAAAAGAACATAAAGGAGTTTCTAAAGGAGGCTTTTATCATGAAGAATAGAAATGAAGAATTAAAGAGAAAACTTAAAAAGGCAGCAAGCATTAGTCTTTGCGCAGTACTGGCAGGCGGCCTTGCAGCAGGGACATATACAGGAGTTAACTATCTGACAGGCTATGAGCAGAACGTACAGGCAGCAAGCGAAGGTAAAGTTGAGCTGCTGAAATCCGAGAAGAAATCGGATGATTCCCAGGATGACAGCAAAGATGAGAGTACAGCAAAGGGTAGCCTTGATGTATCTGATATTGTAGAAGAGGCAATGCCAAGTATCGTTTCCATTACAACCAAATCTGTAGAAGAGGTTCAGAACTACTACGGAATGTTTGGTCAGTACGGTGCTTACTCTCCTGAGCAGAGAGAAGTACAGGGAAGCGGTTCCGGTATTATCATTGGTAAGAACGATTCCGAGCTTCTGATCGCAACCAACTATCATGTAGTAGAAGGTGCGGAGACTTTATCTGTTGGCTTCTGTGACAGCACAGCATGTGAGGCTAAGGTAAAAGGTTATGACAGCGAGAGGGATCTTGCAGTTGTAGCAGTTTCCCTGGATGATATTGACAGCGATACAATGGATGCCATTACGATTGCAACTATCGGTAATTCCGATGACCTGAAGGTTGGTGCACAGGTTGTTGCAATTGGTAACGCACTTGGTTATGGTCAGTCCGTAACAACCGGTATTGTAAGCGCCAAGAACCGTCAGCTGAATTCTGATGATACAGTCGGCGATTATGACAGCGACAGCAATTCCGCTACGAACCTGATCCAGACAGATGCAGCAATCAACCCAGGCAACAGCGGTGGTGCTCTTCTGAACATGAACGGTGAGGTTGTTGGTATCAACTCTGCAAAGCTTGCTTCCACAGCGGTTGAGGGTATCGGTTATGCAATTGCAATTTCTGATGTAACAGATACGCTGGAGAGCCTGATGAATGAGGAGACCAGAGATAAAGTTGATAACCACGGTGTTCTGGGAATCACAGTTAAGAGTGTTGACAGTGCAGTAAGTGAAGCATACGGTGTTCCGGAAGGCGTTCTTGTAAGAGACGTAACAGAAGGCGGTGCAGCTGATGAGGCTGGTATTGAAGCAAAATCCATCATTACAAAATTTGCAGGCAAGGTTGTTACAACCAAGGAACAGCTGATTGATTTCCTTTCCTACTACGAGCCAGGTGAGGATGTAGAGCTTACCCTTGAGGTTCCGGATGGAAAAGGTTACAAAGAAGAGACGGTAACTGTAACTCTTGGCGAGAACACAAATACACAGAGTACGGATTCCAAGGACAACGGTGACGGTCAGGGAAGCAGCCAGGATGATAATCTTCTGGAAGACTGGGAGAATAACGAAGGCGGCTCAGGTCTCCAGTACGGCGAGGGCTGGAATTAAACACTTGGGCGAATACGCTCTAGTAAGGCATACAGATTGCTGGAATGCTTTTTAGACACGCTCTAAGGCAGGAGAACCGGGATTGATTCAGCCACGGAAATGTAAATAATAGAATGAGAGAGGTTCATCTGTAAAAAAGGTGAACCTCTTTTTTCGGGCAAAATTTCCCACAAAGCGAGGCATGCCGGTTGCGAAACAGATTTTTCAAATATACTCTGCTTTGAAATAGTTAGAAAACACATAGAAAACTGAATAATAGATTGCGTAACCTACCTTAAAAAGGTATAATTATTTTATTGTCTGCAGACTGCGGCATAATATTTTTTAGAGTTATACGAAAAAGGAAAAGAGTCAGCAAAATGAACAACGAAAGATTTCTGGTTTTCGATATAGATGATACCTTATATAGCCAGATGGAGCCGTTGCTTACAGCCTGTGAGTTCAGTCTGGGCAGGAAGCTTCCGGATCCGGAGCTGTTTTACCGGATTTTCGGGAAAAGAAGCGCTGAAATGTTTCTGTTCAGCGAGAGTGGACAGGTTTCCATTCATGAATCCCGGATTTACAGAATTGAAAATACTATGAAAGACCTGGGAATTCCCTTTACCAGAGAGCAGGCAGAGCTCTTCCAGAAGAGATATAAAGAGAATCAGTCCCATCTTCATGTTTCAGGGGTAATGACACAACTGCTGGACGAATGCGAAGCTGCCGGAGTGAAAATGGGCGTGATCACCAACGGACCTTTTTCCCATCAGGTTCAGAAGTTCCACACACTGGGACTTGATAAATGGTTTACAGAGGATCAGCTGATCGTGTCTGCAGGTGTGGGCGTGGTCAAGCCGGATGTGAAGATCTTCCGCATGGCAGAAGAAAAATGGGGAATGAAGCCGGAGAATACTTTTATGATCGGGGATTCTCTGGAGAATGACATTGCAGGTGCAAAAAATGCCGGATGGAAGACCATCTGGATGAACCATCACCGTTATACGGTTCCGGAAGGTATGGAAAAACCAGATTATATTGCATATACAGAGGAAGAGTTGAGAAAGCTTATTGTCCAAATATGCTTTACAACGAAGAAGGATGGATAAAGTATGGTATCAGATTACAAAATCACCATGGAGCAGGCAGAATACGAGATGGTCTGTTACCGTAGGGTTTTTAACTTTGTAAGGCTTCTTGACCAGGAAAAACTGGAGAAATTGAATGCAGAAGGTCTGTTGGCAGCAGAGGGCGGACAGACAAAAAAAGCAGATTTGTGCATAGGACATTTTTGCCAGGGCTGTGTGGCAATGGAAGCCTTTTTACGGAAGGCAGAGCTGTGCAAGCTGGAATTTATTGGAGATGACATTTATCAGATCATGGCTAAATATCTGGAAATTGACGGTAATCCTTATGTAATGGAGCTTTTGAAGAAAATGGACAAAAGCAGCCTGATCGACCGGAAAGATCATGAGCGCCTGATCAGCAGCCTTACTGGATATAACGAGAGACTGTACCAGGATGTTCTTACGAAGGCATACAACAGACGTTATTATGAAGAAGAATTGAAGTCCAAGATGGGACCGGCTGGAATTGCCATGATCGATCTGGACGATTTTAAGCTTTATAACGACACATATGGACATAATGCCGGGGATATGGCACTGACTGTTGTTGCAGAAACCATATGCAAGCATATCCGTAAGGATGATATTCTGATCCGCTATGGAGGGGATGAGTTTCTTCTGGTGCTTCCCGGAGTAACAGAAGTGAAATTTGCCGGAAGACTGCAGGAAATCCATGATAAGATTCATCTGGCTGCGGTGCCGGGATATGCAGGAATTCAGCTTTCTGTGAGTATTGGAGGAACAATTGCCGGGGCAGATGAAACGATCGGAAGTGTGGTAGGAAGAGCTGACCGCTTTATGTACCAGGCGAAAACCCGTAAGAACCTGGTGGTAACCGAGTCTAATGAGATAAAAGCTGGAAATGCAGATGGCGCAGAGGTTAATCGTGATGAGCTGAAACAGCAGATTCTGATCGTGGATGATGCTGAGCTGAACCGTGATATTCTTGCGGAGATTCTGCACCATGATTTTAAGACTATGGAAGTAAGCAATGGGGAGGAATGTCTCTCCGTGCTTCGGGAGTATGGTGCAGGAATCTCACTGGTGTTGCTTGATATTGTAATGCCTGGCATGGACGGCTTTGCAGTTCTTGAGGAGATGAACCGGAACCATTGGATTGAGGACATTCCGGTCATCATGATCTCCAGTGAGGAGACAGAATCATATATACGCCGGGCGTATGAAATGGGAGTTTCAGACTATATCAGCCGTCCGTTTGATGCCAGAGTTGTTTACCGGCGTGTATATAATACTATTAAATTATACGCAAAACAGAGGCGCCTAATCACACTTGTAACGGATCAAATTCGCGAAAAAGAAAAAATAGTCAAATTTTGATAGATATTCTCAGCCATATCGTAGAATTTCGTAATGGAGAGAGCGGTCAGCACGTTCAGCACATAAAGATGTTGACCGGATTTCTGCTGGACAGACTGATGCAGAAAACAGACAAATATGATCTGAAATGGTCTGACCAGTACATGATCACAATAGCATCTGCCCTTCACGATATTGGTAAAGTGGGAATCGACGAGAAGATTTTGAATAAACCAGGCAGACTGACAAATGAAGAGTTTGAGGAAATGAAAAAGCATACCCTGATCGGTGCTTCCATGCTGAAGAGTCTTGGGGTATATCAGGATGAGGAGCTTGTGAAGGTGGCTTACCAGATCTGCAGATGGCACCACGAGCGCTATGACGGCAAGGGCTATCCGGATGGTCTGAAGGGGGAAGAAATTCCGATTGCAGCCCAGGTGGTTTCTGTTGCGGATGTATATGATGCACTGACAAGTGAGCGCGTATATAAGAAAGCATTTTCCCATGAGAAGGCTATGGAGATGATTCTGGCTGGTGAGTGCGGAACCTTCAATCCGCTGCTTCTGGAGTGTTTGCAGGATATTCAAGGCAATATCCAGGTGGAAATGAAGAGAGCAGCAGAACAGCCTATGCTTGTGCAGAATTCTTATGTGGGGAAGATGATTGAGACGGTGCAGTAGGCATGGATTATTATAATGTATTATATTGCGGTATTGTTCGGCGAAGTGTTTTTGGTAAAGAGCGTGAACAGGAGCATTTGCAGGTCGGGGGACCTGCGGGAGTGGGGGTAAGTTTTACTTTATGAAAAAGAAAATTCTTACACTGGCGGCAGTGGTAACACTGCCGTTTATTCTTCTTGTGATGTATCTTCTTGCCTCGATGGCAAGCTACAGCAATACCTACGATGAGATCGTAAGCAACATGACTGTAGCGAACAATTACAATCTGAATTTCAAAGAAGAGATGGACGAGAGCCTGTATAAGCTGGTTGTTGGCTACGTCACTCTGGATACCATCGAAACAGACAAAAGTCTTAAGAATCCATATACTTTAATAGATGAATTACGCAGCGAGTTTACCAGACTGACAGCCATTACCACAGAATCTGAGAGCAAGCTGTGGCTGGAGAGCCTTCTTCGCAATATCGATACCCTGGAAAAAAGGGTGGACGATATTGTGGACAGCATTTCTGCCGGTGGCAGATATAATGAGAATATTGAGAAGCTGGACAACAATATTTACATTCTGACAGAATTAATCCAGGACGATATTCAGTATTATATTTATTATCAGACACGTTATATGGACAAGGTCACGGATACCCTGCAGGATCAGATCAGGCGGTTTATGGTGGTGTGCAGTGTGCTGATCGGCGTGCTGATCATTGTGGTTGCAGTCAGCGCGGTGATGATCGTTTCCGGTATTATACAGCCTATCAGTCAGCTGAACCAGGCTACGGAGAAAATCGCTCAGGGTGATTTTAATGCCAGAGCCCAGGCGGATTCCGAGGATGAGGTGGCTGAGCTTGCAGTGAGCTTTAACAAAATGGCAGGAAGCATGCAGTCTCTGATCGATAAGGTGAAGGAAGACGAGCGGAAAATGCGAAAAGCAGATCTGCGCCTTCTTCAGGAGCAGATCCAGCCTCATTTTCTTTATAATACGCTGGACACCATTGTGTGGCTGATCGAGTCCAATGAGCCGGACGAAGCGGTGACCATGGTTGTTACCCTGTCAGACTTTTTCCGTGAGATCCTAAGCAAAGGGAAGGAATTTATCTCCATTAAGGAAGAAGAGAAGCATATCAGCAGTTATCTCCAGATCCAGGAAATGCGTTACCGGGATATTCTGGAATATGACATTCAGCTGGATCAGGTAATTTATAAATATCAGATTCTGAAGCTGACTCTTCAACCGGTAGTGGAGAATGCGCTTTATCATGGCATTAAGTATAAGCGTGCTAAGGGATGTATTCACATTCATGGGGAGAAAGAGGGAGATATTATCCGTCTGACTGTCCGGGATGATGGTGTGGGCATGGATGAGGAAGAGCTTGAACAGCTTCGTCAGCAGATTGAGAAGCCCTGCCAGGAGACGGAGAAGGGGTTTGGTCTGGCAAATGTAAATGAGCGTATCCACATGTATTTCGGACCGGAGTATGGAATGAAGATCCAGTCACAGAAGGGTAAGGGAACTACAGTGGAGATTGTAATTCCGGCTATTCTGGAAGCTCCGGTTGAGAAAACAGGGAATGATACAGCAAAAGTGGCTGAAGGCGGCAACAGCGTGAATTTTGACGCAAATAAAAAAATAAAAAGTAATCCGAAACAGCAGAATGCCAATAAGATAATTGAGGGTGGACGGCCACAGCAGGAGGAGACAGGCGTATGAGACAGTTTATAAGAAAAAACATCTGGGCTGTGGCACCGGTTGTGTTTGTGCTTGTGGCACTGGTTCTTCTGGGAAGTCCTTTGAGCAGCAGTAAAGTGCAGGAAACTCCTGCGGAGGACGACAATCTGATCGTAGTAGGTGTTTCCCAGGTGGGAAGCGAATCTGTATGGCGAAGTGCCCACACTCAGTCCATTCAGGACGCTTTCACCAGGGCAAACGGCTACATGCTGATTTTTGACAATGCCAGACAGAAACAGGCCAATCAGATTAAGGCCATCCGAAGCTTTATTTCCCAGCAGGTGGATTATATCGTACTTTCTCCTATTGAGGAATCTGGCTGGGACACTGTGCTTCAGGAGGCGAAGGATGCCGGGATTCCGGTAATTCTCATAGACCGTAAGGTTTCTGTGGATGATGACTCCCTCTATGCTTCCTGGGTTGGTTCCGATTTTGTCCGCGAAGGACAGGATGCCGGTTACTGGCTTGAGGATTACATGAAAAAGCAGGGCAGGGAAGATGACGGAATTAACATTGTAGTGCTGAAAGGAACCAAAGGTGCCTCCGCTACCATCGGCAGAACCCGTGGGTTCAATGAAGTGGCAAAGGTGCAGCACAATTGGAACATTTTGCAGCAGGTAGACGGAGAATTTACCACAGCAAAAGGAAAAGAAGAGATGGCAAGGCTTCTGGATCAGTATGAGGACATAGATGTGGTGGTTTCACAGAACGATGACATGACTTTTGGTGCTCTTGAAGCCATCAGAGAAGCAGGAAAAACTGCAGGAGTGGACGGCGATATTACGGTAATTTCCTTTGACGCAGTGGATGCGGGCGTGGAGCTGGTGAGAAACGGGGAGATCAACATTGATGTCCAGTGTAATCCTGACCAGGGAAAATACGTGGAGCAGATCATTCAGGATATGGAAGATGGCAAAGAAATAGAGAAAGCATATTATGTTCCGGAGCGGGTGTATACCCAGGAGAACGTTAGGGAGGAAGAAAATGTTACGGAAGGTATTTCTGGTTGAAGATGAGACGGTGATCCGCGAAGGGCTCAGAGACAGGATTCCCTGGGATCAGTTCGGATACCGTTTTGTAGGGGAAGCAGCAGATGGGGAAATGGCTTTGCCCCTGATCCGTAAGACGAAGCCGGATGTATTGATCACGGATATTAAAATGCCTTTTATGGATGGGCTTTCCTTAAGTAAAATTGTGAGCAAAGAATTTCCGCGGATGAAGATTATTATTATCAGTGGTTATGATGATTTTGAATATGCAAGACAGGCAATTGAAGTTGGTGTTGACCAGTATCTGCTGAAGCCGGTTACCAGAATGAAGCTGAAAAATGTACTTCTTGAACTGAAAGATAAGATCGAGCAGGATCAGGAGCAGGAGGACTACCGCACCCAGTTTCAGAATGAGATCCAGGAGTATGAGCAGTTTTCCAGACGGCGTTTTATGGAAAAAATTCTGGAGGGGGAGCTGTCGGTTAAGGAGATTTATGATGAGGCAGAGCGTCAGTCTATAGAAATTACGGCAGCAGGATATAATCTGCTTTTCCTGTATTTACAGGAGAAAAATAAGGACAAGATGGCAGGTTTTCTTCGGAAACAGGATGAAGTGCTTCATTATTTTCTCCGCTATCCCCAGTATCTGCTTTTCCGCTGGAATGTAAACAGTTACGGAGTTCTGGTAAAGGGGGAATTGTCCCGGCTTCCGGAGCTGACAGATAATTGCGTGGAGTATGTGAAGCGGACCTGCGAAGGGGAAGAGCAGATGGACTGGTATGTAGCTGTAGGAAAACCAGTGGAGAGATTGAGCTTGCTTTCCCAGTGTTATCAGAGTGTGAATCATTATTTTGCATATCGTTTTATGGTGCCGGGGCTTCATGTGCTTACAGAAGAAACTTTGGAAAGTTATGTAAACTCGCAGGGGGAGAACCGGCTGGCAGCAGTGGATTCTTCACAGCTGAATCCTGAGATCATCAAGGATTTTCTCACAAAAGGAAGCAGCAGTGAGATCCAGGAGTTCGTTCAGGGATATCTGGGTGGAATGAGTAAGGCACTGGAGTCCAGAATGTTCCGGGATTATGTGGTGCTTCATATTCGGTTTACAACTATTATGTATCTGGAATCCATTGGTGTGGAAAAAGAGGGTTATACAGAACGGATCGAGGGAAAATATCAGGATACCAGTATCAAGGCATCGCAGGTGGCAGGGTATTGTGTGGACATTCTTCAGAGTGCCATTGATATCAGGGATGAGAAGAATGAGTCTCAGGGCAACAGCGCCATGAGGAAAGTGCTGGATTATATTGATGAGAATTACTATAAAGAGACCATTTCCCTGAATGAAGTAGCGGATGCGGTGAATATGAGTGCCAACTATTTAAGCGCAATTTTCAGCCAGAATATGCAGAAGACGTTTGTAGAGTATATTACCTGCAAACGTGTTGACAGAGCGAAAAAACTCCTGCGCGAGACGGACAAGTCGTCCGGAGAGATCGCACAGGAGGTGGGATATAAGGATCCCCATTATTTCAGTTATGTGTTTAAGAAAAAATCCGGGTGCAGCCCAAGGGAATATCGGAGTAAGGGGACTGCATGATATTCAAAATTAATTATGTGATTTCGGCAGTGATAACTGCCATGGGACTTCCTGCGAAGAGACAGGGAGTCCTTTTAATTTGTTTATGCTCATTTGGGCGGCCAGAGTACCAGGCTGGTGTGTCTGGTGTGTCAGTGTTGTGGCGCGGAGCAGACCAGATGTGGTAAGGTAGCTGGTATTGAAGGCGGCTAGTGCTATTGTGGTTTCGAAACTATGGTCGGCGGAAGTAGTCTTGAATCCAGTGCTTTGAAGAGAGGATGAAAGGGAAGCATGAGTTGCTATCTTTTTCTCCTGTCCAAGCGACAGCTCTTCCCATAACAGCCATGCAATAAAGTCATCCTCACAAATAAACGCAGTGCAGTCGGGGGTGATCCGTTCTAGAAATTTTTTTAGGAAGCTGATATCCTGGCTCTGACGGAAATCATCCAGTTCCTGTGTGGTGTACCAGCAGATGTTGCGGTCTGGTACAGTCAGCCCCTGATTTTGCATAGCATCCAGAAATCCCTGGTAGCGTTCAAGTCCCCGCTGATCGTCCATCTGGAAAATACCGGCGATAGAAGAGTGGCCTTTTTCCACAAGACTTTGCACCAGAAGACCAGCCCCATATAGATTATCTTCATAGATTACTGGAATCTGAGACAACTGGGGATAAGCACATTCCAGGAACAAAATGGAAGTTCCCCTTTGTATCAGCCTTTGATAAAGCTCTGTATTAGGTGATGGTAAGGCGCTTTTTACAGGCTCCACAATAAGTGCCCGCAGCGGACTTTTCAAAAGAAACTGAAGGATTTGCCGTTCCTGGTCCACATGATTGTGAGTGGGGTAAACCTTGCAGGAAAATCCCTCCGCAGCCAGCGCCACACGAATATCATTTATCAGTGCAGGATATTCATATTGCTGTTCATCGGGAATCAGAATTCCAACTATATTCCGGTCTTCCAGGCTGGAAAGTCCGGTAATGTAAGCTCCGCTCCCTTTAATGCGGCGGATTTCCCGCTCATCTTCAAGAACCGCCAGCGCAGCCCGGACCGTTTGTCGGCTGACACGGTATCTGACAGCCAGCTCCTGTTCGGTGGGAAGCTTGTTGATTCCCTTTTGAATAGAATCTGAAATGATTTCTCTTAGCTGTTCAACCAGCCATTTATATTTGATCGCCATATATTTTAGTTCCTCTTTCTTAGGTTAGAGCGTGTTTGAAAAAGCATTCCTGCAATCTGTACGCCCCACTTTGCGGTATATTTTGCCCGAATTCGGTTGTCGTAGCCCGCTACGA
>OLQP01000091.1_pt1 | contig 85035 bp, 17 predicted proteins | sample 1643181 | NCBI WGS metagenome assembly OLQP01 (sample SAMEA3136710, study PRJEB25190) | human gut metagenome | biome: human gut; feature: human-associated habitat; material: faeces | place: Austria | collected 2013 | reverse complement strand
GCAGTACACAATTTACATATATCTTAAAAGAAGACGGAACAATCGCAAGTTTGGGCTATAACGGATACGGACAGCTTGGTAACGGTAAGACCGATTCTACCAATACCGAACTCAGAGATGTACAAAACTTGAAGAATGTTGTACAAGTTGTCGGTGCGCAAAATGGTCACTTCGGTGCAGCCGTGCGTACAGACGGAACCGTGTGGGCATGGGGTCTGAATACATATGGACAACTTGGTAACTCAAAGAATGAAAATTCATCAATTCCGGTAAGTGTCGGATACCCTCCGACAACGAATTTTGATGTTCAATATGCAGAAGTACAGAAGAGTGAAACAGGTACTACTGTACGCAAATATGAAGATTCTTCAATGCCGAGAAGCTTGTCGGGCGGTGAAGCAATCGCTGAAGATGAACAGATTGTTATAGACACATCAAAGCTAATCGGTGAACAAATCTTCGGATTTAACCTTATCACTGACAAGAGTTCTTCATATTCAAATGCTAAGGATATTGAAATTTCTTCATTTGACGAGACTTTGTTTACAATCAAGAACGGCAATACAATTGTTCCAAACCAAAACGGTAAGTACGGAACAGGTGTTGTAATAATTCGTGATACAGATCCTACAAGAAACTTTGTAGGTATTATTCGTGTACAAGTTAAGCCGAAAGACGCAGTAGCAACTCCAATGGTTTCAGCTAAGCAATCGTCAACAGTAGCTCTAAAGGCAGACGGAACAGTTTGGACATGGGGTTACAATGTTGCGGGACAGCTTGGTAACAACAGTACAGCGGATTCACTTATTCCTGTACAAGTATTGGGTGGTGCTACAGGTAACCAATACCTTACAAATGTAGTACAGGTTGCAGCAGGAGGTACATTTGACGGTGGTAATCGTTACTATGCTCTTGCACTTCGTGAAAACGGAACAGTTTGGGCATGGGGTGATAACAGCCACGGTCAATTAGGTATCGGTGTAAAAGGTAACCCAACTGATTCAAGTAAAACAAGCTGTTTGACACCTATGCAAGTTGTAACAGGTGAGCAGGATAGCTCAAGCACTTATTTGGAGGATATTATCCAAATTTCAGCAGGTCCTACATTCGCAATGGCTCTTGACAGAAAAGGTAATGTTTATACTTGGGGCCAAAATAATGTAGGTCAGTTAGGTAATAACACAAATACCAATTCAAATGCTCCTGTAAGAGTAAGCGGCGGATTGGCATATACAGTATATTTGGGCGATGTAATACAAATCGCGGCAGGCGGTGACTGGGTAAACGGCACTAACGATTTCGCTGTAGTTCTAAGAAAAGACGGCAGTGTTATGACTTGGGGTCAGAATTCTAACGGTCAGCTTGGTAATAAGTCATACACATCATCTTTAACACCGGTTCGACCTGTAGGTATCGACGGTGATACAGACAAAGGCTTACAAAATGTGGTACAAATTACAGCCGGCGGTGTATCGGCAGGTGTTGTAACAACTGACAGAAAAGCATATACATGGGGTTATAATGCCCAAAGACAGCTTGGTGTAGATACGAGCGCAAGCACTGTAAATGTACCGACAGTTGTAAAAACAGACGCATCAACAGAGCTTAGTGACGTGGTTGAAATTGCCGCAGGTATGCAGCAAATGTCAGCTCGCGTTATTGAAGATGCATCTGCCGATCCATTCACAAAGGTATATGCATGGGGTAATAATTCATACGGACAATTAGGTCTTGACAAGTCAGATGCTACATATGTATATGCAACACGTGTAGTTGGAGGCGAAACAAAGAAAGATTACCTTGAGGATACAGTAAGTCTATATGCAGGCGGATACCATATGGGTTCTGTTCAATCAGACTATTCTGTATGGGATTGGGGTTATAACATAAACGGTCAACTTGGTGACGGTACGACTGATAGAAGAAAAGCGCCTGTTAAGGTAGTATCTGATATGGGTCAGCCACAACTTACAATCTCGACAGCAACATGGACAAACAATGGAGTTGACAATGATGTTGTAATATATTACGACACATTAAAGATGCAGAATACAAGTAAAATTGTAACTTCAATTCAAGAGGGAGATATTCTTTCGATTGATTTAAACGGTATCAGCGGTGTATCATCATTTAACTTGTTGAGAGCGTCTGCATATACTCCTGATGATTTGACTTTTAAATCGGTTGATACAGAAGTTGCAACAGTCGATGCAAAGACAGGCGTTGTGACAGCTAAAAAGACAGGTATAACATATATTATTGTAACGGATAAAAACGGGGCAGAAGGTTTCTTCAAACTAAACGTTGAACCGCAAGGTACAAATTATATTGCATACCCTCAAGTTCAGCCTGGTTTCTATCATACAGTAGCTCTAAAAGCAGACGGAACAGTTTGGGCATGGGGTTACAATGCACACGGTGAATTAGGTATAGGTACTGCAGGCGGTGACCATGATCATCCTGAACAGGTACTTAGAAAGGAAAATCAGTCTGATCCTGATTCAAATAATGTACCTCTTACAAATATCGTAAAAATCGCAGTCGGTGCATATCACAACCTTGCTTTAACGGCAGACGGTCAAGTTTATGCATGGGGTTGGGGTATTTATGGCTCACTTGGTGACGGTGATACTTCAGATCATAGTTCGACAGTCGCTATGAGAGTTGTCGGTACAGGTTATAGCAACAATAATACAAACACATATCTTGGCGACGGTAATGGCAGTGACTTTATCGTAGACATCGGTGCAGGCGGATACAGTAACTATGCATCATATTCAATGGCACTTGATATAAAGGGCACTCTATATACATGGGGCAGAAACTATAAGTCAGTAATAGATCCTAAGAATACAAGCGATTCATATGTAACAGGTGTACCGGTTAATATCACAAAGAATAACTCAATGCTAAACGGTGCAGTTAGAATTAATTCTGACGCAATCGGACATATCGGCAGTGTTCTTCGCAGTGACGGACAAATTGTATCTTGGGGATATAATGGATATGGCTCAGCAGGTAACGGAACAACATCTGACAGAATTACAACTACCCAAGCTGACTTAAACGGTAAGAAAGCATTGTATGCAAAACAAGGTTGGCATAATGCAGTTGCAATTACAACTGACGGTTTGGTTATGATGTGGGGTTATGCAGGCTACGGTACAACAGGTCTTGGTAATTCAACTACTAATACAAAACCGACAGTTGTCGCAGATTACAGCAAACATAATTATGAGCAGGCGATTGAAACAATGTCTGCAGACAGTATTGAAATGCAAGCCGATGACAGTGATGATACTTCATTGAAAAAGGTATCTGTAAATCTTGTGATGAAGAACGGTGAAGCGTCAACGGCACTTGGTGTACTAAGTGATGAAGCTCCGGCAGATGCTGACGCGTTGTATGAAGTTGAATTGCCTCTTGGTGCTGTTTCGGCAACTCCGGTTGTATTTGCGACAAGCAAGAATGCAACAGTACAATTCTATAATGTCGAAATGACTGCCCTTGACGGTACTGTCTTTACAGAGGGCGATGACACAAGCTATGCCGGTGCAAGCTTAAATACATATAATGTCGCAACATCAGGTAATGATAAGTTTGAACAACTTGTAAAAGTTCATGTCGAATCAGCAAGCGGAATAGGCGCTGATTACTTGATTAAACTTATAAATTATCCGTCAACGACAATTACAGCATCTCCGGTATTTGCAGATGCGTCATTGAGTTCGGTTGTTTTAATGACAGACGGAAGACTTTATACATCAGGTCAAGCGGGTATATATGCAACAGGACAAGGACCAAATTCTAAGTTTGGTGTAGTAGGCAATGTACTTGCAGGTGACTCAGGTGAAGAGGGTACATATCTTGAAGATATAATTAATGCGGCAGTAACAGCTGATGAAAGACCGGGTCAATCAATGTATGCAATCAAGTCAAACGGTAGTGTTTGGGCTTGGGGAAATAACTCATACTATAAACTTGGCAACGGTTCAAATAAAGATGAGTCGACTCCTGTAAGAGTTGGTGCATCTTACCTGACAATGAGTCAATATCTATATTCATTAAAGGTAAATGGCGGAAGTGTAACAATTCCGGCACCGTCAGTTGATTCGTTTAATGTATTCAACTCAAATAACGGCGGTAAGACAGATGCTAAGCTTCTATGGCAGACATATGACGGAAACAATAATATTATAACTGTAAATCCTGATACCGGTGAAATTACGCCGGTGGGTGTAGGTACAACATATGTTATAGTATCTATTGCAAACGACCCTCTAACAACAGGTCTTGTTAAGGTAGAAGTACGTCCGTCAGATTTGACGGTCGGAAAAACAAGTGTAGCATATCCGCAGGTAGCTGCAGGTACAGACTTTACTGTTGCTCTAAAGGCAGACGGAACAGTTTGGACATGGGGTCAAAATACATACGGTCAGCTTGGTAACGGTGTATCAAACGGAACAGTTGTATATCCGGAAAAGATAGACTCTTTAAGCGATATTATAAAGATTGCGGCAGCAGGTCAAACAGCGGTAGCTCTAAAGACAGACGGAACAGTTTGGACGTGGGGTAGAAATGACAACGGTCAGCTTGGCAACGGAACAACTGTAAGCTCAAATGTACCGGTACAGGTATTGAAGGGTGAACAGAACCAAGGCAATGCAGATAAGACATATCTTGAAAATATCGTTGCGATTGCCGCAGGCGGATTGAATGACGAGAAGATATTTGTTGTTGCACTTGATTCAAACGGTAACGTATATGGTTTCGGTTCAAATGAATACAGACAATTAAAGATTGCAAATGACGCAAGCTACAATACTCCTGTTGTATCTCCGGCAGTTAATGCGGTAGATGTTGCAGCCGGCAGAGGTGCAACGGTTTATACGCTTACTTCAAACGGTCTTGTATATGCATTAGGTAAGAACTATGCATATGAATACGGAACAGGCGGAACGTCAGGTTCAGTATATACATTAGTACCGCTTGATAACAGAGCAATGGCAATCGGTGCAGGTAACCAAAACGGTATAGCTGTTACATATTCTCTTGATGCTTCAAGTAAGCCTTCAACAAAGACATATGCATGGGGTAATAACGCATACTATGCAATTTCGCCGAATAATACATCAACGCTCAGAACTCCGACAGAAATGCTTGGACGTGATAATACAGCGATAATCGGCGGTGGTGACAGCATATATACAATAGATAAAGACAGCCAGCTTAAAATATCAGGTTTAGGCGACCACGGTCAACTTGCAAACGGTTCTGAAGACAACTCAACTTCAATGGTTCCGTATTCGGAATTTGCGAAGAATGACGGTACAACAGCAACTGATGCAATAGGTGCATCATCATCAAGAAACGGTGCACACTCACTATATATTGATTCAAACGGTAGCGTTTGGTCAGTTGGTGATAATACTTCTTCACAACTTGCATTGCAAAATGCAGGCGACAAAATCAATGTTGCACAAATGATAGGTGCAGAGCCTACAATTTTAGTCAAGGAAAGAGAAATACTTGCTAAGATTGACAAGCAGCAAAACATTGGTAATATAATTGATATTAAGGGTTCATTTAACCTATTCTCATCAGCTGATGCGGCAGCTACATACAGTCAGGAATTTGATGTATGGGACAGCAATGTTGCAACGGTTGATTCAAACGGTATAGTAACAGGTAAAACTGTCGGACAGACATATGTTCAAATTAAGATTAAAGACAGTGCAGATAATGTAATTAATACTCTTTATGTCTTAGTTTCAGTAGTGCCTGATAAAGACGAATACGTAACATATCCAATGGTAGAGGCAGGTCAAACATTTACTGTAGCTCTAAAGGCAAACGGAACAGTTTGGTCATGGGGTAATAATGCTTCAGGACAACTTGGTCTTGGATACACAGGCGGTATGGAAACAGAACCTCGAAAGGTTATGTCAAATATTAAAAAGATTGCTGTAGGCGATAATTTCGTAATGGCACTTGATTTTGACGGACATCTTTGGACATGGGGTGTAAATAATTATGGACAGCTTGGTCAAGGCTTGGTAACAAGCGTTAAGCTTAATACTCCTCAAATGATTCAGTCATTTGTAAATAACGGCTTGCTTGTAACTGATATTTCAGTCGGCGGTTCAGGTGTAGATGAATTTGCACTTGCAATTACAGATACAATGGACGTATATGGCTGGGGTAAGAATTACAACGGACAAATCAAGAGCGGTAGTGCAGGTTATATCCTTTCACCGATATATACAGGTGTATCAAGAGCAATAGCAATAGCAGGCGGCAGAAATGCTACAAGCTATTCTCTTGCAGAATCAGGCAGAGTATATGCTTGGGGTTATAACGGCAGTATTGAACACGGTACAAGTAAGCTTTCTACAAGTGTAGTAGCAAAATCTCAAGTTTCTATTGATGATAAAGTTGTAGCAATCGCTGCAGGTTACGGCAGTGGATTTGCAATTACCGAAAACAAGGAAACATATGTTTGGGGTAAAGGTGTAGACAGTCAGCTTGGTGTTGTTAATTCAGACGGCTTGCCAAGAAAGAATAACAATATAGATAATGTAATCCGTATCAGCGGAGCAAGAGCTACATTTGCAATTAAGGAAAACGGTAAGGAACTTCTTGCAACAGGTAAGAACGATTACGGAATGCTTGGCGTAGGTTCTACAAATCTGTCAGAAAGCAAGTTTACAAACGTTAAAGACGAAAACGGTACTAATAATCTTGACAGAGTAATCTGGGCAGATGCAAGTAACAACGGCAATCATTCTGCAGTTATAAAAACAGACGGTGACGTATATGCTTGGGGTCTTGGTACTCAAGGTCAAATCGGTAACGGCGGTTTTGATAACAGCAATTATCCTACAGCTGTCGGTACTAAAAAGATTAAGCTTACCGGTATAACAAATAATGAAATTACAACATATGAAGGTGCTCCTTCAAGAAGCTTTGTACCGAGTATTGTTTCGGGCTTTAACGTATTTGAAGACCATATCACAGATATAGGTACATTTAGAATTGCATCCACAGATACAAATGTTGTTACAGTCGGACTTAATAATCAGCTTTCGTTTGTTGGCGTAGGTAAGGCAAACATTGTAGTTGCAGATAAGGATACAAGCTTGTATGCATTGATAGAGGTTAATGTCCTTCCTGCAGACTATCAGTCGGCAGTTGACAACGGAACAGCTGTATTCCCTAAGATTGATGCGGGTGATTACTTCTCAATCGCCCTAAAGGCAGACGGAACAGTTTGGACATGGGGTGAAAATACATATGGCGAGCTTGGTATTAATGACAAGACAGTTACTCAATCAGGAGCTCCTGTACAGGTAGTCCTTGATAACGGTTCACCTCTTGAAGATGTAATTGATATTTCAGCTAACATTTATGCAGCATATGCATTGACAAGAGACGGAAGCATCTATGCATGGGGACGTAACTACTATGCTGCACTCGGACAGGGTACAGGCAGCGATTACTATCAATACTATCCGATAAAGGTTAAGAGTACAGATGGTAACGGTTTCTTCGGTGCAGGTCTTTCAAACAAAGCTGTTAAGATAAGAGCCGGTGTTCATAGCGCTATAGTAATCATGGATGACGGTACTGCTTATGCTTGGGGTTATAACAATTATGGTAACTTAGGTACAAACGGTGCAAATAATACATTACCGAATAAGATTATCGGTGTTAATAATGCATTTGATGCAGAAGTTGGTACTTATTCAACAGCAATTTTGAACAGAGATTCAACAGTATTCACAGTGGGTTATAACGGATACGGTGAACGCGGTGTAGGTAATACAAGTAATTCGAGTCTTGTTCAAAAGATGCAGAAGAGTGCCGACGGCGGTGAATTCAAGGGTGTTGTAAGTCTTGGCCGCGGTGACCATCATGGTGCATATGTAACATTTGAACTAAAAGACAATATAACAGATTCTACTGATGCTTTTGATAACTATGTATATTCTACAGGTATTAATACAGAAGGCATTACAGGTACAAATACAACAAACTGGACTAATGTATATCCTGTAAGAGTAACAACAGACGGAACAAATCCTTTGACGGATATTTCGCAAATTACAGCAGGTTACAGATTCCATGTTGCACTTACCAATACTGCAGATGCAAATGTATATGCATGGGGTTATAACCATGTAGGTCAATTAGGTCACGGAGTTACCGGAGGAATTTCAACACTTCCAACTTTTGTTGATAAGAATAACAGCGGAACAGAAAAACTGTCAAATATCATGATGGTTGAATCGGGCGATAATGCATCTCATGTACTTGCCGTTTCTAAGACGGGCGGAGTATATGTATGGGGTCTTAACAATCAAGGTCAGCTTGGCGACCAAACGACGGATAACAGTCCTTATCCGGTAGTTGTCGGCAGCAGTCCGGTTTCACTTGATTCAAAGGTTCTAAGACTTCATCCGACAGATGAAGCGGATGTAACCGCAACTTCATCGGCTACAGTATTCTCATTGTTTAATACATCAACAACAACCACAAGCGAAGTTACATGGAGAATACTAAATCCAAATATTGCAGAAATCGTATCATCAACTCCTTCAGCCGCAACAGGCGGTTTGACATCGACTACTGTAAAGGTTAGGGGACTTAAGACAGGTTCAACTGTTCTTATTGCAACAGATTCGCTTACAGGTAAGACTGTTGCAACTCATATCACGGTTTCTGAAGGATTTACAAATCCTAAGATTGCAATCGGTGACGGTTATGTAATCGCATTGAAAGCAGACGGAACAATTTGGGGTTGGGGTTCAAATACTAACGGCAGAGTAGGTATTGATACAGCAACTCCTGTAATTGCAACTCCTACAAGAATTGATCAATATATCAATCCTAATAATGACCAGAGATTTGACCTTGACGCTGAAACAATCGTTGATATTGCGGCAGGTCCGGACCATGTTCTTGCAGTAGATAAGAATGGTCAAGTCTATGCATGGGGAATGAATAACTACGGTCAGCTTGGTGTAAGCGCCTATAAATATGGCAGTGCATCATTGCCTGTATTGGTTAAGGCACTTTCAAATGTATTTGCGGTAAAGGTAGCTGCAGGTGCTGATTATTCGGTTGTTTTAACAGATACCGGATATGTATATAGCTTCGGTAATAATACAAGAGGTCAGCTTGGAACAGCAGATGTAAACGGTTCTCAACATCCGACTCCGGTATTAATGAGAGGTGTTGGCGGTAACGGTACACTTGGCGGAGTAGTTGATATAGCAGCCGGCGCTGCACATACAATGTTACTTCTTGGTAACAAAACTATGTGGATAGTCGGTGACAATACAGAAAAACAACTTGGTGTTGACACAACAAAAGACGGTAATACATATACTGCAACTATTGTAGAAGTAGATTTACCTGTAGATGCAAATTCTTCAACCGGTGATAAAGTTGAGGCAGCCGCACTTTCGGCAGGTCCTTATAACTCAGCATTTATGACTGCTGACGGCAGAGCTTTTGTATGGGGTAATAATCAGTATTACCAAGTATTGAATGATGCCGCAGGCGAAAAAGTTTCGTTAGTATCTCAAATTAACATACCTAATGAAACAAGCGGTATTGTTGATTTACAGTTTGGCGGTTCGCGTTCTGCTCAAACGCATATAGCTGCACTTACAGATAGCGGTAAGGTTTATACTTGGGGTGCGGGCAGTCGTGGTCAGATTGGTGATAACAGCCAGACAGAAAAGGTATCTAAACCGACATATATCCCTGTAAATAACACTAATGTTTGGGGTGTTGCAGTAGGCGGAACAAATACTTCTGCAATATTAACAGACGGATATGTATATACATGGGGTGCAAGTGACCTTGGTCAAATCGGTAACGGTACAGCAGGTCAATCGTCAGATACAGAAACAAATGAACTTGTTCCTGCAAAGACAGGTGAAGATTATATTTCACTTGATGAATATTTTGTAACACTTCATGAGGGTGAAACATCAGTTATCAATCCGGTTTATAATAAGTTCTTCAATGTAATACAGAATACAGATTCAAGTGTAAACTTCAGCGCAAGTTCAATAAACGGAAACATTGCATCTGTAAGTGGCTTGACAATCAATCCTGTATCAACAGGTAAGACACAGATTATCGTATCAGGCGGCGGCAGACAGACAACTGTTGAAGTAACTGTTCTTATGAACGGCTATAAGACCCTTCCGCAGGTAGCTGCAGGTGAAGGATTTACTGTTGCACTTGATAAAGACGGTAAAGTATATACATGGGGTAAAAATGACTTAGGTCAACTTGGTGACCAAGGCAAAGAAAACAGAATTGTACCTACAGAGATTACTTTTGATTTCGCTAATCCTTCAAATTATATTACAAGAATTGAAACGGGTAACGGTCATACTGTAGCTGTTGACAATACAGGTAAAGTATGGACTTGGGGAAGAAATGACTTAGGTCAGCTTGGAAACGGTACACGTAACAATTCTAATAAACCTGTACAGGTTAATCTTCCTGACAGCACAAAGGCTGTTGAAATCGGTGTCGGCGAAACAACAAGCTATGCGCTTGATAAGGACGGACATATTTACGCATGGGGTAATATCAATAACAATACAGGTTATGGTAATAAACCTATTCAGCTTGATTTGTTCGAGAGAATGATTCAAATTTCAGGCAAATACGGTCTAAAGGCTGACGGTACAATATGGCAAATTCCTAATAAGAATGCGTCATCGGTAATAATTCAAAAAGATACTAAAGATGTACGTTTTATAAAGGTTGCATCTAATGACCACATCGGTGACGGCAGCGCAACTAATATTGATACAACTCATACTCTTCTTATAGCAAGAGACGGAGGCCTATATACATTCGGTGATAACAAGAACGGTGAACTTGGTGTCGGTGAATTGAGCGATATAAGTTCAGTTGGTACAAACGATATTCAATTTATAAGCACACTTGGCAAGGTAATTGATATTGCAGCCGGTTATCGTTACAGCGTAGCCATAACAGAAAACGGTGACGTATATGCATGGGGTATCAATGAAGAAAAGTATCAGTCAGGTCAGAAGATTAAGAAGGACTATAAGAGCCCTTCAAAGGTTGAATACATTGATTCTGCAAAGAATATTATCTTTGTTGCTGCAGGTATTAACCATACAGTAACTATTGACAGTGACGGTTATGTATGGAGTTTCGGTGCAAATGAATACAGCCAACTTGGTAATCAGGATAATGCGAATGCATATATTCCTGTAATTGCGGGTAAAATGCAACTTAGCGTTAAACCGCAGGTTATCAGATTGGATAAGGGTTCAAGCGTTAATGTTTCTGTAGGTGACACTAATAATAATGCACTTACGGTAACGATTGCCGAATATCTAAATCTATTAGGTAAGACTACATCAACCGATAACAGTTATACAGTTGAATCACTTGATACATCAGTTGTTAGGGTAGAAAGCGATGGACTTACAATAACAGGTGTTAAAGACGGTAAAGCAATCTTGAAGGTTGTTAAGACATCTTCAAACACAATCGGTTATGTAACGGTTTACGTAGGTCAAAACGGTGGTATCTACCCGATGGTAGACGGCGGCAAAGGACACAGCATCGCCCTTAAGTATGACGGTACTGTATGGACTTGGGGTCTGAATGACTCAAATCAACTTGGATATGAAACAGAAAACGGAATGTCACTTGAACCTAAGAAGGTGACGTTAGGTGCAAACAATGAACAAGCTGTTCTGATTGCGGCAGGTGATAAGTATAATCTTGCAATAGGAATGAGCAGTAAAGTTTACTCGTGGGGTAATAATAACAATGGTCAGCTTGGTAACGGTAATGATGACAGATCGGCTACCGGTATTGACACAGTTAAATACAAAGACGGTACAGATGTAGAAGGTGCAGTTGGAATTTCAACTCACGGCAATACAGCATATATCCTACTTGCAAACGGTACAGTTGCAGTATTTGGAGAAGAATACGATAATCAAAATTACGCATCAATCGTTTCAGGTTTGAATAACATTCTTCAAGTAAGCGGCAATTATGCTCTAAGTATAAGCGGTGAAGTTTGGAAGATGTCTAAGGATAACATTCCTACAAAGGTAATGGGATACAAGGACGATAACGGAAATGAACTTTCAATCTTGAAGATTGCACACGGTACGAACCATCTTCTTGCTCTTGATACTAACGGAAATGTTTGGGCATTAGGCGCAAATGAACACGGTCAACTTGGTACAAACAGCAGAACAGCAAGTACTGTTCCGGTAAAGGTTTATAAAGGCGAACAAAATTCGGGAGATTCATATCTGTCGGGAATTGTTGATATTTCAGCAAGTAAATTCGTTTCAGCCGCGATTGATGTAAATGGTGACATTTACAGATGGGGTGCAAATGAATACGGTCAGCTTGGTATTGGCAACACAACAGAGAAGTATGTACCTGCTAAGGTTATTAAATCATCAGATGATTTGAAGTTTGATCTTGTTGCAGGCGGCTCAAATCATCAGATGGCAGTCGATGAAAACGGAAACGTTTGGATTGTAGGTAGTAATGAATACGGTCAGCTAGGTGACGGTACACAAATTGATAAGAATGTACCTCTGATGGTTGGCGGTAACGAAGTTGTTATTTATGAAAACGGTACGGCTCTTTATGGCACAATCTATATGAATGTCGATGATGTTAAGGATTTGGATGCAGGATTTAATGTATTCAATCTATATCAGAGCGGCATACTTAGTATGAATGAATTTGAGTTTGTTTCAAGTGACCTTGGTGTACTTGAAATCAACAAGTCAACAGGCGTTGCAACTGCGAATAAAGCAGGTACGGCATACATTTCTGTGGCTGAAAACAAATACAGTCAAAAGAGTGCATACATAAAAGTAATCGTATCAAATAATAATGTAGGATTTGAACCTAAGGCTATAACGAAGGGTAACCATTCACTTGCTCTAAGAGCAGACGGAACTCTTTGGGCATGGGGTATAAACAAGAACGGTCAGCTTGGTACAGGCAACACAATATCTGTTGATGAACCTACTGATGTAACACCGTCAGGCGTTAAGTTTATTGATATTGCAGTCGGTGAAGAATTTGCGCTTGCCGTAGCATCAGACGGAACTGTTTACTCAACAGGTCTGAATGACTTCAGTCAGCTTGGAGTTGCATCAACAGCAATATCGGCTCGTACATCATTCGCAAAGATTGACGGACTAAGCAACATAATTAACGTTGCAGCAGGTGATGCGTTCGGTATGGCTCTTGATAAGTACGGTAATGTATGGACATGGGGCAGCAACAATAAGGGTCAACTTGGTATCGGTAATATCGGTACGGCATATGCTACTCCTCAGAGTGTATCAACAGTTGACAGTGTAACTGCTATTTCGGCAGGCAGTGAAAATGCATTGCTATTGCGTTCAAACGGAACAATTTGGGCAATGGGCGCTAATGATTCGGGACAAGGCGGAGTCGGTAATAACACAGGTGAATTGTGGTTGCCGACAGAAGTAAGAGATACCGAAGCTATAGTTGCTATAGCTGCAGGATATGACCATAGTATTGCTCTTGCATTTACATCAAGCGTTTATGCAACAGGCAGTGACCAACACGGTCAGCTTGGTAATACACCGAGTGCAACAAAAAATACATACACAAAGATTTTAACAGATGCAGTAACCATAGCAGCCGGTAATAAATACAGTACAGTTATCGGTAAGGATGGTAATATGTATGTATTCGGTCAAAATAATAAGGGTCAACTTGGTATAGGTGACACCGTTGAAAGAAATATACCTATTGCAAATGCTGTTATTGATACTATCAAGTCATCATATAACGATTTCGCAATCGCAGGTGTAAGTCTTGGTGATGAATATTCAGTATTCTATACAAGGAATGGTGACGTTTACGGTTATGGTGACTATTCACTTGGTACACCGGTTGCCAGAAACGAAACAAAGAGTTATGTTCCGGTTCTAATCGGTGAAAGAACAGAACTTATTTCTAAATATGAAATGACAATTCATGTCGGAGAAACAGCTACTCTTGACACATATTCGGGTAAGAAGTTCAACTTGATTACTGATTATGCTAATCCTGGAAGTATCTCATTTGAAAGTAAGAATACAGCTATTGCAGATGTTACGGCAGTCGGTGATGACGGCGAGATTACAGGTAATAAGATTGGTATTACTCATATCGTTGTTAAGAAGGGCAACCTTACATCAGTATGTATCGTTCATGTAATAGATAAAGACGCACAGACAGCTCCTATGATTTCAGCAGGTAACTCTCATGTTATCGCTCTTAAGTCGGACGGAACAGTTTGGGCATGGGGTAACAATGAATACGGTCAGCTTGGTGACGGCAGCGTATCTTGTGCATATGAACCTATAAATGTAACAGCATTAAACGGTAAGGATATTGTATCTGTTCACGCAGGTGAATATCATTCAATCGCACTTACTCGTGACGGTGAAGTTTATACATGGGGTCATAATGATTACGGTCAGCTTGGTTTGGGTAATGCAAGCATAGTTGTATCAACACCTCAAAAGGTAGAAAGTCTGCCTGAAATAGTATCTATCTCGGCAGGTAAACAACATACAATGGTACTTGGTGCAGACGGATATGTATATAGCTTTGGTGACAACAGCTTAGGTCAGCTTGGTGCTCCTTCAAAGGATACAAGCAAGAGATCAAGCACTCCGGTTGTAGCACAAGGCTTGAACAAAGTTATCAGCATTAGTATCGGTGCAGGCGGTAGCGCAACAAAGGCAGTACGTTATGACGGTACACTTTGGGGTTGGGGTGAAAACTCGAATCACCAAATTAATAATACCAATAATCGTTACTATTCGTACCCTGTAAAGATAGACCTTGGTGATGAATTTAACGGTCATATTTTAAAAACGTATGATGGTTTATATCACGTTGTTGCAATGCTTGATAACGGCAGAATTATATCGTGGGGCGCTAACAGCGAAGGTCAGCTTGGACAAGGTATTGACGAAAGCGGAAGCTTGTTATACTACGCTCCTGACTATGTAGATGTATTTGACGGTACTAATAACTACGCAGTTGATATTTCAGTCGGTGCATTGCACAACCTTGCGATAACGGCAGACGGAAGAGTGATGAGCTGGGGTAGTGCAGACCTTGGACGTTTGGGTATCGGTAATGTAACAACATCTGATGACAAAGTATCTCCTGTAGAAGTAACTGTTGATGACGGAAGTCTGTCGGCAATTTCGGTTGCAACAGGCGGTGCAACATCATACGTTGTACTTGAAGACGGATACGTATGGAGCTTCGGTGAAAATACACACGGTCAGTTGGGTGACTCTTATGCGGGTGAAGATCCTGCACACTATAAACCTGGTACAACAAACGCATCTGATTCTAACGAATTCAGCCCTGTGCTTGTAACAGGCAGAACTATGAAGCTTATTCCTTCAAGCTTGAAACTTTATATCGGTTCCGCACCTTATCAGATGAAAGTTTCATTCAATAGATTTAACTTGATTAAAGATAATGCAACAACAGGTAACACATATAAATGGGAAATCACGAATGAAATGGATAAGGATGGAGTAACTGCTCTTATTCCTGGTTCACTTGTATCTGTAGATTCAGACGGTAAAGTAAGCGGAAAGACTAAGGAAGGTGTTGCAACGCTTGTTGTAACAGATGTAAAGACAGGTACAAAACAGACTGCATATGTAGAAGTTGCCGATGCAAGCGATAATCATGTTGAAGCAATCATATTTGATTATTCAAAACTTGATGACACAGCAACTCAAGCCGCAGTTGAAAAGGGTTATCTTGACAGTGATGAATATACAGAGATAATATCTGTTGTAGGCGATAAGTCTTATAAGCTTGTTGATCCTCTAAAGAGTGTTTATACAGGTCTTGTACAAACAACAATTCCTAATGCTACAACTGTAACGGTACACGTTAAGAGTATTGTAGACGCAGATGTTATCTATATGGTAGATAAGAACGGTCAAAATCCTGTTATGGGTACATTGTTGACAGACGCAAATATTGGTTCAAAAGACCCTAAGTTTATAGGATACTATGAATTTACAGATGTACCGATCAGTGAACTTGAAGATAATTATTACTTCGAGTTTAAGAACAGCAACACAAGCTTTGACGGAATATATAAAGCTCATACAACAAGATACTCAAATGACGGTGATTTGAGAATTGTAAAAGTTGGTGAAAACGATCCTGCTACAGATGTAGCTGATTGGGTTTATTATGACCAACCTGAAAACCATATTAAATTGAAAGATGCGGCAGTATCGGATTATGTAAGAAATGGTGTTCTGATAGGTAATACAGGTAACTATTATGCAATCATTAAGGAAACCGGCGATGCTAAGGATAGAGATATTTATATCTATAGCCAAGTTTCTCCGTCAGCTAAAATCTCTATTGCGAATGTAACTGTAAACAGCGATCATGACAAGGATAACGGTCATGACGGTTACTATGACGTACAGAAGATTACAATGTCGGCAAATGAAACATATAAGGTCATTCCTATTAGAGTAACAGCACAAGACGGAACTGTATCAAACCATTCATTGACTATTTACAGACAGTCTGAGGCAACAACAATCAAGGAAATTAAGGTAGAAATCGTTGATGCAAGCGGAAATGTGCTTAATACATATACCGCGTACCAGAAGAATCCGAGTGATACTCAGAACTACGAGGTTGTAATCCCGATTAAGGATGTTGCTAATATTAACATCATCACAACTCCTATGATCGGAGATGTCGCAAAGGTAACATACACTCCTGATGGTTTGCTAAATGCCGTAAAGGAGGCAACAACACCTGGTGAATTCACATATGACGGATTTATCCTTGATAATACAAAGACATCAGATAAGACATATATTAAATTGACAGCCGATTCGCTTGACGGTGCTCCGTACATACTTACAATTTTCAAGCTTGATGAAGAGAGTGATCCGTTTGTATCAGTTGATAACAGCGGCTATATTAACTCAACTCTTGTAAAAGAAGACGGTAATGAAAAGTTAATGTATGTATGGGCAGTTGATGACGATGCTAAGACAGCGTCTGTAACATTGACAACTGCAGTAACTAACGGACAAGTTCAAATTGAGAACGGCAACGTATATTCATATACAACAACCGAAGATGTAACCTTGAACTTTAATGACAAGGGTTATATGGATATTGCTCTAAAGGTAACAACAACATTGGGTGCGGTTAATGAATATACACTACGTATTTACAAGAAAACAGCAGATTCTCGTTTGGGAAGCCTTACTGTTGATAAGCTTGAGTACAAGCCGACAGGTATAATAATCGGTGAAAATTACAATGTTACATATGATAAGACAACCGGTAAGTATGTTGCAAAGATTAAGTATGATACTAACTATGTACAGGTTAATGCCGTAGCGGCAAGCACAAGCTCAAAGGTTGCAATTCGTCCTGATGAAGCAACTGCAAAGAGTGACTCTATGTCAGGAATGCCGTTCGACATGAGAAATGTTTCGATTACAGCAGATACAACAACACTTTATATTGCTGTAACTCCGGCAGATACATCATATTCACAGGGTGTATATCAGCTTGATATTATAAGAATGTCAGCTAATACTGCAATAAAGGTAACATATGGCGGCGAAGAACTTTCGCAGAATGCTGACGGTGAGTATGAATATACTTTGCCTGCGTCAACTGACGGAACAGATAACACAACTCAAAAACTTGTAGCAGAGGGTGTTATTGTAGACGGCGATAATGTTACAACTGATGAAAGCATTAAGCTGACAATTTCAACAAGCAGTACATTCTATGTAAATGGCGATGCAACATATACAGATGAAATGGATGTTAAAGCAACTCAGCCAAAGGCAAATGCTGTATATATCCATGTTAAGTCAGAAGACGGAACAGAAAAGACGTTTAAGGTAAATATTTTGAAATTACCTGAAACAAACGGTATAACAGCAGTAGACTTAACAGAAAATAAGGTTGCTGCAACATATAAGACTTCAATTAACACATATGAAGGTCAAGCCCCTTATTCGGAGGACGGTATTGTAATTTACGTTACAACTGCCGATGCACGTTCGCAGGTAGCAGTCGGAACACCGAATAACTTCGTAACTCCGACACCTATCAACGCTGCAGATCCTACACAGGGCGGTATTGCAAAGGTTCTTCTTCCGAAAGAACTTCTTGAAGAAGAAGCGAACGGCAGTACAACAACTAAGTTGTATGTTAAGAGAGCAGACGGTATTGTCATAGACAACAGCTCAATGAATATACCGACACTTATTATTAAATACGCATCAAATAATGTTGGTCTGTATAAGGTTGATTCAACACCTACAACAGACCCTGCAAGCCCTGACTACACAGGTAAGGTAAAGCAGATTACTGATGAAAACGGTAATATTGAGTATTATCTTGGTATTAATGCAAGTGATATTATAACAACGGGTACAGCTCTAAGCATTAATATTACTGCAGAAGCAAATAATACAAGCTCAAAGGTTGTAATTTACGACCCTGCTACAGAACAGCCTTCAACTATGACAACGGGTGCAACATATAAGGCAATCAGAGAAGTTACTCTTGACCCGTCATTGAATGATGGTCCAACTGAACTTTCAATCAGAGTAATAGCAGAAGACGGAGTTACATCAAAGGATTATAAACTTGTAATTCGCAAGAAGTCTGATAATACAGAGATTGAATTTGTAAAAGCAATCTATATTGCAAATGAAGACCCTGACTTAAGCAAGAATACCGCAGGTGAATTCTATACATATGTAGATTCGGGCAGAACAATTCTTCCTATCAGAGTAAAGGCTAAGGACAGTCAGTCAACAGTTGCAATCGAAACAACTTATAAACCGTCAGCATATGTCGGTTCAGCTGCAATAACATATTCAAACAGCAATGATGCAAGCGTTAATGTTGACCTTACAGGTATAACTGATGACGAGCTTAGAGCAGGTGTAACAATTCCTGTATATATTAAGTCAGAAGACGGAAGTCAAGTAATGACTTACTTCGTAAAGGTATCTTCTGTAGAAGGTAACCCTGAGCTTAAGAGCGTTGATGTTGTTGTAGACGGTGTTGTAAGACCTGCAAAATATGATGCAGATGATAACAGCAAGTTCGTAATTAAGATTCCTGATACAACTTCAAGAGTTGATATTATAGCAACTCCGCAAACATCGCTTGTTCAGTACGTACATATAAACGGCAGCTATGACAGCAAGGATGAAGCGACCGGAGCTGTTACTTTGAGCAATGTGGTTGTAAACAGTAAAGAAACAACTGCAACGATTGAAGTTAAGGCAAAAGACGGTACAACAAAGAGATATACTCTTGTAATTACTAAGGTTGCTGTAAACACAGACCTTATGAATGTAACTGTAAACGGTACTACAGTAAGCAATGCAAACGGTACTTACACATATCTAAAGACCGGTATTTCGAGTGATAAGACAGCTGATGTTTCAATAACAACACAAGATGCAAATTCAACTGTTAAGGTTGAAGCTATCACAAGAGATTTGACAAAGTCACCATATGGATTGTCATACAATGAAGTGGGCAGCGAGTCACAGAATGTATGGGCAAATGATGCGGTAACTCTACACAGTCAGCCGGTAAACAGATACCGTATAACAGTAACAGGACAAGACGGATTTACAACTAAAGAATACACCTTAATAATCAGAGATACAGATACAAATGCAGATGTAGAATATATTAAGGTTGGCACATATTATGCAGTTAAGGAATCATCAGACGTCAACGGTGAAACATGGGCTGTTGAAATCCCTGATACAACTAAGTTTACAAATGTAACTGTACAAGCATCTGATGAATTGGCAGAACTTACAGACATTGAGAAACTTAGACAGAATGCATATGATAATAATCCAAGCAACGTAGGATATGTAACTCAAATCGTTTCAGGTTTGGATTTACAGACAGGCGACGAGATTAGATATGTTAAGGTAGTTTCACAGGATGGCTCACTACAGAAGATGTATAAGCTTGTTATAAAGGGTACAGACGAAGCTCCTTCTGTTGAAAGCGTAACAGTAAACGGTTTGGATGCAACTGCACCGACTGATTCAGAACCAAGATATACATATCTTGAAGTACTTCCGAACGCAAGTGAAGTATTGATTGGTGTTACGGCAGCGAGCAAGAACCACTTCGTAAGCATTAACAATGGCGATATTACAGCCGGCGGTTATGCAGAGCTTAAGGTTTCGATGCCTATCTCTGTAACCGAAATGGAAGTACCGTTCAGATTGTACAGAACAGCTGACGGTGACCCTGCATATGAAAACGTTGTATATCTAAAACGTTTGAGCGATGATTATGCATTGACTGTAAAGGTTGATAACAATACTGTTAAGAAAACAAATCTTGACGGCTCATATGTATATTATGTAGACGGTACAGCAACAAGTGCAGATGTATGGGCTCTTGCATCTAACGCAAATTACCGTGTAGAAATTACAGGTAAAGACGGCGTTTCAGGCAATAACAACACAAATCCGACACTTGGCGCAACTGTTACAACAGACCTTGAAGATACTATAAACAGTAACTTCACAGAAGTAACAATCACAGTTAAATCTGATGATATTACAAATACAGCAACAGCCGAATATAAGCTATATATTTATAAGAAGAGTAACAATGCAAATATCAAGTCGGTAACTGCAAATCCAAATGACAGTGAAAACAAGGATACAGATACTACAGCAGATGACAGTGTAAACTTAGGCGGTAATATATACAATGCATATCATGTATATGTTCCTAAGTCAACTACATCGGGTTATACAGTATTTGACCTTGCAATCGAGCTTGAAGATGTAAATGCGGCAGTAACAAGCATTGATAATGCACCGTTCGCAAATACAAACGGCGGTACTGCAAAGGCAACATTTACAAAACTTACAGCCGATTACGACTTTGACGGTGACGGCACAAACGATTCATTCGTAATTCCTGTAACCGTAACATCGCAGAGCGGTGGTACAAAGGATTACTACATCATCGCAACACCTACAGATATGGATATGGAATTGACTGTAGAATACGATGACGAAAAGATTGCGAAGGAAGAGGACAAGAACGAATATATTGTATATGTTCCTACAACTTCTAACACAGCAACTATATACCTAACATCAATAAACGGTAATATTGCTGAAGTAAGAAATACAACAAATGCAAATAATATTATAACTGTTGATTCACCTGACAGAACATTGTATAGATTACAGGTTAGTAACTTGTCAGCTTTGACGGAAAGCAATCCATATACTTATGAAGTTGATGTGGCTAAATCAGGTTCAAGTTATAAGAAGACATTTAAGCTAATCATTATGCCGCAGAGTACTGATACCGATATTACAGTAACAGTAAACGGTGTAGAAGCTAACTGGGTAGCTTCAAACGGCGGTTACTATGACGGAAGTATTGAAACAACTGACGAAATAGCAAATGTTATAGTAAAGGCTAAGAATCAATTTACAAAACTTGCGATTACAGAAGATGGTGAGCCTGCACCGACGTTGGTTGATAAGGGTATAACATCTAAGGCTTATACAATCGCTCTTACAGAAGCAACTGATACAGCTAAGATATATACAATCTATGTTCAATCGCAGAATACTTCACAGCCGATTAAGACATATAAGTTACACATCACAAGAAGAAGCGGTGAAAATGATATTATCAGCATCAAGCGTGGTAATGTGGACGCTACAGAAGAACCTGTAGAAAACAGTGATGACGTTAAGTACATATTCTTCGTAGACTCAATGACAGAAGTACCTCAAATTACGATTGAAACTTCACCTAAGTCAATATTGAGAGTAGGTTACTATGATTCACAGAATAAGTGGCATAATAACGGCGATAGCAGTGCTTCAACAGCAGGCGATACAGCCGGTTGGACAACAGATAATAATTGGCAGGATACATTGCCGGCAAATGCAAACGGTGGTAAATATGTAATCGAAGTAAAGGCTGAAAACGGCTCGAAGAAGAACTATGTTCTTGAATTCAGAGAAAAGTCAGACGATACATCAATTAAGAGTATAACAACAGAAAAAGGTTTGGATGGCGAATACAATGTTGATATGTCAATGACAGTATTGTATGAAGCAAACGTTCCTGACCACGATACATTGCTTGACATACTGCTTACAGATAAGTATGCAACAATCGAATCAATACATGAAGTAGCATTGCCTGATGACAGTGAAAACATCATAGATTCGACAGGTGACATCATCACAAGAAAGAAGACCGACGAAGGTGCATTCCGATATAAGGTTGTAGGCGGTGTTCCGATTGGCGGTAAGAGATACTTGAGAATTACCGTTAAACCTCAAAATGATAAGGCAGAGTTGGTTAAGAACTACTACTTATTATTAAAGGGTGCATCAGATGACTTGTCACTTGACAATGTAAAGGTTAATGATACTGTAAATACAACTCCTATCTCAAATGGTTTGAAGTATACATTCAGTGTTCCGACAACCGTAACTGAGGCAGATGTAACAATTACAGCAAATCAATATGCTAAACTTGTCAATGTAGCAGGAAATGCACTTTCAATTCCATACATCAACGTATGGTCAGATACTTCATATACATTGTCTTCTGAAGAAGAAACAACTATAACTGTAGAAGTTCGTTCACAGTTGTATGTTGATGATGTACGTACACCAAATGCTAAGAAGACTTATACAGTAAGTATCTATAAGAGCAGTAATAACACGGAGATAGGCGAGGTTATCGTAAATGGTATCGCAGCAATCACAAGAAAGAATAATCCTACTATCTATGAGATTGCAATTCCGTCAGATCTTAACGGAGGCGATTCAAGAGCAGAAAACCCTGCAACTATCACAATACATACATCAAGCGGTATTGCAGAAATCTCAATGAAGAATGACGCAGCCGGTGTTGATGATGTAGGTTATGGTGAACTTATAACAAAGAGAACGCTTGACGCTCCTTCTGTTTCAAAGGTAAATAAGTTCGAATTTACAATTAGATCATCATCAGGCAGTGTAAAGCAGACATACACATTGTATGTATATACTGATTACGAAGACACAGATGTCAAGTCGGTTTCACTTAATAAGACTGAACTTACAGCCGGTGCCGCAACAGATGTAGATATTTCGTTATTCTCAGTTCCTGATGACCGTATCTACACAGCAGTTGTAAACAGACGTAATCCGGTTGACCTTTCAATAGTTCCTACAGGTAACATGGCAAAGGTAGAACTTACAGGATTCGGTATTGACGGTATTCTTGTAAGTGACAACTCACACGGTTATGTATTTGAAAATCTTGCACTTAACTCAGAAAATGATACAGTATTTAACTTCAGAATTATGAGTTATGACGGTAAGGTTGTAAGTGATCCATATCAAGTAATAATTAAGTATGTTGAAGATTCAGACGTAGCTCTAAAGAGTGTTGTCTTTGACGGTGTAACAGCTGAAAAGGCAGACTTTAAGTCTAATACATATCTTGTAAGAGCAGACAGTACCGTAACAAACGGCATACTTACAATAACTGCGGCAAACGAAGATGCAGTAGTTAAACTTGACAGCGATAAATCAACAAACGGTGTCTTGAACGTATCTTATAATGTTACAAAGAACGTATCTAAGGTTGACTTTACCGTTACATCTAAGGACGGTAAGGCAGAGCAAGCATACACATTGTATATTATAAGAAGCAATACGGGTGAAAAAGAAGTCTATGTCAACGGAACTAAGCTTACAAAGACAAGCGATGGTTACACTTATGAAGTACCTTACGGAGCAACTGCGGCAGATATTAAAGTTGTTGCAGACAGCGAAGTTTCAAAGGTACAGATTGGTGACAGCGAGTTTAAGGTAAGTGAAAATACTGAAACAGTAACTCTTGATTCGGGTAAGACAACAACTGTTAAATTCAAGATTTACTCATATCCGTATGACGATAACAGCTTTATTGCAGAAACAATTACACTTGTAAGACAAGACCAGTCTTTGGCACTTTCAAATGTAATGGTTCAGAGCAAGTCAGAAAGAGATTATACAAAGCTAACTCCGGATAAGTACGGAAATTATAAGACAGCTATTCCGAGCACAGATGACAGTGCAAGCATTGTAATTGCAACAAGAAGAAGCGATTCAAAACTTGGACTTATCAGAGTAACAGACACAGGTGATGTTGTTCTTGGTGAAGATCAAGGTCAATTATCAGTACCTGATATTGCAAACCTTGGAACAGTAAATAAATTCTATATTGTTGTTTCTGACGGAACAAAGACAAGCAGATATGAACTTGTAATTGTTAAGTACAGCAATAATACAAGTGTAGAAAAGGTAATCGCCGAAAGAGGTACAGAGGACGAATATGTAGCTAAAGATGCATCGTGCGGCGGCGGCTCAACTATCCTTCCTGAAGACCCTGACGGCAGTAAGGCATCACCTTACCAGATTACGACGGCCGAAGAACTTCAGGCTATGTCAGATCATCTTGATGCATACTATGTATTGATGAATGATATTGACTTAAGCGGTACTGCATGGACTCCGGTTGGTACAATTTCCAAACCGTTTACAGGTAACCTAAACGGTAACGGAAAGTCAATATCAAATCTAACAATTACAGCTACATCAAATGATACAGCATACGGCTTGTTTGGTGTAAATAAGGGTGAAGTTTATGACTTCAAACTTGAAGATGTAAATATTACATCTGTTGCAGGCACATCATATCAATATATCGGTGCCGTGGCAGGTAAGAATGAACAAAACGGTGTAATTTCAAGAGTAGCCGTAGCTTCAGGTAATATTGAATCTTCATATGCAGCCGGCGGTGTAACAGGTGATAACCGTGGTACTGTCGAAGACGCATATAATAAAGCAACAATTACATCAGGTGAGTACGCAGCAGGTATTGCAGCATTGAACCATAACGCTGTTAAGAATGTATATAATGTAGGTTCAATAAGCTCAACATCAAGTAATTTAACCGATGAACACGTAGCGTCGATTGTTGTATTGAACCTTGACAACTCAACAATAAATAATGCATATGCAGTAATGCCTAGCCAAATCTACAGCAAGGTGGGAAGCAACAGCAATGTATATAACAGTGCGTCAGTTCTTCCTGAAAAGCTTGGAGATATAGCAACATTCAATGATTGGGACTTTGCAAATACATGGGTAATCAAGACAGCTCAGTATCCTACATTCAGGAACCAATCAGCTGATGCAGATATATCAAATCTTAACATTCCTGACGGCAGCCAAGCACGTCCGTTTGAAATCACATCAGCCGCAGGATTGAAGAGCATCGGTAACGATGAGGAAAGCTTAACAAAGCATTATGTATTGAAGAATAATATTTCAATGAAGTATAATTCGGATTACATTCAAATGGATCCTATCGGTTCAGAAGATACACCATTTACAGGTAGTCTTGACGGTAACGGATTTACAATTTCCGATTTGAAGATTACATCACAGAAGAGCGTAAACGGTCAAGATTATTCAGCTTTGTTTGCTGTAAACAACGGTACTGTTAAGAACTTGAGATTTGCGGTTGCGACAATCGGTGAAAGCGGAGTTGAAAATGCATCTGTTGTAGCAGGCATTAACAACGGTACAATCGAACAAGTTGCAATTGAAACGGGCGGTAAGATTACAGCTAAGAATGCAGCCGGTTTTGCAATCGAAAACAACGGTACTATTGAAAACTCATATATTACATCAACTGCACTTGTAAGCAACAATGCTTCTGCAGGTATAGTAATAAGCAATAATGCCGGTGCAACAATCGGATATGTATTCGCTAACGCAAATATGTCAAGCTCAATGTTTGATAAAGCATCGATTGCTATTAACAGTGACGGTACAATTACACATACACACGGTGTAATGGGTGCATTGTTTGTTAAGAATGATACATCAATCGTTACGACAAATGATAATAGCAGTATTGCTGCATCTGACCTATATGTTCAGTCAATCTTTAGCGATTGGAACTTCAATGATATATGGTATATGACATCAGGCAGCTACCCAATGCTACAAGTTACAAATAAGGCTTCGTCAGTTTCTGCACAAAGCATTGACTTGTTTGCAGACGGAGAAACAACTTGCGAACATATTGTATATATCAGAGATACTAAGAATTCGGCTAATATTTACATAAAGGCTCAGAATCCTTATTCAACAATCGCAATCAGAGGCGGTTCATATACAGGTGTATTTGAAGGTGTTATAAACGGACTTATCAATGATAAGACAATAATTCCGTTTACAATTACATCAACAAGCGGTGCAAGTCAGGAACATCATCTTGTAATTATTAAAGAACCTACTTTGGCAACACTTGACAGCGTTGTTATTGACGGAACGACAGTTGCTCGTGTAAATAACACATACGTTGCAGAAATAGGTAAGTCAGCTGATTCTGTAAATGCAGAAATTACTCCTATATCAGGTACAGTTGAAGTACTTGACAAGGATAGAAATGTTGTTTCGTATGAGAGCATGAACGGCTTGACATGGATTAATACAGCACTTCCTGCAAATGTCGGTACTACAACAACTTATACATTGAGAGTAACAAACGGTAATGCACTTTCAACAGTTGAATATCCGTTAATCTTGAAACCTGCTGAATATCATACAGGTTTGAAGTATGTACAGGTTGATCCGCTTACTCTTATAGGCAATGTTCTTGTAGGTTCGGGTTATACAGATGTTACAGATATAAATGAAAATGTTTATAACTATGTAATTACCAAGGACCTTGAATATATCAATATTAAGGCTGAAACTGTAAACTCTACTTCAAAGGTAAGCATTGCATCAGAGTATAATTCGGCTAATGTACAAGAAATCGAAAGATATAAACTTGATACATCAATTAAGGATATTTACATTCCGATTGACGTAACAACAGAAGAGAATGTTGTTGAACATTATGTACTTCACTTAACAAGAAAGAGTATTGATGATTCATTAAAGACTGTTAAGGTAACATACGGTAGCAATGTTTATACTCCGACAGCTGAAAACAGAGTAATGGATGAAGAAACAGGAGCAACTGCAGACGTATATGTAGTTAAACTTGATACTCCGGGTAATGTTCCGTTTACAAATAAGACATATGTTGATATTTTGATAGAGGCTAATGATATTTATACACTTGTAAATGCAGGCAGCCCGACGGCAACAGACCCAACATCAGCTAATTCGGATAAGTGGACAGCAACTAATGTACTTCTTGACGGCGAAGAATTAACAATCTATGAAATCAAGTCAAAAGCTGCTGACTTAGAAACAATTAAGGTATCATATCTATACATCTACAAGAAGAGTGATAATGCAAACCTTAAGACATTTACCGCAACTTACGATGACGGCGGAACAAAAACAACTGTTGAAGCCGGTAAGGATATAGACGGTGAATATCAGCTATGGATTCCGTCTGATGTTACAACAGTAGATCTTGAGGCTATAGCATCAACTCTGTTGGCAGAAGTACAGATTGACGATAATACTTCGTCATTACATAATAATGTTTATAAGAACTTTACAATAACAGGTAAGAACACTATTAATGTAATGATTAAATCTTCATTAAATACTACTGCTGAGTATAAAATTAATATCAATAGATTGAATCTTGATCTTGAAGCTGTACAGGCAGGACCTTACAGCGGCGGCAACTTGTCAAATGCGCTTTGGGACAGCACAAGAAATGCATATGTTGTTCGTCTTGATCCGCAGACTGATGATTTGCCAAGTGCAATCGCATCAGTGTTGGCTAAGGATGCTAATAACTACATCAGAATAGGTCACTTGACAAGACCTGAAAAACCTACTCAGGGAAGTATGACAGATGAACAGTATGCAGCAGCACTTGCTCAATATGAGAAAGAGGTTGCAGCATATGAAACAGCCGCAGCAAACGACTATTCAGCAACCGATGCAAGCGTTGTATGGGATGGCGGATGGCGTCAGACAAGCAACCAGTCTTATAAGATTCCTCTAATCAAAAAAGACGGTGGATTTACAGTAGTTAAGATTCAGGTTGGTGTAGCTAATAACTATAAGGCTCAAGCAGATGCAACTATTGATGAAAAGATTGGTACTGTTAAGACTTATACATTCTTAATAGGTCAGAAGTATAAGAACACTGATGCAGATATTGATATTTATATTGACGGTAACTTGCTTAAAAATCCTGAAAAGGTCGGCGATGAGATTATCTATAGATACGGTATCGTGAAGGATGCAACTGTAAAGGTTGGACTTCGCATTGATGAACATGCACCAACTCCATATGATCCGACAGTATCAGTAAATTCAGTATCTGAAAACGGAATTGTAAACAGATCTGATTATAATTATCCGACAGATGGTGTACTTACAATTCCTGTAAATACAGCAAGATCAGTATCTGAAGATACTCCTGATACAAATATTACTATTGTATCAATACCTGAAGCAGGTACAGGATATACTCATCAGTATAAGGTTGTAATCTACAGATTGTCAGAAAATACAAATGTACTTCATAACAGCAGTGACAACTCAGAAACTGTTGTAAATGAAACTACAAGATATGACGGTGAAACAAGTCCAAATGTTGTAGATTATTACAAAGTAAGCGAATCAACACTTACAGTTGATGAAAACGGTAATAAGTATTTAAGAGTATATATCAAGACAGAGTATTCAAAGGCTAAGATTACTCTAAACGGTAAAATATATACCGGAATAACAGATGATGACACTGTAATAAGTGGTTCAAATGTAGTAAACGGCGGAGATATTCACGGTATCTTGATTCCTGTAAAGGATGGCGAAAGCGTTAAGGTAATTCCGTACGTAGTAACATCAGAAGACGGCAGACATACTTCAAACAATGCATTAAACGTAACAATCCAGTCGATTAATACTAATGCCGATTATGTAACGGTTAATGGTGTAGAAGCATATGGTCCGTTCACTGAGGACGATTCGGATCTGCCGTATTATAACAGCTATATTCCTTACAGTGTATATGAAAAAGCAGTTAATAATGCCGAAAAGACATCGGTTGTTGTTCAGGCGGCTGTTCAGTCGAAGGATACAACAGCAGAACTTCTATGGGAAGATGGCGACTTTGATTATCACGGAAATGATGCTAAATACAACATTCCGTTCAGAGTATCCCACTCATACTTGTTTGACGATGCAGATCCTGATATTCCTCATGTGGTTAAATTCAGAATTATCTCTGAAGCGGGTACAATGCAAGAATATGAATTGAGAGTTTATCTTGCAGATAACACAAACAGAGATGTTGAATATGATGCCGAAAGTGATAATTACAGTGTATGGGTTGGTCCTGCAGGAACAATTAACAGCATACCGCCTGCTAAGTATGATAAGAACACAGGCAGATACACTGTAGAAATTGAAACAGGTATAACATCTGTTGACATGAAGGTAATCGCAGATTATGAATATGCGGGCGTAGATATTTATGACCCATATACATCATCATATACAAATAACTATGAATTACATCAAAAACAAGTACAACTTTCAAATCTTGAACCTAACCAAAACTACACATTGTACTTTAGAATACGTTCACAGGATGAAATGTTGTCAGGTGTTGGTGATGGTAAGGAATACATAGTAGACCTAATCAGAAAGTCTAATAACAGAAAAATTGATCACGTATATGCATATCCTGAAGATAAAACGGGTAAGTTGTTCCAGTCAGTTGTTGAAAATATAACTGTAAACAATCCGATTGTCATAAAGAATATAACATACGGTACATCAATCGTTCCTATTGAAATCGGTGCTGATTACTCAACAGCAAGAGTTGGTATGACGATAGACGGTGTAGATACTGTTTCGACAAATCAAACTCTAAAGATAAATATTCCGTTTGACAGTAATGACGATGATGTTGATGAAACAACAGGCGAACGTTCAAGAACATTCCAGGTAACGGTATGGAGTTATGAAGGCGATATTGCTCCTGCATACTACACACTTAAGATTATCAGAAAGATGAATAATCTAAAGCTTAAGGAAATTACACTTGACGGACGTTATGCAGAGCAAGACAGAAACGACCCTTATACATTCAGAATTGATGTAGGGGCAGATGAAACACTTGTAAATGAAATCAAAGCTACTGCTCTGAACGCCGGGGAATACGTAGAATTTGAGAATAACGGATTTGCTCTTTCAAGCAATTCATATTTGAATTATGACGTATCAACAATTCCGACATCGTCATCGGTAACGATTGATATTAAGGTTGGTTCACCTGATTTGCTGTCAGATGGTACAACTCCTGATGAGATAGCAATAACAAAGCTTATTATTACAAAGCTTTCTCCTGAAGAAATGCGTTCTGATTTGAAACTTGATATGTTTGTCAGCGATATTAAGTTAGTTGACAGCTCATATGTAAAGGCTGCAAAGCAGAGCGAAGATAAGATACTTGTAAACGGCAAATATGTTTATACATATAATTACATAAGCTATATTAATCCAACGGCAAATATGGCATATGTTAAGTCACAGACTAAGTCGGCAAGTTCAAAGATTGAATTCTTTACTGATTTTGGTAAACCTGCGATCGCGAGCGGAATGTTGGCAGTTGATACAGAGGCATCAATGTCAGGTATAGATGACATCATATTGAAAGCCAGAGTAACAGCCGGTGACGGCAAAACACAGGATTACACATTGATGATTCAGAAAGCTTCAAGCGAACTTGGTATAGACAAAGTATATGTTGACGCTACAGGCGGACTTTCTACTGAAACTCAGCAGACAACAAGAGTTACAGGTAAGGTTACAGGTTATGAAGCGGGTGTGGAACCTAATACAACAGCAATATCGTACAAAGTTGAAATGCCGATGAATACATACATTGCACAACCGTTTGTATTCGCAATAGACCCATATGCGGTAATTCAGTTCTATGAGTACAGAGATGGTACATATGTACTGAGCAATAATAAACAAATTCAAGGAACTAATGTAAACTTCGCAGGTGCTACAACGGATGCCGCCAGTATTGAAGACAGAAATTTATATAAGTTCAGATTTAAAGTAACATCGAGAACCAACAACGCATCTCAGGAATATGTAATCAACCTTATTAACAGCCCTGAGGGTACTCAGTTGAAAAATGTTAATATCGGTTTGAGAAAAGAAGGATACAAAGATTATCCTATAGATGAATCTGAAGTAATCTTGAAGAATGCAAGTATAACAGGTCTTACAACTTACTTGGCATCAGTTCCGCAAGGACGTGATACAGCTGTAGTAAAACTTATAAGTGAGAATAAGTTTGCTAAGATATATGTAAACGGTGTTCATCAGAACAGCGCAGTAAATACATATATTGATGATGTAAAACTAAACGGTCGTGTTACGCAAGTTCCTGTAACGGTAGAATCTCCGTCAGGCGCAACACAGAACTATACGATTTACATTGTTCAGTACATCTACAACTTCGATTTGAACACAGTAGTAAATGACGAACTTACAGAAAGAATCGGCGATCCGGTTACAAATGAAGACGGTGTTATCATTTCAAACTATGAACGTCCGACAAAACTTCCGTTCTACTTGAGCGATGCAGATATGCAAATTAATATGGCAGACCCTCAAGGTCATAAATATTACGTTCAGATTGATGACGGTGAAAAGATACTTGTAGATGATACAACTAATGAGCAGACTATTAAATCAATAATTAAGCTAAAAGAAGTTAATTCGATTGTTCAGCTTCGTGTATATGACGAAGACGGATTCTTAATAACAATTAACAATATTTTAATTAAGCGTGATATGCTTGACGCAGCACTTGGAGCAATCCGTGTAAATGACAATGATGCAGTTAAGACAACTCTTGACAGCGGCAAGATTATATATGAGGCATACTCATATTCAGAAGCAGAAAATCCAACTGCTAAAGTTGATATATATGCTGTTGATAAAAACGCCGCAATTACGTTGACGGGTCTTACAGTATCGCAGACATATACATTGGGAGCAGGTAAGGGCGGTCAGCTTACTGCAAACGTAGATTTGAAGGTTGGCGACAACTACTTCTCGATTGAACTTAAGAAGTCGGACGGCAGCCCGTCAATCTATTATACATTACGTATCAAGCATATTCCGGTTGACGTATATCTTGATGATTTGTATATCACAAAGAAGGACAATTCAAATAAGATACCGTTCTATAATTCATCATTTATAAAGACGGTTACAACTTATTCGATTAAGACTGAAAATGATTTACATGAGTATGATGTATATGCAAATGCACATGAAACACATCAGAAACTACTTGACTATGCGAAGACACAAGGCTGGAATCCTAATGATTATGAAACAAGAATCAAGATTACAGACGCAGGCAGTGAGCAAATCGACGATTTGAGTAAATATATTAAGCAGTATGTCAACAGTATGAAGACAGACGGAACAACTTCGGAATACTTCAGAATACCTATTTACTTGAGAGTTCCTCACTACACAAAAACTTATTATATAGAAGTTCATGACCCGAGCGATGAAAACCGACTTGCAGATTTACAAGTTATCGGTTATGACTTGGATCCTGACTTTGATAAGGATAATTATAAGATAAATAAGCCTACAACAGATGATGAAAAGAAACAGGGTATTTATACGGTAAATGTTGAATCAGAAAAGACAAATGCAGACATTTACGCTAAGGCATATCATAATCATGACGGTGCTAAGACGATGGTTACAATTCTTGATTCAAACAAAAAACCGATGAGTAATGCATTTGTTACAATTACTCAGAATGTAAACCTTGAATACGGCGATAATGTATTCTATGTAAAGGTAACAAGTGAAACATCTAAGGAATTAGAGTATGAACTTCATATTTATCGTAAGCCGATAGACGCAAGCGTTAAGTATATCTTGGTAAATGATATGCCTGCCGCATTGCAGCCGGACGGAACGTATGTTGCATATGTAGAGTCAGGTACTAACCCTATAGTTAAGGCTATGGCAAGTGATTCAAGAGCAACAACAACATTGAAGACAAACGGTGCCGCAGATGTTTCGGCAGTTGGTTGGGTAACGTTAAATGTACCTACTGTATCAACTGCAACGGCAAATGTTGATATTAATGTTTCTTTGACAGCCGGTAATGATACAATCAGCAGAGATTATGTATTGAAGTTGATTAGTGTAACGGGTGATATTCTAAGCATCTACATGGATGTTGACAACGGCGACTTTGTAACAGATACAACTCGTCAATATGCAAATCCTATTGCAGCTGTTTGGAACAGTGAAAATAACCGCTTTGAAATAGGTATTCCGCATAATGCGACATATACACCGATGATGAGAGTAACAACTCTTGCCGAAGGTAAGACAGTTAAGATTGGTACTCTTGCTGAACAAAATCCTGATGCGGGAACAACAAAGCAGTTTACCAATAAGACATACTTGATGAATAATCCTCAAGATATAACCGTTACTGTAAAGGATGTTGCAACAGATGTAACCAAGACATATATTGTACACGTAACAAGAATGTCAGGCGATGCAGACCTTATCGAACTTGAACCTGAAAGCGGCGTAGTGATGAAACCTACATTCGATAAGGATGTTCATAACTACGAAATCGATGTAGATACAGCTGTTACACAGGTGACATTTGATAAGATTACAGCAAGCAATAATGCTACAATCAAGCTTATGACATCTACAAGCAACGGTTCAAAGCCGGTTATCAACCATACAAGCGGAAATAGTTTTGTATTTGATAACTTGACAGTTGGTAACAACATATTGAAGATTGAAGTAACATCTGAAGACAGAATAACAACTAAGACATATACGGTTACAATAAATCGTAAGATTCCTGATACTGACGCTACTTTGGACGACATCAGAGTCGTTATCGGCGGTAAGTATTACAGCTTAGTTCCGATGTTCGACAGAGATATTACGGATTACTACTTCATTGTTGAAGGTGAAAATATTAATGATATTAATATTGAAGCAACACCAAGCAGTGCTGCAAGCGATGTGGCTTACAAGATTGACGGCGGTTCTACCACAAAGGGAACAAGCGTGACAATCAAAGACGGTTTGACTGAGAAATCAACAACCGAAGTTGCATTCAATGTATCGGCAAGCGGCGTAGTAATGAAAGAGTATAAGATTACACTTTATAAGAATATTAATGCTAATATCAATCCAAAGCAAAACTTCTTATCAAGTATATCTCTTGCAAATCATACATTGACAATGATGAACAGCTCATCAGATGTAGATTATAACTACTATTCAAATGTAACTAATACGGAAACAGAAGAAGCAATCACAGTAATTCCGAATACAAATGTTACGGGTACAGACGGTAATATGACTGCAACATTGTATGATGTAGCCAATAATACAACCGAAACTATGTTGTCCGGTCAGCCGACGCCGGTTAAGCTTGATGCGGGTAATAACTTGTTTATTGTCAAAGTAAGCGATGGCAACGGCAACAGTCGTTACTACTCAATTACAATAAACAGAGCAATAGATAAGAATACAAGCGCATTGCTTTCATCTCTGACAGCAAGCGGTCAAAGTATGACGCCGACATTTGATAAGAATGTAACATCATATAAGATCACTGTTGCAAATGACGTTGATTCAATTAAGATTAACGCTAAATCCGAAAATACAATGTCTGCTATTTGGGTAAGAAGCGAAGCCTTAGATATTGACGTTGATGCGGTTGGTACGATAAATACCGATATTAAGCTTGTAGAGGGTAGCAATAAGATTGTTATTACGGTAACTGCTCCTAACAATACTGCAAAAGCAGGTAATAGAACATGGAATAACACTAAGAAGGTTTATGTAATTAATATTTACAGAGGCAGTGAAAATGATAATGCTGACCTAATAGATATTAAGTACACAGCAGGCGGTATACTCACTCCTATATTTGACAGTGATGAAACAAATTATCATTTGACTTATACTTATGAGCATGAAAATGTTGATTTGATACCGATTGCAAGAACTCCGGATGCTATAAAGGATATAACAGTTACATCAAGCGAAACTTCTAAGGTGATAAGCAGCGGAGATACATTCTCATTGTCACCGCTTGCTGTAGGTGAAACGGTAGTAACATTCATTGTAAGAACAGTAAACGGTACAGAAAAGACTTATACGGTTTCGGTATATCGTAATAAGTTTGAAACTCCGATACCTGAAATTACAGGTTTGGAACTAAAAGACCAACACTTTGATGACTATGCTATAACGCCTGCATTCGATAAGGATGAACATTCATATTATGCAAGTGTTCCAAGTACATTTGAAAAGGCAGATATTAAGGTAACTGCTGTATCAAATGACCCATCGGATGAAGATAATCTAACGATTAGAGTAAACGGCAGAGTAATATCAAGCGGTACATGGAATAATATCTTTGAACCTATTGAATACGGTGATAACATATTCACGATTGAACTATCGAATACTCAGGAAAATAAAGAGTATTATACATTGGTAATCAATCGTCAACAACCTGACCTTGACCCTAAACTTATCGACTTGGCAGTTAAACAGAACTTTGCATTGTCACCGGCATTTGATCCGGATAAGACGGCATATGAAATTAATGTAGATGAATCAACATCATACATTAACCTTATCCCAACTGCCAATGATGCGAAGATTACTGTTAACAACCTTGAAGTTGTAAGCGGTATGGCATCAGAAAATATCGAACTTAAGAAGGGTAAGAATCAGATTAAGGTTGTTGTAACTGCAATAGATAATACAAAATCTCCTGCAGAGTTATCAATAACTAAGCGTGTATATCTTGTAAATGTATATCGTCCTGATTCGGATAACGATAATGCTCTAACAGAACTTGTTCTTAATAAGGGTACAGTCGTACCGGCATTTACAAGAGATGTAAAGAACTATTATGTAACAGTTCCTTATCAGGTAAATAAGGTAACTCTTGAAACAGCTGCATTAAATCCGGACAGTGTGATTAAAGTAAACGGCACAGAATATACAGGCGCTATGGATATAGACTTGACAGACGGAGTATATAACTCAGTTGCCATCAAGGTATATGCATCAGCTGATGATTCATTGCCTGAAGTAACATACACATTGGATATATTCAGAAAGAATATGGCAGCCGATATTCCTGACCTAAGCAGCTTGACTGTAGACGGTAAGGACATAATTCCGGATTTCTCGGCAAGAGAGCTTAACTACTACACATATGTAGATGCATCAACAACCCGTGTAACAATAAATGCTAAGGCAGCAAGCAGTTCTGCAAACGTAAGCGGTATCGGAACATTTGCATTGAACGGTAATAAGACAGTAAGAATTATTACAGTCAGAAACGGTGCTACAATGCAGAAGTATTCTGTAACAATCTTGCGTGATACTGCAATCAACGGTATCAGCGGTACATTGAACGGAGATGCGATAACAAACAGCACTCTTGAAACAATAACAGTACCGGAAGGTACAACAACAATTCCGCTTAATATAACTTCAGCCGACAGCGATGCAATAATTACTGTAAACGGCAGAGAGATTGAAAGCGGAAAGGACATTGACTTTACAATGTCAACACAAAAGGAAAGATTCGACATTAATGTTGTAAGCACAATAAGCGGTATTAACAAGTCGTTCGTTGTATATGCTGAAAGCGATGCAGACAAGCCTTATGAACCGTTCATCAATCATATTATGATTGATCCGACAATCAACCAGACAGGCAAGGATGCAACATTCTTCACAGCGTTTGACGAAAAAGTATTTGTTTACAGTGCCGTTAATGACGGTGCTACACCGTACTTGTTTGCTAAGAGTGATGACCCGAATGTTTACATTGAAGTAATCAATGAAACAATGAGAGATTACTCATTGCAAGAAGGTATGGGTTCATACTTGGCACAGTCTATAGGCGAAAGCGGACAGGCAACATTCACATTCCGTGCAACTAAGTTTACTGAAAGCGGATACGAGCTTATTAATGAATATGTAGTAACTGTTTATAATACAGACGCACCTATCTTAACTGATTTGTGGACAGATAATGCTACTATGAAGACTAAGTTCTCACCGATAGTAAGAAATTATGATGTTGAAATAGGTAAGGATACCGAAGCATTTACCGTACATACAAAGAATACTTATGAAAATGCACAAGTAAGTATGAGTATCGACGGCGGAGCTTATGTAGACGGTGACGTAAGAACATTTGATAAACTTCCTCTTGATACTAAGAACTTTACCGTAACGGTTAAGATAACAGTTGACGAAAAAGACGGAATTTATGTTCTGAATGTAACTCGTCTTGATAAGTTAATTCCTGAGGCATTCCTTGAAAACATTGAACTTGAGGATGAAACAGCTGCAGGCGACGGATTATATGAAATGACTCCTGCATTTGAAGAAAAAGATGCTGAATATTCTGCCAAGGTTAATTACACAGACAATACAATTACATTGACTGTAACAGCTAAAGATCCGGCAAATGATAAACTTGCCGTTACTACAAGCGACGGTAAGGTTACAACGGTAACAAGCGGCACAGCCACTGAAATTACATTGCCGTCAAGCTTCCTTGACAGTGAACATTCAACAGAAACTGTAACGGTAACTGTTGAAAATAAGGACGGTAAGATTGGTAAGTACGAATTGAAGATTACTCGTGATGACAGAGCAAACGGAGATGCAAGACTTGCAAGTCTGACAACCGATAAGTTCGATTTGTCAAAGGTATTTAACCCTGAAATCTTTAGTTATGTTGTTAATATCTCACCTTATGATGAGGATATTACGGTAACAGCAGAAGCTAAAAACCCAACTGACAGTATAGTATTTACTCATAAGGGTAAAAATTCGGCAGAATCAATCGGCAGTGCAAGTGAGAAATTTGAGCTTGACGCGGGTGAAGCTGTAGATTATGTATTCGTAACAGTAGCTGAAACTCCATACACTTATGTAATTAAGATTGTAAGAGAGAACACAGCTTACCTAAGCAACATTATCGTAACAGATACAGTTGATGGAGACGGATACGAAGAACTAAATCCTAAGTTCGATGCAAGTGTAATAAGCTACGATGTTCTTGTAGATCCGCTTGCAACAGAAATCGAATTTACGATTAAGACTACAGAATATAATCCAATCCTAAATATGAGCATTGAAGGCACGCAGGTAGCAAGTAAGTCGGCATCAGAATTAACACATATGTTTGACCTTGCACTTAACCAAAAGTCGTTTACAATCGACTTTGAGATTGTAAGTCAGGTAAGCTCTACGGTAACTAACGGCGGTAAGTATCGTGTAACAGTTACAAGAGATACTGCCGAAACAGTTCCAGAACTTCAAACTTACATAACAGGCAGAGTTCATTCGGTTGCTCAAGGTGACGATACTGCAGAAATAAGAATGTATGACAGCAGCAATAATCTTGTTGCGGTAGATGCAGCAGGAAATACGGTTTACCAAGTTGGTCTGAACGGCAACTTTGAAATCTCGCTTCCTGATGCAGATACATATCATATTGTAATAAGCAGAACAGGTTATTTGGATTATGAAATCACCAACATTGTTTCAACCGAAACTTTTGTGAAAGCTAAATATGACTTTGGTATGATTAGAATTACACCGGGTAACGTTACAGATTATGATGTAAGTGACGGCGTCATAGATTATGTTGATGTTAACTTAGTAAATGTATTCCTATATAACATTATTATGAATGACTATACAGGACAAATTATTAAGGATTCGATAACAACAACTGAAGACGGAACCAAGGATGAAACTAAGGATACTGATAAGAAAGACGATTCGAGTGATAATCCTGAACCTCCGGATAACGGAGCAACGGATAATCCGTCAACGCCGTCAACTCCTGACAGCGGAACACCGGATAATCCGTCAACACCGTCAACTCCTGACAGCGGAACAACAGATAACCCTGAAACTCCGAGTGAAACACCGGATACACCATCAACTCCAAGTGATGGAACAAACAGTGGTGACAGTAAGGATGACAGTACAACGACTGATACACCTAATAAGGGTGAAACAGGCGATAATACATCATCAGATACTGAAACGGGAGATAAATCCGATAATACAGAAACACCGTCAGATGGTAATACATCAAGTGATAATACATCAAATGGTGATACATCATCAGACAGCAAGTCAGATAACACAACAGACAGTGCGACATCAGACAGCAAGTCGGACAGCACAACAGACAGTGCGACATCAGACAGCAAGTCGGATAGCACAACAGACAGTGTGACATCAGACAGTAAGTCGGATAGCAAATCAGACAGTGCTAAGAGTTCAGAATCATCATATTCTGTTTCAACAGCAGTAGCAGGTGTATCTGCTCATACAGAAATCCAATATGGTGATGGCACTAATACAGCCGGCGCTTATTACGAAGCAAATGGCAAGAAGATAATTTCTTGGATTAACTTTGAGGGCGGACGTGTTGAAAGAGCTGATTGTGATTTTGACGGTGACGGCTCAATCACAACAAAAGACCTTCTGTATGCAGGTATGTATTTTGGAAAGAAGACTCCTGTATTGGATAACCAAGGTCCCGACAAAGTCAAAATAAAAGCATATTAATTAGCTTTAAGGAATCGACAGATTTAATTCTGTCGATTCTTTTTTGTTTTATACATTTTATGTAATTTTATTAAACAGTAATAATTGTAACATTCACACAATATACGATAATGAACTGTAAAGAATAAACGGTGTTTTTCTTGAATAGAAATGTTGACTTTTGGTATAAGTTGGTGTACAATTAAAGTATAGAATTATTCATAATAGGGATAATTGTAGCAGGGGGGGAGAGCATGCATATTGGGAAAAAGAAAATCACAATAAGTGCACTTATTGTGGTTGTTTTTGTATCTGTTATTGTTTGGGCTGCAACATCTTACCCAAATGCAGCTATATCATTCAGTGGCATAAAAATGGTGGCTAACGGTTCAACAACTCAAGGCTTCGTTGATATATCTCTGAAAAATATTGATTCAACTGCAATATCTTATTGTATTGAATATGATAAAAATTACATAGAGCTTTCGGATGTGGCGACGAATACACCGATTAAAAACCCTACAACTTCTTCGGGAAGCGTTGGATATTCATATGATATTGCTCATGATTATTTTGAACAAAATACTGATGATTTTCCAATCGGAAGCTTTGGCGACTTTAAATTACCGTCTATGATTGGTGTAAGTATGCCGATTATTGGTGTTGCAGATGCCGACAACGGCAGAGCAATAATGAACTTCTTACCGCAAGAAGGTACAACTTCTAAATACATAACTGCGGTAAAAGGGCGTGACGAACATCTTATTCTTGCAAACGGTAAAAATTTAAAACTCGGACGATTGAGCTTTTATATAAAAGACCCTGCAAAGTTTGCAAAGCTTTCAAAAAGCGAACTTAAGGATGTTATTAAAATTGTACCGTTTTCGACAATGATTACAGTGCAGGACGATACTATTACAGATGATGACGGTGTTCATATAGGTTATATCGACAGCAGTGACGGAGATGTCAAATGGTACTCAAGAGCCGATAAAAATGTTGAGTGTAATTTTGAGATTGAAGCGGCACTTTCAAATGTTAAGGCACTGAATGAGGAGCTTACAGTTACTTCTTATGACATCTATAAGAATGGTACGATAGATGATTTACTTGATTTCATAAATGATAAAATGTCGATTATATCACTCCAATATGCAGACGGTTCCGAAAGACCGGCAGTGTTTAAGTGGGATAAGACGACAAGCAATCTAAGCTCGATTTCGTGGAATCCAAAAGAAGGTGACTATACGGTTGTTCAAAAATACAATGATGATTTTGATATAACCGTTACAATACATGTGACGCCGATTAATTTGATTGGCTTCACGGCAGAAAATGAAAATTTGACGTATTGGACCGGTGCGGCGGATTATCCTGCAACAATAGACGATTTGAAACTTGCACCAAAAGCAAAACCGATACTTGATAAATATATTCCAAACGGCGGAGTACCGGAGTTTAATATCGGATGGTACCAGCTTAGCACTGAAACATCGCAGCTGCTTGATATACCTGACGATATCAAAAATAAAGTGGTAGGCAAATATACGATTTTGGGACACATTGCCGATATAAACAAAATATCGATTAATTATCCGTGGCTTACAGTAAAGGACAGCTCTGATGTCAACTTTATAAGAAATGTTGTCGATAACGAGAGTGAGCTTCCAAAAGAGTTGGAGGTTGTAAGTGCTGTCACGGCTGATGACGGTACTTTGACAATAACAGTTAAAAATAAAGATGGGAACACAATTCCTGTAGGTACAACATTTGATGTGAGAATGCCGGGCGGAGAACTTATTGATTCTTCAATGTCGGGTTATAATGTTGTTGTAAATGATGACGGAACGGCAACAATTACTGTAAAGGCTGATATTGCAATAGATTCTGAAAAGAAACTTGCACAGATTATAAACCTTGGAAGTAAAACCGGTAAGTTTGAAATATCATCAACGGAACCAGGAAAAAATCCGGGACCGTATACTGAATTCAGTACAAATCCGAGAAAAAATATTTATTTAGACAGCTATACTTTTGATTATTCGGATTTGCAATCGGCAATGTTTCCTATCAAAGCGGGTGTGAGTTTGCCGACAACTGTAACGCTTCCTGTACTTTCTGATTTTGTTGGAACAACATATGATGGATACGACGGTACGGAAATAGGTAAGCTTTCGACCTTCACAGTTGATTCGTGGGATGTTATTGACGGAGACCCTACATTGGTTGGCAGTGTTGTAACTGTACGGGGTACGCTTTCAACAACGTCATATACAAACTACGGAAATGTTGTAAATGAGAATAATAACACAGTTGAGATTAAGTATTTGGTTGTCAACGGTGATGATAGAGATGAAATTGATGTAATACCCGATTTTACATATGACAAAAAACAAGTTGGGTATGATTATAATGATTTGCAAACAAATTCATTTACTGTTAAAAATATAGGCTCAACCGATATATACGGCTTGACAGCTGCTATTTCTTTGAGTAAAGATGGGAATAAAGAAGCATTTACCATCAGCAAAAAGTTGCCTCAGATTTTACAAAAAGGTGAAAGTGTAGACTTTGATATAACAACTAATATAGGTCTTGATGTAGGAACTTATGAATGTACAGTTTCTGTTATATCAAATGATGGAGTCCTTCGAACGTTTAAAATCTCTTTTGAAGTTACGGAAGCTCCTACATATAAAATAGAGCTTGTTTCTGATAATGTAAATTATGGTAAAGCAGAAACGGACTCGGGATTATATACTGCAAGTGAAGGTGAAGCTGTTTCAATAACAGCAACTCCCGAAGAAGATTGCGTTTTCACCGGATGGACCTGTGAAACCGGTAATGTGACATTCGCAGACAGCACATTGGCTAATACGACATTTGAAATGCCGGCAGAAAATGTTAAAATAACGGCTCACTTTAAAGAGTCGCTTGGAGCGAAACTCAGAGCGACAGAACTTATGGTTAAAGATACAAATGACAATGATCAGGATTTGCATGATCAGAATTGGAAAATTGTAAAGTTTGACCCTGTAAAACGTGAGTATTATGTTGCAGTGCCAAATAGTGTTGACAAAGTAAAGCTTTGGTTCAAACTTAGAGATGAAGCAAAAAATGCGACGCTGTCTCTTTCGCGTGAACATAATTCTGTAACTGATACATTGACCACGCCAACGGAGGACGCAACGGATAATTATTATAAGTCAGAGGATATAGAGCTTGATGTCAGCCCTGTTGATAACCTGCTTACATTGACGATGACATATGATGATCCTAATGACGATCCTGATGAAGGCGAAGTTACAAGGTCGTATAAGATTCACGTTTACAGAAAAATAGAAGAGTCCAAATTGATGAAATTTAATTATGGTAACTCGCCGTATGGCTTGATTATGCGTGATACGGCAATAACGGATAAGGCGACGGCTAAAAATGAATTTGACAAAAATGATTATACATTTACTGCAGGATATACGCCGGCAGGTGCAACAGTGGGTGTAAATTATTGTGGCGAAGCTTGGACGTCGGGTGTGAATTATGATTTGGATGATACAGCATTGTTTGTTTTGAATTCGGGAACTTTTACAGACCCGGGATATGAAAGCGTTATTAATTCGATTGGCGGAGCGGTAACCGATGTCACCAAAAAGATAACGGTTAATGTTTTAACGGAAACAAATGTGGCATATCAAGATGGCGGTTCTACGGATTATTCATCTGTCAATGCACAGACAATCAATCTGCCGTCGAGCGGTACAATATCCGAATTAAATGCGGAACGAATCCGACCTGATAAATATGAACTTGTTTATTCATTTGCAGATTTTGACGGTTCAATCGTTTCAATAAAAAGACCATTAATCTTGCTTAATACTCTTGGAGATGTCAATAATGATAAACAAGCAGATACAAAAGATGTTTCAAGAATAAGAAACAGATTCAGTGCAGATTTAGCTAACAACACAAATGTTACAGGTTATGATGTTGGCGGATTGCTCAATAGATATCGTATCTGCGATGTAAATAAAGATAGAGCGGTGAATTTGATAGATGCAAATAATATACGTGCTAAAAAAATGATTCAGTTCTATACTAATGATGGAGGTGGTGCGTAATGAATAAGATTCTCAAAAGCTTAGTGTCAGGATTTACGTCACTATCTATGTGTGCTGTATGTATGATTAGTATTCCTGCTACTGCGGATGAATACGAAAATATAGAAACACAGGCAACAAACAGAACTTTATCTGTAGATTTTATGGGCAGAGGTTCTACACCAAATGATGCAAGCCCCGGTAAAGCAGGATTTAGCAAAGATGATGTAAACTTAACCAATCCGCTTGAATTTTGGGTAGGTATCGGTGTTGAAAATGTAAACGATTTACCGTTGTTTACTGACGGTGTTTATTCGTTAGATGTAGCGTTTGAATATGATCCGAATTACGTAAAGCCGTATTGGGATAAAACAACTGCATCTTCAACTGCAGAACAAAGTTGGAATGATGAGCTGGTAAAGGGAAACCTGAGCTCAACAGGTGACAGCAGTGCTTGGTGGAATGATACACAATATGAGATTACATCTGTTCGTGAATGTGATATAGATACTGCGTTAAATGATAGAGAAAATAGCACAGAAGCTGCTCAACGTGCTTTAGACGGCTGGAAAATGTGCTATGTGGGTGTGGTATTTAAAGGGGACTCGCTGTTAAGATTTAAAGACTTGGCAAGTAATTCAAAGCAGTATTTGCTGAAATTGCCTTTCGTTCTTTTGAGTGCTCCCGATGAAACTGCGGCAGACCAGAATCCTACTGTATTGAGTATGGTTCGAGGCGGAGATACGTTTGCTATCGGTTCCGGTAGTGACGGTACAAATCCTTATGCATCATGGTTTGCTACGACGCATCCGGCTCCGGATGATACTAACCTTAAAAATTTATTTGATTTCAGCGGCGATATAAGTCTGTTTGGAACAAATGATGCAATAGATAATATAGTTGCGGTAAAACCGGGAGAAACTCCGTCAGATCCGGGAGCGACTCCGTCACCGGATACAACTTATTATTTATCATCGGACAAGACTTTACAAGAAGATAAGTTTAAAGCGGAAACTAAAACGTATTATGTAAGTGTTCCTAATGAAACGGAACAAATCAGAATGGACGTAAGTTCATCCGAAAAACCGACTGTAACTGTTAATTCGGCAAGCGTCAACGTGACAGCATCAGACGCTAAAAAGTATTCGTCAGATTTATTTGATCTTGCTGAATTGGACAAGACTGTGAACGACGGATATAATAATACTGTTACAATTACAGCCGGAGGTACAACATATACGGTATATATCCGTAGATTGCTGAAACCGAAGATTACATTAAATTACGGTAATTCGCCATATGGCGAAATCATGAAGGCTTCTAATATTGCTGATTCTGATAAACAAAAGGCAAAAGATGCATTTGATGCAAATAATAAATATGATGCAAATTATTTGCCAAATGGGAAATCAACGAAAGTTTATTATTCGTCAAATGCATGGGGAGGCTCAACAGATCCAAAAATAAACTTGGACAGGGATGAAACTGCATTATTTGCGTTTGAGTATAAAGGTTTTGAAGATCCGGGATTTGATGCAATAGATTCTTTAGGAAATGTTGTCAAAAAATCGGATGTTACTCGAACAATTTCTGTCTGCGTATTGCCTGCTTTGGATATGAAAGTGACAATTATTCCGAGTATGTTTAATACATATTCAGTTGACGGCGATGAAACTCATGATGTATTCACCAATGCTAATTTGACTGGTAGCAGTAAAGCAATTCAACCGGATATATATAAATTGGAATATTCATATACCGATAATAATCTAAACGAAGTTGTAACAGAAACGCGTAATGTTGTGATATTACCAGCACTTGGAGATGTTAATTTAGATAATCAGATAAGTGTTGGAGACATGGTTCCAATAAAAAATTATACAGCTAATGTTTTTTCTGCTGTGGATAGTACTGTAAAAAAGGAAACTTATAATTTGGTTGTATATAGAGTAATGGATACAAATTTTGATGCTACAATAAGTGTTGGAGATATGGTGCCGATAAAAAACAGCACTGCTAATATTAAATTAGATTCTTATTATTATCCATTTACAAAATAATTAATTTGTAAATGTTCATATAAATAAATTTAAGGAGGTAAAAAAATGAAAGAAACCAATATATCAAAACGAATTATTTCTTTTCTTCTTGTTCTGTCTATGATTTTTGGAACAATGACAACTCTTGCTTTTGCTGATGGTGATTGGACAGCGGATACTTTTAATTTTGATGATCCTAGTGTATTAATAGCTGGGACAAACGAAACAAATATGCCATATATGGAAACTGTTCTTTTGAAATCAACGGATTCTGGATATGAAGAGGTACAACAAGGAACACTAAAAACAAATGATACGGTTTTGATAGGTGTAAAAGCACATAATTTTGACAGGTTTACTGACAATTCTTATGGTGCTCTAAAGTTAGCGGTTAGTTTGGTCTATGATAATCGCTATTTGACTCCAACATCTGCAACAAAAAAGGCATTTTTAAAGGCAGAAACAGCGTTTGTTACTAAAGCAGGTGATAAATGTTTTTATAATGATGACATTCTTGGAACATATTCTATAGAACAATCCATACCAAAACAAGATCTAGCTCCAGGCGAGACATCCAGTCTTAGTGACGATACATCAAATTTATCAAAGAGTGTATTAACTTTTTCATGTGCTGCAGACAACGATACAGATTTAAACGAGCAGATGGGTGTTATTAAGGAAGATAGTTACTTAGGATTTTTTGAATACACTGTTAGTAGTGTGCCTACAGCTGGTGTATTTACACCTGCGGTGGCATTTTCAAGATCAGCGAATATTGTTGTTGTATTGAGAAATACTGGTACAACAAATAAAACTTATACTGCTGTTGATGGATTGCATAAGTATATGAAATTAACAGATGGTGTTGATTTGTTCCCAGCATCATACAGCGTAAAGTTCTATACTGATAACACATATGGAACAGAATTGACAAGTAAGGTAGGAACAACTTTGGGTGCTACAGGTATAACGTCTGGTACAGCATATACAGATGCGGGCGTTGTTGTTCCAACTGCCGGTACAGATTTCGATTTGGTAAATTCAGAAAACAAATATTTTGCCGGATTTAAGTATGTTGATTCGACAGGAACAGAACATGATTTAGCTGATTTAACAACAATCAATGAAAGTGCTGTTGCAAATGGTTATAGTGATTATGTTATAAAAGTTTATCCTGTATATGAAACAGGTCATGATGTTACATTTAACAGTAACTATCCAACAGGCACACAAACAACAAAGGTAGTTACAGTATCACCAAAAGCCGGTGCAACGATTGCTGAAACGCAAAAACCAACAGTTGGTACATCAAGTGATGACTTTGAAATACCTGCTGGTTACACGTTTGGGGGCTGGTTTACACAGCAAAACGGTGGTGACAAAATCGTATTTGATGATGGTACAAACACATCATCAGCAACAGATGTTTCTTCAATCACAGATGTTTATGCTCATTGGGTACAGAATGTAACAGTAACATTCCATGAGAATTATGGACAAACAGAAAACACAACAAACAAAACAATCAGTGCCGGTTCAAGTTTGAAATCAAGTGATATTCCGACATTTACAAGAGCAGATTATGCATTTAAAGAATGGAATACAAAAGCAGACGGCTCAGGCACTACATACTCAAATACACAATTACAGGCAGAAACAATTTCAAGCAATACTGACTATTATGCAATGTGGACACCGGAGAATCCGGACAATGCAGTAACATTGACATTTAGTCCTACAGGATGTGACGCACAAGTAACACCTGCATCTATGACGGTTGTCAGAGGTGATACAATTTACGCATATCAGATGCCTACTCCGACAAAGACGTCAGCAACAGGTGATGCATACACATTTAACGGTTGGTACGGAGCGGCTTCAGAATCCGATACTACTGATAAAGCACCATTTACTTTAACAGATAATAAAACGGTGTATGCACATTGGACATATGCAGGCAGAGACCAAGTAACTGTAACATTTGATTATGACGGTGCAACATCACCAACTGCTCCGACAACTATAACTGTCGGTAAAGGTGATTCGATTGGCGATGCAATGCCAACAACACCGGTGAAAACAAATTATACTTTTGATAAGTGGGTAAATACAGCTGATAGTTCAGATTTTGATAAGACAACAACAGTAAATTCAGATATAACGGTAAAGGCAACATATAAATCTGATATTACCGTAAACTTTAACATTAACGACGGAACAACTCCGGCAGCACCATTTGCTACAGACAAAGGTGCACCTTCAAAACCTTATACAGCACCTTCAGACCCTACAAGAGCAAATTATACATTTGTAGGATGGAATACAAAGGCAAACGGTTCAGGTAAATTCATTACTGTAGCTGATTACGCTACATTAAATGATGTTTCAACAGCTGCCGGTGGAACAAATCCGGTAGAATTGTATGCATATTGGGCAGATGCTCCTGTAACACCGGGTAAATTACCGGGTAATGAAACACCTAATGATAATGGTGTAAAAGTTACATTTGACAGTAATGCATCAGGAAGTGCTTCATCAACAGTAACGGATGCAAATCCGAAGTATGTATATCCGCATCTTGGAGATGCTCTTGGTACATTGATGCCGGAAGCTCCTACAAGAACACATTATAAGTTTGTAGGATGGAATACAAAAGCAGATGGCTCAGGTACAACATTTACAGATGCAACAGCAATAACAACAACACTTGACGGTGTAACGGCTAATGGAAGCAAATACAACTTGGTTGTATATGCACAGTGGGATATTGCTGATAATGTTGATGCTAATGATAAAGTAACAATAACATTTAATGATAACAAAGATGGCAACGGTGGTACAAACGTTAAGACAGTAACAATTTTCAAGGGTGACTCTCTTGGCTATGATGTAACAGCACCGACCAACAAAGGTTACACGTTTGATAACTGGTACGAAGGTACAGTAACAGGCGGTGCATTGTCAATGACAACTACGGCATTTGACAAGACAAAGCAAATAAACAGTAATACTGATTACTATGCAAAATGGCTGTCGGATATTACAATCAGATATGATGTAAATGGTGGTGTAGGTACATATAATGACGTTGTGGGTGCGCCTACAGCAAACTATACAGATCCTGCACAGAATCCTACAAAAACAAATTATGTATTTATAGGATGGAATACTAAACCTAACGGAGCAGGTAATTTTGTTACTTCAGCAAAATATCCTACATTGAATGATGTTTCTCTTGCAGCACAAGGCAGTGAGGCATCAGCGCCTACAACAGTAACATTATACGCATATTGGGCAGCTGCAAATGTAAATCCGGGAGGAAATGTTATTCCGGATGATATTCCTAAGAACAATGGTGTAAAGGTTACATTTGACAGTAATGTTACAGGAAACAAAACAAATGCAGCAGTGACAGATGCAAATCCAAAGTATGTATATCCATATCTTGGTGATACACTTGGCAATATGATGCCAAATGAACCAACAAGAACACATTATGTATTCAAAGGTTGGAACACAAAAGCTGATGGCAGCGGTGTAACTGTTGATTCGACAACAAAAATAGACCAAGCGACACTTAAGGATGCACTAAAGGAAATTGCAGGTACAAATACTGCATATGAAACAACATTGTATGCACAATGGGATATAGATCCTTCAGTTCCGACATCTGACAAAGTTAATGTTACATTTAACAAGAACTTGGATCTTAAGGGTAATGACACATCTCCTCGTGTAATTACACTATACAAAGGTGATTCAATCGGATACGATATAACAGAACCAACAAACGGTACATTTGAATTTGACGGCTGGAAGACAGCGTTTGACGGTACCGGTACTAAGTTTGATAAGGATACAAAAATAGACGCTGATAAAACTTATTATGCAACATGGTTTAAGTATTTGAAGGTTGAGCTTGTAAATGCAAATGCTGAATATACAGGACAAGTTATTTCGCCTAAGTACAATATTTATCAAATTAAATATGATGATGCAAGCAAAACTACATATACAAAAGTAGCGGACAGCGATATTGCAAAAAATGAAACGCTTCCGGCAGGCTTTACTGCAACTGTAACAGATAAGGATAATGCTACAACAACAATTCAAAATGTCGGTGTTTATACAATAGCAATTTCTATTGATAATGCCGGAACTTATGCAAACGGTTATAAAATCGGTGTACAGGATTCAACATTTGAAGTAACATCAGCAAAACTTACAGTAAATGTAGATCCTGATACTCAAAAACAAAAAGCCGGTTCATCTCGTAAGGACCCTGTTATCACTGTAGTTGATGCTACAGGCAATACAGTCGGAAAAAGCGAATATGACATTAAGTATTACACATGGACCGACGCAGGTGCTACTCCTGACGGAAATATTCAGAAGAGTGAATTAAGTGAAGTTACTGACATTACAAAGGTTGGTAAGTATGTAGTTGCTGTTGAATTAAAAGCTAATTCAAACTATGTTATTGATTCGGTTAAGTCAACAACAACAGAAGCGGTATTACTTTATGATGGTAAGACAACAGGCTATGCTGAATATACAGATGCCAAAGTTGGCGGAAACATTGTTTATGAAGTACTTGCAAATGACCCTTCGATTAAAGAAATAAAAGCTAATTCTGTCAAGGGTTCAACAGTTGATTCAACTGCATTACCGTTTAAGGATAGCCAGTATAAGAATGATGTAGCATTTGATAATGCTGAAACTCCTGCAATTAAGGATTATTATGTAAGAGTTCCGGATGTTGATGCTGATAGCATTCAGTTTAATGTAACACTTACAAATCCTGATACTACAACAATAACAGCATCAGACGGTACAGCTCTTACACCTACAAAGAATGGTGACGGTACATACACAATTAAGGCTCCTCTTACAAATAAGGGACAAACTGAAAATACTATCACTATTACAACAAAAGCAGGTACAGATGATGATGCACCTACATTGACATATACTTTCCATGTTCAACAACTTGTGACACCAAAAATCACTTTGAACTATGGTAACTCACCGGTTGGTGAAATTATGAAAGCGGATAATATTTCAGTTTCTAATAAATTAGTGGCAGTTGCTGATTTTGAAAAAAATAATAAATATTCTACAAATGCAGATTACTTGCCAGCAGGTAAGACAGCAGGAATGTTATATTCTCCGTTAGCATGGGGTGGTTCAGTAGATCCTACAGTGAATTTGGATAGAGATGCTACAGCATTATTCAGTTTTGAGTATGATGATTTTATTGATCCTGGATTTGTTGCGGTTGACTCTTTAGGCAATAGTGTTGATCCGACAGATGTAAGAAGAAGTATAACAGTTACGGTTTTGCCGGGACAAAGCATTATAGTACCGGACAAAGATAAGAAAACAAATACATTCTCTGATACTAAAGAAAATCCGATAGCAAATGATTTATTTACATATGCTAATATAACTGGTGATGCGACGAAGGTAATTCAACCTGATGTATATGAGTTGACATATTCTTTTTATGATAATGCCTTAGCTAAAACAATCACTAATACAAGAAAAGTTGTTATTTTACCTTTGATGGGAGATACAACTCTTGATGGACAGATAAGTGTCGGTGACTTGGTACCTATTAAAAACTATACAGCAAACAACTTTACGTTTGTTGACAGCACAGTAAAGACATCTACATACAACCTTGGTATATACAGAGTTATGGATACAACAAGTGATACACAGATAAGTGTCGGTGACTTGGTACCTATTAAAAACCATACAGCTAATGTTCAAATTAACACATATTATTCAACGTTCACAAAATAAAAAATATATAAAAGAAAGGTGAAGAACAATGAAATTTAAGACAAAAGGAATATCGCTATTGCTTTCGATAGCGATGTTACTAAGTATGTTCCCTGCAACATCGTTTGCATTAAATTTGGGTAATACCGAATTTATAAAACCGGGAACAACGGAGGCAAATATGCCTGAAATGAAAACGGTAGCAGTAAAGGTTAATTCTGCCGATAATGGATATGATATTATCTCAGGCACTGATGGTAAATTAACTACACCGCTTGAAAAAGACGATACTATTATTGTTGCAATTCAAGCTAACAATTTTGATCAATTTGTGCAGAATAGTTTTGGTGTACAAGAATTGAGTGTTGCTCTTGTATATGATACAAGATATTTGGAGCCTACTTCAACAACAAATAAGAAGTATATAACAGCGTCAAAAAACTTTTTGGCAAAAGATGAAACAAATTTTATGAATCAAGAGATTGATGGTATGTACATGGTTGATACTTCAACAGCCAAATATGCACAAGATTTGGCATCAGGAGAAACATCAATTTTAGATTCAAACACAAGTAATTTGAAAAAGGCTGTACTTTATGTGACATGCACACCTAACAGTGCAACTGATGTAAATGAACAACTAGGTGTAATTACAGCAGGTCAACTTATTAACTTTGTTGAATTTAAAGTAAAAGAAGTACCTGATGCTGGTTCAAAAGGTGTTGCTATAACAGAATCAAGTAATCTATGTTTGGTAATGCAAAATACTGGTATCTTCAATAAGACATGGGGTGGTATTGACGGTTTACAGGAATACATGAAGATTAATAATTCACTTAATCTATTCCCTGCAGGAGCAGCTAAGAAGACAGGTATTTCTGTTAAATCAGGTACATTTAAGAGTACTCAATATGTAGGTGCAACATTTGATTCAGGTGTTACAATGCAATTCGATTACAACGATGGTTCACACGAAGACCTTGGTACAAGTGATACTGTTACATATAAGTATGGTGCAGCAGGTATTACAGCAGCAGACAATGCAGGCTTGACAGTTGTTCCTACAACACTTACATCAGCAGTGAACGGTAAGCACATATATGCAATCGTTGGTAACTTTATATGCGACCTTGGTGCATTAACAGTTAGCGACGTTAAGACTACAAAGGTTGAAGTAGTAAGCGGAGCTCCTACAACTGCTTATGACGGTACAGCAATTAACTTCAAGGATTTGGTTGCTAAAATAACAAAGAATAATGGCGACACAGTTACTGATATTAAATTTACAAACTTTGAAAATGCCAGTAATGGCTTGGCAATTTACAAATCTAATGCTACTGGCGACGTTCTTGAAAAAGTAACAGCTGCTGACAAATATGCTCACGGCAACAACTACTTTGTAGTAGCAACAACAGACAAAGCAATTAAGAGTGAAACATTTAATGTAGTATCAGATTATGATTTGATTACACTTTCAACATCAACAAATAACAAGATTAAGAGCTCATACAATGCTGGTGATGCATTTGACCCATCTGGTCTTGTTATAGGTGCTAAGAAAGCATCTGAATCAGCGGCTACTGACGTTAAATATGCTGACTTTAATACAAAATTAGGTAGCAACAAGTGGTTGGTTGTAGTTGCTGTAGATGATACAGCTGCAAAGTCTGCAACAGCATCAACAACAACTGTTACAAAAGAAATGATTGACAATAAAAATAAGATTTTTGTTGTTTACACAAATCAAAAAGGTGAGAAACAAGCACTTCAAGTTGCTACACTTGGTGCAAAGAAGATTAAGAGTGCAACAATTAGCGGTGGAAAGACAGCTTATACATATGGCGATAAGCTTAAGACAGATGACCTTAAGTTGAATGTTACATATGATGATAACTCAACAGGCAAAATCTCATATAATGATTTGGCAGCAGCAGGTATTACAGTTAAAATCGGTGATACACCTGTTAAAGCTGACACTGTTATCATACCTGATATGAAAGATAAGACAGTTAACTTTATCTATGGCGATAAAACACTTACTTCATCAGCTAAGATTACTGTAGCTGCAAAGACAGTTTACTACACAGTATCAGACGCAACAATTACAAAGGTATATGATGGCGGATTAACTATTCCTGCAGATCAAACACCACCTACAATTTCAATTAAGGATTCAGCTACAGCATTTGTAGGTAAAGACTCATACACAGTTACAGGTACATTTGCATATACAGATAAAAATGTAGGCACAGATAAGAAGATTAAACTAACAACTACACTACCGGAAACAAACGGTAAGTACACATTTGCACCGGATACAGATAAGATTAATGCTGACGGTACACTTAAGACAGCTGCAACAATTACAGCAAAGACTCTTACAGTTAATGCTGATGCTATAAAAGTTCCTGCAGTTAAGGCTAACCCTAATGCTACAGCTGATGTAACTGCTGATAGCTCATTGGTACTAACTAAGGATAATTCATCTATAGTTGAAGGAGATAACGTAACACTTCCATTTACATATAAATATGCAGCTAATGATGTAAAGACACCGGGTACTCCTGATGTAGAAGTTACAGAAAAGGCTCTTACAGGTACAGATGCAGCTAACTATTCATTCACTCCTGCAACAGTAAATGTTAAGGGTAGCGTAACTCAAGACGCTATGTCAGATATCGAAATTTCAGGTCCTACAAAGGTAACATACATATATCCTGAGTTGACACCTGACTTTGGCGGTTTGGTAGTTAATGCAGTATATGGTACAGGTGCTTCAGCAACAAAGGCTCATGTTACAAACTACAAGCTATTGGATAAAGACGGTAACGAATTTGATAAGACTGCAAAGCTTCCTTATGGAGATACAGTAATAACAGTATCATACACAGAAGGCGTAGCAACAAAGACCAAGACAATTACTCTAACAGCAAAGAAAAAACCAATCAAACTTTCAGACATCACATTTGAGGCATCAAAAGCATATGGTGATAATAATGTAAATGCATCAGCAACATTACCAACAGATGCTATTGTAGCTACTGATGCTGATAAGGTTAAGCTAACATTTAAAGCTGAATTTGCTACACCTGAACAAGTTGGTGACGCTCAAAAGGTAACATTCTCAGACTTTAAGTTCGCTAAGGTCGGAGAAGGTGAAGAAGATGTATCAGGCAACTATGTATTGGTTAAAGATGACGGTAAAACAGAAATAGATGCAAATACGACAGTTGAAGGAACAGGTAAGATTACTCAAGGTACACAAGTGGCTCCTGTAGCTCCAACAGTAAGTGTTGACCAAAAGACAAACAACATTGTTGTAGCAGGTCCTTTGGGTGATAATATTGAATACTCAATTAACGGAACAGATTGGCAGACAGGAACAACATTTACAGGTCTTGAAAATGGTAAGGCATATACTGTTTATGCAAGATATAAGGCTACAGAAACACTTGCAGCATCTCCTGCATCAACAGCAGACGCTACAACATACAAGAACCACCTTGTAGTTTACAAAGTAAATACTTCAACAAGCCCACTTGCTGAAATCTATACAAACGAGACATCAGCAACAAGTGATAACGATATTAATACAAAGATTCTTACAGCTAAGCCAAGCAAGTTCAAGGCATACTTCACAGATCTTGCAGGTAAGACAGCTATTACATATCCATTCACACTTTCAACAGAAACTACACTTTATATGTCTCAAACAGCCGGCGGCGGTGGCGGCGGCGGCGGACGCAGCGTATCAATTAAACTTGATAAGGATACTGTTTCCGGTGTTGTAGGTGATAAGATTAAAGTTACAGCTACTGTAACAGGCTCAACAGCTAAACCAACATGGACATCATCAAATGAAGATGTAGCAACTGTTGACGAAAACGGTAACATCACATTTGTTGGTAAGGGTACAGCAACTGTTAAGGTTAAGGTCAACGGCGTAGTTAAGAATATTCCTGTAACTGTTAAAGAAGCTACAGCAACACCAACACCTGTACCAACAGTTAAGCCGACAGACGCACCTGTAATCAACACAGAATATACAAAGCCATACGCTTCAGGTTATGATGACGGTTCATTCCTACCAAATAACAACATCACAAGAGGCGAACTTGCAGCTATGATTGCAAGACTAAGCTATGGTGACGATCTACCTGACGGTATGTATCAAGCATCATTCCCAGACGTTGATTCAGACGCTTGGTTCAACAAGTACATCGGTTATCTTGAAGATAAGGATGTATTAAGCGGTTATGAAGACGGTACATTCAGACCTATGGATACAATCACAAGAGGCGAAATCAGTGCAGTTATCGCAAGAGCTCAAAGATATGATTTGATTTCATACAATGGCATCTTCACAGATGTAACTGAAAATGATTGGGCTAAGGATTACATTGAAACTCTTGCTGACAAGAACATCGTTTCAGGTTATGAAGACGGTACATTCGGTCCATATTCACCGCTAACAAGAGCTGAAGCTGTTGCAATTATCAACAGAGTTCTTGTAGAATCAACACCAATCGTAACATTTACTCCTAATGACATTGCAGGTCACTGGGCAGAGGCAGACATTCTTCTTGCAGTAAATGAAAGAATGGTTGGCGCAAATGCAGTAGTTCCTACAGTAAAACCGGAAGAAACAGCAGCTCCCGAAGAAACTGTTGCTCCTGAAACAACAGTAAAACCGGAAGAAACTGTTGCTCCTGAAAAGACAACAGCTCCTGAAGCAACTCCTGCTGCTTAATAAATATCGAATTATAATAAATGCGATAAATAAAGCAATGTAATGACACAGGGCGGTTATCGCCCTGTGTTATTGCATTTCCAATGGCATTGTCCGTATCTTTGGACAATGCTTTCGGAAATGCAATAACAATTAAAATAATAAGCTGTGTAATTGATTTAACGGAAAAGAGGTGTAATAAATGAAAAAAATATCTGCATTTTTGATTATAATGATAGCAATGCTTATGGCAGGTGTATGTGCTCATGCGGCTGACTTTAGTGTAGATACAACGTCGCTTCCTATGGGTGAGGCATATAAGCCGTACTCAGCACAAATAACAATGAGCGGCGGAAGCAATGACGGATATAGTTTTGAATTTATATCGGGTTTTAAACCAACAGGTCTTACTGTCAACGAGGACGGTTCAATAACGGGTACTCCGACAAGTGCCGGATATTATGCTAATATGAATATCCGTATAAGTAATGTAGACGGTACATACAGAGATGTTACATTTAAGATTAATATAAGAGCGAGATCTATCAAGATTAATATAACTGCTCCCAAGAATATTATATATGACGGAAACAGTTATACAGCGACAGTTAAATGTTATGATTTGAACGGTGGCGAACTGACAGACGCTGTACCGATTATAAGATACGGTAAAGATAATCTTTCGTCTGTAACAGATGCCGGAACATATTATATTGATGTTTATGTATCGGGTTGTATCATATCGGAACGTGAGGGTGATACGCATATTCAAATTGAACGTCAAGGTGCGTCAATTTCATTAAGCGGTGACAAAGAATATCAATATGACCAATTACCTCACCCGCTTACGGCAGCTGACGTAACGGTAACACCGCCTGCGGCAGGATATGTTATTGAGTATAGCAGAAACGGCGGTGAATACACAACCGATGTGCCTGTTTCAAGCGGTATATATACTGCAAGGGTGCATACAACAAACCCTAACTATGAAACGATATATGACGAATGTACAATTAAAATCATAGGTGAAAATGTAAACTTTACGGTAACAAATACATCGTTTACATATGACGGAAACGGTCATAAGGCAACTGTTTCTTCCGATCCCGCAGATATTGGATATAAAGTTACATATACTAATTCAAAGGGTGAAACTGTAGAAAATCCGACCGATGCAGATGTTTATACGATAAAAATTACACTTGATAATGATAAAGTGTATTCAATCGGAAATGATTATGATAATAAACTTACAATAAGTCCGCAATCGGGTCACTTTACAACGGATGAAAGCTGGGTATATGACGGAAAGACGCACAAACCGAATATGACGGTTGACGCACCGTATGATGACAGTAAATATACAATAACATACCGTAAGCAAGGTACAGAAACTGACTTGACTGAAATTACGGATGTCGGTGTATATGATATAATAATTACTTTCCCGAACGGCAACTATATTGCAGATGAAACATCATCGAAAACAATAACGGTTACGCCGAAAACAGTTAATTTTACGGTTACAGACAATGTAGTTGATTATGACGGTAAGGAACATACCGCAAAGGTTACACCGACTGAAGCTTTGGCATCGGATTTGTATTCCGTAAAATACGTTAAACGTGATACAGAAACAAAACTTAACAGTGTTATAAATGCAGGTGTGTATGATATAGTAATTGAACTTGCAAACAGCAACTATACTTTAGACAATTCTTTCAGTGCAACAATGACTGTTAATGTTACATATACATTTAATTTGGGTAATTCACCGGCTGCTATGATTTATAAGGATACGACGCATGATGCGGAATGGCAGAAAGAAGCGTTGGATTACCTAAAGGCAAATCACAAATTCAGTGAAAACTATTTGCCGAAGGACTGCATTGCCGATATTACATATAATCCTATAAATAACATTGATGCAGACGGTAACGAATATACTGTAATAACAAGCGGTCTTGATAAATTTGTTGATCCAGGCGTGAATATAAATGACGGTTCGACATCTGATACTATAAAAGGGACGGTCAGTGCCGTATCCGGAGTAGAAGGCTTGTATAAGGTTACATATCAAATCAACGATTCAACTATGGAGAGATATTTGTTAGTTGTGGACAGAAGAATAGGTGATGTCAACAGTGACGGCGCAGTAAACGGTATTGATGCAAATAATCTTGTTGGTAAGGATGCTGATGCGAACGGCGTAAAACAAGCGCGTATTTGGGATGTAAACAAGGATGGCAGGATTGACAATAATGATGTTAATGCAATCAGAAACAGATTCTCTGTAAGATTGGAAGCTTATTATCCTTGGTTATAATTTGACATTGGAGTTATGATGAAACAATTTTGGAGTTGATTCGTCATAACTCTTTTTTGTTAAAAATATTGAGAAACGGTGTTAAAAACAGTCGTTTTCAGTGTATAATATTGACAATTTCAAGTGCTTTGTGGTATTATAAAATATATAATAAGGATAACTATACATTGTTAAGATATATGAAAAGAGGAATTAAAATGAAAAGAAAAGCGGTTTCTATAATATTGGCTTTATCAATGCTTTTACCGACATTGAATTTTGCGGTGTCGGCTGATGAAATCAAAACAGAAATCAATTCGGAGCAGACTGAGGTTTTGGCAACTTCATCTCCGAATGAAAAAAGTACGGAAGAAAATATAGCGGCTACAAATGTACCGTTGGATAATTCAACGGATACTGTAAATATAAATAAAAATGATGTTGCACCTATGACAAACGGAACAGACCTAAGTTCAGATTTACAAAACGGCGATGTGACAATTAATACAGACGGTACATATTATATCGGTTCTGTTGATGTTACAAATACTGTGACGGTAAAAACAGGTGTAAAGGCGGATTTGACGGTTGAAAATGTAACGATGACGTCTGCAACAAGTTCGCCTATTATAATTGAATCCCGTGCAGTTGTTAATTTGCACATAAACGGCACAAATACCGTTACTGCTACAAAAAGAGGTAAGGCAGGTATTAATGTGGCAGCAAATAGTATAGAGTCGGATTATTCGATTTTGACTATTGACGGTGATGGTATTCTTAATGTAACAGGTACTGCACAAGCATCGGGAATCGGTGCGAATCAAAATCAAATACATGGTAAGATTATAATAAACGGCGGTACTATTAATGCTGTCGGAGGAATGAAAGGTACAGCTATAGGCGGAGGTATGAAAACATCTGGTAATGTCAGCGGATGTACAATAGAAATAAACGGCGGTATCATAAATGCGAGTGCAGGACGATACGGAATAGCCATAGGCGGTGTGGAGCGTCAGCCTAATGCGGAGATTATCGTAAATGGCGGATATATTAAAGCAACAGCCGATGCTTCGGTGACTTATTCCATAGGACCGGGAAGAATGACTCCCACAACAGAACAATTTGGTGTAAATAATATATACATAAACGGCGGCAGTGTAGATGGTACGTTCAGAAGCACAGATTATGACAAAGTTCAAGATAAGTATGGAAATAAACTTAAACAAGTAGTTCTGACAATGCCGGATGCAGTTGAAATGGCAAATAAAGAAGTTACTGTCGGCTCATGGAAAACAGTAACAGACAGCGAAGCAAAGCTGTATGTATATGTAACAGAAGATACAACAGGCTATGCCGTAACATATGCCGGTAAAATATATCGTACAGACGATATAGAAAACCAAACAACACTGACAGAATATTCGGGTTCAGACTGTACATGTACAGATGCAAATTCATCAATTAAATTATCTGTACCTGATGAAATAACTGTAAATAAAATTGTCGGACAGACAAAAATCAAATTAACAACTGATTTTGAAAAATCAAGTGACTGTACTTATCCAACTCATATTCTTAATTGTACATATACATTAACAACAGCTGACGAAAATGAAACAGCAATAAGCAGTGATTTGGCAGAAGTTGTGGACGGATATATAGTTGCACATTATAAGCAGGGAACTCATAAAATTCGTGTTAAGGTAACAGCAACTTTAAATGGATATATTTTTAATAATTCAAAAGATATTTCTTTGACGGGTGATGATAAATCGCAGTTTGATATTTCAAAAGGAAATATCAAAATAACAAAAAACAATGATAATAACGATATGGTAACAGTTACGGTTGGTACAACAAGCTATGATATTCCAAAGAATATGGAAATATATATAGTTCAATCAACAAGTCAAACAAGTAATGTAATTGAAGTGGTACAGGGTGCAAATCCTACCATTGTTTTAGATAATATTAATATTTTATCTCGTTCATCTATAAACAATGCATTGACGATAGGTGACTATGTTGAACTGACCCTTAGACTGAAAGGCACAAATAAAATTGAGTCACAATCTGTAAATCTTGCGGCGGTAAGAGGTATAACGGCTACTTCAAAACTTATTGTTGAAGATTCGGGCGATAATGACGGTGTTATAACATTTAAGTCTGCAAACGGCGCCGGTATAGGCGATATGAAGCAATTTACTGTAAACAGCGGTACTGTATATGCTTATGGCGGAAATGGCGGTGCCGGTATCGGAGGCGGTAAGGACGGTTCGGGTATCAACGTACTTATAAACGGCGGTAATGTTTACGCATATGCCGATGATGATTCTGAAAGTAATGCGGCAGGTATCGGAGGCGGTACAGGCAGTGCATCGGGAACAAGCGGCCGAGGCGGAAATGTCATTGTAAACGGCGGTTATGTTAAAGCTGTCGGTAACGGCTCAGGTTACGGCATCGGTAACGGTGGAAATAAGACTCCGTACGGCACTATTACAATTAATGGCGGAAGTGTAGACGCAACTCTCGGAACAACACCAAATAATGACCCATCATTTGATGCGTTTAATAATTCCGGAACAATTCCTGCAACTAAGTATAATCAGTATTTGGTAGAAACAACGGTTGACGGAATAACAGATGAGCAAGATGTTGAATACTCACTTGTTTCTGATAATGATACAGGTGCAGAAAAGAAAATAAAAACACGTACAGACAAAAACGGTAAGTTGTATTTGTATGCAAATGCCGGAAATCAATGGATTCGTGTATACAAAAACGGTACAACATATTACAGATATTCAAAAGTTGATTCGATGTCAAAGAATACATTTAATTGTACAAACAATACAGAGATAAGTGTATCTTCTTTCAAAATTCCGGGTCAAATCGGGGATACTGTGATAGATAATGAGAACAGAGTAATCTCTGTAAAAGTACCTTATAACATCATATTGAAAAACATTACACCTAACATAGAATTTATCGGTGCATTTACTCAAAAAGATGCAATGAAATTTAATAATACAACATCAGCAACGTATAAAATAACGGGTAATGATAAGAGTGAAGTGACATATACTGTAAATCTCACTTTGGATTCAGAACATACCGAAAAGCAAGCCGATGTTTATGATGTTTCAAATGGCAGTGTTTATGTAACTGATCTTTATGTAACCTATGGCGGTGTACAATATAAAACCAACGATTTAGGATATGTAATAACGGGAACATCAACAGAAAATATAGTTAACCTTGATTCGGCAACGAAACTTCCGCCTGTTACATTGAAGAATCTTGACATAAAAATGTCTAATTCTGCTACTCCGATAAATATTATGGGAAATGTTGATATAACAATAGACGGTAACTGTACATTAAGATCAATGATGGGTAATGCCATTTCTGTAAAAAATTCGTATTCAAACAATCCACAGCCTACTATAAAATCAACAGAAACAAATCCACTTGCCAATCTGCTTGATGTTCAAGGCGGAATAGGTGCAAATGCAGTAAATACCGAGGCGAATACGAAGCTGACAATAACAGGTGTACCGACAAATCTTACTGCTGTTACCGGAACTGCAGTCGGTGGTGACGGTGAATTTATTACAGACAGTAAGACGTATATTAATATTGCCGAAAACAGTACATCAACAGTTAAAAATGCGAACGGAGATAATCTTTATCAAGTAAAAGCAACATTGAATGGTGCAAAGGGAACAGAAAATATTTGTACATATGAAGATACAGATTATTATATTGGCGACGACCATATATTGTGCTTAATGGTTCCTAACGGTTCATATAATATGAGTGTAGGCTATAGCGAAGATGATTATTCAGGTACAATAGAAGTTGACAGTGCAATGGCAGAAGGAATTTTATATTCCGTATATGTAGAGTCGGTTACTTATGACAGCTCGCAAAAAGACAATAAAGGCGGTAAAGTTGACTTTACTGTTAAAGGTGTGTCAATTATAGGCAACGTTAAAATAAGAGTAAAGAGCCTGGAGGATATTCCTCTTGTTTTGGAAAGTGACGTTATTAAAGACTCAGACGGCAATTATGTTGCGTCGATAACTCTTCCGGAAAACCAAAGTGCAGAAAAACCTGTTGTCTATGAAGTATATTATGATGTTAAGAATAAAGAAACAAAACTTAAAAATAACTTAATAGTCGATTATGATAAAAGTGTGTGCAGTATAACGAATTTTGAAATAGACGGTCAGCTTGGTCAAAGTACAATTTATGAATCGGAAGACAGTCATACAATCACGGTTTATATGCCATATGATCATGAGTATCAAGATTATTATACGCCTTCAAAACTTACATATATCGGCGGAAGAATTTCAAATGACAAAGGTAAACCGATACAATATACTGTTGATATAAACGGCTATGCGAGAACAAAATATACGGTAACTGCTCAAGACGGTACAACGACTGCCGATTATATGATTAAGATATATAAAGAGGCAACTCCGGTGATTACATCTCTGAGCCTTAGAAACCCAACATCAAGTGCGGCTTCTACCGTTACGGTAAAAATAATCGGACGTGCATTGAGCAGTATAAAGAACGCGGAAAACGAGAATAACAGAAAGGTATATATTTATTCTGATGACGGACTTGATCCTGTCGAGGCAACATATGACCTTGTAAACGGTGTTGATACATATACGGCAGAAATCAATATTCCTGAAAATACAAGCGATACAGAGGATAAAATATATACATTAAAAGCTAAAATCGGCGATACCGAACAAACAAGTGTTAATTCAACTATACGAGTCCCGAGAAAAGAGCGCGGACTTATCGGTATAAATGATTTTACAATCAATAATCAAATAGGCGATACAAAAATATCGGGCGAACAAGGTAAAAATATAAGCATTACAATGCCTTTTGACGCGGATATTACATCATTGCTGCCGAATGTTGAGCTTGAAGATATGTATGCGACATATTCGCCGGCTACAGAGCAGGACTTTACATCTGATGTAGTTTATACGGTTACAGCGGAGGATAAGGTTACAACTAAGGATTATACTGTTCATGTTGAAAAACAGGCAGCACCTCAAGTGAACAGCATAACGTTTGAAGACCCTGAACAAAACTCGGAAAGCAGAGTACAGGTTCGGATTAACGGTGATAATCTTGATAATGCGGCAAATGCACTAAACCATGAAAAAACAATTACCGTAAGTGCAAAACTTGTAAGCGGCGAATCTGAAGGAAGCAGTATATCAACTGCAATCGCACAGGTTGACGAAACCGGTAATTACATTGCTACGCTTAATGTTCCGAAGAATGATAATGATACAAAGAGAGTTTATGAATTATCTGTAAGTGCTTGCGGTGAAAAACAGGATTTGTCTGGAAATACAACGCTTACCGTTCCGGAAAGAAAGTCGAACAGAAAAGAATTGACAGATTTTGTTGTTTCGGAAAACCAAAGTGAAATTTCAAGAAACGGAAATAAGTTGTACTTGTATGTACCGTACAACACGAATTTAAACAATGTAATACCTAAAGTAAGTCATACAGGTGTATCATATACACCTACAGACGCACAGGATTTGAACAGTACAAAAGAATATACCGTCATTGCAGAGGACGGAACAAAAAATGTATATCAAATCAATGTATTGAGAGAAGGCATTGCAAAGGTAAACAACGTAAACATAAATCAACCTAAAACATTTAATGATACTGATATAACAGTTGATATAACAGGTCAGTTTATACCGTATTTAAGAGATGATGAGGTTAAGGATACAATGGAGGTTGTTGCAGTACCTCGCGGTGACGGAGAAACTCAAAAGGTAATGCTTGAATATGACGGCTACGGAGGTCATGCAATCGGTAAAGTTACATTACCTCAAAATGATACAAGTGAGGATAAGAAATATGACTTTAAAATAACGATTAACGGCAGAGAACAGCAAATCGGTTTGTCGGGAATTGTTACAGTACCGCATAAAGAAAGCTGTAGAATTACAGGCTTTAGAATTAACAACCAGACTAAGGACGCCGAAATCAATGATGACGACAATACAATCACGTTGTATATGCCTTATACGACTGATTTAACGGCGTTGACGCCTAAAGTTGATATAGACGGTAAGGATTACACACCAAAGGGAACACAGGATTTCACAAACCCTGTACAATATACCGTGACAGGTGACGGAGGTGTTTCAAAAACATATACTGTAACAGTTAAGCGTTCGGGTATGCCGACAATAACAAGCGTATCGGTTTCAAATGCTCCCGAAACATTTAAGGGCAGTGATGTTAAGGTTGAAATGTCAGGTATTTTCAACGAAAGTATGAAAGTTTATGCCGTATCGGAGGACGGAAATAGCAAGATTGAATGCCATGATGCAGTTGTCGGCGATGTAACGGACGGTTTCAGAAGTGCGTCTGCAAGTATAACAATGCCTGAAAATGATGATACTGAAAATTCAAAGAATTATACATTGGTATTTGATGTTGACGGATTTGAAAATGTATCGTATGTTCCGCTAAAAACTGTTACAGTTCCGAGACGTAAGACGAGGACTATAACTAATTTCTATGTTCAAAATCAAGTTGGCAGTGCTGACATACAGGATAAGGATGTTTATGTAAAAGTACAGTATGATACTGACATAAGCAAGCTTACACCGAATCTCAGAATTGACGGTGACAGTTATGCGCCGGAAGGGGAGCAGAACTTTGATAACGAAACAAAGTCACTTGTATACAAGGTATCGGCGGCGGATGATGTGGACAGAGAATACACTGTACATATTTCAAGAGATGGTAAACCTACTATTAACGAGGTAAGTTATACTTCACCGGTAACGTTTAAGGGCGGACTTGTAACAGTAGGCTTGAACGGTATATTCTTTGAAGATGTAAAGGTGTATGCAGTGCCTATAAGCGGTGGTGCAAAGATAGAAGGAAAAACAATTTCATTTGAAGATAAATCAGCAACTGCAACTCTTAATATTCCTACTAACTACAGTACTGAAAGTGAGCAGGAATACAGAATTGAATTTGTTATAGATGGTTTTGATACAAATTATTCAAGTGAAACAAAAATCACAGTTCCAAGACGTACGACTCGTAAGATAACTGAATTTACATTGCCTGATGTGCAAGAGGGTGAAACGAAGATAGATGGTACGGATATATATATATCATCACCGTATATCTATGATTTATCATCTGTGACACCGCAAATCACGTTTGACGCTGATGAAATATCACCGAGTGCCGATACCGCGCAGGATTTCAGTAATTTGGACAATCCTGTTAAGTATACGCTTTCATCGGCAGCCGATGAAGATGTAACTTATACGGTACATATTGAACGTGTTGGTGATGATCCGTATTTGGAGAGGTTGACTGTTGACGGACAGTACGGTGAAACAGAGTATGAAGACGATAATGTAAAATTGGTGTTGAAGTCAAGTGCAAAGCTTAACAGTGTTGAACCTGTTTTGCAAATACACGGTGACGATTATTCGCCAAAAGGTGCGCAGGACTTTACAGATTCAGAAAAAAATCCTGTTGTCTACACAGTGAAAAACAAATATGGTGTAGAACATAAGTATTATGTAACGATAACAAAGAAGAGATCAGGCGGCGGAAATAAAGGATCATCAGCTACTCCTACACCGACTCCGACCGAAACACCGATAACGACAGTTGAACCGACGAATTCGCCTAAACCGAATGACGGAAATCAAACACCAAATCCAACGGAAATGCCGATGACCAAGCATGAACCGTATATAAGCGGTTATGAAGAAAACGGCGTGGTACAATTCAGACCGGATAATACAATTACTCGTGCGGAAGTGGCGAAGATATTGACGGTGCTTGACGGTGACTTTGATGTAAATAAAACATATGCTAATAAGTTCAGCGATGTACACGATGGTACATGGTATCAGAATTATATCAATTTCGCAGTAGAAAAGAATTATATTTCGGGTGATGAAAATGGCTTATGCCGTCCGGAAGATATGATTTCAAGAGCAGAATTTGCGTCTATAATCGCAAGATATATTAATATTGAACCGTTGGACGGCGAAGATAAATTTACCGATATTGCAAGACTTGATTGGTGCAAAAAGTATATAAATGCCTTGGCAGAAAAGGGAATTGTTACGGGTTATGAGAATGATGAATTCTTGCCTGATAATAAGCTTACAAGAAGTGAAGCAGTCGCGATTATCAACAGAATTACTGATAGAAAAATGACTCCTGAAATTCTTGAAAAATTAACTTGCCCGTTCAGTGATGTTCTTGAAACACATTGGGCATATAATGATATACTTCTTGCGGCTTGCGAGTATTAAAAAAGAATGACAATTTAAAAGAAGAACCATTAGTTTGGTTCTTCTTTTTTGTTTTGGGGTATTCAAAATAAAGACGAATATGTGAGTGGGGTTATTGCCACGGTGATTTTGATTAGGGATTTAACGTCTGATATAGTATGTAGCAGCCTATACAATTTTGCAGGCGAATTTTGTTTGCAAACATTCTGTCGGAATAAAAGAAAAACCTTGTAAACATTACTGCTTACAAGGTTTGTGGTGCCGATGGTGGGGGTCGAACCCACACGATGTTGCCATCACGGGATTTTGAGTCCCGCGCGTCTGCCAATTCCACCACATCGGCAAATTACCCAATTATAATACCATAAATATTTTCTAATGTCAAGACTAAAATCAAGAAATAAGTATTTTTTCTATTCCGCCGATATATTTTTTGAAAAGTCTTGCGATAAAGCCTACAAGAATAGCGGCAACGATAGTTCCTTCGCGGACGCCGTCAAGGTGTTTGAACATTATAAACGATAAAATTGCCGCAATTACTGTCATAGACGAATCGAATGCGATTTTGGTTTTACCGAAATCGGTACTGAACACATCAGAAACCGCTCTGACGGTTGCCTCACCCGGTAACATTGCAACGTTTGCGACCATTTCCATAAACACTCCAAAACCAAGTATTAAGCAACCGATTACAAGTGATATGACCTTTAAAACATAAGTTTCCGGTTGAATAAATCCGAGCAATGACATTGTTAAGTCAATGAAGAATGAAAACAATGCGATAATCGGCAGCTGCAACAAGTTTTGAAGTTGAAAATTACGTCTTAAAAGAATTAATTGAAGAATTATAAGAAAAATATTAAAAACAAACGTAAACATTCCGACTGTCGGCGTAAAACCAAGACTTAGAGTGTAGGGGATACTTGTAATCGGTGAAGTACCGAGTCCGGCTTTTGTGATAAAACTTACGCCGAGTCCATTGACGAAAAGTCCCGCAAGTAAAAATATGTATCGTTTTATTAATTCTGTTTTGTCTGTCACTGTAATTCCTCCGTATTTGTCATATTATTGCATATTTTAAAAAATGTATTGATAAACTGCTCTTTTTCACTTTCTGAAATTCCGCCCAAAATCTCATTTTCGACTTTTTCAAAAGTATCATTCACTATTTCTTGAAGCCGTTTGCCCTCATCGGTTAAATACACATATAAAGAACGCTTGTTTCCGTCCTTTGTTTGACGTATAATAAGCTTTTTTTCTTCCATGCGTGACAGTATGCCGGTAAGCGTTGCCGGCTCGATTTGACACCCTGTGGCGATTGATTTTTGTATGCAACCGTTATGCTTACCTAAATAGTCAAGCACTTTCGGCTGACCTGCTGTGAGTTTATAGGGGGATAGAGCGTCCAATACCTTTTTTTGAAACAATGATTGGTTTACCATTATCATATAATGAAAACTTTTATCCATAAAGCACCTCTGTTATTAGTATGCTAATAGTTAGCTTGCTAACTATTATAACTCTGTATGCGAATTTTGTCAATAGGCAAAATAAAAAACCTAAACTCAAAAGGGTTTAGGTTTTTATGAATTATGAAACTTGTTTTTGCAATGTTTCATATAAACTTGTTGTGTATATACCTGCACCGCCACCTCTTGAATAGTTAAAGAACAATATTTTATTCAAAAGTTCGTAAAAATCTACCCTTGATATATCGGTTCGGAATAATTTTCGTTTTTATGAAGTATATACCAATCTGCGATATAAGTTGGTTTTTGTTGATCTTGAGCTGAATATTGAGGGATTATAATAACTATAAAACAATACTTTGTTTAAAAGTTCATAAAAATCTTTTCGCAAAATTGGTAAATTTGCGTTTGATGTATCCTCATTTTCGATAAATCCATGTTGATATGCGGCATTATAAATGTCGCTTTCACTTGCATCTGTCAGTTCAAAATTTTGGGAATATAAAGTTTTGTAACTGTCAGCCAATCGGACTGCATAGGTCAAAGCTTGTAGATTTGTGAGGTTATCTTCAAATTTTAAGCCTATTATATCGTTCAAGGTTAGTATTGTGGCAGAATTGAGATGTAAAAGTGAAATCTTTTGCGTATCGTCGATATTGTCAAGCGGTTTTAGACAGTCATAGTTATACCATTCATTTAATGAATTTTCAGATATACGCGAAAAACAAAGTCTTGAAATTGTATTAATTACTTCCTGAGTTGTGATATATCCGTCCTTGGTTAAATCGTTCTCCGAAATAATACCGCATTGAATTAACGGAGCAAAATTATCTTTTTCATATTCATAGGGCGGAGTGATGTGTACTTCGTACTTATCGCCGTCCCAATCTACTTGGCATAGAAATGCCTGTGCGATTACGGCAAGGGGAACATATGTTAAATCATTAATGATTTGCGGTGCTGTGTCTGTCGATTGCAATATACCGTCTACAAAAAATGTGTCGTCACCTATATGCAGTTCAACTTCGGTATTGTTTTTGGTTATTACCACCTTTTGTGCGTCACCGTCCCAATCTACATTGTAGTCAAGATATTCCAAGATTGCACGTACAGGTGCAAGTGTACGGTTGTTTTCGATAATTATAGGTGCGTCCGTAACCATTTCAGTATCGTTTACATACACTTTCACGTCATTGCCAGCCAAAGCGCATGGCACGATTTGAGCAGTAAGAGCAAGTGCGGAAAGCAGGCTTATAATTTTTTTCTTCATAACAACATCTCCTTTTCCGTAATTTACAATATTTATAATCGAATTATATCATATCGAACAGATTTATGTCAATAATTAACTGTAAAATAACACAAAAAAATACTGTCCTCTCATTTTGAGAGGACAGTATGATTAAATCGAATTAGTAAACTCTTACTGCACCTGCGTATTGAGAAATACGGTATTCTGTGTTGATTGAAGAAATCTTAACAACGTCACCTGTTTGAGGAGCGTGAATCATATTTCCGTTACCTACATAGATACCAACGTGGTGAATGTTTCCGCCCTTACCGAAGAATACAAGGTCACCCGGTTGTAGGTTGTCGCGACTTACATAAGTTCCGTTATTTCTTTGGTCTGCCGCTACACGGCTTACGCTGATACCGTTCTTTGAGCATACATACTGCACAAGACCGCTGCAGTCGAAACCTGATGGGGAAGTACCGCCCCAAACATACGGAACACCAAGATACTGCATTGCTGTATTTACGATAGATTGTCCCTTTGATGAAGATGACGGAGCCGACTGTGTTTCTTCTGGTTGTGAAGATGCTGACGGTGCAGATGTTGCAACGTTGGCTGCGGCTGCGTTTTGCTTGGCAATTCTTTCTGCTCTTTCAGCGGCTGCCTTTGCGTCTGCAATTTCCTGTTGTTTTTGTGCGATAGTGTCTTTTTCTATCCATTCGCCTGTGAATTGAAGGGAAGTATTGATAACGTAACCTTCTTTATAGTCATCACCGTAGCAAATCTTTATAAAATCATTTTCACCGCTTAGTACATATACATAAGTACCGTCTGAAAGTTCTTCTATAACATCTGCGTCAGTGTTTGCTGCACTTCTTACTCTTACAGATTCGCCTGAAAGTGTAACTTGAGCAATTCTGTAATTAGTATAACTCTTTTTAGCCTCGTCTGCAAGGTTTTTATCTTGAGTTATCGATTCGCTTGGAACATAACCTGTCTTACCGCCGTTATAAGCTATTTTGTACCAACCCTCTGAGTTTTCCATAACTTCAACTTCTGTACATACTTCGACTTTGTCGATAACGTTAGCCTCGTCTGACGGAGTTTCTCTTACGTCAAGTGAGCCGTTTGAGATAAGTACATAGCCAAGAGGGTAAAAACTCTTTGCCGCGATTTCGCTTTCTTCTGCTGTATTTTCAGCAGAAGTCTCTGTAGATTCTGTTGAAATCTCGGCAGTACCTTTAACTGCGTCTGTAATATCCTTTTGAGCGATTGTTATGCTCTGCTCTGCTGCTGCCGCATTTATTCTTTGTTCTCTTTCTGTTTTTGAATTGTTTAAGCCGGATGCTTGTGCTACTGCAAGTGAACTTATCATTGCTACTGCTATTACAGCAATAAGTGAATGCTTAAAGTTCTTCATAAAATAAAACCTCCTAATGATTTAAGTTTTCTTAACGATTACTTAAATTGCATTTGTATTTCTAATATATTTCTAAAACATTACAAACAGGATTATACACCACATTAAACCATTTGTCAACACTTTTTTAATCGTATCGTATTCTTTTTGTAACAATTCGGTAATAAAACGGTAGCTTTTGTAACATAAAACAAGGGGTAAAATGTTCAATATGTCGCATAAACAGTACGTTTTGTAGGTGAAATAATGTAAAAGTGTACAAAATTCAAATAATTCAAAAATTACAGAATTTCAGCCTAATATTACAGGCAGATTACGCGCAAAGTATGTTTTTTTGTAAAAATCGGTGCATTTATATTACAAACGCGTTACAAAGATTACAAAAGTTACATTGCCGTTGTAAAGAAAACTGCGATTTGATATAATTAAAGCATACAAGGAGTAAGAAATATGGTTGAATATATTAAAATCGCCGTATTCTTTTCGATTGGGGTGTATATTTACGAACGCATAGACATTGCGTTTGCATTAATTTTTCTTTTGTCCCTTATAATGGTATTGACAGTTGTGTCGGTTTTTAAACATAAATTCAATACAAAAATACTTGTTATGATGACGGCACTTGTTATGGGCACAGTTCTTTGCAACGCCCAAGTGAGCGAAAATGCACATGATTTGTATAAGTATGAAGGGCGGTATGTGACTGTCGTCGGACGCGTGTGCGAGATACCGCAGGACAGTGAAGAAGATGAAAATGTACGATATGTAATCGATGTGCGTAAAGTAAATAATGAAAAGGTAAGGGATAAAATCCTTCTTACTTCCGATAATAAGCCGGAATACGGTGATACTGTAACTTTCAGCGGATTTATCGACGAACTTCCTGAAAAATTGAATAGAAATGGCTTTGATTATAAGAAATATTATAAAAAATTGGGGATTTTCTTTAAATCATACAGCAGTGAAGTTAAACTTTCGGACGAAGTGATAAAAGATTATTCACCATATGCGATTAACAATTCGTTTAAGAACTCAATTTCAAAATTAATTGACAAGCATTACAAGGGCGATTACAATGCGATAATGAAAGCTGTGCTGATAGGGGATAAAAAAGAATTTTCGGACGATTTTGATAAGATACTTAACAAAACGGGTACGAAAAGATATTTTTATTCTTCGTATCTTCATATAATGCTTTTAATGTCCTTAATAACGCTTGTTTTGGGCATATTCAAAAAGAGGACACGCGATATTTTGACGGTGTTTCTTCTTATTATATATGCTTTCGCAAATGCAAACAATACCGTTTCGGTCAGATTGGCTGTGATGATAGCGGTAATAATATTTACCGAAAGTAAATTCGGACGTAAATATTATCCGGATATAGTCGGTATAACGTTGCTTGCGGTCGGAGCGGCAAACCCGATAATGCTGTTTGACGCAGGATTTGTGATGTCGGTGCTGTCGGCAATTATGATATATTACTTTTACGACTGTGTGCACGGTAAACTTAAATTTATACATATAAAATACATTCGCAGACTTTTTGCGATAGGCATAATTTGTACAATCGGACTTTTGCCTGTTTCGGCGTACTTTTTCGGTGCTGTTTCGATATATTCGATTGTTTTGTCAATAATAATGTTGCCTTGTGTGACGGTGATTATGGTGCTTGCACCGATTTTGCTTGTAATGCTTGCGGTATTCAATACCGCACCGCTGTTTAAACAGGTGGTTGACTGTGTGCTGTTTATACTAAAACTTGTGCCGACAATTTCATATAAACTCGGTCTTGTATCGCATACAGTTGCAAAACCGAATTTGTTATTACTTATTATATACACTCTTGCCGTTGCCTCGGGAGTGAAATATATTAAGAAGAAAAACAGTCAAATGCGTATTGCAATTTTTGTTGCGGCGGCATTGATGACTTCGTATGTAATAGGCGAAGTGATTAGTACAAATAATGTGGAAATTACATTCGTCAATGTCGGTCAAGGTGACGGTGCGGTAATTCAAGCACCGTACCGATTTAATGTGCTTATAGACGGTGGCGGTGGTAATTCGTATTCTGATTACAACCCCGGTGAAAAGGTGTACCTTGATTATCTTGAAACAGAGGGGATAACAAAGGCAGACAGTGCGTTTGTAAGTCATTATCATCAAGACCATGTGCAGGGAATTATAGCGGCAATGGAGAATATAAAGGTAAGAAATTTATTTCTGCCCGATAATATGGAGGGCAGTGAATGGCGTGTGGCACTTGAAAATACCGCAAGGGAAAACGGCACGACAGTGCATTACATTTCACAGGAAACACTTCTTACTTATAATAACGGAATGACAATAAGAATTATTCCTCCGTCAAATAAGACAGGGTTAAGTGATGATGAAAATGATACTTCATATGTGTATTACGTCGAGTATAACGGTTTTTCTGCAACATTTACGGGTGATATGTCAGCATTTGCCGAAAAGAATTTGATTGATGACGGAAAAGCAGGCAAAACGAACTTGTTAAAGGTTGCACATCACGGCTCGAATACCGCAACGTGTGAAGAATGGGTTGAAAAATTAACTCCCGAATATGCGGTTATAAGCGTCGGTGAGAATAATCCATATAATTTGCCGAATGATGATGTACTTGAAAGACTGGAAAATACACAGGTTTTTCGTACTGATTATGACGGCGATATAAAATTTATAATACATAAAAACGGCAGTGCCGAAACTGATATATATAATAGGAGATAAGAATGGCGGAAAAGAAAAACGGAAATTTGTTAAAACTGAAAAAACAGCTTAAAGAGGGTATTTTAGCACCTTTGTATGTGTTTTACGGTGAGGAGGATTACCTGCGTGAAATGTACGTTAATAGGGTAAAAGACTGCGTTCCCGACGGCGGATTCTCCGACTTTAACCACATAAAAATTGAAGGCCGTGACGTTGCGTTTTCGGAATATGACGACGCATGGGAAAGCTTTCCGATGATGACGGATAAAAAGCTGATACACATTAAGGACAGCGGTATTTTTCAGTTGAAAAGCGGAAAAGATGAGGCATCGACAGAAGAAAAAAAGGAATTTTGGACCGAAAAGTTTAAAAGAATATCTGACGATACGGTCGTGATTTTCGATGAAACAGCGGTTGATAAAAGAAGTGCTTTGTATAAGGCGGCGGCAAAGGTAGGAACAGTGGTTGAATTTACTTATTTGAGTGAGGCTGACCTTGTGACGTGGGTTGTCAAGCAATTTCTGAACGCAAAAAAGAAGATTTCAAAAGAAAATGCGTATTACCTTATAACCATATGTGACAGTGGTTTGGCGAGCATTAATAATGAAATTAAAAAGCTGATTGATTTTTGTGATGAAGAAATATATAAAACCGATATTGACAGAGTTGTTGCAAAGTCAATGGAAGTTATCGTTTTTGAACTTACGGACGCGATTATGCTCGGCAATACACAAAAGGCAATGGAAACGCTTGCCGATTTAAAAACGGTCAAAGAAAATGTGTTTACGCTTATATATTTAATGCTTTCGACATTTGAAAAAATGCTCCGTGTAAAATTAATGAACGGTGCGCCGCAAGCTGAGATTGCATCGGAAATAGGCGTTTCGTTGTTTGTTGCAAGAAAATATATAAACAGCGCAAAAGGCTTTTCGGAGGATTCGCTTGTTTGGATGCTAAGGCGAGTTGCGGAGATTGACTTGGCGATAAAAGAAGGACGTGTTGAGGAGTGGAATGCATTGGAACAATATGTTGCGGAATGTATTTACAGAAGTCACAAATAAAATTTATATAAAAAGAGGGAGAAATTATGAAAAAACAACTTATTGCAGTGGTGTCTGCGTTGGCAATGACGTTTACGTCATTACCGTGTGTGAGTATTGCGGCGGAAAATGTGCCGAAACCCGTTTTACAGTACACGTTTGACGGAAACAAACAGCTTGCCGACCAAAGCGGCAAAAATGAATTGAAACTGTCGGGCGGTGCAAGTGTAACCGATGACGGTAACAAGGGTAAAGGTCTTTTGCTTGACGGTACGGACGGCTATGCCGAATTGCCGGATAATATTCTGTCAAGCGATATGACGATTACAACGTGGGTGAAGATTAATAAATTCACAACATGGGGCAGAGTTTTCGATTTCGGTACGGACTCAAACCAAAACTTTTTCTTTGCACCGTACAGTGGCGGTGCTTCAAGATTGGAGATAAAAAACGGTGCAACCGTTGATACAATGGATTGCACGCAGGAAACCGCAAAAGATTGGGTAAACTATGCGATAACAATTAAAGGCGATACCGTTTCATATTACAGAAACGGCAGACTTATAAAGAGTAAGTCGGGTATAAAGGATATATCCGAACTTACAAACACTGCTAATTATATAGGTAAGTCGCACTATGACGGTGATGCATATTTGTCGGCGGTAGTGGACGATTTCAGAGTTTATAACACCGCACTTTCACAGGACGAAATATTAAAAGTTATGGCTGACGGTGAAATAAATGCCGATGTTATGCTTGATTCATATGCGATAAACGATGAACAGATTGTGACAGGCGACAGTATAACTTTACCGCAGGCGGACGGTATTGTGTGGAATGAAACAGATAATCTCGGACTTATAAACACCGAAACAGGTGCGGTTAAGCATAATAAAACCGCCGAAACAGTAACGCTTGTGCAGTCATATGGGGGTGTAGACAGAGAGTATGCATTGTATGTGACGGGCAGTGAGGAAGAACCTTATTCGATTAATATTGACGCTTCGGATAGAAGTAAGGATGTTTCGGACGATATGTGGGGATTGTTCTTCGAGGATATTAACTCTGCCGCAGACGGCGGACTTTATGCGGAAATGGTTCAAAACCGTTCTTTTGAAAAGAGTGATGAAAAAGAAGGACATTTATATAATTGGGGACTTTATTCAATATATAAAGAGCCTAACAGAGAGGACGGCAAATATTATACTGCCGAAAATATACAGGTTAAAACAGATAAACCGATGAACGAAAATAATCCTACATATATTACAATTCCGAAAGGTGAAATGATTTGTAATGACGGTTTTTATGACGGAACCGAATGGGATTGCGATAAAGGTACATCTTTCAGCGGAATGAAATTTAAAAATGGCGAAAAATATGATTTTTCGGTATATGCACGCGGCGAGGGTGAACTGACGGTGTCGTTGGGAATTGTAATAGATGAACATAAGGCTGGTTTTGAGGTTGAACCTTTTAATGAGGCTGCTGCTGTTATAAAATGTAATTCAAAAGAAGATTGGAAAAAGTATTCTGTTACATTCACTGCTGACGAAGAACTTGAAAGTGACGGCAGCGGACTTATTGTTACAAATACAGGCGACAGTGACCTTGATGTAGATATGGTATCGCTTATGCCGGAGGATACATACAAAGGACACGGCTTGCGTAAGGATTTGATGGAACAGCTTGAGGCAATGCACCCTAAATTCTTGCGTTTTCCGGGAGGTTGTGCCGTTGAGGGACAGACAATGGATACGGCTTGGAACTGGAAAGATACAATCGGTGATGTGTCGGAGCGTAAGGAAATGATAAACATATGGAATCCGTCTGCAACGGAGCCGTATATGATGACTTACGGACTTGGTTTTTATGAGTATTTCCAAATGTGCGAGGACTTGGGAATGGAGCCTGTTCCGATTTTGAATTGCGGTATTGCGTGTCAAGTCCGCAGCGGAAGTGCGACGGACGAAGAACACCTTGTTCCTATGGACAAATTACAGCCGTATATTGACGATGCGCTTGACCTTATCGAATTTGCAAACGGTACTGATGAAAGTAATGAATGGGTGCAAAAGCGTATTCAAATGGGACATAAAGAGCCGTTTAATATGAAGTACATAGGTATCGGAAACGAGCAGTACGGTGATATTTACTTTGAAAGATACGAAGAATTTGCAAAGCAGATACACGAAAAATATCCCGATATTAACCTTGTAACAACGTCAGGTACTGCGTCAAGCGGAAGTTCAAATGACCTTGCATGGAATTGGGCGAATGAGCATGAGGAGCTTGCCGACCGTATGGATGAGCATTATTATGAAACAGCAGATTGGTTCAGACAGCACGCTTACAGATATGATAATTACAGACGTGACACAAATACAAAGGTATTTTTGGGTGAATATGCGTCAAAGGGTAATGCTTGGTATAACGCACTGTCAGAGGCGGCGTTTATGACGGGTCTTGAAAGAAATGCGGACGTTGTGCGTATGGCGAGCTACGCTCCTATGTTTGCGAAGTACGGCAATACACAGTGGTCGGCGGCGGATATGATTTGGTTTAATAATTCGGATTACGTTCTTACACCAAATTATTATGTTCAGTCACTGTTCTCAAATAATCAAGGTGATTATTCTTTGCCGACAGAAGTTAAGCTGAACGGTATCGAAAAAGACGGTGCACTTCAAGGCGGTGTTGCAGTTGGAAGTTGGGGAACACATAACGAATTTAAAGATATAGAGGTAAAAACGGAAAATTCGACTGTAACTGTTGATAAATCTGAATGGGAAACAACAAACGGTGATTGGTCTATAGACGATAACGGTGTGATTTCTCAAATGTCGAATAATACAGGCGCGGTATGCTATTATGCAAGTCCTGATATGTGTAACTATACTTTGACTCTGAAAGCACGCAAATTAAGCGGCGGAGAGGGCTTTCAAATAGGAGTTGCGGCAGATGATGCATTTAATTATTACAGAGTTAATATAGGCGGTTGGGGCAATACAACCGCAAAGGTACAGCACATTGTAAACGGTGTAAGTTCTTCTTCCGGTAACGTTGCGGAACAGTCGTATGTCGGTAACGTGCATATAAATGATAATGAATGGTATGACGTTACGGTTGAAGTGACTGATGATGAAATCAAAGCATATTTGAATGATGAATTTATATGTTCATATAAAAAGCCTAAGGAGTACGGTCCTGTGTATTCGTCAAGCGTGTATGATGAGGAAACGGGTGACGTTATCGTTAAGGTTGTCAATACAATGGACAGTGACGTAAATATCGGAATGAATGTATCGGGCGAAACGGTAACGTCAAATATCGCAAAGACAACTGTTATGTCGGGCGATACAAATTTGGAAAACAGTCTTGATAATAAAAATGCAATCGTACCGAAAGAAATCGAACTCACAAACGCAAGAAATAACTTTACATATAATGCGCCTGCCGATTCATTCAGTATTATAAGACTTAAAACAGGAAACGGTGGAAGTAAAGCGTATATTTCGGGATATGAGGACGGCACGTTCAGACCGGATAATACAATAACCCGTGCTGAGGCGGCGGCAATTATAGCAAGATGTTCGTCTGATTTTGACGAAAATAAGACGTATTCAAGTAATTTTACCGATGTATCGGGTGATGAATGGTATGCGAATTATGTCGGATATGCCACTGAAAAGGGGTATATTTCGGGTTACGATGGCGGTCCATTTAAGGCTGACATAGATATAACACGTGGAGAATTGGCAGTTATTTTGAGTAAATACGGCTCATTTGACGGAGATGGAATATGTACAGAATTTTCAGATGTGCCAAACGATTATTATGCAACAGGATATATAAAGTCGTTGTATGATGAAAATATCGTAAGCGGATATGAGGACGGCACGTTTAAGCCTGATAATTCAGTAACTCGCGCGGAGGCGGTTACAATGATGAATAAAGTGCTTGATAATCCGATAGCGGAAAATGCAGAAAATCCGTTCGGTGATGTTTCACCAAATCATTGGGCGTATAATCAAATTATGACCGCAGTACAGGGAAAGTAGCGGACTGTCTCATATGGTATAACGTGGGATAACAATAAAATGCCACCCCTCAGTCAACTGTGTTGACAGCTCCCCTCAATGGGAGCCAAAAGCCTCTCCTTGAGGAGAGGTGTCACGAAGTGACGGAGAGGTGGCAGATGCGATATAACGAAAGTAGGGGATGGCACGTCGATGTCCCTTGTAAGATAACCGTAGGGGCGACCATTGGTCGCCCGTTGAAGAAAACACAAAAAGGGCGACCGATGATCGCCCCTACGAAAGCCACTCTTTAAAGGAGAGGTGGCAAAAATAAAAGGAGAAACACAATGAAAAGAGAAGATATAAACATACGTGATCCATTCATATTGCCGTATGAGGGCAAATATTACCTATACGGCTCACGCGGAAGTGAAGTGTGGGAGGACAATGCGACAGGGCTTGACGTATACGTCAGTGAAGACCTTGAAAATTGGTCTGAACCAAAAGAGATATTTACGCGAACGGCAGATTTTTGGGCGGACAGACATTATTGGGCACCCGAAGTTTATGCGTATAACGGCGCGTTCTATATGTTTGCATCATTCAAATCGGCGGACAGATGTCGTGGAACTATGGTATTAAAGGCAGACAAGCCGGACGGCAAATTTACGGTACACAGTGAGGGTACAATTACACCGCCGGATTGGGAATCGCTTGACGGCACGTTATACATAAGCAAAAGCGGTAAGCCGTATATGATTTTTTGCCATGAATGGGTACAGGTAAATGACGGTGAAATGTGTGCGATTGAAATGAGTGCAGATTTAAAAAGAGCAGTCGGTGAACCGATTTTATTGTTTAAAGCGAGTGAGGCGAGCTGGATTGCTGAGGCACAGAAAAACAAAGGTATATACGTTACGGACGGTCCGTTTCCGTACAGATGTGCTGACGGTACATTACTTTTGCTATGGTCAAGTATGGGCGAAGAAGGATATACAGAGGCTATTGCAGTGTCGGATAACGGCGACATAGACGGTAATTGGGTACAACGTGACGAACTGCTGTTTAAAAAAGACGGCGGACATGGTATGATTTTTAAAACGTTTGATGACAAATTACTGTTATTATTACATTCGCCGAACAAGCATCCGCTTGAACGTCCTGCGTATTTTGAACTTGAGGATAAAAACGGAATGTTGTATGTGAAATAGGGGAAAAGTGATGAAAAAAACAATATCTATAATTATAAGTATTGCGATGTGTGCAATGCTTGCGTCCTGCGGCGGTGTGAAGAACGAAGTATCCGATACAGAACAGCTGACGCTCATAGATACAATGAGCCTTGAAGAAAAAGTGGGACAAATTCTGTTTGTGCGTTGCGTTGATGACGAACAAACAGATGATTTAATGAGTATAAAACCGGGCGGAATATTGATGTTCGGACGTGACTTTGAGGGACTTACAAAAGACGAAGTAAAAGAAAAAATACAGAGTTATCAAGATAAAAGCGACATACCGCTTATAATCGGTGCGGACGAGGAGGGAGGAACGGTTGTAAGAGTAAGTTCAAACCCTAATCTTGCACCCGAAAAATTCAAGTCACCGCAAGAGATTTACAATGAGGGCGGAATGGACGCAGTAGTTGAAAATGCAACGGAAAAATCGGAACTTCTTTTGAGCTTGGGAGTTAATATGAACCTTGCGCCCGTTGCGGACGTTTCGACAAATCCGTCTGATTATATGTATGACAGAAGTCTTGGACAAAATGCGGAAGTTACGGCTGATTTCGTTTCAAAGACGGTAACGGCAATGAATAACGCAGGAATTATGAGCGTATTAAAGCATTTTCCCGGATATGGCGGTGTAGGCGGTGACAGTCATCAAGGCACTGTTTATGACGACAAAACTTCCGAGAGCATACGCGAAAACGACTTGCTTCCGTTTAAAGCCGGAATTGAGGCAGGTGCAAGCAGTGTGCTTGTGGCACATAATACGGTCAATGCACTTGACAGTGAAAACCCTGCGTCACTTTCGCCGACAATTCACAATATGCTCAGAGATGAGTGCGGTTTTGACGGTGTTATAATGACAGACGACATTGCTATGGGCGCAGTCGCAGATATGGAGAATGTGTACGTTAAAGCGGTAAATGCGGGTAATGATTTGCTTATAACGACCGATTATCAAACAGGTTATAATCAGATTTTAAATGCGGTTAAATGCGGTGAAATCAGTGAAGAGACACTAAACAGTGCAGTAGAGCGAGTGCTTAAGATGAAAGGGCAAATATAAAACAAAGGCTGTCGAAATCGACAGCCTTTTATAATGTCTGTAATTTATCAGCCTTTGATTAGGTTTTCGTAATCGTCCTCAGGCATTGGCTTTGCACAATAGAAACCTTGAATTGTATCGCAATGCATTTCTTTCAATAAATCGTATTGATTTTTTGTTTCAACACCCTCTGCCGTAACCGACATTTGAAGTGTATGTGCAAGCGATATTGTGCTCAAAACAATGGCCTTTGACTTATCGTCTGTTTCCAGTTTATCGACAAAACGTTTGTCAAGTTTAACGATGTCACAAGGCAGAAGATTAAGCATATTAAGTGAAGAATATCCGCTGCCGAAGTCATCAAGCAAAACTTTAATTCCATGCTTCTTACATTGTTTTGTAAGCGAAATAAGTAAGCTTTCGTTTTCTGCAAGAATACTTTCGGTAAATTCAACTTCAATCAGATTTAGCGGTATTCCGTATTTTTCAACTGTTTTGATATGATCCTCAACAAAGTTTTCGTCCAATAACTGCAAGAGTGATACGTTTACCGATATTGGCGAAACGTCATAGCCTAAATCGAGCCATTTTCTTATTTTGGCACAAGTTTCTTCAAGTACATATTTGTCAAGCTTAACAATATCGCCGTTCTTTTCAAACAGCGGTATAAACATACCGGGTGAAATTATTGTTCCGTCAGGCTTTTGCCAACGTACAAGTGCCTCTGCACCGTTGAATTTGTTTGCGTTAATATTGAATTTAGGTTGGAAATAAACCTTAAATTCTTTGTTTTTAATAGCATCCTCAAAGCCGTTTTCAATCGTTTTCTGCATCATAATATCATCACGTTGCTTTGAAGAATATATTGCATATTGCGATTGTGAGGACTGTCCTTTCAAATGCTTTTGTGTTGTTCTTGCACGATTAAGCATTGAATTTATATTCATATTTCTGTCATCCACAAGATAAATTCCGACAGATACCGTCATATTATATACACCGTCTGCCGGACTGTATAATTTAAGCGAGTTAAAGAAATCTGCGCAAGCTTTATCTAACGACTTAGTATTGTCGTATGTGATTAATGCGACAAAGTGGTCGTCAAAAATTCTTGAACACAATTCTTTTGGCTCAAGTCGCTTATAAATGGCAGACCACAAAAATTTTAAAGCTCTGTCGCCTTCGTCATCGCCGAAAAAGTCATTGATATATTGGAAATTGTTTATATCAAGGTTAATTAAAGCATAATTTTCATCAGGATTGTTTTTCAGTATTTTCTCAGCCTCAAAAACAAATTTTGTGTATGACATACCGCCTGTAAGACTGTCAACGTAAGCCATTTCCTCAAGCTGCTTTTGACCGGTGGCTTTTGCTTTGATTGCCGTATGCAATAGGTAGAAAAATACGATTGAGCAAAATACGATGAACAGGTAACAGCATATAAGAATTTGAGTTGTGTACTTTGTCACAACGTTTTTTGGCACAACGGTAAGTATGTACCAGTCGTTTATATTAAGCGGTGTATAATAAATGTATTTTTCAATGCCGTTAAGCATTATTATTCCGTCTGATTTACCTTCTTTTAAATCGGCTTGCATTTGCTGTATGGCACTGTCATTTTTGCTTGACGCTTGACTCATTTCGTCAAACAGATTGTCGAATGTCAATCCGAATGAACCGTCATGAGATGAGCCGACAATTCTTTTTCCGTCACTGTCAATGACGTAAGAATATCCTTCGTTTTCAAATGTAGGCGTTGAAATTGAATCTGCATATCGGGAAGTCAGATATGTAGAGAAAATTACGAATTTATTTTCGCCGTCTATTCTTATGGGCGTAGTGCATACAAGAAATGTAAAATCATTATATGAATCGCAAAAGAATTTAGTTTCTTCGCTGTTAAAAGCCTCTTTTGTATTAGGAAATTGCGATAAGTCGATTTCGACTCCGTTTATGTCGGTAAGCTTGCCGTCAGGTGTTACAATTCCTAAAAGATGCTGTTGATTAGCGATTTGGCTATGCTTTAAAAATGTAAGAATATCGTCAAAAGAGGCATAACCCAATTTTTCTATATAAGATGCCGCATTTTCTATGATTTTTGCATCTCTTCCGAGTTCAAGACTGAAAATAGTCTGATTTTGGTGTGAAATTTCAGAAAGAGTAGAAATCGTTCGTTGATTTGCCGCATAGGTAATATAACTGGCATAGCTGATTATAACAATAGCAATAGTGACAAGCAGGGCAATTAAAAGACCTAAACTTTTTGATATTGTTTTTTTATACATATATTCTGTGCCTCCCCAAAAAAGAAAATATGAATAATTAAATTATAAGTATAATTATATTATCATAATAGGCAGAACAGTGCAATAATTTCAAATAAAAAAACACATATAAATGTGTTTTTTTGGAGATTTTACACTAATATATATCCGATAATGAGTCGATGTTTGTGCGGTCAAACATAATCGGGTCGCCGAGTATTATTTCGCTTGCATTGTCCTTGTCAGCGGTGATTGTCTTTTCGCCGAGTGAACCGGCGGTAAATGTTTCACCTATGCTGCCTGTTATTTCATTTTCGTCAAGGGCTTTAAGCGTGTAGGCGGTAAGGTAGCCGAGATCGGTCGTATTCCATATGTACAATCTGTCGCACGTTCCGTCTTTTATGTATTCGGATAATTCACTCGGAAAACCAAGTCCTATAAGATTTACATCCTTGCCGGATTCTTTAAGCGCTTTGGCGGCGGAACTCAAGCCTATTGTCGTAGGAACGATAATAGTTTTAATAGCGTCATTTTGCAAAAGATATTGTGTTTCCGTGTAAGATTTGGTTGCATCATCATCGCCGTAAGCTATTTCGATAAGAGGCATATTGCTGTATTTTTTGGGATTTTCTTCTATTTCGAGCTTTAGATAGCGTATCCATTGATTTTGATTCGGTGCACTGCCTGTGGAAGTTAAAATCGCAAAACCGCCTTCACCGTTTGAAACGTCATACGCACTCTTTATAAAATTTCGTCCGAGTACTTCCGGATCGGCTTGTTGAATATGTGTTTTTCGTGAAATTGAATTTACGGGTGCATCAACCGATATTACTTCAATGCCTGAATTCAGAGCCTCGGTAAGTGAAGATTCAAGTGCGTCGGCATCGTTGGCGGAAATGGCGATTCCGTCCACGTTATTATCTATAAGTTCATTTATAATTTCAATTTGTTTGTCAGCGGTTGCGGAAGTCGGTGCTTTGTAAACCGCCTCAATGCCGATTTCGTTGCAAGCGGTTTCAAAACCCTCAAAAACTTTTTGGTTGTAAGGATTTTGTATATCTTTTCCGACAAAAGCATAGACGGTTTCATTTGCTGATTTCTCCGAAGGAGAAGGAGTCGATTCGCTCTGCGGAACAGAACACGCAGTAAGCAATGAAATGCTTATCGCCAATATAGGGGGAATTGAAATTAACTTTTTTATATATTTCTTCATAAGTGTTTCCTCCTCTAAGTTATACATTTTATATTAGTAATATTATACACCATAAAAACATAAAAATAAATATAAATATCAGTCAAAAATAACCAAAAAAAATCTTTTTTAAAAAAATAAAAATTTTTTTTGAAAAAGTGTTGACAAAGTAAAAAAGGTCTGCTATAATAGTCAATGTTGTTGGCCGACACAACAGGTCAGCGCAAATGGGAGTTTAGCTCAGCTGGGAGAGCGTCTGCCTTACAAGCAGGATGTCACAGG